>Ga0116216_10000096_pt1 | contig 80257 bp, 56 predicted proteins | sample Sb_taG_11_FD_89696 | JGI IMG/M metagenome (GOLD analysis project Ga0116216, IMG submission 89696) | Peat soil microbial communities from Weissenstadt, Germany - Sb_50d_3_AS metaG | ecosystem: Environmental > Terrestrial > Soil > Wetlands > Peat | place: Germany: Weissenstadt | collected 2010-09-21 | reverse complement strand
AGATCTACAACACCGTGCGTCCCCATCAAGCTCTTGGCTATCTCACCCCGCTGCAGTTCCTGCAGCCGGCTTCACCTCAAAGAAAGGAATGAAAGTGTCAACAATCCACTGGACGAGTACAGCCACTTGTCCGGGTGCTTTCTGAGGCGTATACTCCCCGCTCGGCCGCGAAAAGGTATACGGGAAGGGGATGTCAAATACTCATGAACTGGAAAAGCAAACTCGTGCTAGGCGTGCTTACCGCTCTGGCGATGATGGTTCTCACATATGCTCTGCCGCGGGGCGGCTCGATGCGCGATGCAGCCTTAGTGCAGTTTCCGGTCACGGTTGGAGTCTGGGCAATCTTTGTTTTGCTGTTCGTGAAGCTGAAATAGGCGCGCTCCAAAATACGCCCAGTCTGGCGGCCTCAAGACTTCTTACATGAATCGCCAACGGTGAATCCGTCGTTGTCAACCCGTTTACACATCCTCCAAGCCGCTTAGAATTGCGATGGCCAGGGCCTGATTTGCAATTTCGGACGGCGCAGGAGAGAAGTTCCAGAATTTTTCGGTTCATCATCGGCCAGCAAGGGAATCGCGAGGTTGAGTGCCTCGATCTCTTTCTCCAGCTGTTTCATCTCTAACTGCTTTCGACGCAGGCTTGCCAACAGAGCCTCCCGCGTACATAAGCGGCGCTCTAGTGGAGGGGACTTTGGCGCGCTGCTTCCGAGCGGTTTTCGCACCAACGTCGACTGATTCAGCGTGCGATCACCAGGGCTCAGTTGGGGTAGGAACTCCACTCCGAAACAATCGTCCTTTCGATTGCGAACCACGCCTCTGACGCCTGAGGATTTGGAAATGGGAAACTCCACCTGCATCAGATCCCCCGGTTTTAGAGCGAGAGCGGAATGAACGGCCATTCCGTTCCGGCTGATTTCGACAACGCGGCCGGGAACGGCGCTTGTCAAGAGTCCATTAAGGACGGAAATGCGAACCGGAAGATCAACGTGGTATCGCGCCCAACGGCGAGTGTTTAGAGGTGTGGATAGCACGTGAGTAACCTGTTTTTGGATGTTAATTCCCCAATGTGATTCCCTTCCAATTACGAACGTCCGAGACCGTTGGGGTTATTCACAGAGAGGCGGCGAACCGCTGGGACGGGCCTTGTAAGCCCGAAGGTTCTGCTTTTAGGGTGGTGATCGCGCCGTGTCAGTCTGCGCCGGCGTGTGCGGCCGAGGCGGCCGATACCTTTACCGTCGAATCCGCTTTGCCGGAATTCTTCAATGCTCTCTCGACAGCCAGTCCTACTTTAGACCCCATAGCCTGCAAGACACTCAGATCATCCCGAGTAAACGCGTCAGCAGGGGCGCGATAGAGTGCCAGCACAGCGATCACGCTGGAAGTTCCTTCCAACGGCACCGCCAGTGCGGAGCGCAGCGTGCTGTATTTGTTGGGATCGTTCAGATATCCAGGCTCGACCGAAGGATTGCCGTTCAGGATCGGCTTGCTGTTCTGCGCCACCCAGCCCGATAAACCTTCTCCGAGGGGAATGCTCAGCGAGGAAAACAACCGAAAGTTATCACCGCTTACAAACGCCGGAGTGAGGACCTCGTTTCTTAGAACATACACTGCCACGGCGTCGTTTGGCACCAGGCGTTTCACTCTGACTGCAAGCAAAGACAAAGTGTCCTCCGTGCTGAGTGCAGAACCTAACTGCAGACTGAACTCAGAGATAGCCTCAGCCGCCTGCCGGGCCGCTGCGATCCTGCCGAGGTGGTCCTTGTTCCTGCCATGCTCCGACTGACGGGCGGGAGGTTTTTCGGACTCTGCGAAGCCCGCATCAGGAGCCAATCCCCGCTCCACCCTGATGTCCGTCGACAACTTCGGGGGAGCCTGCAAAGGCTGCTCGGTGGCGATCTTTTCAAGTTCCACATAGCGCCGCTGGAGAATCTCGACTACCCTCGGATCGAAACTGATGCCCGCTTCGGAGGCGACCTTGGCCATGGCTTCGTGCAAGGGCAACGCTCTCCGGTATTGGCGGTCCGAAGCGAGTGCGTCGAGGCAATCGACGGCCGCCAGAATGCGCGCACCGATTGGAATTGCTTCGCCTTGCAGACCATTGGGATAACCGCTGCCATCCCATTTTTCGTGGTGTGCACGCACAATGGGAACAACCGGATACGGAAAATCCACGTGCTCCAATATCTCCGCTCCCACAATGGGATGAATCTTCATCTTCTCAAATTCCTCTGGAGTGAGCTTTCCCGGCTTCGAAATAATATGTTCCGGGACGGCCAGCTTGCCGATGTCGTGCAGAACCGAAGCCGCCTGCAGTGCTTCCGTCTCGTCTTCGCTCAACTTCAGTTCCCGTGCCAGTTCCATGGCGTACACGCGGACGCGCTGCAGGTGCTCTCCCGTAGTCTGATCCTTGGCCTCGATGGCCAAGGCGAGTGCTTCGATGGTTCGTAGATGAAGGTTGGAAAGTTTTTCCGCATGCAGTTTTTCCGCTTCCAGCTTTCCCAGGTAAAGATGATACGACCGATACATGAGGTAGATCGGGGGCAAAACCAGCAGAGAAGCCTGCCATCCGATTTGGCTGTCCAGGAAGAAACTGACGAAGCCGGCGATGGCCGCTCCAGCCATGTAGTAAGGAAATGTCCACAGGTAGATTTCGGTCCAAACGTTCTTGATGGGTTTATCTTCTGTGAGGCCGATAATGACCGACATCGCAACGGTATTACATGCAAAGTGCGTAATCGCCGCCACCAGAAGCGCCAAAGGGCCGGGACCATGGAAAATGTGAACCGAAGACAATTTGTAAGCGCCGTACGTTGCCGCGTTGCATAGTGTTACTTGAGACAGATTGAACACCAGCTGAACTGGTTTCAGCTGCCGTGCCGGCTTCCAATAAAACTGTGCGAAAGTCTTGACGACGCCGACAAGCAGCGCCTCCGGCAAACCCAGCTCCAGAATGCAGAGGAGGGTCAGCAGGAAATTCATCGACATTGTTCCTTCGATGCCAGGCAGGCTTACTTTCAGCGACGAGGCTAGCACCGCCGCGATCAGGTAGAAGAGGAACTTAGCGGGGTGGGTAAGGTGCCAATGAAGCATCGAGGGGACGAAGCAGCCCAGGGCTGCCAATGCCATCCCAGAGATGTACACACGTGCGCCAATTTGTCGCGCTAATGACATTAAGAGTTCTTTAGATTCTTGCCGAAGCTAAGGTTAATGTCCGCGCAAAACTCTCTTCATTGGTTACCGTCGTGTTCTTCAACAGGGTCAATTATTTGGGGTTTCAGTGGGAGCTGCAAGAAATCGAAAAACAGCGTCCTGTCGGGCCGTTTGCAGAACTGAAGTAACCAACTGCGGCAAGACAGTTTCACTCGGGACAACCTGTCCCGTTTCTGTGCCTGGGGACAGAATGTCCCCAGGCAGCAGTATTTGATTCCCTAACCTGTTGAATCGTAAGGATATCTTTGGGTGCCGTTTGGAACGACATCTGCACTTTACAGAGCAGGAATCGATATGTGTCGCTACGGCGCTGATTTTTCGCGCCCTCGACGGGGGACTATGAAGAGGGTACTGATTCTATTGTTGATGGTCACGGTCACGGTGACAACGGCCCATGCCAACGACTCGAAAATATCGCCGGAACTCCGTGACAACCAATCGACCAAGCAGGTACAAGTCATCGTCCAATATGCACCCGGAACTCAGGTGAATTGCAGCGGACTGATCGGTCTTCTGGATTGCGTGGTCAACGACGTTGTGAATCTCGGAGGAAAGATTCTGGGAGATTTGCCGCTGATCAATGGCCTGGTTGCGCAACTGGATGGCAACGGCATTCAGAGCCTCTCGAACCAGTCCAACGTTGTTTACATCAGCGCGGACCGGCCGCTGGCGCCATCACTCAGCAATGCAGCCGTTGCGGTGAATGCACCCTTCGCGTGGCAGTCCAACTATACCGGGGCTGGCATTGGAGTGGCGTTGATCGACAGCGGCGTAAGCAATCACCGAGACTTGGATCTCGGAATTCTTCCTCTCTCGCGAGTTGTGTATCAACAGTCCTTTGTGCCGGGAAATTCGAATGCCTCAGACCAATTCGGACACGGCACTCACGTCGCAGGGCTCATCGCTGGAGATGGCCTGAGCTCAACCGGCTTTCTCTACAATAAGACTTTCAAAGGAATTGCGCCGGGCGCGGAAATCGTCAACCTGCGAGTGCTCGATCAGAATGGCGAGGGGACCGATAGCCTGGTAATCGCCGCGATCAGTAAGGCGATCTCTCTCAAATCACAATACAACATTCGCGTGATCAACCTTTCGCTGGGCCGCGCGATCTATGAATCCTACAAGCTCGATCCGCTGTGCCAGGCAGTCGAGCAGGCCTGGAAAAATGGAATAGTGGTGGTTGTAGCGGCAGGCAACAACGGCCGTTATCTTCCAACCGATGGCTACGCCACCGTGACTTCACCAGGCAACGATCCTTATGTGATCACCGTGGGCGACATGAAGCCAATGGGCACGCCCACGCGAGTTGACGACCTCATTGCCAGCTACAGTTCAAAAGGGCCAACCGTAGTCGATGCGATCGTAAAGCCCGACATCGTTGCCCCCGGCAACCTGCTGGTCTCGCTCGAGGCTCCGGGCTCGACCCTTTATACGCAGTACCCTGGAAATCAGGTACCGTACAGCTACTACGTCCGCGGGGGAAGCAGCGCACCTTCTTCCACATACTTCCAGCTGAGTGGAACCAGCATGGCCACTGGCATCGTCAGCGGAGTCGTAGCCGATGTGCTGCAGAAGAGTCCAAACCTGACTCCCGATCAGGTCAAGGCGCGGCTGATGCTGACGGCATACAAGACCTTCCCCGCCTCCAGCAGCACGACCGATCCAACGACGGGGATCACATACACCGATCAATACGACGTCCTCACCATCGGCGCTGGCTACGTGGACGTCGAAGCCGCTCTCACCAGCACCGCCGTGGCAAAAGGGACGGCGATGTCACCGATCGCCACTTTTGATTCAAACACAAATCAGGTGTACCTGTCCGACGATCCCTCAGCGGTTTGGAACACGTCATCCACGTGGTCGAATGTGGCCGTGTGGGGCACTTCGCAGTTTGTGAACGGCACATCGGAAACATCGGGGGGCACCAGGGGATCAATCAACAGTCCAGTGGCAGGCAACGAGGCGCTTTGGGGATCCGAGGCACTATGGGGGAGTGAAGCGTTGTGGGGCTCCGAAGCACTCTGGGGCAGTGAGGCATTATGGGGCTCTGAAGCGCTATGGGGCAGTGAGGCATTATGGGGGAGCAACGCAACCGGTGGAGAGAACTAAAAAACCACAGTTGCTCATCACAGTTAAATAACCCACGATTAAGAGAAAATGGGCCGATGTTGGAATCGGCCCATTTCTATTGTGTCCTTGTTCACCGCGATGTCTTTCGCTGAAGTTGCTGCAGTTGCTGAAGCGTCATTCAGTTCGCCAGCATGACGGGCGAAGCAGCCAAAACTCCAGCTGCGAGTTCCAGATCATGCAAGTCTTCCCTGCTGAAATCCTGGGTAAAGCGTGGATCCAAGCCTTTGCGTGAGATCTGAATCACGCCAATCACCGTCGAATGCTGATCGAGAATCGGCACCGACATCAACTTCTGGATCGGTGCGGGATGTGCCGGCAGCTCGGGATCGGCCTCGACTCCAATCGGCTTGATGGTCTCGAAGATGCTGGCGTGCTTAACCCGCGCAAAATTGTTGAAGATCTCGGCTTTCTTGCTCAACGCAGTGTGGGCAGCCACGGCCTTGCTAGAAATCGGAATCGCTCCGGTAGTCACGAGGTGTTCAGGAAAAATGAACTTCAGCAGACCGCTTTCCAACCGAAGCAAAGCAACTTCCGCGTTTTGCACCCGGAATACTTTCGCCAACACCATGCTGACCTCGAGCGGGGTGATCCCTTCGCTCAGTACAGATCCGAGAGGGAGCAGATTTTCGGGAAGTATAATCTCTTCGATAGCTCCGTCTTCAGGCTTTTGGGTCATAGAGTGACTTCTCGAATTCAATTTATCAACCGCTTTCAGGTCTCGCACTTTAAACACCAGTCCACCCCTGCAGTACCATCCTACAAGCCCTTTGATTTCAGCAAAGTAGCTAACGTCCATGACCTTTCGCGACGCGCTCGGCGAGGGCGCCAAGTCGGAAACCTGTCAACTGATTGACATTTTTTGTCGCACTCTTGCGGGATGTGTCGAGTTGGCGGGCGCCCAGGCCCCACCGTCTCCGGACAGGATATAGATTTTCTAAGTGCGGCGACTTCCCTTCCTGCGCTTAAAGTCATTACACTTTCCTTCTATGATTACTCCTCCACAACCGAACGTAAAGCTGAACAACAGTCCCGATTATCGCGAAGACTATGCCAACAGCGTACAGATGCGGGTGAATGTCTGGGATTTCTTCATGGTCTTCGGAACCCTGCAACAACAGAGTGAGACTCAGGTAGAGATTCGCAACTTTCAAGGCATTTATATCAGTCCGCAACAGGCGAAGGCTCTCCTTGGACTTCTACAGCAAAACGTAGCCGGCTACGAAAGCGCATTCGGCGAAATCAAGCTTGACCCGCGCATGTCTCCAGCAGGCCCGATACACTAGGAGCGTTTCTCGATCGCGTTTGCAGCCAGACTGCCATGGCCGCGGCTGATCTAAAACAAGAATTACTGCGCAACCATGTGTCTGTAAACGGCGGTTTCTGCAATTGCATCGACCAAGAGGAAATTCTGAGCGATTACCGGTCTGACCGGCAGAGGCCGGCTCCGTGGTCAGGCAATTATCCGGCCCTGGTGTTCACGGTCATCTTTGTATTGATCTTTCTGCTGCATCTCCCTCTGTTGCGGTTGCCCTACTTCTGGGACGAAGCTGGTTATTACGTTCCGGCGGCACGCGATCTCCTGCTTACCGGGAGCCTCATTCCTCATTCCACGGTTTCGAACGCGCACCCTCCGCTGGTCCTCGCCTGGATTGCGCTCTGGTGGAAAATAGTTGGCTTCGCTCCAGTCGTGACAAGAACGGCGATGCTGATCGTCGCTGCCTTCTCGCTTTTAGGAGTTTTCCGTCTGGCCGAGCGTGTGGCCAACACCAGGGTGGCGACTGCATCGACTCTTTGTGCGGCACTTTATCCTGTCTTCTTCGCGCAAAGCTCTCTCGCGCAGCTCGACTTAGCAGCGGCGGGATTTACCATCTGGGCTCTTTCCGCCTATATGGAAGGGCAAGTATTCGCAACTGTGTGCTGGTTCACGGTCGCAGCTTTGGCCAAGGAAACTGCCATTCTCGCTCCTCTGGCGATCGCGGCGTGGGAGACTGTCGGCGTGTTTGCACACAAGAGTTCACTGCGCAAGCTGTGGGGAGATCGGAATGGTCATGGCGGACACTTGGAATCGAAAATCGAATCCGCGTGGCGCATCGCGACGCTGCTGATCCCGGTGCTGCCGCTGGTTCTTTGGTATGGTTATCACTTCGTGCGCACGGGGTACGTCTTCGGCAATCCCGAGTTTTTTCGCTACAACGTAGCTGCAACTCTCAACCCGACCCGATTTTTTCTTGCGCTTGCCCTGCGGCTTTGGCAAGTCGCCGCATATCTCCACTTGTGGTTTTTGACTTTGCCAACGGTGTTTGCGATGTGGATGCTGCCGCCGCAGGGTGACTCCGGCCGCGAACGACCTCGAATCAGCATTCCTGCGCAAATGATTTTCTATGTCGTCGTGATGGCTTACGTGGTGGCGATGGCGTTGATCGGCGGAGCCGTGCTGGCACGCTACATGCTCCCAGCGGTTCCGCTGATTATTACTGTTTCGGTTTCCACTCTCTGGCGCAGGCTGGCTTATTGGCAAGGGGTAATCGCGTGTGTCGCTCTGGCATTTGTTGCGGGATGGTTCTGGAATCCTCCGTATGGATTCGCGCCGGAGGACAATCTCGCCTACCGGGATTACGTCATTCTGCATGAGGATGGCGAGCGCTTTCTGGAAGCTCGTTATCCGATGGCGCGAGTGCTGACGGCGTGGCCTGCCTCCGACGAGGTGAGCCGCCCCTGGCTCGGTTACACTACCCGGCCGATGCGTGTGGTGCGCATTGAGGATTTCTCGCTGGATGAAATGCTTTCTGCCGCGGACTTTCGCTCGAACTATGACGTGGCGTTAGTTTTCTCGACGAAATACGAGCCGGCTCCAGCACTGTGGGATCGCTGGCGAGCATTTACAGAAAAACGGACAGAACTGAAGAGTCGCTTTTTCGGATTTCACCGCGATCTGCCGCCCGCGGCTGCAGCCCAGATTCTCGGCGGCCATGTTGTACTTTCAGAGCAGCGCCAGGGACAGTGGATTGCCGTGATTGAAATGGAGCGAGTGGAAGAGGCGCGGAAACGTCTTCCGTTCAGCTTTAGCAACCCAGTGCATGCAGGGTCGCACCAAGGCACGTATTCGTACCTGCCCTGAGCCCAGTCGAGGAACGGGACGTATGTGTTGGACGTATGGTTGCACAACAGAACCCGCATGCACGCACCAGGGAGACCTGCATGCCCACGTGCCAGGAATTGAGATTCGTATCAGTGCACGGCTTTAGTTGTGCCGATCAAGGCCGAGCAAACATTGAGTTTTAGCCCCTGAGGAGTTGGATCGAGCTACTTCCCGACAGCGTCCAAAACCGCGTCGTTGATGCCATACACCGTACCATCTTTACCGATCAGCGTTGGCGTGTAGGCCTCGCCGACGCCTCCCGAGAGCTTGATCACCTGGGACAGTGTGTTGGTGGTCAGATCCCAGCGGTAGAGCTTTCCGTCTTCGCTATTTGCAATCACTGACTTCGTGAACGGGTCAACGGCAGCGGTATTGATGCACCATTCCCGAACAGCTCCAGGAGAGTTTGGGTGGTCGGGATCGGGCGTAACACCCAACTTCGTGATGACTTCCTTCATAACTTTAGTGGTGGGAATCACCGGGTCGTCCTCGGTGGCATTGGGGTCGAGGATCGCGATTCGATTGTGGCCATCCCCCGTGTTGATTCCCGCGTAGTTGTTGTACTTCGTCATCAGCAGATATTTCGAGGTGCCGTGATAGCTGGCCACTAGCGAGGCATCGACGACCGACGGCGTATCGTCCCAGCCAAAGCTACCGGGAATCTTCTGCTGTGAAAGATCGCTATTGAAGTGCAGCAACCAGCCGCGATCGTTGTGGTCGGGAAAGGGATTCTCAAGAACGCCGAAGTACACGTCGCCATCCGGCCCCACTGTGGGAGTAGCGCTACTTTCGTCGGTAAAAGTCGCGTCCAGGCCGGAAGAAGGATCGGACAAACGAACGTGGTTGACTACTTCCAGCGTAGTACTGTTGAGGGCGAGCAGGTATCCGAAACCCCAGTTTTCGTTGTCGACTGCGACGTAGACGGTGCTGCCATCGTGGGAGAGAGCGGGGGCACAGCTCATCGCGACCTTTGTGATCGCCGAATCGCCGCTGATAGCAGCCGCCGACACCCAGGTTCCTTTGCCATCGGGTGCGATGCGTGCCAAGCCACTCTGTAAGCCGATCGGCGTAGGTCCGAGAACCAGAAATCCGAAAAAGAGATTGCCATTCGCGTCGGTGGTCAGGGGCGTGTTGATCTGCACATTTTGCTCGTAGACCGCGGGGTTTGCCTGGAAGTTCTTCTGCCCGTAAAAGTAAAGACGCGAGACAGCGCCTGTTGCCGAGTCTGGATTTTCTCGCACCAGCACCCGGCCAGCGATATCGGGAACGAAAAGTTCATTGTCAAAGAATGTAGGCCCAAGACCTAACATGAAACTGTCGCTCGGCGCCTGATAGCCGGTGATTTGAGCCCAGAGGAGTTTGCCGGTCGCGCCTTCGTGAGCCTGGATGCGGAAGCTGTTGGCTCCGGTTTTTAATGGCATGATTACCGTGTTAGCTGCCGTGATCAAGGGCGAACCATAGTGGATGAAAATCTCGCCTGTCGGAGGGTCAAGATCTACCGGCACATGCCAATGAATTTTGCTCAGCGGCTGCGACGCAACAGAAGAAACTCCAGTGTGCTGGCTGTCATGAGAGTGAGTCGGCCATGTGCCGACCTGCGCGGATAAATTACGACGCAAGAGCACGCAGCATCCGACCAAGAACACAAGAACAATCACTCGATACCGTCCTAATATCGCCAGCTGGTTCATAAGTCTTCCCCCGGACAGCACCGAAACCGTACCAATAGAACAAAAGTGGATTGTCAAGAACGTGTAAAAAGAAGGTCATCTTTCGATTGGCTAGCGCGAGATTGCCGGAAAGCTAGATTAGCGAGTCGCTATGCTGCGGGATCAGTTTGGGCTAGCTTCCAGGCGGGCGTGGTAGCCCTTGCGAGCCCGGACCTGCAGATGCTTGCCGCTTTTCTCGGCGACGATGCTGATGGCGCGATAGCTCCCGTTCGGCTGGAAATCGGCCGGTTTATAGGCGATGAAATAGCGGCTACGGATCAAATCGTGCAGTTTGTCGAAGGATCTATTCAGAGTGAACACATCCCCGGGAAACATGGCTTCTCCGCCACTGTTCTCCGCCAGTGCTTCAAGAATTCTGTCGGCGTCCGTCTTATCACCACGGTCTTCTCGCGTACTAATAGTGTAGATGGTCACGCCCGCCCTTTCCGAAGCCTGGATGCTCTGCTTCAAGGTGCTGTGGCTGGAATTATCTTCACCGTCACTGAGTATCACTAAAACTCTGGCAACATGGGTGTTCTCGGGATACGCAGCCAGCTTGCCGCACGCGAATGCCACCGCATCGAACAGCGCCGTTCCGCCTCCGTTGGCGAGTTTCTCAATCCCGTTTCCCAGTTCAGCCGGTTGCGCACTGAAATCCTGAGTGACCGTGGGCTCAGTAGCAAAACCCTCCACAAATCCGAGGTCGGAGGTGCCGTTTAGGATTTTCTCGACAAAATTAGCCGCCGCGTGTTTCTCAAACGAAAAGCGGTCGTGCACCGAACCGCTCGTGTCCACCAGCAGAGCCAACCGCAGAGGCAGCTTTGCTTGCGGGAGGAACTGCATTATCTTTTTCGGCGGCTTATTGTCATCACGGATCTTGATATCAGACTGCTCCAGATCGTTGATCATATGACCGTGGCTGCTAACGGAAAAGAATACTGCTACATCGTCGACGCTCGTCCGTACGGTCCACACTCCCCTGGGACGGCTTGCAGGAACCGGCGATACATTCGAGGCGGGACTGCCGTTACCACCGGCGGCAGCGCTGGTGTTCGCCTCAGCCAGAGCCACACACTCAGCGTCGCAGGGCCCTCCATCGGATTCATTGCCCAACCCATTCAACTGCGCCTTCAATCGATCGGTGTTGGGAAAGGTGACTGACTGTGAAGCGACCAGGGTCGGGGCCGGCTGCGAACGGCTACCTTGCTCCGCTCGAACGGCCTTGTTATGAGTGAGCGCGGCAAGGTTCTGGCGTGCGACTGGAGCAAACGCATTCGTGGGATCTTCGCTGAGAAGGAAATTCAGTTGGCGCTCCATGGCATCGTAATCCTGAATGGCCATGGCGGCGGCGGCGGCCACGTAGTGCACGTTCGCCATTCCCTTATGATCGACGGCATGTACTCTCTCGACGGTCTCCAAAACATTTCGGTACTGATGGGTTCCGTTCTGCGCGTACGCCAGCGTGGAGAGAATCTTCGGGTCCTTCGGGAGGATGGCAGCAGCTTTCTCGAGTTCGGATTGCGCAGCCGGAAAATCATTCAGCGATAATGCCAACCGACCGAGATTCAGGAACGATCCGGGGAACTTGCCGTCCAACTTGGCGGCCATCTCGAATTCGTCCTTGGCGCGACCAGGATCTTCCTGATCGACATAGGCTTGCCCAAGTGCCATGTAGGCGGCAACGAACTTAGGATAGTCGTGGATCGCCCTTTGCAGGTATTTGATGGCTTCTTTGGAGTTCTGTGCTTTCAGCAGGGTACTGGCACGGTTGTATTGCTCGACAGCGTTATTGGGAGCCTCCAAGTCGAGCGCTGAGACCACTCCGGAATCAATGCGTTCCTTATCCTGCGCCTTCTGCTGCGCGCTCTTCTTCGCGTCATGGTTTATCTGGTCAAGGTATATTTGCGCGAAGTCGACTTGTGCAAAGCCATTCGGACCGGAGTTGAAGTTGGGTAGGATTTGCGCGGTTGCAGAAATATCTCCAAATGCTAAGAACATCGCAAGTGCAGTTAGCAGCCACTGAGCAGGCGGGAATGATCGAAGCGAAGCCACAGCGTGCACAAGTTACCCCAATTGACGCGAGCGTTGCGCCCGGTCAAGCAACGTGACATAGAAAATTATACGTTAGCGCCGCATTAAATGACATGAGTAGGTTTTTATCACCAGCCAGACCTGGCGGCCCTGAGTAAGCTTTAAGGCGTCGCGGGCGGCGAGGGTGAGGTGGACATCCATTTGGACGCCGCAATCCACCAGGGCGGAAATCATCATGTCGCGTCTTTCCAGGGATTCTAAGAGCCCGGGAAGTATGTTGCGGGCACTCAGGCCCACGGGCTTTTCGACCGCCAGGAGAATGTCGCCGGCACGAATTCCTACGCGCAGCCGTGAACCCTGCTCAACCCGAATGAGGGGCGTCTCTAGTAGAACAAAGACTCCAGTCTTGTTTCCTGACACCTTGCACATCATGGTGCCGCGATCTTCGTGAACCGATTCCACCGTGGCATCGAATATGTTTTCAAAGCCCGCGAGCTGAGCCACACTTTCCTGACGAGGCGCGCTCAAGACCTCATGCGGCGTTCCCCGCGCGATGATGCGGCCCTGCTCCATCACCATCACGCGTTCACCCAGCGCCAGCACTTCTTCGCGGCTGTGCGTGACATAGAGAATTGGGATGCGGTGTGCCTGATTCCAGCGCCGCAAATCGTCGAGGATTGGCGCCTTGGTGGGTGCGTCCAGAGCGGCCAGAGGTTCATCGAGCAGGAGCACGCAGGGATCGGTAACGAGTGCCCGCGCCAGAGCCACGCGCTGACGCTCTCCGCCAGAGATTTCCTCTGGATGCTGCTGGCGTAAGTGGTCGATCCGGAACTCCTGCAGCACATCTAAAACCCTCTGCCGACGCGTGGAACGCGGAAGATGCGCTAGCCCATATGCAATATTCTGTTCTGCGGTCAAGTGCGGGAATAATGCCAGATCCTGCAACACGTATCCCACACTGCGCCGGGCGACAGGCATATCGACATGAGTGTTTGCGTCGAACAAAAGACGCTCATCCAGAGCAATTCGACCGGCATCTGGAGTGGTAAGCCCGGCCACGCAGTCGAGCAAAGTGGTCTTTCCCGATCCTGATGGGCCGAATAATATGGTGAATCCGGCCGCGGCGCGGAACTCAACATCGAGACAGAATCCAGCTTCCCTTGAAGAAAAGGTTTTGCGCAGAACAGCGTTCAGAGTCGGATTCGAAGGTCTTTGTTGCGCGAGGGTGGGCATCTGGTCTCGTCTATTTGACCGGACCGATCGTCCATAATTTTTGATTCAACGTTCTGCGGTTCAGCCCGTAAACCGCCGTCAACACGATGAAGCAGAACAGCAGCAGCAATAACGCCATTGTATCGGCTCCGGCATAGTTTGAGGCCTGCACTTGATCGTAAATGCTGATCGAGACCGTGCGCGTTACGCCAGGAATATTGCCTCCCACCATCAGCACCACTCCGAACTCGCCCATGGTGTGAGCGAATGCCAGGATCACGCCAGTAGCCAACCCCGGCACAGAAAGAGGGAGGACCACGCTGAGAAAGGTGCGCAACGGAGAAGCTCCTAGAGTGGCCGAGGCTGCCAACAGCTTGCGATCGACCGACGAAAAAGAAGCCGCGAAGGGCTGCACCGCGAAAGGCAGACTATAGAGGATCGAGCCAATCACCAGTCCGGGGAACGTGAATGCGAGAGTGTGGCCGGTTAACGACTGCCACCATCGTCCCACGGGGCTTTGGGAGCCAAGCGCGACGAGAACGTAAAATCCGAGAACCGTCGGCGGCAAAACAATCGGCAGAGCTACTGTGGCTTCCACCAGAAACTTCCAGCGCCATCGGGTGAAGGCGATCCAGTAGGCCAGAGGCAGGCCCATCACAAAAAGGATCGCCGACACAATCACGGCGAGTTCTATCGTGAGCCGGAACGCTTGCCAATCAATCGACATTTCTTGCGAAGTTTCCCTTGCTTCAGCTCCGGCAGAAATTGTACAAGCATGAGGCTCCGTTGTGCCCGGCCCCAGTCAAATCGTGGCTGGTTTCTCTGAACATCCTCGAATGCGCGGCAATCGGTGAGTTTGCCGAGTACTTCCTACTTCCCGAAACGGATTCTATCGCGCATTTGTCCGCTATTTGCTTTGACCGCGGCCTCTCCCGCTCCCATACTCCTGACAGTTGAACTCTATGACCTGTCCCGGGTTCGGCCGTGCGCTTCGTGCTTCCCTGCTCGCCTTGTTGCCATTTTCATTGCCAACGATTGCGCAAGCCCAAGGCGCAAAGACAACGAAAACTGAAACGCCCGGTGGCAAAGCCGATGCCGACCACGAGAAGGACCGCGCGGAATGGTTCCTGCGCGGCCGCGTAGTGCCCGGAAAATCAGCCGCTGAGTTACGCCACCGAGCTTATCAAACCAAAATACTGGCGCGCGCTGATCGAGTTTCTCGCAGTCTCGCCGCGCATCCTGATTCGCCGACGCCATCTTCCGCTGGTGGATGGGTGCCGCTGGGCCCAGTGCCACTGGCTTCCGATGCCACCGGTGACGGTTTTCAAAACTACAATCAAGTTTCAGGACGGGCGACTGCCGTGGCGATTGATCCAGCCGATCCCAGCGGCAACACGGTCTACATCGGCGGCGCGCAGGGCGGCGTGTGGAAGTCAGTCAATGCCGCAACCAGCGCTGCTAATAATGTGGCTTGGACAGCGATCGCCGACAATCAGGCGACGCTCTCGATCGGCTCAATTGCGATTCAGCCCGGGAATTCGGTTCCCGCAAATAGTGTGATTCTTGTGGGCACGGGTGAGCCTGACAACTCCGCGGACTCTTATTTCGGCCTCGGCATCCTACGTTCGACAAACGGTGGATTGACCTGGCAACCCTTAGTCTCTCCCGCGACCAGCACGTTTGGCACTCTCTCGTTCAGCGGCCTCGGCGCCGCCCGGATGGCGTTCAGTACTACAAGCACCAGCACAGTCGTAGCGGCCATGGCTGCGATAGCGGAAGGAATAACCGATGACGCGCTGACCAGCAACACGTTTCGCGGCCTCTATACCTCAACCGATGCCGGGCAGACCTGGACGTACGATGCTCTTTTCTCCAGCGCGAGTGAAGCGACCTCGGCTACATCGGTCGTATACGACTCTGCCGCCAACAACAATGCAGGATTGTTCGTTGCCGCGTTGCGCTACCACGGCTTCTACTTCTCTCCGGATGGATTGACCTGGACGCGCCTCGCCAATCAACCAGGCGTTTCCGGCCTTCTGAGTACAACAGCGTGCCCGCAGAACTACATCACAACCTGCCCGATCTATCGCGGTGAGATCTCCGTCGTGCCCGGACGGAATGAGATGTACGTATGGTTCATTTCTCTCGACACCAACGAAAACCCGGTGGATCAGGGCATTTGGCAGAGCATGGATGGCGGTAATTCGTGGGTGCAAATGAGCGACAGCGGCATTATGAGCTGTGGCGACCTCAATGGCTGTGGCGTGGAACAGGGATTCTACAATCTGGAACTGCTCGCCGTTCCCAATGGATCGGCCACCACTGATCTTTACGCCGGCGCGATCAATCTCTACAAGTGCTCGATTAGTTCCATCAACTCGAATTGCTCTACCACTCCGTTCATGAATCTTACGCATGTTTACGGGTGCGATCCGCTGAGCGCCCCAGCGCATGTTCACCCCGATCAACACGCGCTGGCCTTCGTGACTCCGACTGCAAGCTCAGCCCTGATGTATTTTGCCAATGACGGCGGCATCTATCGCGCGCTGAACGGATTCACTGGGCTTAACACCGGTTCATGCTCCGGCGCGAATCAATTCGACGACCTCAATCAGAATTTAGGATCGATGACTCAGTTCATCGGCTTCTCTGAGAATGGCACCGATCCCAAAGCGCTGCTGGGGGCACGCAGGATAATGGTTCGCCCGCGACCGCGACCGCTACGACGAGCACGAGTTGGGAAAACGTCCTGAGCGGCGATGGCGGCTACAATGCCATCGATCCCAACACCAACAACTGGTTTGCCTCGAATCCTGATACTGGCTCCGGCACTCTGAATATTCAGGAATGTTCCTCGGGAATAAACTGCAACGACAGCCTTTTTGATGTAGTGGTCAGTAGCAGCAACCTGGCTGGAGACGATGGAGGATTCTACTTTCCCTACGTTCTCGACCCGCAGTCACCTACGACACTGCTGGTAGGAACCTGCCGGGTGTGGAGCGGACCACGATCCGGCGGCACGTTTAGCGCGTTAAGCCTCAATTTCGATACGCTGGGTATCGGAACCTGCTCCGGCACAGAGGTGAATGTGATTCGCTCTCTCGCCGCCGGCGGCCCTACTAACGCAAATGGCTCGCAGGTAATCTATGCGACCACCGACGGTCCCGGACCAAATAACTTGACGTCGCCGGTTGGGGGAAATGTCTGGGTCACGACCAACGCAACCGCGGTTTCCGGCACAACTTCAACTTTTGCCAACGCCACGCTGAACGGACCTGCTGGCGCCAGCATTAATCCCAATCAGTTTCCGGTTTCCAGTGTCGTGATTGACACGTCTGACGCTACCGGCAACACCGCCTACGTCGCTGTGATGGGCTTTACCGGTGGTCCGGGACACGTTTGGCAGACCACGAACGCCGGTGTAAGTTGGATTGACTTCAGCGCCGCTGGTACGAGTTCACCGCTCCCCGATTCCCCGGTCAACGCTGTGGTCGTCGACTCCAGCTCCGCAACCCACATGGTCTACGTGGGAACGGACGTCGGGGTCTTCGGCAGCCCTACTTCGGCCGCGGCCTGGACGGAGGTAGGGGCAATTGCCGGCCCGAACGAAGCCGGCTTCCTGCCCAACGTAGCCGTGACAGCCCTCGCGATCTTCAATTCTGGCGGCCAGAAATTGTTACGGGCATCAACTTACGGCCGCGGCATCTGGCAGTTCAATCTGCTGGCGCCGCCAGATTTCCAGATCTCAGTATCGCCCGCATCGCTGACGGTCTTCCCCGGAAACACCGCCACGTTCAACGGTACGATAACCGCGCTCAACGGCTACAACAATTCCGTAGAGTTGAGCTGCGTCCCGGGATCATCGAGTCCTCCCAACCCATGCACTCCGAGCCCTGTCAGCCTGACTCCGACTTCTCTTGGCTCGGCTTTCTTAGTGACGGCGGGCACCAGCACCGTCGGCGACTACAGCTTCAATGTGCAAGGCGCCGGCTCCGATCCCAGTAACACGACCCAACTCGCTGCTGTCACCCTGAATGTGATTAACATCGCTCTCGTCTCGCCATTGCCGCTTGTTACCGACCCGCGTGGAACAACTTCCGCGCCAGTGAATTTTCAAGTCGCGCCTCAAGGCACCTTCAACGGGAGTGTGACCTTCAGCTGCGTCTTTCCTCAGATGGTCCCAGGCGCAACCTGCTCCTTTACCCCTAGCGCGACTGTCAATGTGGCGTCCTCAACACCAGTAAACATGACCGTAGCCGTGGCGGTTCCAGCGAACACACCGCCAGGCCCTTATCCGGTCACTCTGCAAGCCACAATTTCCGAAGGCGCAGTGTCTTTGACTCCGCCTTTCACTTTGAAAGTTGTTCTGAACCCTAACTTCACGCTGAGCCTCGGCGGCGCTTTCCCGAACATAAAGGCAGGCAGCGCGGGCACGACTGGCGCGATCACCATTCTGTCGCAAGACGGCTTTGCCGGCACGGTGGCCTTGAGTTGCGTGACATCGTACGGTCCCGGCAGTTGCAGCATCAGCCCCTCGTCGATCAGCGCCCCTTATTCTGCACCGATCACTCTTACCATCAATGGGAGTAGCTTCTCGGCTGGAAGCTACCAGGTTGCTGTTCAGGGCACGTCGGGCACGCTCATATGCTCCGTCCAAGTTCCCTTCATCATTGGCGATTACCTTGTCGCCGGTCCGTCGACTCTTACTGCGATTCCTGGCGGCTCGGCCGTGTTGAATCTGACTCTCACTTCCGAAGACTCGTACACTAGCCAGGTCGATTTCTCCTGCGACGCCAGCGCACTTAGCGCGAAATGCGTGCTCAATCCCGCAAGTCCGATTGTCGTCGGCAGCGGGGCTGTCGTTCCTCTCACGGCCAGCGTTACGGTTCCCTCCAGTGCTGCTGTCGGCAGTTACAACATCAAGATCAGCACACAGGACACAAGCGGCGAACCAAGTCACACTTGGACAACGGCGCTGACGGTGCAGGATTTCACTCTCGGCTCGATCACTCCTTCTACCCAGAGCATTGGATCAGGACAAACAGCCAACTACAGCCTCAGCGTGACCCCGGTGGGCGCTTCTTTCGCCAATGCTGTGACTCTCTCCTGCAGCGGCGCGCAGGCTAACTCCACATGCAGCTTCACGTCCAACTCTGTAACCCCCGGAGCCAGTCCAGCTGCGGTGACCATGACCGTCGCTAGCGGCGCCTCGACTCCGCAGGGGAACTACAGCGTCGTGGTAACGGGAGTGTCAGGCCCAGTGTCGCATACGGCAACTGCTTCGCTCACTGTGGCGAACACTTTGCAGTTAGCAGTCACTCAGGCTTTTCCGGCAAGCGTCGATGCCGGTTCTCAGCAGGTCCCGGCCAAAATATCCGTGACGCCGAACTATAGCGGTAGGATTACGGCCAGTTGCAATGCCTCGGCGCTATCGGCCACTCAATGCACGCTTAGCCCGGCGAGCCCCATCGCGATCAGCGGCTCTCCCATCACGATCACTGCGCTCATTTAACGTCCCCAACAGCGCGGTGCCCGGGCCTTACAACATCGACATCACCGTCAAAGACAGCAGCGGCGCTCCAACTACCTCGTTAGCGGTGCCATTTACTGTCGCCCAGGACTACGTCATTGCGAACCTCTCGGCGGCCAGCCAGACCATCACAGCTGGCCAGTCGATCACTTACAACCTAAGCGTTGCGCCGGTGGGAGCCGCATACAGTAAGGCAGTCACTCTGGGTTGCAGTGCGCCGCTCTTCACGGGATCATGCACATTTTCGCCGAACCCAACGAGCCCGCTAAGCAATTCCACTGCTGAAGCTGTCGTCATGACGGTTACGACGCCAAGTGCGACGGCGCAGCTATGGGCGCCCGGCGGGAAGGTCAGTCCATGGTCTTACGCAGCATGGTCTTACGCAGCATGGCTGACTCTCGCGGCTGCCATAGTGTGGAGCAAAGCAGGAGGGCGTCGCCGCAGTCTGGCAGTGTTCGTTGGACTGGCGTTCGCGCTTTTGTTCTTGCTGTCTTGCGGCGGAGGCAGCAATGGCGGCAGCACGCCTCCAGGCACTACTACACAGGGCACACCAATTACCTACACGATCACTGTAGTGGGTTCACCCACTAGCATCAGCCAGCCTTTCGGGTCAACAGTAACGCTGATCGTGAACCCGTGAAGGACGGAAAAGCGCAGTATCAGGAAATAGTGCGGGCTCGGCCACGGAGACTCTACGTTATGATGATCGATCATGACCGACTCGCGCTACGATGTCATCGTCATCGGCGGAGGCATCGTCGGCCTCGCGGTCGCGCTTGAAATCACGAAACGCTATCCGCGTCTTCAGCTGCTGTTGCTGGAGAAAGAAAACCGCGTGGGCCAGCATCAGAGCGGCCACAACAGCGGCGTCATTCATTCCGGAATCTACTACAAACCCGGCTCGCTGAAGGCTACGCTGTGCGTCGAAGGTGCGCGGGCCATGGTCGAATTCTGCCGGGAGCACGGCATCCCTCACAAAGTCTGCGGCAAGGTCATCGTCGCTACCCATGAAGATGAGTTTACCCGATTAGAAGAGCTGCGACGCCGAGGAGAAACGAACGGGCTTACCGGACTGCGACTCATCGGCCCCGAAGAGTTGCGCGACATCGAACCGCACGCTCGCGGGTTGCGGGCGCTCGTTGTGCCCTCCACCGGCATCACGGATTACGCGGCTGTCTGCTCGAAATATGCCGACCTGATTGGTTTGCAGGGTGGAACCATTCTCACTTCCACCGAGGTGACTGGACTGCGGAGTATCGAGAACGAAGTTGTGGTAGAGACCGGTAGCTCGGCGTTCTCCGCAACGTATCTCATTAACTGCGCCGGATTATTCAGCGACCGCATCAGCCGGATGGCGGGTGAAACGCCCGACGTCATGATAGTTCCCTTTCGCGGCGAGTACTACGATTTGATTCCTGAGCGTTCTTCGCTGGTGCGGGCGCTGATCTATCCCGTGCCCGATCCGCAGTTTCCATTTCTCGGCGTTCATTTCACCCGGCGGGTTAACGGCACGGTGGACGCGGGTCCGAATGCCGTCCTTGCCTTTCGTCGCGAAGGTTACCGGCGCACCGATTTCAGCCTGCACGATTTGGCTTCATCCATTGCATTCCCCGGATTCTGGCGCATGGCGGCGAAACATTGGCGGAGTGGTATGGATGAATTTCGCCGGTCTTTCTCCAAACCGGCTTTCGTCCGTGCGCTCCAACGCCTGCTGCCGGAGATTCGTGAGGATGATCTGGTTCCGGGAAACTCTGGAGTTCGTGCGCAAGCGCTTAAACGTGATGGCGTTCTGGTTGACGATTTCTACTTTGTCGCAACGGAGAAGATGCTGCACGTTCTGAATGTGCCTTCCCCGGCAGCGACCGCTTCCCTTCCGATCGCCCGCACCGTGGTCGAGACAGCGAGCAAAAACCTGGGTTGGGCTCGGTAGTTGCTATCTCCTGCGTCAACGCAAACCTGCGGGAAAACTTTGACGAAGAAATCTCGAATCTTATGGGAAGCATGTTCCCCGCGGAATTGGGGCGCGGCTCGTGGTGAATGTTACACTGAGCGGGCTTACTTACTTTTCAATGGAGGATGTGGAGTGTCCACTGTGCTCGTCGTAGGAGGGGCAGGTTACATCGGGAGTCATGCTGCCCGCTCGCTTCGCAAACAGGGCTTCGAAGCTGTGATTTACGACAATCTTTCGACCGGATACGCGGCCCTGGTCCAGGGTTTTGAGCTGGTGGAAGGTGATCTTGCCGATGTCGACAAACTTGCCCGCATCATGAAACGGGCCACCGCGGTTATGCATTTTGCTGCGCATGCTTCCGTCGGCGAATCGGTGGAGAATCCTCGCAAATATTTCCGAAACAACGTGGAGGGTGGTCTGGCACTGCTGAACACCGCCATGGACGCGGGGGTTAAGAACTTTATATTCTCGTCGACGTGCGCGGTATACGGTACACCGACGACGGTTCCGATTTCCGAAGGCACGCTGCGTCAACCAGTCAATCCATACGGAGTGTCGAAATTTTTTTTCGAGCAGGCGATGGAAGCGTACAGCCGTGCCTACGGGCTGCGCTTTGCCAGCCTACGATATTTCAATGCCGCTGGCGCTGACGAAGATGGCGAGACCGGCGAATATCACAATCCCGAAACCCATCTGATTCCTTTGGCGCTACATGCCGCGGCGGGCACGGGAGCGCCACTTCAAATTTTTGGCGACGACTATCCCACCCATGATGGTACTTGCGTGCGTGATTATATTCACGTCAACGATTTGGCGTCGGCCCACGTCAAAGCTTTAGAACATCTGATGGCGGGACGAGGCTCAGTCGCTTTAAATCTCGGCACTGGGAACGGTCATTCAGTGCGGGAAGTCATCACGATGGTTGAGGAAGTAGTGGGCAAGACGGTTCCGAGGCAGGTCAGTCCACGCCGGCCGGGAGATCCGCCGGCTCTGGTCGCTGATCCCAGTTGCGCGCAGAAGATACTGGATTGGAGAGCGACGCGCTCGTTGCGCGAGATTGTATCCACCGCCTGGAATTGGATGCAGCGTTCCAGAACTTTGCCTGGTCTTGGTTCCGCCTCCTAGATCGTCGCGCAAAAGGTCTTCGTGCAAGAAAATCAAATTTGAGGCCGTTCGTCTGGGAACGAAGGAGTTCCAATGGCAATCGATTTCACTAACAAGAGAGTCGCCGTACTGGGCGCGGGAAAAATGGGAGGAATTCTGCTGGAGGCATTTCTCCGAAGTGGATTATTTGCTCCCAAATCTACTCACGCGACCGTCCAGCATCCAGAAAAAGCGGCGGCGCTGGCGAAAAAACTGAACGTACAGGTGGATACAAACAATGTGGTTGCCGCTCAGGATGCCGATATCATTTTGATTTGCGTCAAGCCTCAAGTGGTGGAGGACGTCGTACGCGAAATCAGCCCAGCCCTGACTCCCAGTCAGCTTGTGATTTCGGCAGCAGCTTCGGTGCCAACGGGCCTGATCGAAAAAACGATTGCAAAGAGCGTTCCGGTCGTACGCGCTATGCCGAACACTCCGTGTGCGATTGGAGTTGGGATGACTGCCTTGTGCAAAGGCAAGTTCGCCGGGAAGGAACACCTGGAAACAGCGGCGGCGCTATTCAATCCCGTTGGCAGGACTGTGGTCGTGGATGAAAAACATATGGATGCGGTGACAGGTCTTTCCGCCAGTGGCCCCGCATACATTTACATCATTCTGGAATCGTTGGCGGAAGCGGGCGTGAAGGTTGGCCTTCCACGAGACATCGCGACATTACTGGCAGCCCAAACCACTATGGGCGCTGCCAAAGTAGTTCTGGAAACTGGCGACCACCCGGCGCTACTCAAGGATGCGGTCACGACTCCCGCTGGGTGTACCGTGGATGGGCTGCTGGAGTTGGAAGAGGGCGGACTGCGTGTGACGTTGATTAAGGCGGTCGTAAAAGCCACGCAGCGCGCCAAAGAACTGGCCTTCGTTAGCTGAGTCGTCTATTCCACTCCAGTCACATCAATTCCCGGTGCCGAAAAGGTCGAGAGTCTGCGGGCTGTTCGTGGCGCTGTCGGTGAGAGTAACGAAAGCCGGAAGCGCTCCGCTCACCGTCGGAGCAAAGGTAACCGTAATGGTACACGTCGCTCCTGGCGCCAGCGGACTACTACTGATGCAAGTATTGGTCAGGGTGTAGTACTTGGCCTTTGCTCCAGTGCGGGCAACGCTGCTGATCGTCACCGAAGTCTTTTCATTGTTGGTTACGGTTGTTGTCTTGGTGCTGCTGTTACCGACCGTTACGGTTCCAAAGCCCAGACTGGTGGGAGCAAAGCTGATGGGATACACGCCCGAACCCTTCAGAGCGATGGTCTGCGGGCTGTTGGCGGCGCTGTCGCTGATTGAAACTGTTCCGGTCTGGGTTCCGCTCGTAGTGGGCGCGAAGCTGACACTAATGCTGCATTGCGCCCCAGCAGCAAGGCTGGAACCGCAAGTATTGGTTTGAGTAAATGCTGCTGCGCCACTGACGGAAACGTTGACGCCGGTCAACGCCACGGACATCTGGTTAGTCAGCGTGATGGCAGTTGCCGTTCTACTGCTTCCCGTCAGAACTACACCGAAAGTGACGCTGGCGGTAGAGAGGGTTACTGGCGCGACGCCGGTGCCAGAAACGCCGATGCTTTGTGGGCTGCCAGAGGCGTTGCTGGTGACCACAACCGTCGCACCGAAACTGCCGCTCGCGGCCGGCGCGAAGCTGACGTAGATGGTGCAATTTGCGCCCGCCGTCAAGTTCGTGGGACAGTTGCTCGACTCCGGGAAGTATGAGCTATTTGTTCCTGTGACGGCGATACTGGAGAAAGTCACGGTCGAGCCGCCCGTGTTCGTAACGGTAATGGGAACAGCGGCGCTGCCGGTCCCGTAGGCCTGATTGCCGAAGTTGATGCTGGAGGGCGAAAAGCCAAGCGTAGAACCAGTTGTTGCCGTACCGCTCAGTGATACGGTCTGCGGGCTATTGTTGGCGTTATCGTTTACGTTCAAAGTTGCCGAGAGTGAGCCACCAACGACAGGCGTAAAGGAAACGTTGATCGTGCATGTGCTTCCTCCCGCCAGGCTCGAGCCGCAATCATTGGTTTGGCTAAAGCTCAAGGGGTTGGTGCCCCCGAAGGAAATATTGCTGATGTTAAGCGGCGCACCCTGACTGTTGCTGAGAATCACACTTTGACTGGGACTGTCGGTCCCGACCGATTGCAGGCCGAACGTCAGGCTCGACGGAGAAACCGTTGCCAAGCCGCAGGTCGGAACGCTAAAGGTGGAAATCCGCGTCCGCCAGATCGGTGGCGATGCGGTCTGATTCTGCGAGAAGTATTCATTCAAATACCAGAAGGTACAACCACCCACGGGATCTACCGTCATGCTGGTGTAAGTGCCCCAGTGGTAGCTGTTTTCCTCGTCGGCGGAGCCGCTGTAGAGAGAAAGTTCCGTCGGAGAGCTCGCGCTGTTCAAGTTCCACCACGAGGCGTTGATGCTGGGATGCGTCGAGGCATTCGACACGCTGTAGCCGACAGCGGCGTTGCCTCCCTGGTCCTCCGCAATGCTGGGCATGAAACGATAGAGTGATTGATCGGGACTGATCGTGCCCGATTGATACAGTGCCGGTGTTCCGCTGCCGCGAAGTTCGTACCACCGTATTCCGGTTTGGCTCCCATTGCCCGTCCCCACTTGCACCGTGTGGCTCACGAGGTATGACTGATATTCGGTGAAATTGCGGTAGGCGAAGCGGAACATAAAACGGTCGCCGACGGAATCGATGATCTGCCCTGTGGTGGCCGACGAAGGCTCGGGGACGCAAATGGTGTTGCCCGGCGAAGTGGCAACGTAACAGCCCGGAGTGTAGGCCGGGACCGAAACCGAGCTCTGCGTGAATGTGGAATTCGTAGGAGTGGTCCAGTCGACGTGGAACTGCCACAAGTTGAAACTATCGGAGGTTGTGGTCACACCATCGTTTACCGGATTCTCAATGCTGACGTAGTATTCCGGGCTTCCTGCCGGCGGTGCGGTTGTGCCTTCGATGTCAGCCGGCTCCAGGCTGTGAGCGAGGTAGAGGTTGCCGGTTACCGGGGTGGGATTTACAAAACACTGCGGTGCATTCGGCGTTCCACCGACCAGCATGTTAGTGCGGTCGAACGCGCAGGCCACGACTCCAACCTCTTGGAAAAAATTGCTTTCATCTTCAAGATCGATGCCCACGTAGTAAGCATCGGACCAGGTTCCGATCTTGGTCCAGTCCGGGTAATAGGTGACACCCTTGGCATTGGTCCCCAGAATGGAGTTCAACGAAAACGCGTAGGTGTACCATTTCAGAGTCGTGGAAGCCAGGTTGTCAGTGTTGGAAATAGCGATGCAATAGTAGTAATTCGGACCAGCACTGTGGGCACCGATCACCCATCGCGACGCCAACCGATCAAAAAGAATGATGACGTCACCGCCACCAAAATTCTCGCACTCGGTAACTCCGTTGGCGACAAACGGTGTGTTCCCGTTTTTCGGCGTTGACCACACGGGAGCAAAAGTCACCTTATCGAAAGCTTGATAATAGGCGTTCGTCCACTCCATGTATTGCTTGGTTCCAACCGAGCCGTTAGGATCGACGTTCAACTCGGGATGCGCCAACTGCGACGCATCGATGCCCTCAAACGTCGTCACGGTCTGAGCGTGAGCGCTGAGCAATGCGAACAAAAGAGCTAAAACGCATAACACACGTAGTGCGGAGTTCGGCATGCGGAAAGTTTTCCTTAAAGGGGGGATTTGCGATGTGCTGTTCTTCGGGAGGGAGAGGGACAAAAACGCCCGAAATTAAGTAGTTTACTATACCGCTTTCCTAACCTTTAGGTCAAGGCCTTTCGTAACCGTGAGCGACCTTCCACCGTAATCCTGAACGGCCCCTAACCCCTCTATTTCTTAATAGTTTACGGGCGCTGGGTGGGGCAGAGATAGCATTGGGCAGCTGTTTTCGCTTTAATCATCGTCAGGATCGGTACGCGGCCTTTTGTCGTTCAGGAAATGAGCCGCATCCAATGGCGCTGCAATGGTCTGAAAGGCCAACGGGGTCTGGGTGAAATCGAAACAGTCGGAGAGATCGTCAGCCGACGTGTCAGCATACGCGGAGGGATCACTGGGATTGATCGTAGGCAGGTTGAAAATGGTCTCGATGAACTTGAGAATACTGCCGAAATCATGTTGCACATGCGAGATGTAAGCAGTCTTGGCATACGGAGAGACGACGATGAGCGGAACGCGAAATCCCAATTCGTAGGAATTCGTCGTACTGACCGGAGGAACCACGTGATCGTACCAGCCTCCCCAGTCATCCCATGTGATGATGATGGCGCTGTTCGCCCAATACTGGCTTTTGCCGACGGCGTTCACAACAGACGCCACCCAGGAAGGTCCCTCACCAGTGTTGGCCAAGGCGTGATCAGATTCGTCTCCGTCCGGGATTACCCAGCTCACTGCGGGCAGCGCCCCGTTGGTGACGTCGGAGAGAATCTGAGTTTGATTCAAGACAACATTATTCGCCCAGTCTGAACCGGTACAGGCGGTTGCGTTCGGCGGCGTTGTATTCGGACCGCACATGTGGCTGATAGCATTCGGCGCTGTCCAAATCGAGCCTGCGGACGGGGCGTAGTATTTCCAACTAATACTCTTCTGGTTCAGCAAATCCGTCAGTGTGGGATGATCGAAACATGGATACACAGTTTGGGTTTCGTTGGTCAACGGATTCATGTTTGTGGTGTCTATCACCTTTACCAACTGTGTAGAGGGAGCGGTGCAACCTGTATCGTCGCCGGTCCCGGTCGGATTCTCCGCTACCCAGAGATTGCTTGGCACGCTGAGCTGGGTTGACGCCATGGATGTTCCGGAAAGAAGGAATTGATGAGCTGGAAAGCTCGGTCCCTGATTGGTCTGGAACATCCGGTCGCCGAAGGTATAGGTCTCGGCCAAAGTGTAATAGGGCTGCACGTCAGAAGCCTGCACGTACTGATACTCGGGGTTGGGAGGCGCTGCGGGGGTGCAGGGAGACGGACAATCTACCCCGATGAGATCGGCTCCGTCCATCTTTCCGCTGTCGTACATTTTGATGAATGCAGCATGGGCATGGCTGAGATCGTAGTTCGTAAGCAGAGAGGTTGGGGTTAACGTAGTCGTGCCCGTTGGAGAATTCACATTCTTGCCGCTTTGCGCGATGTCGGCACCCGCCTTGATCAAAACTGGATCCTGGAAGAGATTGTCCGGAGTGCGGTTCTCCTGCACAATTACGACCACATGTTGAATCGTCGCTGCCGGGGTGATTACGCTAGGGGTGCTTCTGCTACCGCCTCCGCAGCCATTCAAATCCGCCAGCACGACCGCTGCGCAAACTACCAAACCCCAACCCAACACTATTTTGGAACGAAACACTTGGCTGGTCTCCCGAAAAAGAATTTACTCAAGGAAGCTTGTGCGGCCCGTAAAATTTCGGCGCGACTGTTGAACCCGCACGGACGGAGTAATGCACTTGTTCTAACCCACAGTTTTTCAATTCCACTCGCACCAAGAAAAATAAATAAAAGCGCGAGCCAACGCCCCATCGTGCTCCAGTATTTTTGGTTGCTAAAAGCTGTGCCTATGTTGCCAGCAGATGACACCCGAAGGACTTGCGACCGGTGGCGATCCGGAAGGAACTCCAAAAAAAGCGGCGGTCGTTGAGCTTGCCCCATGAAACTTCAAGGGTACACTCAACGACCGCCGCTGGAATACTGCCGGTTACGAACTATTGAATCACGCGAACACGGTAGCTCTGATCGTCTGAGATATAGAGAACATTCGACGGCCCAAGCGCCACACCGATGGGACCACCCAGGTTAGTCTTTGTGGCCAGACGTCCATTGTTGTTGTATCCGGGAAGTCCGGTTCCGGCATAGGTGCTGATGTTGCCGTTGGTACTAACGAGCCGCACCCGGAAATTGGAGTAGTCAGCGATGAAAATCCGGCCAATCGCATCCACTGCCACGCCAGATGGTGAGCACAGTTCCGCAGACGTAGCGGGGCCAGTGTCGCCGCTGAAGCCGCAAGTTCCCGTGCCCGCAACCGTAGAGATGAGCCCTGTGCTGATGGTCACCTTGCGAACCCGATTGTTGCCGGCGTCGCCGATGTAGATATTTCCCTCCGAGTCCAGGGCCACTCCATAAGGCTGGCTCAATTGAGCTGTGGTTGCGGAAATACCATCCGTGTTGTAACCGCAACCATTAAGAACTCCAGCCACGATTGTGCTTGATCCTCCCGGAGTAATCTCTCGCACCACACATGCGCCACTATCCGCCGAATAAACATTGCCGGCAGAATCGGTGGTTAGGGACGCAAGGTTCTTGATCGTTGGATCCTGATCAAACGTCGTAATGTTCTTGCTCGAATTGACCACGCGAATCACGTTGTTTCCATTGTCGGCGATGTAGACATTCCCGAAAAGATCCGCAGCCACGCCCAGTGGAGAATTTATCTTCGCTGCAGTCGCCAACCCACCATCACCGGAGTATCCAGTCACTCCTGTGCCAGCCAGGGTTGAGATGTTACCTCCACTTATCTCGCGGACGCGGTTTCCGTTACCTTCCGCGACGTAAAAGTTGCCGGAAGCATCAAAGGCGATGTTCTCAGGGCTGTTAAAGCAGGCATTCGTTGCCAGGCCACCGTCTCCGACGTAGCCGCCGACCGTAGTGCTGACCGTAGTTCCCGCCGCGTTGACCTTGCGAACACGATCATTGCCCGTATCCACGATCAAAAGATCACCCGTGGAATCGAGCCATAGGCCGGTGGGCGATACGAACATGGAACTGAGGGGCGGATTTCCGTCCCCGTCATAACCGGAGGTAGAACCGGCATACGTATTGATGATCTGAGATGTAAGATTCACTTCGCGGATTTGGGATTGCCCAGCCGTCGCGATGTAAAGGGTTCCGTTAGCGACCAGCACGCCCCGGGGGAATCCCACCGCAGCGCTGGTAGCCAAGCCACCGTTTCCGTTTTGGCCGGTGCCGCCGTTGCCGGCATACGTGTTAATGGTCACCGTGCCCGTACCGAGGCCTGAAACGATGCGCACTCGGCTGTTGAGGTCGTCGGCAATGTAGAGATTTCCAGCGGTATCAAATGCCAGGCCGTGTGGGGAGTCGAGACTCGCGCTGGTAGCGGCTTCGCCGTCGCCGGAAAATCCCGCGGTTCCGTTTCCGGCAATCGTGTGAATATTCCCTGAACTATCCACCATGCGAACCACGTTGTTCCCAGTGTCGGAGAAATACAAATTACCGCTTGCATCGAGCGCCAGCCCGTTGGGCTGATTGACTTGCGCTGACGTGGCAGGACCACCGTCTCCGGAGTATCCTGCAGAACCGTTGCCGGCGACCGTGTTCACAAGGTCTGCGGAGTTCACCATGCGAACTCGATTGTTGCCGGGATCGCTATACCAGAATTCGCCGGCAGCGTTCACCACCAATCCTCGAGGAAAACCCATCGCCGTCGTTGTGGCTTTGATGTTCTCGCCGTTGTAGCCGTATTGTCCAACGCCCGCAACAGTGGTGATCTTGCCCGTTCCCTTACCGATGCGGCGAATCCTGTCACCGAAGGAGTCGGCGATATAGATATTCCCGTTGCCGTCAACTCCGCCGAATTGCGGAAACTCGATGCAAGCCTGCGTGGCGAGGTTGTTGTCCCCGAGGAAACCCCCGGCCGCGGTACCCATAACGGGCACTCGTATGGTTAGAGTGGTATTTTGACTCGATGTCTTATAAGTTCCCGTAATCGTGACACTTTGCTGGCTCCCGCTGGGGAATGTATTAATCGTAAAGTTGGCGCTAAGCGCGGTCGCTGGCACGGTCACAGTTGCGGGCATTTTCACCAGAGCAGGCCGGTTGCTTGAAAGCTTTACCACAACTCCGCCGACCGGGGCCGCCGCAGCGAGGTTGACCGTGCCCGTTGTCGTGACGACGGCGGGAACACTGGCCGGGTTCAGAGTTACTGAAGAAACGGTCTGTGCGCTCGACAGGCTAATGAGCAGCATTGTAAGCAGCGGTGCACAAGCCAATCGCACACCGCGAGAAAAGCTAAATCTCGAAATTGTCACGCTGAATCCTCCATACGATTTCATCAAATATGTTCCGCCACAGGCAGGTCCAAATATGCAAGTCTTAGGCTCGATTTTTTTCCGTAGGTTTGGAGATACCAACAATATCAGGGGCTAACAGCAGGGGAGTCTTCCCGGCTTTTTGAAACGGCTTCCGGGCAATTTGGATTAGTCTGCGTTGAAGTCGTGCCGAAGTCAAGATGAAAGAATCTGCGTAGAGGCGAGAGGCCAGAGTCTTATGACCCTAGCGAGGAACGCAGGAAAGGTAGACGTAAGTCACGGGAAACAGACAGATAAGGAAGTTTCTTGGTGGATAACGCGACGGCTCAGCGGGTGTTGCCGTTTCGAGCAGTCTGGTACCCACCTTGCACCACGGCCTCGGGACGCTCCGCCTGACTCTTGCCGCACACCGCGATACCCAACAGGCTCTTCCGCTTGGCGTGTTCGCGCAAAACCGACGAATAGATTGGATGTGCACTCCGCGACCATTCGTCGAAAGCTGAGTTTCCTTCGATATCGTCAGCCACAACGATCGCGTCAGAGCTCAAATGCGGCGCAACCAGTTCGAACTCAAAGCGCATATTGCGGTAGGTATGCAGGCTGTCATGGACGAACATATCGACAGCACCGATGCTCTGGAGGATTCCAGACAGCAACTTCCGGCTGCTGCCGCGATTCAACTTCCAGTTGCGGCGGAGATCGGCAGGGATCAGCCGTCCGACGAAGGCGTCGGCGTTTTTTCCCAACGGAGGCAGATCAATGCTGTAAAGGGAACCGCGGCCGTTGACTTGCAGCGCCTTCAACATGAAGGATGAGGTGACGCCGTAACAGACACCAGTTTCAATGATCACACTCGGCCGCTTGATCCGCGTTAAGGCATAACACAAGCGCCCCAGACTGAAGTCGCCGTTGTGAAAGGACGCGAACGGAGCATCCTCCGGCATCGCCCCAATGCCCTCGCGGACCTGGTCCTCGATCTCGCGCAGGCTATCCTCCTGGAGATACTCCGCAAGGCATGCCCCCAAAGGTTCATCCAAGGCTTCGACAGCCGTCTCCCATTCGACGGTTTTGTATTGAGGCGTTTTTCGCAGGTATGGTTCGAGATGGACATCGACCATGGCACACACGCGATCATAGAACTCGCCCGGCCGCTGCGGAAGGATTGACATCAGCTTTAACATTTTCGAACTGTTTGTCGGCAAGTGTGTTCTCCCCAAGCACCATTATGTAGTGGAAATAGTACTTCTTTTGTTAAAAAAGGACTCCGAATAAATCATTAGGACACTTCTAGGGCAAAAGTCCGTAAACATCCAATTGCGATTGCGCGCCAACGTAGGCTTTGCCATTGACCACCGTTGGAACTGCGAACTTTACGGCCGGACCGGCAGCATCACGGGAGGGATCCATGTTGCTGTTGTAAAGTTCATTCGCCACGTTATTTGCATCGTAAACATGAAGAATGGCGGGCGTGCCCTTGGTGAAGCCATCGGTCTGTAACACCCAGAGCAGGCCGCTGGCGGAACCATTCGACGAAACACTCGGAGTGGCGCCCGGATAGAAGTTGTAAGTGGGGCTTTTCGAGAATGGGAAGGTCGAGAGCAAACCGTTGGACAACTCGAAAGCCTTCACCGCGTCTGCAACCCCAGCCGTATAGACATGACCATTCCAATAAGCAGGCAAGCCGCGAATGCCCACTTGAGGGGCGGGCTCATTCAGTACATCTTCGAGTTCCTGAACGATGCTATCCGAGCCAGGTCCGTAGCCTCCCATACTATCGCGATCAATCAGGTAGATCGTAGCGGTCTTGCCGCCTCCAACCAGCAAATGGGTAATCGGCCCAGGCTGGTCGGGTAGTACGAGAGCACCGCCTGATCCCAGGTCAAGATTCTCAGTGCTCATAATCCCCTGGTTGTACGGGGAGAAGTAGTCAGCCAGCGCCAGTGCCCCACTCGTTGTGCTTAGGCGCAAGAAACTATCACCGTAATCGATGCCACCCAGGTTTGCGTCGTACGTGCCGTTGCTGGTTGCCACGAAGATGTTGCCGTTACTGTCCGCCGCCGGTCCCGCTCCTCCCTGCCAGATTCCGCCCGCCGCCGCGTTCGGCGTGGCGTTAAAGACGGTCGCCATCTGCAGGTTTGCTTCGTTGTACCCGATGACCCAACCGTGGTACGGGAGTTGGTCGTTGTGAGAACCCCATGCGACGTAAATCACGCCATTTAACAGCAGCAGGGCAGGACGTTGATTCTCTAGGAGCGTATTGAAAGCGACGTTGCCGCCGGACTGGCCGCTTCCCTTGCCTGGAACTGACGCCGCAATCACGACCGGGCTGCCAGCCATGTCTGCCCCGGTTGTCATATTCAGAGCGTGCAGGCGCTGGAAGTACTGATAAGCGCCAGACACTAGTTCTTTCGTCGCCACAACCACGTAGAGAGCGTTGTTGGAGGGATCAATCACAGGTGTTCCCGTGATGCCGATCTCCGGAATGAGATCGCCGCCGGTAATATCGGTGGAGGGAACTGTCGTGACCGAGTTAGCGGGATCGATGAAAGTGGTGTGCCACAGCACGTTCGGGGCCGGACCGTCCGCATCGAGAGCATAGACACTATCGTGCTCGGTCGCCACGTAGACGACATTGTGCGTTCCTTGGCTGGGAATACTTAAACCCTGAACGTAAAGTGGTTGGGCATAGACATATCCGTCCAAGGCATAAGAAAACAGCTTTCTGAACTGGCTCGCGTTAACGTTAGAACTACTCAAAACCGTTTCGCTCAGGTTCTGGCCGGTCCGCGCATTGTCGTTGTGAGATGTAAGTACACCGGAACTGCTGGTGACAAACACGGGAACGGAGGCGCTCTGCGTCGGGTTGGCAATACTGGTGGCCGTAACCGAGTGTTTGCCAGCTGTGGCGGCGGGGGTGTAAAGCCCGCTGGTTGAGATGGTTCCAACCGTGCCGTTGCCACCCACGATTCCATCCACCGACCAATTCACATTCGTGCTCGGTACTCCGCTGATCGTCGCCTGATACTGCGCGGTCTGCGCGGCGGTAAGCGAGAGCTGTCTTGGGCTGATTGCAACCGTAGTGCTCGGCGACTGGCCAGTCCCGGAGAGCGAGATTACTTCCAGCTCCGGCGGGTCGGTGTAGGTCACAACCAGCTTCCCGGACCGGCTTCCGCTCCATGTCGGAGTAAAGGTCACGTTGATCTGGCAATTCCCTCCCAAACTGAGCAGGCCGTCGCAGTTATCGCTCTCCGTATAATCTCCGCTCACCGAGATACCGCTGATGGTCACTGCGGCGCTCCCAATGTTTGTCAGCGTAACCAACTGCGGTGTGCTGGCGCTACCCACGACCTGGCTCGCGAAAGCCAAGCTTTGCCCGGAAGAGGATACACTCCCACCGCTGGATCCCATACCCGACAAAAACAAAGGCGGCGCGATCACATTGCCGGTAACAATTATCGTTCCCATCCTCGCCCAGGTAGCCTCCGGAGTGAAGGTCACGTTGATGGTGCAGCTGCCATTTGGGGCGATGGGACTAATGCAATTATTGGTCTGCCCGTAATCACCGTTGGCCACTATGCTGCTAATGGTCAGATTCGCAGTGCCGGAATTAGTAAGCGTGACCGGTTGCGGCGAACTACTAAAGCCCACCGTCTGCACACCGAAACTCAGGTTGGGAACCGAGAAACTCACCACCGCAGCCACCCCGGTTCCGGTCAGCGCTACTTGCTGCGGACTGTTCGGAGCATTATCGGTGAGCTTGATCGTCGCCGATCTTGCTCCGGCTGCCTGCGGTGTAAATTTGGCGGAAACAGTGCAGCTGTGTCCCGGCTTTAAACCTCCGCTGCAGGTGTTCGAGAGCGGCGCCCAATCCGCGGCTTCGACGCCGTAGACCCCGATACCGCTGAATGTCAGAGTGGCGCTGCCGGTATTGGTCACAGTGACGGATTGGACCGCGCTGGTGGTCCCCAGCGCCTGATTTCCAAAGCTCAAAGTATTCGTCGAAAGACTCGCGGTCTGGCCCATCGCGGAAAACGAGATAGCAAGAGCGAATAAAGTCTGGCACGCCACCGCGAAGGCGGTGTGAGGGAGAAAACTGGCTCGCATCTCGAGAGTCCCCCTTTCGGAAGGGCCGTATGCAAATGGGGTTGACCGAGGTTTTAATTTAAGCCAATTGGGGGGAGGGCTAATGCGTCTCATTCTCTTCTATTCCACGCTGGGAGGTCAACAGAAAAAACCCTTTTTGCCATGGACAACCCGGATGGCACCAGAGGCAATACCACCGGGGGAACCTCGGGCGGTGGCTGACGGTAAGAAAATGCCAGCCGCTTAACTACGTTATTCACCTTAGTCGGGCAAATCGAGAGACTCCGCAGAGAGATCGTGGCTCCTCGATCCGCAGCTTCTCAACCGAGAGCTGGAAAGCCGCGCTGCGCGCCCATTCGCACACGGACGGGTGTCCTTCTGCACGTCTTCGGAATGTACTACCGGCACCTTCCTAGCCTACAGTCTTCACTCTAGACTCTCCCAAGACTTGAAAGCGAGGTCTATTAAAAATTCCGAGGTGTTGCATACATGCCCTCCCCCAAGGCAGTATCATTCCTATCCATTCTTGCTCTCGCCGCTCTTATCTGGGTACCCCTCAATCAAGCCATAGCGCAAGACGAATCAATCGCAACCGCTGACTCGCAAATTCAAGCTGGAACCTACGTAGTTCCCGATAACTTTTTCGGGATGCACATCAACAATTACGGCATTCCCTGGCCGAGCCAGCCTTTCGCGACGCAAAGGCTGTTGGCCAGCAACGTGGGGTGGGCGAATCTAGAACCCTCGCCTGGCGTCTATGACTGGACGTGGCTGGACAAGTGGATTGCGCAAGCGCAGGCGCACAATATCACACTCATTTATACATTCAATGATGTTCCGCAATTTTATTCTTCCAGGCCAAGTGATTCCTCCTGCTCGTATGGCAATCTTGGTTTGGGCGCTTGCGATCCTCCGGACGACCTCAATGCAGACGGTTCTGGAACCAACGCCCATTTCAAGAGCTTTGTAAATGCGCTGGTCAGCCACGTCGGCAACAAGATCCAATACTGGGAAGTCTGGAATGAACCCAATCAACCGGTCCAGTGGAATCCCACCGACCCGGTGAATCATCCCTACAACCAGCTCATGCGCATAGAATCGGATCTGCGGACCATCGTCAAGGCTGCAAATTCATCGGCGCTCATCCTAACGCCGCCACCGGTGGGGGCTCCGAATGGTGCACCGAACTGGATGAAGGGCTACCTTGCTGCCGGAGGCGGGACCAACGCCGATGTCATCGGCTTCCATAGTTATGTCTGTCACCGGGTGTGGGGCCAATACCCGATCGCTGAAGACGTCGCCCCGCTCATCACGTCCATCAAGACCGTCATGACTGATTACGGCCAACAGAGCAAGCCTCTCTGGATTACAGAGAGCGGATGGTGCAAAACTACGTACGACGATTTCACGAACGAAAACCTGCAGACTGCGTTCACCGCCCGCTTCATATTGCTTGAGGCGTCTGGCGGTGCAGCCAAGGCCTACTGGTTTCAATGGGACGGCGGAAACGGAGCCGGGACTCTTTGGCAGCCGCCGAATACACTCCGGACTCCCGGTACGGCTTATGGACAAGTCTACGACTGGATTGCAGGAGCTACGCTGACCTCTCCCTGCGCAGCCAAAGGAACCGTGTGGACCTGCACCTATTCACGCTCCGGAGGCTACCAGGCCATGGCTGTTTGGAATACGGCAGGCAACTCCAGTTTTACTTTCCCCAGCCAATACAAACAGTACAGAACTCTGACGGGAACCGTTACGAAAACAAGTGGTGCTTCAGTCACGATCGGGACCTGGCCGATCCTGCTGGAAAACTAGCGCTGCAAATTTAGCTGACGCTCGTTGTGTAATGGGCCGGACTCAAAACTCCGGCCCATTTTTCTTGCCTCATTGCACGACTTGAGTGAGAACAGGAGAAATGCTCTCAGCGAAGTTCAAGCTGCCCACGAACACGGCGGTGATGGAGTGACTTCCAGCCCCCAGCAAGGGAGTAGTGTAGCTTGCAACTCCGCTCGCATTCAACGCCACCACGCCAAGCACCGTCTTGCCGTCTTTGAACTGGACGTTACCACTCGGAATCAGTCCTGTACTGGAGGTTACGTTCGCCGTGAAGGTTACTGGCTCACCGAAGGAGGATGGGTTGAGAGAGGAGGCAACGGTGGTTGACGTAGAAGCGGCCGCAACCGTAATCGTAAACGGGGCTGACGCTCCAGAAGTGTAGTAGACATCGCCACCGTAGGATGCGGTAATGCTGTCTGATCCGGTGGGAAGCTTCTTTGCACCTACGTTCAATGTCGCATTCCCGGACGCGTTCAGGGTCGCAGAACCAAGTGCCACTTTTCCAAACACGAAATTCATCGTGCCTGTCGGTGCCGGATCGCCAGATGAAGTAGCGACATTGGCCACCACAGCGATCATCTGTCCGTACATGGCCGGATTCGGAGTCGCCGAGGTAATGGTGACGGTGCTCGCTACCTCGACATACTGCGTGAGTCCTGCAGCGCTGGTTTCATAGGTCGCATTGCCTTCAAAGCGTGCTGTGATGTTATGTTTTCCCGAACTTAAGGTTGACGTCTCGAAGGTGGCTACTCCGGCGGAGTTAAGGTTCTGAGAGCCGAGTAGAGTAGCCCCGTCGTGGAACGTAACCTTGCCAAAGGGAGTGCCGGCGCTCGAAGTCACGGTAGCAGTGAAGGTCACGGCCTGGCTCGTAACGGAGGGATTGAGGGAAGATGCTAGCACCGTCAGCGTCGTGCCGAACGCGGTCCCCGACAGGTTGATCGCCTGCGGGCTGGTCGCAGCGTTGTCAGTGATTGTCACAGTACCAGTCTGCGATCCCACCTGTGTAGGAGCGAAGGCAACCTTGATTGTGCACGAGGCCGCTCCAGCCAGGGAAGCAGGACAGTTATTGGTCTGAGAAAAGCCGCTGCTGGCGACGATGCTCGCAATGCTGAGCGCTGTGCTTTGATTGTTCGTGACGGTCACGGCCTGGACGGCGCTGGTTGTGTCCACTGCCTGAGTCGGGAAGCTGAGGCTACCGGGTGTCAACGTGACCAGTGGAACCACGCCCGTGCCCAATAGTTGCATGGTCTCTGGGCTGTCCCCGGCATTGTCGGTAAGAGTAATCAATCCGGTCTTCGAACCCGCGACGGTGGGTGTAAAGGATACTTGGACCTTACAGGCCGCCTTCGCGGCGAGGGAGGATCCGCAGTTATTGGTTTGCGAGAATTCGGCGGTTGCCGTGATGCTCGTAATTTCCAATGTTGCATTTCCTGTGTTGGTGACAGTGAGAGTCTTCGCAGCGCTACTGGTGTTGAGTGTCTGATCTCCAAAGAAGAGTTTGTCGGGCGTTACGCTGACGATTGGTCCCGCCGGACAAGTCCGCGTCTGGAGCACGAGCGGTGACAATGGCTTCTGGGAGAAATCGAAACTGTCGAGGGTATCGTTCGCTGCAACATCCCGGCCGTTCAGTGATGGCAGATTGAAGCGTTCTTCGATCGTCTTCAAGATAGAAGACAGCTCATACTGGGTATGCGAGATGTAAGCCGGCTTGGCATACGGTGAGATGATCAGCAAAGGGATTCGCGGACCGAAGCCGTAAAAATCGATAACCGGAGGCGGGACCGGATCATAGAAGCCGCCAAAGTCATCCCAGGTAAGAAAGACTGCCGTGCTGTCCCATTCAGGGCCCTGCATGAGCGCATTTAATTGTCCCACGGTGAAATTTTCCCCAGCGCAGGAACTGGCAGGAGGATGATCACTCTGATCTCCGGGCTGGACTACCCAACTCACTGCCGGCAGGTTCCCGGCAGCCGCATCCGTCGCGAACTGGGTATAGGGAAGAACATGCTCGGTCCACAAGCTGCTGTTCCTGATCTGCGAATAGGAATCAAGCGTAGACCAAATGTAACCCGACTCTCCCTGCGACGGAGCGTAATAGGCCCAGCTAACCCCGGCTGACTCCATCAAGTCAGCTAGTGTTGTCGAAGAGAAGCACGGCAGTTCGTCTGTAACGTCGCCGTCGGTGTTCATTACCTGAACGTAGGTACCAGCCGGAGCGTCGCATCCCCAGGATCCCGCCTCTTCTTCATTATTGGAAGGGTTGGAAATCACGCCATCCTCGTCTTCTGCCGTCACTGTGTAGAGATGGTTGGGAAAACTTGGGCCTTTCAGCGACGAGAACATGTGATCAGCCAGGACGAAGGTCTTGGCATACGACCAATAATTGGGGATGTCCGTTTCCTGCAATTGCGAACACGTCAGGTAGTCGCCGTTGACATTGCCCAGTTTCACAAGGTCAAATTTGTCCATCTTGCCGCCGTCAATCGCCGTGACGGCATCGCTCCAGTCGTGACCCATATCGCGAACGCGATCCGGCGTATGTCCCAAAGTGATCGTCTTGCCGTTTGAGACCTTGCACGAGGTCGCCCCAACCGCCCCCGGAAAGAGTCCGAAATAGTTGTTGAAGGATCGGTTCTCTTTGATGATGAACACGATGTGCTGAATGTTGCTGAAACCGCTCGGCAATGTCGCGGATGGCGAACCACCGGATTGCGCGCACAGCGGCAGGGTCAACACGAAGACGAGACAAAGTATTCTGAAGAGGCGCATATTTTGGGTTTCCTTGGGAGGAGTCGCAGTCGGGGAATCAGCCCTGGGGAAGGGAGTTTGGTAATACTAAGCTTTTTCGTATCGAATTCGCAACAAGGTTTTTAGCGAGTTCGCAGGGACCTAATGAAAGGAAAAAACGCGAGAAGCCGAACTCGGCTTAATTCGGATTCCCGTTTTCGAGCAGAATGGGCTTGCCGCCCACTGGGACAGTATTGTTTACAATTGGCGTAACCGCGCCTGCAAGATCTCTGTACTGTACATACTGCGGATCGACGCTCACATTCAGCGTGGTGCAGGTGCCATTCGCGCAATTTTGAGAGGTGTCCCAGATAGCCTCTGCCTGGTAGCCTCCAGAACGGCTGAACCCGCACGCCCACTGGGTCCCCGATGGAGCGCACCGGCTGGTTACGGCATCGACCGACCAGTTATAAATTTGCTGGTAGGCCACTCCCGCTGGCGTGATCTTTCCTGAGCTGGGATCATAAAAGCCACCGGTATTGGTGTAGTCCCAGCCAAACCAATAAAACTTGTCAAAACCAGGAGACGCCGCCGTGCCCGCCAACTGGATGAGATAGAACCGTGCCGTGAATTCCACCTGTAGATCCGAATCGGTCATATCAGACGTCACACCCCAACTGCCTTCCGTGTCGAAAAGTGGCTTACCCTGCTGCCCGCCAGCTGCCATGACGGCCCGAGTGTTATCCAACACTGCTGCTACGTTCTCTGGCACGGGACAGGCCCTGGGACAAACCGTAGTGGGGCTCGACACATAGCCATGCACGGCGACGATGTCGGCATACTGGCCTCCTCCAGCTTGAAAATAGCCCAGCAGCCAGTTTTTCGCGGCGAAATCGGCATTGACCACGGAGGGGCTTGTGATCAGCGAGTTGGGATCGGCAGCTTTCAGTATGGCCTGTGCATCCTGAGCCAAACGGAGCATCTGGGCCTGGGTTCCGTTCCACTCATTCGAAATGTTCCACTCGTTCCAAAGTTCCCAATACTTAATCGTTCCCGGGCCCACGTGATTGATGAGGGCAGTCACGAAATCTTTCCAGTGCTGGTCGGTACCCGTTCCGTCCGCGTTCAGATCATCCGGGGCGTCGCATACTCCAGGACCATTTACCGGTACAAAGGAACAACCGGTATCGGGATTCGAAGAATTCACGCCTCGGGCAGAAGCCCATGAGGGCGTGCCGAACATCGTGTACAAGATGTCCTGTCCGCCCGCCTGAGCTTTGGCTATCCATGGATCTAAGTGGGACCAATCGTATTTTCCGTCCGCTGTATTGATGTCCGCCCACAAAATATTTCCGCTGTTCAGGCTTCGGTAACTGGCAAACGGAACCGTCGGCCATGGAATGGACAGTTCATTAATGTGCAAGCCGAAAAAGCTGGCAGGCAGGCCTGGATTCACTGACCCTTGGCCCGACACGGTGATTGTTGCCTGGGCTGTCTTCGCGGTGTCGGCTGCAGAAGTGGCGGTTACCGTATCAACCACCTGGGTCGTAGTATTCGGTGCAACGTACAATCCGGTCGCGTTGATGGTGCCGAGCCTCGCGCTCCAGTTTACAGCCGGGTTGCTGGTGCCATTTACACCATCCCAAAATTGCAGCGTTCCGCCCGAGGAGACGGTGGTAGACGATGGCGAGACCATTACACTTACGCCGCCTCCTGGACCGGTTGGAGTGACCATTACGCTGGCACTCGCGGATGCCGTTTGATCCGCTTCGCTAGTTGCCGTTACCGCGACTTGAGTATCAGAAGTAATTCCCGCCGGCGCCGTGTAAAGTCCGGAAGCATTGATAGCCCCAACGGCAGAAGCGCCATTCACTCCAGCCAGCGCCCAGTGCACCGCAGTATTCGAAGTCCCCCTCACCGATGCTGTGAACTGTGTCGTTTTTCCCGTCGCAATTGAGATAGTTGCCGGACTCACCGAAACGGCCACCTGAGCCCCGTTCGTAGTCGATCCCGTATTGGATCCTGCAGGGTTACTTCCGAGGTTGCACCCCATGCTGAATGTCAACAGGCTCAACCAGGAAAAGATACCCGCACTGGCTATCCATGGTCTGCGTGACCGTGGTCTGCGTGACCGTCGCGGTACCATTGGCCCCCTCGCTGCGCAAGACCGGCACGCTTCTGCAGTCCGGTTCTCGACATCAGTCTAGGGGGCACTACGGGAACCTTAAAGATAACCTAAGGACGTGTACGGATTCACGATCACCTTTGGATTCTGTTGTTTACATGGATTTTCTTGCCGGATTTATTCCGCGGTCTCGTAATCGTGAATGGGTGGAACAGGTGCGAAGAGAACCCGAACCAACCTTGGCTCGGGCTCTCTGTCTCAGTTCGGGTTTTCGTTTTCAAGCAGGATGGGTCTGCCGCCGACCGGTACTGTGTTGTTTATGATCGGGGTAACCTGACCTGTGAGATCCCGGTACCGTACGTACTTAGGATCGACGCTTACGTTCAGCGCGGTACATGTGGCCTTCACGCAATTCTGAGAGGTATCCCAGATAGCCTCGGCCTCGTACCCTCCGGAACGAGTAAAACCGCATGACCAGCGGGTTCCCGATGGGGCGCACCGACTCATCACGGCATCTTTCGACCAGTTATAGATTTGCTGGTATGCAACTCCCGCCGGAGTCATTTTTCGAGTGTAGGGGTCATAGAACTCGCCGGTATTGCTGTAGTCCCAGCCAAACCAATAGAACTTATCAAAACCCCGCGACGCGGTTGTCCCGCCTAATTGAATGAGATAAAACCGGGCGGTGAATTCTGCCTGTTGTTCCCGATCGTTCATCCGGGAAGAAACGCCCCAACTCCCTTCCGTGTCAAACAAGGGCTTGTCTTGCTGTCCGGTCGCGGCCATGACGGCCCGGATGCCATCCAAAATGGCTGCTACGTTCTCCGGCACGGGGCAGGATTCAGGACAGACGGTATGGGGATTCGACACATAGCCATGCACGGCAATAATGTCGGCATATTCGCCACCTCCAGCCTGAAAATAGGGCAGCAACCAATTCTTCGCGGCCAGTTGTGTATTGACCACTGGCGGACTGGTGATCAATGCATTGGGGTCAGCAGCTTTAAGAATTGTGTGCGCGTCCTGAGCCATGCGCAGCATCTGAGCTGGGGTTCCATTCCACTGGTTCGCAATATTCCATTCGTTCCAAATCTCCCAATACTTCACGGTTCCCGGCCCCACGTGATTGATCATGGCGGACACATAATCTTTCCAATGCTGGTTGGTACCGGTTCCGTCAGGATTAAGATCATCTGGCGCGTCGCAGACTCCGGGACCGTTCCTGGACGCCAAGGCGCAGTCGTGGTTTGGATTCAGCGCCTTCGCGCCCCGGGAAGAAGCCCAAGAAGGGGTCGCGAAAAGTGTGAACATAATGTCCTGCCCACCGGCGCGGGCTTTCGCGATCCACGGGTCCAGGTGCTTCCAATCGTACTTTCCGTCCTGTGGGTTGATATCAGCCCACATAATGTCTCCGCTGTCCAGGCTTCTGTAGCTGGCGAATGGCACCGTCGGCCAGGGGATGTTCAGTTCGTTGATGTGCAGGCCAAAAAAACTGGCTGGAATTGCCTGCGTCACCGATCCTTGAGCCGATACCGTTATCGTCGCTGTTGCAGTCTTGTTGGCATCAGCCACGGCAGCGACGGTAATCTCGTCGACCACCTGGGCTGTGCTCTGCGGTGCGATGTAGAAACCCTGCGCGCTGATCGTGCCGAGCGCGGCTTTCCATCTCACATTCTTGTTGTCAGTGCCACTCACGGTGGCCGAAAACTGATGTGTCGCTCCCGACGATATGGTGACAGAAGCAGGCGAGATGGAAACACTCACACCCGCTGGCGGGGGAACGATGGTCGGAGTGACACCCTCGACAGCCGCGCCGGATTCAATAGCATCCGCGTTGGGGCCGCCGCTGATGCCCGCCAGCGCCCAGGTTGGAGCGTTCGACCAGAAAAAGATACATACAAAGACTAACCACCATTTCTCGGACCATCGGGGGAGCATCGGCCACCTCACTGTGCAAGGCCGGACCAAATTTGCCGTCCGGCTCTGACTTCAGTGTAGGCAGTACCTTAGTGCGGTAAAGGTAACCGAAGGTCGTGTCTCCTCGTTTCAAAACTACATTTGGCTTCTTTAATTTGCGCGGATTTATTTGCCCGTTTGTTCAGGGCTCTCGTAGTCGTAGAAAGGCTTACGAAAAAGATACAAGAGCTTATGCAGTAGATCCGAAAGCGGAGAGTAGTAGGCGAGATAAGCCAGGGAAAACGAGTGAAAGGCGAATAGCCCGGGGTAGTCCGTCCATAGCCGTTTTAGATAGAACTTGTTTTTTACAAATTCCTTGTAGTCCCGGCTGAAACAAAAATCTCCGCTCCACCGGCGCGGCTCCGCTTTCTCGATATAACGCAGATAGTAGATGTCCCGGGGATTGATCTGCATCAGTTGACAGCAGGCGAAGTCCGCAGCATAGAGATCGTCCGCCACCATCAGCCAGTTCAGTTCCACGGCGTCGCCTTGCATTGGACCGCTTCGATTCAGGCCGTACTTGCCATCGATCACCGACAGCGTGTTGTGGTGCCGTTTGTTAATCTCATACAAAACCTTCTCGAGGACAGGGTGCAGCTTCAGTCTGATGGAGGGCTCCGGAATGCAGCCCCATTGGTTCTTGATCGACATGCTGACCCCGGTGTTCATGTGAATCTTGGGAACCGGAACCGTGATGAACAGATCGGTTTCGTCCAGCAGCAAAACCGGGAAAGGAACCTTGTAGTCCCGTCCTTTGTAGTCAAATTCCAGATCGCGGCGAGGCAGATGGCTGAGATTGACAATCCGGATCCCGTATTTTTTCTCCAGCGCGCGAATGCCGGTTTTTTCGAGCACAGCGTTGATGTCGAAGCGATTGTAGCCACCGGAATCGGCTTCGCCGACGATGATGTTGCTGGTGTAATCCTTCAACACCCGAACGATCGCTTCGACGCAGGCGGGATTGGTCATTACGCCTTTGCGAAATACGGGGAAGGTGAGATTCGGCTTGATGAAGACCGTCCCGTTGGGCTTGAGCTTCGACTTCAGATCAATCCATTCAAAACCTTCGCGAAGGACTGCATCGTAATCATCGCCCAAATGTTGGAGGAAGATGCGGGGAGAAGATGAAGAGGTCATCGAGCCGACAAGACCTGTGCGAAGATTTGCATAAGGTTATCATAGCTTTTTTGGGGACCGTATTCTGTCTCCGCAAGTTGTCTTCCGCATCGCCCCATGGCTTCGCCTGCAGAAGGATTGGCGCGAAGCTTCCTGACCTTGTCGGCTAAATCTGCGGCGTTGCCTGCCTCGAACAACAAACCGCTCTTCCCTTCCTCGACCACATAAGGAAGCCCACCGATCCTGGAGGCGATGACCGGCTTGGCGCCGGCAAAATACTCCAGCACTACGATGGGAAAATTCTCATACCACTCCGAGGACACTACTGCGAATTGGCAATTGCGAATTAGCTTCCACTTCTCTTCCCCGCTCTTGAAGCCGACGAGGTCGATGTTACGAAGGTTCTTCTCGCGGACGTACTTGCGCAGCTCTTCCTCGAGTGGCCCTGTTCCCACAATTTTGAGCGCGACCTCGGGAAGTTGTTCAAAAGCGCGAATCAGAGTCCACAACCCTTTCTCATTGGACAAGCGGCCCAGGAAAAGCGCATAGCCCGCACCGTTGGAGGTCGATTGCGGATCCGTCGGGCGAGTATTCACTGTCGGACCATCAAGAGGCGGTGCATCAATGAAATTGGGCCGGATGAAAATCTTCTTTTCCGGTATCCCTGCTTCCATGATTTTTTTCTTGAAGAATCCGGTCAGGCAAATGTAGGCATCGACCTTATCCAGCATCCCCGCCCAGCGATTGAGACCTAATGCAGTCGAGTACAACGTGCTCAACGCGTAGCTGTCGCGGTAGCAGCGCTTCACAATGCCGTGCAAGTGGTTACCCAACTTGCACCGTTCGCATATTTTCCCGTCTATGTAGAACCAGCCGTTGGAGCAAAAGGGTCGGAAGTCGTGCAGCACTTGAACCAGCGGAACCCGCATCTTCTGCAAAGCGGAGTACAAGGAGGGAGAGATCAGGGGGTAGATATTGTGGACGAAAGCGACATCGGGCTTGAACTGGCTAACCGCTTTCTCGATGTCGCTTACGGTACGGGAAGAGTAGATCGTTTCGCGAAAGAAATTGAGCTTCTGTAAAGGGCTGTAGTTTTTAATCTCGTCGTTGTGGCGGCTCCAGAATAAAACGTCTTCGCCGCGCTCTTCCAAAAGACGCCGTTCCGCGATCGCAACGGAGTCTTCGCCGCCAAATTGCCGATAGAAGTTGTGGATAAAAAGAATTCTCATTCGTCTTCAGGATCTGTTCTTACACGGACCTGACTTTCGATCGCGCTGATTGAGAACGCCGGTTCGCAACGACTGAATTTTAATCCACAAGCTAAACCAGACGAGCTTCGCAGCGTGTGAGAGCATCAATCAGTCAGCGCGCCTTTTCTTTCTGTGGCACGCTCCGGAGCCGAGTGCACCGAGCTGTAGCTGCGATTGGCCGCGATCAGGTGGAGGGCCGAAGACTTGGAGAGCAGGAAATTGTCGATGACCAGCGCATCGAGACCCGACGAGAAGTAGCTGCGCACCGCATCGCGCGGCGCAACGACGAGCGGTTCTCCAAAAAGATTGAACGAGGTATTCATGAGGATAGGCGCGGGCGCTTGTGCTGAAAAATGCTTCAACAGCCGCCAAAACAGAGGATTTTGCTGTTTCCGCACTACATGCAGACGTACCCGGCCGTTGGCGAGAATGAACCTCTCGGGTAAAACGTTCGCGTTTTCGCGGACCCAGGCAACCGAGTTCATCGTCCCGCAGAGCGGTGAACACTCGAAATAGCGGGCGCAGTCTTCCTCCGGAACTGCCAGGGCGAACGGCCGGAACCATTCCCGATGCTTAATGTAGTCGTTGACGTTCTCCATCACGTAAGGCGCCCAAGGGGACGCCACGATGCTCCGGTTGCCCAAGGCGCGGGAACCAAACTCAGCAGCCCCCTGGAACCAGCCCACAATTTTTCCAGCCAGAAGCAGATCGACGGTTGCCTCAATCTTCTTGTCTTCCGTGATCTTCAATGCGTACCTTGCTTTGCAATTGTCCAGGATGTCTTTGACTGCAGAGCGCGTATACGCGGGCCCCCAATACGCGCCCGGTGCGGTTTTAGTTCGAGGCTGCTTCATTTCCTGATGCGCTACATATTTGGCAGCACCCACCGAGCAGCCTGCATTGCCCGGCGCGGGAGGCACAAACACCTGACCCAGCCCAAATCTTTTCTCAAGGTTGCCGACCAGTAAAGTATTGTTGAAAAGGCCACCCGCAAAGCACACCGAGTCCAGCCCTTCACGTTTCAATAAAGACTCGGTCAAGTCTCCCACAACCTGCACGCAGGCATCTTGCAGGCTCGCTGCCAACGCCCGGCGCACTTGGTCTGTGAGTTCGCTTCGGCAATCCTGCAGCCCAACCCGTTGAAAGAACTTATCCGAGAACACCGAATATTGTTCACCGCGAGTGAAATAGCTCAAGTTCAGGCGCGGCAACTCACTGCCGGGCTTGCGCAAAATGTCGAGGAATACATTCTTGAAAGTTGGTTCGCCCTCCATGCTCAGCCACTGGGTTTTGTGCTCCTCGCGGCGAGGCACGAAACCCAAAAGAGCCGTCGTCTGCAAATAGACCCAGGCGGGAGAATGCGGATAGGCAAGCGCCTGTAAGACGCGGAGTTGATTGCCTTCGCCTACCGCCAGAAGACCGGAGCATCCATCACCGCCCTCATCCATAACCACAACCAAGGCGCGGTCAAATGGAGACTGAAAAAAGGCGCTGGCTGCGTGGCACAAATGATGGTCCACACTTATGGTTCTTCGCGGCTTCCCTCGGTGCACCGGGGAAAGCTCCTGAAAGGAACCTCGGTTCACGCCATTAAATCCAGCGCGGGAACCGGACAATTGTTTCGTGATTCCAACCCGACGAAGTGCTCTGCGCAGCCCGCCGTCCGCGGGACGATTTGCAATCGCAAGGCAATCCAGTTCCGCAGCTCGAATCCCACCTTCCTGCAGACAGAATGCAATTGCCGCATCGGGCATTCCGTGCGTCCGCATGCGGGCCAGTTTGTCGTTCTCGATGGCCGCAACCACAACTCCGTCGCGCAGCAGCGCCGCCGACGAGTCGTATTGCAGGGGTGAGACTCCGAGAATATTGCTTGCGTGAGCTCTCACGTTCGAGACTCCTGTCTGATCTCGCCAACCTCAACCACTTCCGAAAATGGAGCGACGGCGGTGGGATCATCCACTGGAATGCGGGAGTTGGATTGACCTCGACCCTCAGGGAGCGCAGAGAACTCCGCGCTGTCGCTCAAATCTGGCTGCCATCGACTTTTGACCCGGCGATAGGCTGCCAGCAAAAACACAGGTGCGAAACAATAAACCAGCGCTACGCACCGGTCCCAGGCTCGAAAAACGGCGAACGCCAGGGAATCGCGCGTTCGCTCAAGAAATGTTGCCTCCGCCGAGCCTTCGGGCACAAGTGGATAAACCGGCCAGCTTCCTCCGAATCGCTTCTTCCAGTAAACCACGTAGCGATCAATCTTCTTTTTCAACCGCGGGGCAAGCACTTCGCTGCGTGATGAGCCTGAGACAATCCGCTCGCCCTTGACCATGGCGTGGTGCCCAGCGGAAAAAATGGCCGAGCGGTCCGCTCCCTCGAGCGTCCCCATCCGCGGATCATATGGAATCTTCAGAAACTTGCAGACCCCCGCCATAGTCGAAGCCGGATCGCGAACCAGTTCTTCATAATGTAACTGATGGACGCGGCACTCGCGCGCGAGGAGCAGGTCGCATCCCTTTTTCATTTCCAGATCGCCCAGTAGGGCGCGCACCGACATGCCAGTTTTGCCGAACCAGGACGAACCCTGGCTGGCACGGACGATGCTGCGAAGAGTATCTGCGGGGTCGCGCCAGATGATGATGAATCGCGCCCTCGGAAATAAGCGCGAGAGCTGGTCGAGCCGGTCGTAATAGCTGGGGGATTTGCAGCCCCAAATTGCCGTGCCGGCATACTCACGGCCCACACTCTCCATCGCTGCCGCAAGATTCGCCGGATGATCGGGAATACGGCCAGTATCGAGGTGATGCCGCGACAATCCTGTATTCCAGAAGTCCCAGCGTTGCTTCCAATCTGCCTTGCTCCGGCCACCCCAGAACATCGGGCCGAGCAAAAGCAAATCGCCTTCATACATCAGTGAAAGTTCGGGATTCTGATTCAGCAAGGCATACAGCAAGGAAGTCCCGGATCGCCAAATGCCAACCACAAAGACGGGTTGAGTCGGTGAGTCTTTTTTCATTTCCATCATTTTGCATCTGCAGAATATCTTTTTCTTTTTCGTTCTTAGGCCGTCCGGCAGAGCGGTAACAATCGGGAGCCCGGACTCAGCCTGCCAAGACACTCGTAGAGCGGAGTCCGGCCTCCGAAACAACGATGTGTTTCAATCCGCCATTGCAAGAACGGTCTGAGACTCCTTTGGCTGCACCTGACTGGCGATCCAATGGTAAGTGGGTTGCAGACCTTTTTCCAAACGGATGGAGGGCTCCCAGCCGAGCACGCGGTGCAACAGCGTGTTGTCGCTGTTTCTGCCGCGAACACCCTGCGGTCCGCTCAGGTTGTGACGTTTCGAGATTCGCTTGCCGGCGATTTTAGAAACCATGTCCACCAGCTGGTTAATGGTGACCAGTTCATCGGTTCCAAGGTTCAGCGGCTCGCGATAGTCCGAAGCCATAATGCGGGTCAGCCCTTCGACGCAATCGTCGACAAACATGAACGATCGCGTCTGTTCGCCATCTCCCCAGACTTCGATCTCGGCGTGGTCGCCAGCCAATGCAACCTTGCGCGAAATCGCCGCCGGAGCCTTTTCCTTGCCGCCCTGGTAGGTTCCGAGCGGACCATAGACATTGTGAAAGCGGACGATGCGGGTCTCGAAACCGAAATCTTTGTAGTAGTAGCGACAAAGCTCCTCGGCAAACAATTTTTCCCAGCCATATCCCGGCTCCGGGTCGGCGGGATACGCATCTTCTTCGCGCAACGCGGTGACGTTGGGATCCTTCTGTTTGGCTTGGTTGTAGACGCAGGCGGAAGAGGAGAATAGGAATCGCTGGACCCCGTTCTGGCGTGCGGCTTCGAGCATGTGCGCGTTGATGAGGATATTGTTGCGGCTTATATCGGCGTGATTCGCGGTGATGTAGCCGATGCCGCCCATGTCGGCTGCGAGGTTATACACTTCGTCGATGCCTCCCCGCGTGGCCAGAAGACAATTGTCGGCCTTGCGCAGATCGAGGACCTCAAATTCGTCCGCGGCGCTCGCCTCGTATTCAGGATTCTTGATATCCACCCCGCGCACCCAATTGCCGTCAGCCTTCAGCCTTTTCACCAGATGATGCCCGATAAATCCGCCTGCACCCGTAACCAGGATCCGTTTCGTGTTTTTCATTTTTGCCATGTCCTCTCCGTCTGTGATGGAAATTCGCTCTCCAAATTATTCAATTTCAAGTCATTTCAGAATCTGGGGAAGTTTTTGCACTTCTCTTTCGAACGTCAACAAAACTTGCGCAACCCGAGCAGCTCCAAGCCTACGCACCACGCAAACTTCGAACCTTGCACCAGGTATCTTTTCCAAAGCCTGCGCGGCTCAGCCAGCAGCCGGAAGAGCCATTCGAGACCGTTCTCCCGCATCCAGCGGGGCGCCTGCTTCAGGCGGCCAGTATTGAGATCGAAGGCCGCACCGACGCCCAACAGCACCGGCACGTCGAGTCTGTCTTTGTATTCATCCATCCAACGTTCTTGCTTCGGAGTGCTCAAGCCCACCCACAAGACGTCCGGTTTGGCTGTCTGAATTGTTGCCACCACGTCGGCTTGTTCTTTTTCTGTCAGGGCGCGAAATGGCGGACAATAGGTCCCCGCGATCCGGATGCCGTGCCGTTCCTGTTCTGTCCTGGCTAAGCCGTCAGCCACGCCCGGAGCTCCGCCGTAGAAAAAATGACGGTACTTCGCTCCGGTCTTCGCGCAAAAGGTTTCCATCAGTTCCGGGCCGTACACCCGGCGTTTCAATCTGTAGCCGTGCCAGCGCCCGAGCCAGACCAGCGGCATTCCGTCGGGGACCACCAGATCCGCTTTTTCCAGAATCACTTTGAAGCACGCATCTTCTTTTGATTCCGTCACTCCGTGCATGCCAGTGACTGCAACATAGTGAGAGCGGTCGCGCTGGGCGATCCACTCCTCCATGAGCGCGATGACTTCGGGAATCTGAATCGCATTGACACGAACTCCCAGCACTCGAAAACTGCAAACTGTCGCGGTTTGTGAAGGAGTCAAAACGTTGGATGACATTTTCTTTTCTAGTTCTCCGCTTTAGCTTTCGTCGTACCGGGGAGGTCGAAGGTGTTTCGCCTCTGCTCCCGCGGAACTACCGATGCGCGGTTGCCAGAACTCCAAAGTCAGCCTCGACCGGCTCAATTGCGCGCGCAGCCTTTTGCTTGCGCCGCAGAAATTCGGCATAGCCCAGCACAGCCAGAAATGCCAATGGCGCCTGCCATACAATTTCGACGTTAAAGAAAGAGTGCAAGGTGATGACGCCGAGGACGCCGATGGACTCATAGGCCAACTGACGATCGAGGCTGGTCAGCGAACGGTCGCGCACAAAGCGTACCAGCAGCCACCAGGTGCCGATCAGCGCCGCCAGCAGCGGGATCAATCCGAACAGTCCCGTACCCACCATGGTTTCGATGTAGTCGCTGTGCAGCGATCCCATATCCAGTCCGAGTTTGCCGAGGATGGCGAAGCGTCCCGCAGCGTACGCCCCCAGGCCGGTGAAGGGATGGCGCTGAAATTGGTCCCAGGCAAACGACCACCAGCCCATGCGGCCGGTCAGCGACGCGATTTCATTCTCGCTCTGCCCGCGTAACAAGTAGTCATAGATTTTAGAATTGACTCCCGCGAGCGCGAACACCGGGATCGTGGCTGCCGCAAGCGCTGCGCCCAACCGCAACCGCTTGGAAGTCAAAATGATCAACCCGAAGCCGAACAAGAAGGCCGCGAGATCGTTGCGCGTTTGAGATGCGAGCAGAGCGCTCATGCCCAAAATCAAAACCAGCAAATACCATGTGCGATCCGGTCGCCGCTCTTTGTCCAGCGGCAGAAGCCGGCAGAGGGCGACAATCGAAACAAATGCGCCAACTTCTCCCACCACGTTGGCGGCTTCAATGGGAAATACGCCGGTGAGCCGTCCCCATTGGTCCCAAGCCTCGGCAAAGATGAAGGTCTGCGTCCAGGTCCAGAGAAGGTCGAGGCACAAAAAGGTCCACGTCAGATTGAAGAGCGAAGAATATTCTTCCGTGGATTGGACGGTGGCCAGCACCGTCGCCATGAACATCACATAGATCAAATATTCGCCAGACTTGAGCAGCGTCCACTCGGGATAGACTGACCATGAAGCAGTGGTCAGACAAGCCAGCGCATAAAACGCCAACGCTCCCACCACTCCACGAAAAAGCGATCCTAGCCAGTTCGGCCTGCGCAGAGCCAACCGCACCAGCAATACAGCCAGCACGATGACCTCCGGGCCGATGCGGAGCATTGCCATCGAATCGATTGCCTCCGCGCGCGCGGCCTGCACGTCACGGGCGAAACGAAAGACCATTCCGCTCACGTAAATCAGCAACCACAGAAGATGCCACCAAGTGAGCTTCTTCGCTAAGGCCACCAGCTTGACCTTCGTGTAGGGGAGCGCAATTACCAGGACTACACCTGCAATCGGAAGCGCCAGCAAAACCAGTACCGAACCGAAGCCCGAGGATGAGTACGCCAGATAAGCAATCAGAACGCCGAGCAGCAGACCACCGGCGACGATTGCGAATGGGCCCCGAGTCTCAGGCGAGAAGCGGAACCCTCGCCTCGGTTGCCCAACCTCGGTGCTGCTCGTTCTGCTGGAGTACGCCATGGTTTTCTTGGGGTCGCTAAGCTAGACCCATCACAGTTCCGACTTCTCAATCACGAAATTTTCCAGCACCAGCGTATCCATTTCGCTCTTCGAGAAAGTATTGAAGGCATTCGCCGGCGTATTCACCACCGGCTCTCCCTTCAGGTTAAAGGAAGTATTCAGCACCACCGGAACCCCCGTCGCCTGGCCGAATCGCTCGATCAGCCCATAGTAGCGGGGACTCTGCTCCTTGAACACGGTCTGTAATCGGCCCGTGCCGTCTACGTGGGTGATTGCCGGAAGCGTATGCTGCTCCGCCGGTCTCACCGGAACCACATAAAGCATGAAGCGCGCCGGACTATGTTTCGCGGCATCGGGAAGCTCGAAATATTTCTCCGCACATTCCGCGAGCACCGAGGGCGCGAACGGGCGATAGGGTTCACGGAACTTGATTTTCGAGTTCACAATGTCCTTCATCTCTTCGTTGCGGGGATCGGCCAGGATACTGCGGCTGCCGAGAGCGCGCGGCCCCCACTCGAAACGTCCCTGCGACCATCCAATCACCTTGCCGCTGGTGAGACGTTCCACTACCCGGTCGTACAGCTGGTCGTCGCTGCTCATCTGGTGGTGAGGGATGTTGTTGGCGCGCAGGAAATCCCCGATCTCATTATCGGAATTCTGGCGTCCCCAATAGGCATGGTTCATCGAGAAATTCCGCGGCTTGCCGAGCAGCGTGTTATAAGCCCAGAGCGCCGCTCCGAGAGCGCCGCCGCCGTCGCCTGCGGCGGGCTGAATATAAAGCTCTTCGAACGGCGTCTCCCGAAGAATGCGCGAGTTGGCAACGCTGTTCAGTCCCACGCCGCCGGCAATGCACAACTTCTTGAGGCCAGTCTGCTCGTACACATTGCGCGCCATGCCGATCAGCAACTCCTCGGTCACTTTCTGGATGCTGGCGGCAATGTCGGCATAATGCTGGTTCACTCGGCACAGCTCTTCGTAGTTCGAGGGCTTGCCACCGAAATACTTTGGATAGCCCGTTCCCTTGGTGAAGAAATTGAGCTTGGTATCGCGCGGGTCGCCGAACAACTCGACGAATTTCCGGCTATAGGTCTGATCGGTGGAATGATGGAAGCAGAAGTAATCCATGTCGAGGGCGAAAGAGCCGTCGCGGTTCTGCTGGACCAGCTTCCAGACCTTATCCACGTAACGAGGCTGGCCATAAGGCGCCATGCCCATGACCTTGTATTCGCCTTCGTTCACTTCAAAGCCGAGAAATGCGGTGAAAGCGCTGTAGAGCAAGCCCACGGAGTGCGGGAATTCGATCTGCTTGTTCAGCTTGATCTGATTGCCTTTGCCGACTCCATAGGTCGCCGTGACCCACTCTCCCACACCATCGACCGTAAGAATAGCGGCCTCCTCAAACGGCGAGCACAGGAAGGCGCTGGCTGCATGAGAAAGGTGGTGCTCGGAAAACAGTACTTTATTTTTCGGCACATTCAACTCGGCCTGCAACGTGGAACCAACCCACAGCTTGTCGAGCATCCACGTAATCATGGACTCGCGAAATACCTTCCATGACTTCGGATAGGTCTGCAGCGTGGTCATGAGAATGCGGTCGAGCTTTCGAAAAGGCTTTTCGAAAAACACGACGTAGTCCAGGTCCGGACCTGTAATGCCGCCTTGCTCCAGGCAAAACTTGATCGCCTGTTTGGGAAAGCCGTAGTCGTGCTTGATGCGGGAAAAGCGCTCTTCCTCGGCGGCAGCGACCAAGTGCCCATCGCGCAGCAGAACCGCCGCGGCATCATGGTAATAGCAAGAAATTCCTAGAATATCCACTGATTATTGCCCCCTGGCCCAGGTCATGTCGTTGGTTTCTTCAGGATGGGGGAGCCATTCAGTCGGACGCTGCTTGATGCGCAAGGGATCGGAAAACAAACGCGCGGCGATCCCAAAAGGAAACATCAATACAGCATAAAAAATAGTCAGCAGGATGCGTGCCTGGAAGTTTCCAATCTTCTTGCCTAACCGTTTCCAAGCCTCCCATGCCTGTTTCAGTGTTTTCATTTCGTCTCCCTAGAAAAGTGTGTAAATGAAAGGTGCGATCGCCGAACTCTGGGCCAGCAGAATGAACGCGCCCAAGAGGAACAACACGAGCACCATCGGCAAAAGCCACCAGCGCTTGTGAGCCGCAAAAAATGAAAGCAGTTCGCCGGCGATTCCGACGTTCCGCGTTGCTGTCTTTAAGAACTTCATCTCTCCTCCTCCAAAATGGCTAAAAAGCAAGATATTTGGGATTGAATCCCGACGGCGGGGGAAATACTGCCGTCTTATGAACAGCCCCCGCCGGGGGCAACAACTGATGCTGTTCCAACTTCTCAATAATCGCCTGGGCGCTGACGTCGTTTCCCAGCGGCGTATTATGAGGGTCGCACGTAAACGAAAAATATGGCCATTGCATGTGGTGCGCGTCGCGATAGGCTATAAACTGCGGCGCCAGCAAGTCGAGAGTTACGCCTGCGCTGCTCGCGGCTTCGCGTAAGCGTTCCTCCGGTTTCACGGGACTGAAGTTCGCTGGCACGGCGCCGAATTCCTTGGTCACGCGCTCTCGCCACTCGGAATCAATGTCGGTAAAGCTGGGCCACGCTTCGACAATGAATTTTGCTCCGTCGGTAGCGACTGTATCCTTCATCCGCTGCATCACCTTCTCGGTTACGGTCCAAGCTTGCTTCCATTCCGCATCGAGCGGGTCGTCGGAGTAGGTGGCAAGGTAGATCGGCAAGCCTTCCCATTTGTAGTTGTATGCGGGCAAGTCCACGTGCAGCCACATGCGCTCAAGGTAATAAGTCAGCACCGAGTGGCGCTCCAAAAAGCTTCTCAATCCGTTGAAGCTCCTCCGTTGCACCGGCTTGAAAATAAGTTCGCCATTCGGGCCTAAATCATAGTAAGGAGCGTACCAGTCGTGCATCCCATAGGATTTCGGTTGCAGTGTCGAGGAATTGTTCATGACGTCGTTCCAGGAAAACATCACGATCACCAGGTCGGGATGGAACTGCCGCACCCGCTCCTGATACATAATCAATTCCTGTGTCGTGCCGATGCCCTCGACCCCGAATCCCAGAACTTCAACGTTGCTATAGCCCTTCTGGCGAAGCTGCTGCTCCATCTGGATGTTCAAAGTTTGTTCAGATTTTACTTGAACATCTTCAACCGCAGAGTCTCCAAGAACCGCGATGCGGTACTCGCCTGCCGGCTTCTCGAGAGTGCGATCGCTGTCGCGCCAGCCCCATCGATTCGTTACCACTTCTCCTTGAAAGCAACCACGGCGATGGATCGTATGTTGATTCGGTATCAGAGATAAGCCAAGTTGCGAATCGTACTGGCGAAATGGAGCGCTGCGATAAGCCCCGAAAGGCAGGATGCGCAGCAGCACCTCCCCGCCCGCGAGCAACACGATCAACATGAAAACCGCGAAGACGATGCCGTATATAACTTTTTTGTACCAGGGCAGCCGAACTTCATTGCGCTCCGATGGTGCCTGAGTAACGCCGACATCTGTTTGAGTCGCACTTGTCATTAAACTTTATCGTTAGGTTTGACGGGGAAAGACTGAAGAAGGGGGTGGTTTCTGAAAATCTAACGGCTGCGAATCACTATCCTACCTGTAAGAATAGCAGGAAACGAGCCTTCTACCAAGTGAAAATATCGGCCACTTTTCCGCCAATTTTGATGCGAATCTTGCGCACCAGGGAGCGTTTGGTGCCTTCAGAACGGCGGCTACCGGGCTTTCCAGAGACTTTCGTCTGGAGAGAATCGACCTGTTGATTTTTGACGCTCGCATTACTTTGTGCTTCCAGATTTGCCATGGTCATAGGTAAGGTCCTTAGAATCTTAATTTAGAATTGCCCGGCGGGGAGATTGCGATTACCGCCCCTCTTTCAGCGCCTGCAGTACGCCGAAATAGGCTGGCTTCTTGCCGTAGCTCTCGTCAAATAGAAGAGGAGCCGTGTCGATCAGGCCGCCCGCGGGATGCCATGCATTCCGGTCGCCCACTCCCCATACACTGAACTCCTTGCAATTCGAATCTTGCAGGCAGCTTTTGGCGACATTGTAGAAAATCTCTTTTTGCTTGGCGAACGCGTCCGGAAACGCACCCGCCGGTCCCTGGTAGACATCCATTTCGGTGACGTGCGCTTCCACTCCGGCTTTGCGCGCCGCCGACAGGAAGTATTTGAATTCATCCACATAATTGGGACGAAGCTTTTGCGCCTCAAGGTGCATTTCAATTCCGGCCGCGTCGATCGGGACGCCTTGGCCCTTCAACTTTGAGACCAAACCAAAGAACTCGTCGACCTTCCTCTTGTCTACGCCGTCGCGCCCGAACGTCTCGTTCAGCAATAAAACGCCTTGCGGACTGGCTTCGCGCGCGTAGCGGAAGGCGTTCGCGATGACTTGTTCATTTCCCAGCACGCGGGACCAGCAGCCGTTGTTGCCTCGGTCGAGCGGCTCGTTGACCACTTCCCAGCCGTAGAAGGTGTCGCCGCCGTGCCGAACCACCGTCCCAATGTGTTCTTTGAGAATCCCGTCAAGGTCCCTCGCCGACCAGCCTCCACATTGTCCGGACTGGAATCGCAGCCAGTCCGGGGAGTTATCGTTGCGATAAACCAGCGCTTGCCCGAACAATTTCATGTTGTGCGCTTTCGCGAAATCCCGATCGCGATCCATGCCGGAGAAATTGAATTGGCCGCGATCTGGCTGGGTTTGCCGCATGAGCACAATCGAAATGCCCAAATTAAATTCGCTGCCAAGCACCGACCGATACGGCGGATCCTGCTGGAAGAATTTTCCCTGAATGACCGACCCCACCAGGAAGCTCATCTTGTCCGCGTAGCGGCGGAGGGATTCGTTGTCCTTGGCTTCTTGCGCCATAAACAGGGCGCACAGCAAGATAGGGAGTGTAATGGTCCAGATATTTCGCATTTACGAATTTTACCCGACCGAGAATCGAATTGCAGGGTGCCAGCGGTGCATTCGGCCCGCGATCAGCGCTCTTGCAGTTGCGCGGGCAATTCCTGGTCGCCCGCGTCCGCTACCTGGCTGCTTAAGGGATATCCGAGCCGCTGCATCGCCTCGCCGGCATAGCGATCGATCAACTGAAGCTGCTCCGGAGTTAGTTTCTCGCGCCAGCCTCCGAGCGCACCCTTGCCGACGAAGCGTCCTTTTTTATGTCCGCGCAGCAAGGTTCCCTTGGTCAATTTCACATCTGGCTTTCTGACGCTGTCTTCCTTGGCGCGCATTCTCTCGAGCGTGTTATTGGCAATAGCGTTCCGGACTGCGGAGGGATCGGCATCCACTTCAAGGAATTCGAGGATCTGCAACAGCGTCGCCTCCGTGTTCCGGCGCATTTCCTCGTAATGCACAAGCAGCATGTTTCCCGAAGCTGCGGTGGGCGAGTCGAGAAAAGAATGGACATGCCCCTGCCAGGAGCGAAAGCGCATCGTCCCACCGTTGAGAAACGATTCCAAGTAGCCGTCAAAATCGCGGCCGTGCGAGAAATAATCAGCCCAACCAAATTCGCGGTCGCACGCTTCCACCGAAAACAACACGTCGCGCACATCCCGCACCAGATAAATGGCACGCTTGTAATTGCGGCAATAAGGCTCGTGAGTCTTGATGAGCCTTCCTCCACCGGGAAGGATCGGCCGCGCTCGCCCATGAGTCCCGATTTCAGGGATGGCAGAGTTGACGTTAAGAAAGCCCGCCGGCTCGCCGGTTAGTATTTCGACCAGCATGAAGCGTAACCAGGTGCTCCCTGAGCGCGGAAACTCGGCCAGATAAACGTCGCTGGAATCCAGTCCCCTGTGCCGCAGCCACACAATGGGATCGCGCAGCCAAGTGCGCGTAGCACGGTAACGGAGCTTCTTCCAAGGTGTTATCACTTCTGCTTGACCTCCATGAGTTCCTTATTCTTATTCTTTTGTCGCCAAGGTAAACGCGGGGATTCTTCGAACTTCGCCACGAAAAAAACTGGCTAATTGCAGGTCGGAAATTTAAAGGAAGTAATGTTCGTAGTCCAGTTGTAGTCTCCAGTTGTAAGCAGGTATTGGTTCGTGTACCAAAACGTACACTCGTCGGCGGGGTCTACAGACATGCCGGAATAGTCACCCCAACGATACGTCGTAGTCTGCACGCCACTGCCAGTGAGGATGGTGACTTCCGCTTCCAGAGTCCCCAGCGTATCGCTGGCCAGCCTTCCCGCATAGCGAATGCCCGGGTTCACCAGATTGCTGGATACGCTGTAGCCGACCGCGATGTCGCCGTTCTGGTCCATGGCAATGCTCGGCATCCAGCGAGATTTTTGGTCCGGAGAAAATGTGCCCTGCTGATATACGGTGGGTGTGCCGCCGGGATTGCGAATTTCGTACCAGCGTATCGCCGAGTACGAATTCGTCGGCGGGTTAACGGAGTGGACCGCGACCAGGGACTGATGGGTGCCGAAGTTACGATACGACAGGCGGTGCATCAACCGGTCCGCGAGCGAATCCAGCCCCGAAGAGGTACCAGGCGGCGGCTGCGGAATGCATTGGAGGCCCCCGCACGCTTTGGAGAATGCCGCCACCACGATTTTGGTCGGTCCAGTTAGCGTCGAGAGCGACGGAGTAGTCCAGTTCACATGAAACTTCCAAAGGTTCAACGCGTTTGTGCCTAAGTCCAGGAGATAATTTGGCGCTCCTGTGGGCGGGGCCGTCGTACCATCCAGATCGGCGGGCAGCAAGCTCATGTTCTCGACGGTCGTGGTAAAACATTGGGCAGTCGCCGATTTCCCCGCCAACATGTTCGTGCGCTCGAGAGCGCAAACCAGACCTCCCACGGGATCAAAGCTGTCGTTCTGATTCAGCAAGTTGATCGACACGTAGTAGGCGTCAGACCAGGTCGCGATCTTCCCGTAGTCAGTGAAATAGGTCGTGGGCAGGGTAAAGGCATACCGGTAATAGCCTCCGGTGGCGTCGGTAGTCGTGGAGATTGCGACACACTGGACATACGGGCCGGTTCCCGCGTAATGGCTCACAACCCACCGCGCGGCTATTTTGTCGTAAAGAACGATTCCATCGTTCGGGTTCGTCGACTGGCACGGCCCTCCGAACTCCGCCCAAAACCGATTCCCCTGCCCGGACAACACCTGCTTGCTGGTTGCTTTATCGAAAACAGCAATCTGGGCGTTCGCCCACTGCATATACTGCGTGGCCCCCGCGGCACCGTTGCTATCGGGGACAACCCTGCCTGCGGCAGTGATTCCCCTGAAACTGGTTCCCTGAGTCAAGGTTGCAGGAAGTGGCTCGGTGGTTTGCAGAGCGGCGTCGAAAGATGGCTTGCGAGAAGCTTGCGAACGGTTTACGACTTCAAACTCATTTTCTGGTTCGCCCCGATCTGTCTCAGATTCAGCCGCAACAGGCGGGTCCTGCATGTTTCGCAGTGGCGCAGACACATCGTGACGGACATCCCGGATCACGATCGCTTCCGTTTCTTGCGAGCAGAGGTGAAGCGCAGGAAACAACAAGCTACCGCTTAACAGCACGATCTTCGACGTCGTGCTCAATTTCGCTGCCATAACCGCCTCCAGTCTTGATTTCGAAGCATTTTAGTTCTCGCGCGAGAAACTTCAATCCGTCGTAACCAGTTCCGGCTCCGCCTCTGCATTTCCACCAACTTCAGAATTCGCTGCTGACTCGCCCAGTCTACGCTTGAACAGCGCAACCATCAGAATTAAAGAGGCTAAGTCTGAGAGGTTAACCCCAAGGATCGCGCCCCAAAGTCCGTACGCCTTCGTTGCTGGAATCCCGATTACCAGGGAAAGCACAGTGGCAACCGCGTAAGCGAAAAAAACCAGGCGCGGTGCCTCCATCGCCCGAAGAACTACTGTCGGACCAAACGCCGCAGCCCACAAGATCGAACCCAGTGCAACGAAAGGCAGATGATGGGCAACGTCCAAATATCTGCCCGAATAAAGTAAATGAAAAACCGGCCCCTTGAACCAGAGAATCACTGCCCAGTAAGAGATCGCTCCAGCTAGAGTAATGATGGTGATTTTGCGATTCAGAGAAGCCGCGTTTTTTCCTGCACGCTCACCCTGCAATCGCGCGGCATAGGGAAGAAACAACATCCCCAACGCGGCCTGGGTCTGCTGAAGCGGCGCTACCAGATTCATGAGCGCCTTCAGTTGCCCCGACTCCGCCAGCCCGGCAAAAGCGCTCAGCAGCGGGTAGAACAAATATGCCGGGACCCAGGAAGCAACGTTGGCGACGAGCGCCCAGCGGCCGTAGGACCAATGTTTGCGACAGACCTCACCGAGGTGCAGATCGGCAGTCTTTGATTGCAGGTTGGCAAGCAGATGTCGAAGCAACAGGCAACTGGTGGCCAGCGCAGCCAGTCCGATCGCAAGAAACGCCCAAAAAGGTGAGATTACCCCCCAGTGTTTCGCGAGAAATATTCCTCCCATCGCGAAAGCGCAATACGTTAGTGCTCCAATCGCGGCGTGGCGGGGCGAAAGCTCCAAATAGAAAGTTCGCCGGGCCAGCCAAAACAAAAGCACCAAGGGGCCCGCGATTGTCACTCCGGCGAGCGCTGACGGCAACGCACTCGTGGCATCCATCCCTTTTGCCACTGCCGCCCAGCAACCGAGCACTGCGCAAAGTATGGCGCTGAGGGCAAGATGCGCCCACAGCAGAATCCTCAAATATTCGCGCAGATTCTCGCGATACGTCGAACCGCCGAAAACCGCCATCGGCTCCAACAGCAGGGACTGGTAGAGAACCGTAAGCAGGACGAAAATACCGAAAGCAACCGCATAGGCTCCATATTGATCGGCGGTTAGCCAGCGCGCCAGCAAAATGCTAATAACGAAATTCGATCCCGAAATCAGCGCCTGATCGGTTAGAGCGAAGCCGCCTCTAGCCGCCCACGGCAAGATGCGTCCAAGCAGAGAACCAGGGCGGTTTGCTCGCTTATAGTTCCCGCTGCTGATGGGTTGTCTCGTCGATGTCATCGTTGAAGGTAGGATCAGTTCGTCTGCAGGGAAACTTGGTCTGCTATATGCTCGCCGCCTGCCATCTCTGCCCGGCGCAGGCACTCGCTTAGCTTTTCCGCAAGTATGGCAACGTTGGGTTCGAAGAACATGTTGTCGTGGCGACCCGAAATTTCATGGATTTCCACCCCGCCGGCACACCACTCGTTCCATCCGCCCATCGCGTCGTCGACGCTCCGCAGCGATTTTGTGCTCGGCCGGAAGACTGTGATTCGTCCCGTATAGACCTTGGGGACGTAACGGCTCTCGGCCAAATGACAAGCCTGGCGGACTTTGAGCAAATCCGGAGGAAGCTGCCGACTCAGCCTCCGTTGCAGGTACGTACCAAAGCGGCGAGCCCTCGCAATCGAGTAAGAAATCTTCTCCTTCACCGGCATGCGAAGCAGTTTGAGCAGCAGTTCCGACGACGACATCGGGCGGCCCGGGAAGGTATCAAGCAGCGCCACGAGCGCCACTTCTTCACCCTGAGCGCGCAGTTGCTGCGCCATCTCGAGCGCCACCATCCCGCCAAACGAGTATCCGCCAAGAAAGTACGGCCCTTGAGACTGAACCTGTTGGATGTCACGAATGTAGTCTGCCGCCATCTCCTCGACTGAAGAGGCACATGCCTGCTTGCCATCGAGTCCCTTGGCTTGCAAACCGTAAAGCGCCTGCTCATTGCCCAGGTAGCGCGCCAGATCGCGGAAGCGCAGCACAGTACCGCCAATGCCATGGACGCAAAAGAATGGCGGTCTCGATCCGTGCGGCTGAATCGGAACCAGCGATGACCACGATGGCGACCATCCCTCGCGTCGCATCAACTCCGCCAGGCCCGCAATCGTCGGCGCTTGCAGCAGCGTAGTGATGGGAATTTTCCGCTGCAACGCCTGCTCGATGCGATGCATCAGCCGGACGGCAAGAATCGAGTGTCCGCCCAGATCAAAAAAATTCTGCTGCCTACCAATGGGCCTGATCCCCAGTACACTTTCCCAGATTCCAGTGAGTTGCAACTCTAGAGCGTCTTTCGGTTGCGCACCGTCGGTTGCCGACTCGCTACGGGACGACTCGCTATGGAACGGCTCGCTGTCGCTCGCCGAGGGATCGGGCAGTGCTTTCCTGTCCACCTTGCCGTTGGGCGTGAGCGGCATCGCCTGCAACATCACAAAGGATGGGGGCACCATATATGCAGGCAGCTTGCCTTGTAGGAAGGAACGCAGCTCGCTCGGAGCCGGCTGCTGACCAGCCTGCGGAACGAAGTATGCCACCAAACGTTTGTCGCCTTCGCTCCACTCCCTCGCCACGACTGCAACGTCACGAATTGCCGGATGGCGCTCCAGCACGGCTTCAATCTCTCCGGGCTCTACACGGAATCCGCGAATCTTGACTTGAAAGTCGCGACGTCCGACAAATTCAATTTCGCCGGATGGCAGAAACTGCGCCATGTCCCCCGTCTTATAAAGGCGCGCCGCGGGATCGTCGCTGAACGGATCGGAAATAAACTTTTCCGCGGTGTTTTCCGGACGGTTCAAATAGCCGCGAGCCACGCCGGTGCCGCCGATGTGTAGTTCTCCTGGGACTCCAACGGGCACGGGATTGAGCTGCTCATCGAGCAAATAAACTTTAGTATTTGCAACCGGCCGGCCGATCGGCAGAGTCGTCAGTATGGGAACATCTTGCGAACTTGGCGGCTCATAGGCGGTCGCGATCACGCTGGCTTCGGTCGGTCCGTAGGTATTGATCCAGCGAACTCGATTGCCAACCGCTTTTCTCCAAGCTGAAAAAGCCTTCGCCGATGCCTTCTCGCCTCCGACAATCACCAGACGCAGTTCCTCTGGTACGGGCTCTTTCAGTTCGGGAAGTTCGTGCACCATCTCGTGCCAGTATGCGGTCGGCAAATCCAATACGGTAATGCCGTGCTGCCGCACCCAGCGCAGGAACTCGGCTACTTGCAAAGATAAATCTTCCGGCCGGAAAACGACTGCCGCGCCTGCCATCCAGGTCGGGAACATCTCTTCGATCGCGATATCAAAACTGATCGACGAGAACTGCAGGACCCGGTCAGCCGGCATATGACCGAAGAGTTTAACCGCCGCTGCGCCGTGATTCACCAATCCACCGTGAGTGAGGAGAACTCCTTTCGGCGTCCCCGTAGAACCCGAGGTATAAATCAAATAGGCAACGTCGGCGGGACGAACTTCACACGCAATTCTCTTATCGTCCTCTTGCGAAACCTGAGCCCACTCTTGTCGCAGCCCAACGATCTCCAGGCTGGAGCTCGCAAACTTTGCCGATGGGAATTTCTTCAACGAGCTTTCATCGGCCAGCAAAACCGCAGGAGCAGCGTCCCGGAGCATCAGTTCAAGGCGTTCCTCCGGATAATTCGGGTCGAGCGGGACGCAGGCTGCGCCAGCTTTCAGCACAGCCAGCAAAGCGACCGGCAATTCTAAAGACCGCTTCAGACAGACTGCGACTCTGCCTTCAACTTCCGCACCGCGCTTGCGTAAATAACGGGCAAGCTGATTTGCGCGGCGGTCCAACTCCGCATACGTGAGCGTTACATTCTCATATTCGACCGCGACCGAATTCGGAGTGCGGTGGCTCTGCGCCTCGAACACCTGGTGCAGGCACAGCTCGCTGGGATAATCAGCTCTGGTGTCATTCCATCGCACCAGAATCTGATTCCGCTCCGCTTCACTCATCTGCATTTGCATTTGCGAATCGCGAGCATCCATCGTGGCTGGGTCGCGCGTGGCTGGGTCGCGCACCATTTTGTCGAGCGCCGCTTGATTGTGCGCCTCGGTGATCACTGGACCACCATCTCGGCACCGCCGGAATGCGGTTTCGAGGCAGAATCCCGCGTGCCTTCCTCAAGATGTATCGTGAGCTTTTCCGCCACGATCTTGCAGTTCGGCTCCGTGAACATTTCCAGATGCGCTCCCGGCATTCTGTAAGTCTGAATACCGCCGAGCGCAAAGTTGCACCAGCCCTGCTCGTAATCCCAATACGGCGCGTTGGGCCAGTCGGTCGATTGAAAGAGCACGATGTTTCCCGAGTATGGCTTAGGGCGGTACTCCCACGCTGCTGGATGAACCACCGGATTCAGATCGTCCGGAACCCCGTTGCTGCCGGGCTTTCGAGAACCCCGAAAGAATCGCCACTTGAACGCGTTCACGCGCCGTTGCACTCCTTCCCACCTTTCGCTCACATATGTGGGAACGTCATTGATTCGGACGCGCGTCAACTTTTTCACGTGAAATTTGGCCTTTTCGAAAAAATAGCGGAGCCGGTAATCCTGGTAGTCCCAGTAGCAGACCGGATTTTGCGAGTCGAATAAGGCGAGCATCCCCACCCGTTCCCCTCGTCCCTCTAACTGTCTCGCCATTTCATACGCGATCACACCGTTCACGCAAAGACCGGCCAGACAGTAGGGTCCCTGCGGCTGCACCGCCTGCATGATTTGGATAAATGCTGCGGCAAGGTCTTCGATTCGGTAGGGCTTGGGCAGCTGATCAAGCACCTGTTGCGGCAAGTCAAGTCCCAGGAACGGCTGATCTGCGCGCAGACGGTTTGCCAGGGGTCGAAACGACGCACCGCCGCGAACGCAGAACAGAGCTGGCCGCCGCCCTTCGCTCTGCCGGATCGGCACTACTCCCATGAGATGTGCCGGTGCGTGTTCTTCTTGGACGTGGAGCAGGCGCGCGAGTCGTTCGATGGTCGGCGCACGGAAAATATCTGCCAGCGATAGCCTTCGTTCAAAGGCGCGATTCACCCGCAGGAGCAACCGGCTCACCAGAAGCGAATGAAAGCCCAGATCGAAAAAATTTTCATCGACTCCAACGGGACCGCGCCCCAAAACTGCGCGCACGATCTTGGACAGCTCTTCTTCCGTCTGGTTCCGGGGAGCCAGCAGTTCGCCCCGGCCCGGTAATCGCACGTCTTCGTTTGGTCTCGGCAGTGCTCCGCGATTCACTTTGCCATTCGGCATAAGGGGCAGGCCAGGCAGAACTATGAAATGCAGCGGAACCATGTATTCCGGCAGGCTCTGTTTGACGAAGCTGCGAAGTTCTCCCTCCGCGAATTTTTTATCCGGTTTGGAAACGACATAGGCGGCCAGAGTTTTATCTGCAGCCCCGCTCTCGTGAAGCACCACAACCGCCGCTTCCACCGCCTTGTGCTTCATGAGCATGGATTCGATTTGCCCCAACTCAACCCGGAACCCGCGAATCTTCACCTGGTGATCGACTCGTCCAAGGTATTCAATCACACCATCTGCGCGGCGGCGCCCACGATCCCCCGTCCGGTAAAGCTTCCCGGGAAACTCCGGCAGTGGGCTGGAAATAAATCTCTCTGCCGTCAGTTGCGGCCGCCGATGATAGCCTCGCCCCAGGTTATCTCCACCCACGTAAATTTCGCCCACGACGCCGGCCGGAACCACCTGGAGGTGGGAATCCAGCACATGAACCTGAGTGTTTGCGATGGGCTTTCCGATGGGCACGGTGTTTTCATGAACTCGACCGAGCTGATGGTAAGTGACATCAGCGGTAACCTCAGACGAGCCGTAGAGGTTGAGCAGCGTGCTCTCCGGGAAGACTTCCTCGAACTGCCGGTAAAGCGCAGGTTCCAGCGCCTCGCCGCTGCAGATCCACAATTTGGGATGAGGACGGCGCCCTTTTTTCTGTCCACTCTCCTGCCCGCTGTAAGCATCGAGCAATACGCGCAACAGCGACGGAACCAGCACGATCCGCGAAATTCGCTCGCTGCCCATTATCCGGACCAGCTCAAGCGGATCCTTCACCAGTTCATCCGGAATGATTACGTTGGGAACGCCTTGCAGCAGAGGACCGAAAATCTCCCAGATCGAATCCACAAAATTCAGAGCTGTCTTCTGGCAGCACACTTCTCCACTGGCGAACGGATACTGCTTCCACATCCAGGCAAAGCGGTTCACTGCGCCTCGATGCAGCCCGAGCACGCCCTTGGGGATGCCGGTCGAACCTGAGGTATAGATCACGTAGGCGAGGTTGTCGCTCGTGATCTCGGTGTCTGGATTGCTGTCTTTCTCGCGCGCAATCTCTGCCCGGTCTCGATCTATGCAGACGACTGCGGTCTTCCTGGGCAGGCTCGGAAGTAAATTTTTCTGAGTCACCACCACGCTAGCTTGCGAGTCTTCAAGGATGAAGTCCAGCCAATCCTTGGGATAGGACGGATCGAGCGGAATCCATGCGCCCCCGCTCTTGAGGATTCCAAGGAGGGCAACAACCATGTTCACCGAACGGTCGAGGAAGACTCCCACGAAAGATTCCCGGCCGACTCCCATGCTCTTCAACTTCCACGCCAACTGGTTCGCCCGGCGGTTCAGCTCGCGATAATTCAGACAATCGTTTCCGCAGATAATCGCGACTTTTTCGGGAGTGCGCTCGGCTTGAGCCTCAAAGAGTTGATGGATGCACCGACCCGATGGGTAGCTGGCGCCGGTATCGTTGAAGCCCACAACAAGCTGCCGGCGCTCCTCTGCGGCGAGCAAGGGCAAGAGAGAAATCTTCTGATTGGGATCGAGGCAAGCGCCTTCGAGCAGACGCTCGAAGTGCGCAAGCAGTCGCTGGATTGTGGACGCTTCGAAGAGGCTGGAGTTGTATTCCACGTAGCCGCCAAGTTCGGGACCCTTTTCCTGCAAAACCATAAACAGGTCGAACTTGGAAGTGCCAGTGTCTAACTCACGCGAAACCCACTTCTGGTCGCGCAGTTGGATCGTCGCAGTTGGCGCGTTCTGCAGAGTGAACATCACCTGAAAAACTGGACTCCGGCTGAGATCACGCGCCGGTCTCAAGTCTTCGAGCAGCATTTCAAAAGGCAATTCGTAATTGCCATAGGCTTCCAAAGCGCCCTGGCGCACGCGCGCCAACAATTGCCGGAAGCTCGGGTCACCACTAAGATCGATACGGAGCGCTAGCGTATTCAGGAAGAAGCCGATCAATCCTTCCAGCTCGGGCCGGGGACGGTTCGCGACCGGCGTGCCGACCACGATGTCTTCCTGCCCTGTGTAGCGTTGCAGCAGGGCTTCGAAGCCTGCCAGCAACGTCATGAACAGTGAAACATTTTCCCTTCGGCTCAACTCGCGGAGCCGGGTCGCTAACGCGTTTGGCAGTTGGAAGAAATGCCGGGCGCCTTCGTAAGTTTGCACCGCGGGACGCGGAGAGTCGGTGGGCAATTCGAGGTACGGCGGAGCTCCCTCCAGCTTGGTGCGCCAGTAGGATAACTGCTTGCCGAGCGCCTCTCGGGTAAAAGCCTTGCGCTGCCATACGGCGAAATCGGCATATTGGATGGGAAGTGGCGGGACTTCAGCTTCGTCGCCGCGAGAAAAACTCTGATACAAAGCGACCAATTCTTCATGGAGAACGGCCATCGATGGGCCGTCGGCGCAGATATGGTGCAGGTTCAGGACCAGCGTATGATCCTGCGGGGTGCAGCGGATGAGGCAGGGTCTTAGTAGCAGGTCGCGCTCGAGATCAAAAGGCTGTTTGCAGAAATCGGAAATCTCTCGCTCCAGCCGGGAGTGCATTTCTTCTTCCGGGAGCGAGCTCAGATCCGAACTCAAATCGACGACGTGAAGATCCACGCTCCTATCCGCTTGGATCGCTTGTGCAGGAGCGCTGTCGAGTGAGACAACAATTGTGCGCAGGGCTTCATGGCGCGCCACCAAAGCACGCAGCGCATTTCGAAGAGCAGCAATGTCGAGATCGCCGGTGATCCGCACCGCGATGGGTACGTTATATACCGGGCTCCCCGCCGCGAACTGATGCAGGAACCAGATTCTTTCCTGGGCAAACGACAGCGGCCAGGGGCCTTCACCCGCGCGCACAGCGATCGGCTGATGCTGTGGCGGAATCGGATCGTGCGGGGTCCCGCCCGAAAGACTCTCGTTCACTGATTCTATTTGCGATTGCACCAAGGAATTCATTTTGGGGGATGAGGCGCTGAAAAAACAACTGCCTTCTTACCGTACCGGCTTCTTAGGCCGTAGGCACAAAACTGATAGGCAGCGATACCAGCCCGCGGAGGCCAAGATTATGGCGCCACTTCAACGGCCTGGGCTCGAGGAATAAATTGGGCAGGCGCCGAAGCATCGTCTCAAAAACGATCTGTCCTTCGAGACGTGCCAGAGGCGCTCCAAAACAGAAGTGGGCAGCCCAGCCGAATGCCAAATGCCGGTTATCCTTGCGGGTTATATCCAGCCGGTCAGGATCTGGAAAACGTTCGGGATCGCGATTTGCGGCCGACATCACCGCAACGACCGCTTGCCGCTTAGCGATTCTCTTGCCGCCCATCTCCGTGTCTTCCGGTGCTAGGCGCGCGGTATGCTGGCTCGGGCTCTCGTAGCGCAGCAACTCCTCAACCGCCGACGGAATCAGAGAGAAATCGGATCGGAGCAACTCCAACTGGCCTGGATTGCGCAACAGGCTCAGCAGGCCGCTCCCGATCAGGTTCGTTGTGGTCTCTTGTCCGCCGACCATCGTCACGATCGTGTTGGCAATAATTTCTTCGTGGGTCAGTTTGTCGCCGTCGATTTCCGCAGTTAGCAACGAATGGATCAGGCCTTCTCGCGGTTGCTCCATCTGCTGCCGGACTGCATCACGGAAATAGTCAACCAGATTCTGCACCGTGCGCAGCATATGGTCCACACGTTCCGGATTATGCTGGAAGTTCCCCAGCATTTCGGCAAAATCGGCAGACCACGTTTTGAGCTGACGCCAGTCGCTTGCGGGAACGCCCAGCATTCCCGCAGTCACGATCGCGGGCAGCGGTTCGGCCAGCTCCGCGATCACGTCCATTCCGTTCTTGGACTCGACTGCGTCAATCAGATCGTTAACGATCCTCTGGATTTGCCCCCGCAACACCTCGACCCGCGCGGGCGTGAAAGCATGGGCAGCTAGACCGCGGATGCGAGTGTGCGCCGGCGGATCCATGAACAGCATCTGCTGCACCATCACTTTGGCGATCGGACCCATCGCGGCGAGTCCCATCTCCTGCAACTTCTCGGGAGTCGGTGTGCGCTCCGCCGAAAACTTAAGCAGCACCGTCATCACATCCTCGTAACGGGTAACCACCCAGGCGTGAAGAAACGGATCCCAGTGCACCGGATCTTCGTTTCGCAACCGATGGTACAGAGGATAGGGATTGGCCAAAACTTCGGGATCCAGCAATTGATACAGGCTTAAGCTCTGATCCGGCGGCCTGGCAGCGAGAGTGCTTTCAGCATTCATGCAATGGGATGAGCCAGCTCTTGATGAACCAATTCTTGACGAACCCATTCTTGATGAACCGGATTCTCAATGGTTCAAGCGACTTTAACTGTCCGCAACTTTTCAATCTGCTGCGCGATGCCAGCAACGGTGGGATGATCGAACAAAGCGAGCAGCGTCAAATCGACTCCGAACGTTGCACTCACCCGGTTGATCACCTGCGTGCCGAGAAGCGAGTTCCCTCCCAGCAAAAAGAAGTTGTCGTTGGCGCCAACCTTGTCGACGTGCAGAAGCCGCGCCACGAGATCGGCCACTCGTTGCTCGGTTGCGGTTCTGGGTGCGACAAAAATTTCATCGTAAATAATGTTCGAATCGTCGGGAGCCGGCAGGGCGCTTCGCTCCACTTTCCCGCTAGCCGACATGGGCAGCGACTCCACGGCAACGAAAACGCTGGGCAACATGTATTCGGGCAAAGATTGCCGCAGGAACTCCCGCAAGACGCTGCCTTTCAAAATCGCACCGTGTGCCGGAACGATGTAGGCGATCAGGCGTTTCTCACTTTCGCCATCCTGCCGCGCGACTACAGTGCTGGCTTGCACAACTGGATGACGGTCCAGAATGCTGACCACCTCGCTCGGATCAATCCGGTAGCCACGAATCTTCACCTGATCATCGATGCGGCCATGGAATGCGATTTGACCGTCGGGCTGGTAGCAACCGAGGTCTCCCGTGCGATAGAGGCGCGCGCCCGGGGCTTTCGCCCACGGGTCTTCAACAAAACGTTCCGCCGTTAAGTCAGGAAGATTCAGGTAGCCTCTCCCGACCAGAGCGCCGCCGACATAAAGCTCGCCAATTTTTCCTCGCGCAACCGGTTTCATATTCCCGTCGAGTATGTGGATTTCACAGTTGGCGATTGGGCGGCCGATCGGGGGCAATCCATCTGTCGAGTCGCGAGGCTCAAGCGGCGCCGAGGTCGTCACCACCGTACACTCGGTCGGTCCATAATTGTTCACCAGCGTGAAGGGCAGATTTGACGATGGATAGTGATGCAAAGTATCCGCGCCGGTGAGCAAGAAACGCAAAGCTGTTTCCGCAGGCCAGGACAATTTGATCATTTGTTCCGCCACGGGGGTGGGGATGAAACTGACGGTGATCTCTTCGCGAACCAGCCAGTCGCGCAACTTTTCGGGCTGGGCGCGAACTTCGTCGCTCACAATATGAACGCTCGCACCAGCTACAAGGCTGGGCCAAATCTCCCACACCGCTGCGTCGAAGCCAGCTGACGCCAGCTGGCTGGTGCGGTCGGCCGCCGTCACTCCAAATGCTTCGCAATGCCAATTCACTAGATTGAGCAGGTTGTCGTGGCCAATCAGAACGCCCTTCGGCACTCCGCTCGAACCGGAGGTATAAATCACATACGCCACATCTTCGAGCGTTGCCCCATCCACGAGCGGAATCGCCGGAAGTTGAGATATCGCAGCAGCGTCAACATCGAGAGCGACCACACGCCGCCCGGCCGCGAGAGACTCGGCCAAGCCGGAGTCTGTGATCAGCACCGGAGCCTTGGCATCCTCCAGCATCAGGGACAGCCGCTCCTGTGGAGCTCGCAAATCAAGCGGCAGATACACACCACGCGCTTTGAGCACGGCCAGAGAAGCGATCACAAGATCGAGCGACCGTTCCAGGCACAAACCAACCACCGTCCCGGCCACCACGCCTAAAGTGCGTAAGTATTGCGCGAGCTGATCCGCTCGTTGGTTCAGGCTCTGGTAGGTGAGAGACTCCGAACCGCATCGCACGGCCAGCGACTCCGGGGCAAGCGCCGCCCGCTGTGCCACCAGATGCTGAACGCAGAGTGGCGCATGCTCTACATGCAGTCGCCCATTCGTCGGACGAGCGGATTCGTTTGTGTTGGATTGAATCGGTGGGCCAGAACTAGGACTATCGAGTGGGAAGGTACTGTTCATAAAGGGGCAGGTATTAATAGGTGGAGCGAATCGTCAGTGACGCTTTTAACTTTGTTTCGGGGTTTCGATGAATTTACCCCCGAGTGACTTCATCGGGATTATGCAGCGCCCGATCCGCGAAGTACCGCAGGAATCGTGCGCACTAAAATCTGGAAGTCAAGCCAAAGGGACCAGCCATCAATGTATTCCAGATCCAGCTCCATCCACTTTTCAAACGGGATCGAGCTGCGGCCATTGATCTGCCACAGACATGTAATTCCCGGACGAACGCTGAACCGCCTGCGCTGCCAATCTTTGCTGAATCCCTCGTAATCCCGCACCGGCAACGGCCGCGGACCTACCAGGCTCATATCTCCCTTGAGAACATTGAACAACTGTGGCAATTCGTCAATACTGGTTTTCCTGAGGAATCGCCCGAGAGGAGTAATCCGAGGGTCATTCTTGATCTTGAACACCGGACCGCTGACTTCGTTCAAATGCTGCAGCTGCGCCATTTCCTTCTCTGCGTCCACCACCATCGTCCGGAATTTACAGATTTTGAACCTTCTCTTATTGAGTCCGACGCGGTTCTGCAGAAAGAAAACGGGACCGGGCGAAGTCAGCTTGATGGCTACGGCGGCGACCACCAACACTGGAGCCAGAAAGATCAGAACGACCGTAGAAATAACCAGGTCAAGAACTCGCTTGACCACAACCGACCAGCCCTCGGCAAGACCGGTAGCGTGCGTGATCACAGGATCGCCTGCCAAATGTTCCGCCTTGGGTTTCGCCAGCCTCAAATTAAAGATGTTCGAAAGCCACCGCACGGTAATCCCTTGCTCTTCGCACACCGTGGCAATTCGCGACGCCTCGGAGTACAGAGATTGCATCGGGAGCGCCAGCACGACCTCGTCCACCACGTTGCTGCGTAGAAAGTGGGTGAGTCCGTTGAAATCACACACCACCGGATGGCCTGCCTTTCGAAGGTTCTCTATTCCCGGCCATTCATCATCCACAAAACCGATCACCCGGTAACCCAGATCGGATCGGGTCTCAATCTCACGGTAGAAATCCAGCACCCTCTCGTTGGAGCCCACAATCAGGATGTCGCGAAGATTGCGGCCATGGCGGCGCACCCAGGCGAGCACCACGCGCAACACCAGGCGGCTCCCCACCATCGTCACAGCGCTCACCAGCCAGAAAGAAGCGAGAAACAGCGGCGTGACCATGCGAATGTGAAACGCGATGTGTCCAGCCAAAATCACGAGTGCGGCTACTGAGACCGCTTTGATTACATCGCTGAGCTCTCGCCCGCGTGTGGAGAGACGCCGGGACCGATACAACCCGAAGAGATTGAAGATGAAATACCAGGAAAAAACCAGAAATGCGAAAATCGCAAGATTCGCGATCTTGATCCGCATGGAAAAGAATTCGGCAAACGAAACGCTCCGGTTTTCTTGAAGACCAGGCAGGGCGGCCACGATAAAGGCGAACGTCATCAGGCCCAGATCGAAGAGCTTGAAGATATTAAGAAGAATTTGTCGGCGGGCATTGCTCATTTTGCGAAAGACTCCCTGGGTAAGCTATTTGTCGTGAACAGCACTGCCGAGAATAGAGAGGGATAAAAAACTGGCTAGCTAGGGTCGGTATAACGGAAACCAGAGCACATTTAAAGAGAGGCCACCGGCAACCTGATCCGGACTCTTCGTTTTCATTCGCTTAGAGTTTTTTATAGATTTTTTCAGGGATGGGAAACGTTCGATGACTTAACACGGCGCCGAGAACCCGCACGCTGGCGTTTTCAAAATCCTTTACCGCTTTACGCGCGACCTCTCGCCGCGAAGAATTCGCCTTGAGCACGAGAACGACGCCCTCGGAGGCGTGTCCCAAAGCCATCACGTCATTGCTCGGGTTTAACGCGGGCGCATCGATCAACACATAATCAAACTGCGTGCGCAATTCCGCCAGGCGGGCCCGCATCCGGTCAGATCCCAACAGCGACTGCCACTCCTGGGCCTCGCCTCCGCAGCTCAAGAACTTTAGGTTGCGCACGCCCGACGGCCTCAAGTAGCGCTGGATGGGATCGGAGTGCTGCAACGCATCGGCCAGGCCATTCTCGCACGGGGTGTCGAATTGCAGGTGCAGGGACGGCTCCACTAAATTCGCATCCACTACGCAAACCGTTCCCGCCACTTGGGCCGCCAACATCTCGGCCGCGCGAGAGCAAAGCCAGGATGAATCGCTTCCCGGCTCGAGGGCGCAGAACGTCACAACTCGCGATGCTCCAGATTCGGAACCCAGAAACACGCGCTGCACCAGTTTCGTCACTTCGTCGCGCTGCCTGGGATCCATGTCAAATCGAGGCGGTTTGGCGGGAACCGTCTCAACCTCTTGAGGCTCGACGGCAGCCGCGATCTCCGTCTCCGCCTCGGGCTCGAAGATATCGAGTTCTTTTCCCAGTTTCTGCAGCAGCTCAAAATTTCTGCTCATCGGTTTACTCCCGTCCCTTGGGTCTCAAACGGTGTTGCATTGGTGCGCGCCATGAAGCTCATTCGCTGCCGCCGCCTGCCATTGGCATGCGTAGGAGAGTTGCAACCTGGCGCATGTAATCTTGTGCCGTCGCAGGCGTCAAAGTCGACTTACTGTCTGTGGTGCCGCCAAACAGCACAGCGGCTCCGCCCATCTCCGGAACTTCATCCGGAGTGAGCCCGGCCAGCAGGCGCTTGATATCCAAATCTTCGTCTACTTCTCGCACGATGCGCGCATCGATCACCCTTTGTCGCATGGCACAGCCCAGCGACAGCGCATTGAAACAATAATTATTGATCTTGCGTGGTATGCCTTCGCTTACCCTGGCAATCAAAACCTTGGCGTCGCGGGCAAAAGGCGATTGACCTTTGCAACCGGCGACTCGCAGGCGGTGGTCGATGAACTGGCTGGTTTCCTCGATCGAGAGCGGGTTCAGGGTGTTGACGATCGAAATCCGCTGCCGCAACTGGACCAGCTGAGGGCTGGCCAATTTTTCTCCCAACTCGGGTTGTCCCGCCAGAATGATCTGTACCAGTTTCGCCTGCGGCGTCTCGAAGTCGGAGAGCAAGCGAACCGTTTCCAGCACCGAAGAATCCAGATTTTGTGCTTCATCGATCACGACAACGCAACGTCTGCCGGCTCTGGCTTCCTGCAGGAGGCACTTATTGAACTCCTCATGCATGTGAACGAAGTCCTGATCCCGGCTATCCTGGCCGAACTCCGCCATCAGGAATCGCATGAACTCCCGGGAGCTGCACTGGGTTTGAAAAAGGAAGGCGGTGCGGGCTGTGGTCCGCATCTTTCCCAGCAACTGAAACAGCAGCGTAGTCTTGCCCATCCCAGGCTTGGCAATGAGCGCGAGGAATCCACGGTTGGCTTCGATGCCGCAGAACAGAGATGCCAGTGACTCCCTGTGCCCTGGACACAAGTAGAGATAGCGTGGGTCTGGAGTCACGCCGAAGGGCTGATCTTTCAATCCGTAAAATTCACGAAACACTAGTTACCATCCTCGCGGCCAATTGTTTGGAAGTTTGGTTCGCGGACCGTTTGCTTCCAGTGTCCGCCGCCATTTCCATTGCCATTCAGCACGCTACTGCTTTCCTGCATCGGAACAGCCGCCAGCACCGGAATATTCAGGTCCGCCATAACTTCGGACGGAGTGCGGAAAGACTGATCCATGTAATCGACGGAGAACGCCAATCCCAGGCTCACTACTCCAGCCAGCAATATCCCGATGAAGGCAAACTTCAAGCGGGAATTGGACGGCAAAGCGGGAACACTAGGCTCCTGCGCCACGGCGACGTTCAGAATGCGGTTGCGATCCATCGCGTCAGCGATCCTTGCTTCCTCGCGTTTGCGCTGGTAGAGCAGATAGCTTTCCTCGTTGGCCTTTTCTGCCCGCAACAAATCCTGCTGCACGATTCCCTTTTCTTCCAGTTGCTTCGCTTTCTCCATGAAAACGTTGACCACGGCCTGAGTAGCCGTTTCGCGAGCCCGTAAGCCGCTCAGGTCCGCCTCGGCCTTTGCTAACTCTGCAGTGATCCAGGAGAAGGTGGGATTCTGGTCGGTGGTCTCTTCACGAATCGGGGAACCTTCTTCCGCGGCGATCGAGGCGCGAGTGTCAGCAATCTGCTTTTCTACTTCGTCCACCAGCCGGTAGCCGGGCTGATATTTTGTCAGCAATTCCGTGCGCTTCAACTCGAGAGTCAGCAGGGCCCCCTTCAACTGCTCGAGCACTGCCGGGTTATCTGCTTTTCGAGTCTGGGTGGTGACTCGGGCGTTTGTGTTCGCCGATTGCTTCTGCAAATCCTGCACCCGCGTTTCTATCGACGCGATTTCCGCGCGCGTCTGCTGCAAACTGGCATTGAATTCGTTCAGTTTTTGCAAAGTCATGTCGCGCTGCACTTGCGGTGCTACGCCGCCCTGCTCTACCGAAAAGTCCTTCAGCTTCTGCTCGGCGTCGGCCAAATTCTTGCCGTATTCTTCCGTTTCCTTCTCAAAGAACTCCATCTGGCCGGCGGGGTGATGCACCGCCAGATGCTTTTCCAGATAGTACTTGTTCAGATTTCTTAATACAGCAGCCGCCAGCTGAGGATCGGTCGAGCTGTAGGTGACATCGATCAAATTGGTTTTCTTCACCGGCTCAACCACCAGTTCCCCCTGAAGGCGCTGAATCGCTTCAGCCGTCCGCTCCTGCGGCGTGCGGCGCGGACGCAGGAAGTTGAGGAACCGCCTCCGGTTGTTGAGTCCCGTGGCTACAACCACGTCGCGCAAAACATCGTCGCTCTCGATCAGTTCGACCTCAGAGTTAATTTCCTCTTCGCTGACCGTGTCGCGGAACATAATGGAGGCACTTTGTTCCGGCGTCACCACTGGGTCCTGGCGTTCGCGCTTCACCAGGAACCTCATCTCCGCCTTGTATTGCGGCGGAAGCACGAGCATGGCCAGCACCACTCCCGCCGTGATGCCTGCGAATGAAAGTGTGAGAATTCGTTTTTGCCGGAAAACCACGGCCACGATGTCGCGCATGGTGAAGCCGAGGGAACCGGTACTATTCGATGTCGCTTGTGATTGGCGCATAATTCAGACCTCGTGACTTTTCGCGTTACGGGCGGAGGTAGGTTCCCAGATTCGCACTCGGCATGAACTGCTGGATTTTCGAGTACGTATTCTTGGGGACGTACAACATGTCGCCAGGATGGAGGTACACATCCTCGCTCAGGTTTCCATCCTTCATCATCTTCTTGTAATTCAAGATGCGAGCTTCTACCCACTGATCGGAAACATGCCGGAACAGCAGCACTTGAGAGTGCTTGGCGCTAGCCGATACTCCGCCGGCAACGGCCAGAGCCTGTGTCACCGTAGTATCGCCGCGGAGATCGTACTTGCCCGGTCGCCCAACTTGGCCGTCCACCGTGAAATATGGTTTCTCAAAATCCTTGAGAAACACTGAGATAATCGGGTCATTCAGAATCTTTCCGTAGGACTTTTTCAAAGTCTCGGTCAGCTGCGGCACGGTTTGCCCGGCTACGTGGACATCGCCGACTCCACGCAGACTCACGTAGCCATCCGGCTGAACCGTTAAACTCTGGTTGAATTCTGGGCTGAGATCGAACGAGAGATCAAATGAGTCGCCAGCCTGCAAGGTGTAGCGCGGATGCCGCTCTCCCAGCACCGGGCGGCTCGTGCTCGATTTGTCTGGAGCTGGAGTAGCGTCCGCTGATGCTGGGGCTGCCGTGGCTTCCGCGGTTGGCGACGGAGCCGGACTCTCAGGCGCGCTCTGCTGGGCTAACGCAGTCACCACCCCCATCGCGAGAACTATCAGTACCCACTGGACACGCCTCAGTTGCATCATCGAAATTGTCCTCCTTCAGCAGCAAAACCCAACGAACCACTGAACCGCACCGTCCGATCCTACTAAACAAACCTCGCCACTTAAAGCGCTATCTTAAGTTACTGGGGCTTGAGGTTGTGCCTGCGAATCTTGTACAGAAGGCCGCGATAGCTGATCTCCAGCAATCGGGCCGCCTGTTTCCGATTCCACTGGGTCCGTCTCAAGGCGTGCAGGATGGCAAAGATTTCCGTCTCGGTCCTAACTTCCTTCAGTGTAACCTCTTCGCCGGAGTTCAGGAATGCATTCAGCCCCTCTGCCAGGCTAGATCGCTCACGGGTCATATTCGTTTCCTGGGGGGTTTCTGTAGTAGCGTTAGCATTCAGATTGTTCATAAGTGCACCTTAATTTCCCTCAGTCTTCTCTTATCAATTAACTTCCAACCTGCCGCATGCAGTGCCGGCCCCTAGTCCACGACTTCCACTTGGTATCCCTCGACCCGAATTGACAACGAGCGCTGTATCGGCTCCACCGTGATAACCAGGCTCCGATTGCCATTGTTCGCTGACAAAATGCCCTCGATGCCGTCTAACGATCCGCCGCGTATGCGCACAACCTGCCCTACTTTGAGGAAGGGGTGGTCTTGAAAGGGGGCGTTTTGATCGAGGAGGATTCGGATGTCCTGAATCTGTTTGTCCGGAATCGGAGTCTCGTTCCAGCGGGGGCCAACAAATCCAACGACCCCGTGCGATCGAAGCACCCGGACTCGTTCGTCTGAGGCAGGAACGAAATGCACGAATGCGTACCCGGGAAACAATGGAACTTCGACCTGTTTGGTCCGGTCGCTCCAGTGATGCAATTGTGCGACAAGGGGCAGAAAGGTTTCAATTCCCTGACTGACCAGCTGCTTGGCGGCGGTTCTCTCGTGCCTTGACCGAGTGCGAATGGCGTACCACTGGGCCACTCCATTGCTCGGTCTTAGGGGGCCGGAATTGCCAATACCTTCAATCATTAACGGCGTTTACAGCTCCGCCCTCTGAGTCACATTTCTGTGACTTCCGGGAGAAACAAAACAAAAACACAGACCGCCACTGGCGACGGGGGCCAGTAGGTTATTCGCGTTCGTCGTTGGGGGGGGAACTGCTCTACGAAGACATGATCCATCGGGGACCCAAGGTTCCCCGTAAATCTTAAGGCGATCTTAGCCATGTATGCCAGAGTTTGCAAGAGTTAAAAGTGCTGAGAATAAAGTCCCTATGGGCACTTTGAACGCTCTCCCAAATTGTATTACTATTGGCGAATGTTAATTTATGTAACATATCTTCGAAGGTAGACATTTCCGGATGGGCATGACTGTTGCGCCTAGCGCGGCTGGGCGTGAGACCAAAAGAGCGGCGCGGCCGACAGAATCCCCGTGCGAAAGTTGCCGTGTATCCGCCTAGGGTGGATAATGGAGGCGTGCTGATCGAGCTCCCAGTACAGCGTTCAGCACCCTGAGATTGGTTGCTGTTCTTCCCCCAAAGCAGGTTCTGTGAGTGCGAAAAGCGTTGCGCCGCCACTGCAGCTCCTGGTCGTGCTGCTGACTGCATGGGCATTTAACGGTTGCGGCTCGTCGTCCTCTTCCCAGCCGCCCCCGACGACGCCGCAGTCTACAATCACGCTAAGCGTCACCTCGAGCTCGACGAGCGTATCTGCCGGTCAGACCACAACGCTTACCGCCGCGACCAACGATCCCAAAGGCGTGACTTGGACTCTCGCTCCCGCTACGGGAGCAGGTTCTCTATCTGATCCCACGGCCACGACCGTGAAGTACTCCGCGCCGGCTACCATTTCGAGTGCCTTTACCGCGACAGTGACGGCGACGTCGGTGACTGATCCCGCGAAGTCGGAGTCGATGAAAATCTCGGTGAAGGGCCCGGCATTAAGCCCGCTCTCGATTGCAACGAATCTTCCTGCGGCGGTTTTTACCATTCCATACCAGGGAAGTGTGACAGCTTCTGGCGGTGTGCCCCCGTACACGATCACCATCACCGGAACGTTACCGACTGGCCTCAGCTACAGCGATGGCGTGGTCTCAGGCACTCCTACCTATCCAGGGAATGGCGGCGGCCCATTTTCTTTTACCGCAACCGATTCCGCTACGCCCCCGAATACCGCGCAGACCGGCAATCTTTCCATCCGGGTGAACCTGCCAACCTCTCTGGCAGTGCTCACCAGTTCGCTTCCCAATATCGACGTCGGCAACAGCTACAACCAAACGCTGGCCGCCACGGGTGGCATTCCCCCTTATACGTACAGCATTTCTGCCGGCAGTCCGCCGCCCGGCCTCGCCTTAAACAACACGCCAGCGATCACAGGTACGCCGACGACCGCCGGAGTTTACAACTTCACTTTCAAGGTTACCGATTTTGCTATTCCACCAAACGTGGCAACGGCGAGTCTGAGCATTACCGTGAACCCCGCGCTTAGAGTTACGACCACCAGTTTGCCCGGTGGGGCCGTCTCTGCGCCGTATTCAGCGCCCCCGTTGCAGGCGATCGGTGGGGCGCCACCTTATACCTTCTCTGTCTCCCCATCAGGAGAGCTGCCGACCGGATTATTCATCGGCCCCGGGACCGGGCAGATCGGCGGCATCCCACTGACGCCGGGGTCGTTCACCCCTCAGCTCGAGGTGGTTGATGCCCTTGGTGGCATTGCCACGGCGAACCTGAGCATTAGCATCGCCGCCGCGAACTGTGCGAACAACAGCAACCTTAGCGGGAACTATGCGTTCATGTTCAATGGCTTGGACGAGGTTAGCCCTGCAGATAGGGGGATCAATTTGGGTCAGGCCGTTGGCAGCTTTCTAGCCGATGGGAACGGAAATATTTCGCAAGGCTATGTAGACATTGACTCACCTACCTATACCGGAGTAACCGGCTCCTATTGCGTGGGCCCAGATAACATTGGCTCATTGACCTTTGCGGGCGTCCCTATTCCAGACTTGCTGATCACGGTCGATTCGCATGGCAATGCCAACGCTGTGGCTTACGTGAGTTTCTACCCTCTCGACGCGAGTGCGCCTTTCTTTTCATTTGGACCAATCGTGAAACAGGATACGAGTGCTTTCAGCGCCTCTTCAATAGTGGGTAACTATGCTTTCGGGTTATCAGGCGTATTTTTTGATGATGGCAACGACGGCATCATAACAGGCCTGGGCAATGAAATCCAGGCGGTGTACTCGTCCAGTGGATTGTTGACACTTTCATTCCTTTCTTTGAGGTGAAGCCGGCTGCAGGAACTGCAGCGGGGTGAGATAGCCAAGAGCTTGATGGGGACGCACGGTGTTGTAGATCTT
>Ga0116216_10000095_pt1 | contig 80439 bp, 75 predicted proteins | sample Sb_taG_11_FD_89696 | JGI IMG/M metagenome (GOLD analysis project Ga0116216, IMG submission 89696) | Peat soil microbial communities from Weissenstadt, Germany - Sb_50d_3_AS metaG | ecosystem: Environmental > Terrestrial > Soil > Wetlands > Peat | place: Germany: Weissenstadt | collected 2010-09-21 | reverse complement strand
TGGCGGCCGCCGGCGCCGACGGGAGCGAGACCTGATTGGATGGAACCCTTCGCCCAGACGATCAACGCGGCAAAGAAGTACGTCGTGTCGAGCACCCTGGAGCAGGTCGATTGGAACGCGCAACTCGTGCGCGGGGATCTGGGCAAGGCCGTTCAGCAACTCAAGCGGGAGCCGGGCAAGGGACTGTTCGTGGGAGGTGTGAAGCTCCCACTGGCGTTGACGGAGCTGGGATTGATCGATGAGTACGAGTTCGTGGTGCATCCCAGGCTCGCGGGCCACGGGCCGACGTTGTTCGCGGGGCTATCGAAGCATGTCGACTTGAAGCTGATCAGCCAGCTGGAGTTTGGCTCGGGGGCAGTGGCGATGCGGTACGAGCCGAGAAGGTAGCGACCCACCACTCGGCGATCTTGTCATCGCAGACACCCCTCGGTGACCTTGCCAGAGGGCAAGCGTTCGACCACGATCCGTCCTCTCCCGTGTGATGTCGCGCGACATCGGGGACCGATGTTGTCGGGACCTCGTCGAGCACCCGAACCCCAGCTGAGGCCGGGTGTTGGTCGTCTCGGTCCGGATCGAGGACCGGGCGCCGGAGGTGAACCCTCGAGGGCCACGATGTCGATCCCGGTTTTCGAGGAACATCGCGACTTCAGACCTCGGGAGCTCCAAGCACCGCCCAATCCGGGACGCGTTTCCCGATGGCCTGGGGCACGAACTGTCGTCGGCCGCGGGCAAGTGTCGGCGGGAAGCTGGCCAAGGTCACCTCGACGGACGAGTCGTCGACGCCACAGCGGACGTAGCGGCACCGGTGGCCCCAGTTCTTCCCCGCCTCACAGTCGACATAGCCGAGGTAGGTGCGCTTCTCGACCACCTCCGGCCTCCGGTCGACGTAGACGACGTCACCCCGCTCGAGGGGTTCTTCGGCGATGTAGGCGACCGCCGTCTCCTGGTCCTCGGGGGGCACGGCCGAGACCGTGGCGGCGATGGCCTCGGCGAGCTCCACCGCTACCGGGAAAGCCGTTCTCGGACGGCGTTCGTGACCTCCACCCGGGTCGACTGGAAGATCTCAGCCAGCGGCTGGGTGAGCTCGCCGGACGCGACCAACGCGGTGACCTCGGCCGACAACTCGGAGATCCTCTCCGGGGAGGGGTCCGGCAGGATCTGCCAGGGGAAGAGGAACCGCCAGAGCGGGGGGATCGGGATCCAGACGACCGACCTCGCCAAGGTGCAGTTCTCTCCGCCGCCGCTGGACTCAAACTGGGGATCGTCGCCGTACTCGGTGTCGGTGGCCAACGCGTAGTCGAAGGCCTCCTGGGCCGTGGGGGGCCCGTTGGCTGCCGCCGGCGAGAGCGTTGTCCCGTCCGGGTTCGTCCCGGCCATCGCCTCGATCCAGTCGAGGGCGAACGGGTCGAACTCCGGGCCGCCGGCCGAGGTGTGGTTGGCGTCCACCGCGGTCGCCACGCTCGTGCAGGAGGCGGGCGAGGCGTCGATGATCGGCTGGATGAAGCCACCGGAATAGCACTGCTCCATCATCACCATGAAGCAGGAGAACTTCGGCAGCCCGCCGACTGCGTTCGAGACGTCGTCGGGAGTCGTGTCGGCACCCGAGTAACTGATGATCGTCGACACGCCGCTGACCGTGTTGCCGTGGTTGTTGGTGTGCAGCAGCAGGTTGTCGTCAGGGCCAAGCTTGGTCCCGACCTCGGCGATGGCGTTGACCAGTGCGTCCCTCGTACCGGGACCATCGATCTGGATCTGGTACGGGGTGTTGTCGCCCGGCCAGTTCCCGATGGAGCCCTGGTGCGGCGTCCAGTCGGCGTCGTTGTAGGTCAGGCTCCCGTCGAAGTTGAGCACCGTGATGTTCTCTGCCGGCACACCGTAGGTGTTGACGAGCGTCCGGTAGAGGAACTCCATGTCGTTGAGGTGCCGGTTCATCGAGGCGCCCGAATAGAGGATCACGTACCAGTGCGATGTCCACTCCGGGAAGAAGAGCCACTCCGGCAGGTAGACAATCGGCCACCTCAGCGGCTCGGGTGGCCCGAACGCCGTCGGGACGTGGAACGGCACGAAGTCCCGGCCGAAGTCGAGCGTCGGCGGCAGCAGGGCGTCGATCTCTCCGGTCAGCTCCCCTGACTCCGGGTCGTGCAGGAGGTACCGGCACTCGTGCCCCCAGTTCTGCAGGGGCTCGTCGTCGGCGAAGACGATCACGCTGTCGCGGGGGACCACGATGTCGCCTCGCCCGGGCAAGAGGACCTCGCCTCGGCGATAGACGGCGTCGCTCACGTAGAGGTTGGAGTCGCTCTGGCCACCCGAGGCCAGATGGATGCGTGCCAGGTTTCGAATGACTTGGAGCGGAAGACCTTCGACACGGTCGGGCATGGCGGCCTCCTTTCAGCCGAACGCGGACGTCGGCTGGGCGAGGTGTCTTCCGCCGCAGATCACCGGGGCTTTCGCGGCACTCTAGAGTTGCGGCCGCGAACGGTCAAGGGTGGCCCCGCCGCTCGGAGCATCTCTCGCCGACGGTCTCGGCCTGGTGCCGGCCACCGTCGGCTCCCTGCCCCCGGGCCAGATCGGTGCCACGCCTCGGCGCCTTGGCGAGCCGGCGCGGCTCAGCCGGTTTTGCGCCAAACGGAGATGTGGCTGGTGCTCTCGCCCGTGAAGGCTTCTCGCTGCCAGCTGCTCCAGCTGCTCCAGCGCTCCTGGAGCGTCATGCCTGCGAGTCGAGCCATCAGATCCAGCTCTGCGGGCCAGGCGTAGCGAAACGGGGCCGAGAAGGTGGTGAGCTCGCCATCGTGCACCCAGTAGTGGTGCGAGTAGGCGATTTGCGTGGCGACGTCGTACTCCTCGAAGCCGAGGTGCGTCGGAGTGACGGTGAAGGCGCAGATGGTCTCGCCGGGCGGCAGACGCTGCAGCTGTGGGATGTAGAGCTCGATCACGAACAGACCGCCGGGTTCGAGGTGGGCGGCTACGTTCCGAAAGCACGCCACTTGGGCATCTTGGGACGTGAGGTTGGCGATGGTGTTGCGCACCAAGTAGGCGAGCGAGAACGTCTGGTCGACCGTCGTGGTGGCGAAGTCACCGATGGACACCCCGATCCCCTCCGCTCCCGGGATCTGGCGAAGTTCGCTCACCATCGCCGGCGACAGCTCGATCCCGTGCACCCGGAGGCCGCGGCGGCTGAGCGGCAAGGCGAGACGGCCCGTCCCGATGCCGAGCTCCAACACCGGACCGTCACCGGCGAGACCCGCGAGGAACTCGACCGCCGGCTCGATGACGGCGGGATCGAAGATGTCCGGCCACAGACGCTGGTAGTTCTGGGCGATGCGCTCGTCGAAGTGGTTCTGCGGCACGTTCGTCGCTCAGAGCGGTTTGCGTGCCAGCTGGTAGGCGAAGCTGGCCGACGCCGGGAAAGCGCCGTCGGGTTGCAGGGCGAGGAGGCGGCCGGCCAGGTCCTCTTCGAATGCGACACGCTGGTCGCCGAGCACCTCTTGGTTGAGGATCGACGTGGAGTACATGAAGCCGATGAGGCTCCTCACCGTCCACGTACTCTCGACGGTGAACTCGAACCGCCCGGCGTAGTCGAAGCCGGCCCGGCCCAGCACCTGTTCGTGCGGATCCCGCTCGATGGCGGCCAGCCAGCCGGTGGGGATCCGGTCGGCCGCCCCTCCTCTGGCGGTCCAGTCCTGGAGCAGCTCGACCATCGCCGTCTGCCAGGGGCGGTCACCCTCCGACGGCACCCCGCCCCAGAGGAGGGCGACGCCCCCGGCCGGCTGCAGCCACGACAGCATGTGCTGCGCCACCAGCGGGCGGTCCAGGCGGTGGAAGGCGTTGCCGACGGCGACGAGCTCGAAGTCAGCGTCGAAGTCGACGTCCTCGGCGTCGCCCGTCATCCAGGTGATGTTCGTGAGACCTCGGGCCTCGGCCTCGGCCTGGCCGTAAGCGAGCGCTGCCGGTTCTTGGTCCAACGCGACCACCTCGGCGAAGTGCCGAGCGAGGGGCAGGGCGATCTGCCCGGTCCCACAGGACAGGTCCAGCAGCCTCCCGGCGCCCGTGACGGGCAGCCGCCGACAGAGGTCGTCCAGCAGCGCCTCGGGGTAGGGCGGGCGGTAGCGGGCGTAGAACGGGGCCGTCCCCCGGTAGAGGTCCTTACCGAAGCGGATCTCTGGCGCTCCGCCGGCCCGGTCCTCGTCGGCGGGGCGATCGCCAGCACCTCGCGGCGTGGGCCACGTCCGGGCCACCGTCAGCACCGTCACGTACTCCTTGGTGACCACACCGCCGAGCTGCTCGTCGACCAGCCGTCCGATGCCCTGGAGCAGCTCGGCCCGTCGCCCCGGGTCCATCAGGGCGTAGGAGGACTGGCTCGCCAGCACGTCGAGGTAGGCGTCGCGGTCGTAGGTGGCGAGCCACGGGTAGGTGGCCACCGTCGGTGGCTCGAAGAGGTCCGACACGTCCGGGTACTCGGAGAGCTTGCGCTCGAGCCGGGCCCAGACCGCGGCGACGTCGCCGCCGGCCTCGGCCTTGTGCCGGATCTCCTCGGACGTGGGGAAGGTCCATTCGCCCACCTCGGGGGCCAGCTGGCGGTGGAGCTCGGCGACGGGCCCGGCGATGCTGGCCGTGGTGTGGCTCCCGCCGTCGCCGTGGGCATTGGTCAAGAGGGCAAGGCAACCGCCCGGGTGCAACAGCTCGGCCGCCTTGGCGAAGGACACCGTCGGGTCGACCCAGTGGAAGGCCGTGGCCGAGACGACGACGTCGTAGCTGCCCGGGCGGGCCTCGAGGTCCTCGAAGGCGACGGTGGTGATCTCGACGTTCGGCCGGCCCGCCAGGTTGCGCCGGGCCAGTCGGGCGAGGGCCGGACCCGGCTCGACGCAGTGGATCGCCGCCCCGGTCGGGGCGAGCTGCCGGGTGAGCTGCCCGGTGCCGCAACCGACCTCGAGGATCCGGGTGGCCTCGTCGATACGGCAGCGGCGCACCAGGTCGGCGAGCGCCGCCGGCGGGTACCCGGGGCGGGCCCGGTCGTAGAGCGAGGCGATGCCGTCGAACACCGCGCCGGCCGTCCGCCGCGGGTCGCTGAGACCGCTCGGCAACGGTATGTGGGCGCCGTTCCCCTCGCCGCTCTCGTCGGGCGGTGCCGTCACCTGCGTCACCGTACTCCCGCCCCACATGGTCGGATCCGGGCGAGCAGTCAGGTCGGCGACGAGAGACCTGCTACTCATCGAGCTCGAGGACCGCGACGTAGGGATCGACCCGGTCCGACGAGAAGACGAAGGTGACGTGCCAGCCGGTACCGCCCACGATGCCCTCGAGCTCGGACAGGGAGACGAAGAGCCAGTCGTGCCACGGTCCCGCCTCGTCCCCGTAGCGGATGCGCAGCCGGGTCTGACCGGGCGGGCGGCCCCGGGCCCGGTTCGCCCGGTAGTGGTGCCGGTCGACGGCCGGTGCCCCACCGAAGTACGGGCTGGTGCTCTCGGCGAGGATCCGGGTGCCCGTCCGAGCCCGGCGGGCCCAGCTCGTGAGTAGCCGCCGGGCCCGTTCGGGCGTGCCGAAGAGGCCGAAGTTGTTGCCGAAGAGGACGACGGTGTCGAAGCGGCCGATGCTGCCCGCCAGGTCCTCCAGGGACGCCCGCCGGACCTGGTCGACCCCGCGGCGCCGGGCCGTCCGGACGGCCAGCGGCGAGGTATCCAGCCCGACGACCTCGGTGCCGCGTCCCTGCAGGTGGAGGGCCACCCGGCCGCCGCCGCACCCCACGTCGGCCACTCGCCCCCGGGCGTAGCGGATGGCCTGTCGCTCGGCCGCCGGCCAGCGGCGGACCCCGGCGAAGTAGAACTCCGGCCCGGCACCCTCGGTCACGAAACCGTCCCGTCGCTCGTAGAGCTCCGGGGTGGTCCCCCCGTGGAGCCAGTCCCACAGGGCCTGGCCGAAGACGTCGGACATCGAGGTCATCGTCCCACCGGTCGGTCCATGGCGGGTGCGACCGGCTGGCATCCTGGGGCGGAGAGGAGTCCCGTGTTCCGATCGAGCGCCCACGTCTACGACCTGATCTACGAGGCAACCGGCAAGGACTACGCCGCCGAGTCCTCGGCGGTCCACGACCTCATCGAGGAGCGCAACCCCGGGGCAGCGACCCTGCTCGACGTGGCCTGCGGGACCGGCGGCCACCTGCGCCACCTGCGGCAGTGGTACTCGGTCACCGGGGTCGACCTCGATCCGTCGATGCTCGACGAGGGCCGGGGCCGCCTCCCCGGGGTCCCGCTCCTCGAGGGCGACATGCGCGCGCTGCGCCTGGACACGACGTTCGACGCGGTGATCTGCCTGTTCAGCTCGATCGGCTACATGCGGGACGAGTCGGAGCTCGCCGCCGCCGTGGCCGGGATGGCCGCCCACCTCAACCCCGGCGGGGTTCTCGTCGTCGACGGGTGGGTGCGACCGGACGCCTGGCGCGACGGCGATCCGAGCCACGTGGAGGTGGCCGCCGACGCCGAGACCAAGGTCGCCCGGGTCGGGCACTCCCGCCGGGAAGGGCCGACCACCTACCTCGAGATGCACCACCTCGTGGCGACACGTGACGGGGTCGAGCACCTCGTCGACCACCACGAGCTGACGCTGTTCCCGCCCGAGAGCTACGAGGCGGCCTTCCGCCGGGCCGGGCTCGACGTCGTGGTCACCGACAGCCCGATGGAGGGCCGGGACCGCTACGTCGGCACCGCCCGCCCTCGCTGAGCGGGCGGTGCCGAGCGTCGGAGATCGCCAAGAAGTTGGACGTTCCGCTCAGGCCGGGCGCCGCTCGTCCGACCCCGGGGTGCGGTCGGTGAGTCCGAAGGCGACCCGGCGGGTCAGCCGCTCAGCGGCACCAGGCCACCGCAGATGACGGCGCCGTTGGCGGGGTAGGGATCGAACTTGGTCCCCTTCAGCACGACGAAGTTGGCGCACTGGGTCGAGGGGAACTTGCCCGAGAGGTAGTTGAAGTCGATCGGCGAGGCCGAGAGCCCGCCGATCGTGTAGGTCTTCACGGTCCGCAGCTTGGAGATGAACGCCGCCCGGGTCGGGTGGGGACCGGCGAGCTTGAGACCCTCGATCATGACGTCCATGCCGTCCCAGCTGTTCGTGGCCCCGAGGTCGGGCACCCCGCCCGGGTAGCTCGGGTCGTACTTCTTCAACGCGGCGTAGAACTTGGCCGTCGCCGCCTCCGTCGTCGTGTGCCCCGCCGCGACCAGGCCTTCGGAGTAGGTGCCATCGAGGGCGTGCTCGGCCGCCGAGCTCTGCAGCGTCGTCTGGTCGTAGGACGTGTAATAGAACTGCGTCATCTTGAGGCCGGCGTTCTGGATGGCCGAGGCCAGGGCCACGTTCGAGGCGGCCACGAACGTCCCGATCGCCGCGTCACAGTGCTGGGCCTTCATCTGGAGGACGTCGGCCGTGAAGTCGACCGACCCGAAAGGGACGGAGAGATTCTCGTAGCAGTTCTGCAGTCCCGCCTTGGTGTCGGCGGCCGCGGTCTCCTTGGCGCTCGTCACCGCCGAGGGGCTGTAGTTGTAGGCCAGCACGGCCACCCTCTTCACCCCGAGCTTCTTCAGGAGGATGGAGACCTCGTCGTAGCCGTAGTAGGTGCCGTTGTACGGGGTGTAGGTCGGCGGACCATACGAGAACATGTTGGCCGCCGTGCCCCATTCGGGCCCGTCGAAGGTGTCGCCGGTCACGGGCACGCCCTGCTGCGTCAGGTAGGTCGACCCCGAGAAGGTGAACGCCGAGTCGACGACCACGCCGAACACGCCGTCACCGACCAGTTCCTGGGCCGCGGTCTGCAGGGTGGTGCCGGAGGACTCCGAGTTCAGCACGATGAGCTTCAGTTTCCGGCCGTCGACGCCACCCTCGGCGTTCTGCAGTGCGATCCGGGCCTCGGCGGTGCCGACGCCGTCGGCGAACGTCGAGGCGGCGACACCGGTGGTGTCGTTGATCATGCCGATGGTGATGGTCTTGCTCGTCACCCCGGGCGTACTGGACTGCCCGTCGGCGGTGTTCCCGCTGAAGGCCACCAGGCCGCCGGACACGACCAGGCCGACCACCATCGAGCGAAACCACCCAACACGGCCGATCCGACCGAAGCCGCCCGCACGCATCTTCGACACGGTGCCCCCCTTGTTGGCCGCTCGCCGACCCTCGACGTTGGAGCCGTCCGGGAAGCCGGCGAGATGCAACCGCTGTCGGAACCTCGACCAACCGTCCCGGCCGACGAGTTCCTCTCCGCCCCGTGGGCGGTACTTAGTCAGAGCCTAAATATATGCTTTCGTAACCTAGGCGTCAATGGTCCGAAATCCAACCGGTCCGGTCGGCCGGCCCCCGGGGTGCGACCACGTTGCCGCATCATTTTAGGCTGAGTATAAATACTGGGCGGACGGGCGGCCATCGGGTGGCGACCGGCTCGGCCAGGTGGTCTCGAAGGGAGCGCCATGTCGCAGACGGACACCGCGGAGGGCACGAACGGGGCGCCGGCGTTCCCGTTCATGCTGACCGACGCCGACGAGCACTCGACGCCGCGCTTCGGCGCCCACGAGGAGTACATCGACCCGGACAAGCGGCACCTGGCCATCAAGATGCGCCGCCACGACGACGGCCGGCTCGAGATCACCTACGCCGGTCGGCCGGCCCGGCTGCGGCCGAAGAACTTCCAGGTCACCTTCTCCAACGACCTGCTCGAGGAGGTGGGGGTCGAAGGGGCTGGTTCGACCACCGACGACGCCATGGGCTCCCCGATGGTCGTCCCCGGGTCGTTGCTCAACCGGCTGAACCCGCTGAAGGGCCTCGACGCCGAAGGCCGTCGAGAGTTCGCGGAGCGCTACCGGGCGCTGCAGCCGCTGCTCGACAACCCCGAGGACCGCCTGGCGGTGATGGACGCCCAGGGCATCGAGGCGGCCGTCAACTACGCCACGATCGCCACGGAGTACGAGTTCGAGGACGATCTCGAGGCGCTCTACGCCAACCAACGGGCGGAGAACCGCTACCTGGCGGCCGAATGGGGCTACGCCTACAAGAACCGGCTGTTCACCCCGCCGGTGGTCTCGACGGTCGACGCCGACGCGGCGGTCGCCGAGCTGGACGCCGTCATGAACGACCCGCACGGCGCACCCAAGCTGATCCAGCTGGTCGCCGGGCCGTCCATCCACCGCTCGCCGTTCCGACCCGAGCTCGACCCCTTCTGGGCCCGCCTCCACGAGGCCCACGTCAACGTCTGCACCCACCTCTCGACCGTCACGTTCTACGGCCGCCAGGGCCTCGAGTGGGACGAGGAGGAGGTGATGCTGGGCGACATGGACGCCCTCCAGTGGGTGCTCTACTACGGCGACCGCCCCGCCTACGAGACGGTGGCCGCCGCGGTCCTCCAGGGTCTGTTCGCCCGCTTCCCGAACGTCCAGCTGCTCCTGTCGGAGCAGGGCACGGTGTGGCTGCCCTACATCGTGCGCAAGCTCGACCACGCCTTCCTCATGGGTCGCCGGGCCACGTGGGGACAGCTCGAGATGCGGCCGAGCGAGTACGTCCGCCAGCACGTCAAGGTGGCTCCCTACCCCGAGGAGAACGTCGACCGGGTCATCGAGGCGGTCGGCGTCGAGCCGGTCGTCTTCGGCTCCGACTTCCCGCACGGCGAGGGCCTGCCGGACCCGGCCCTCTACCGCGCCCAGCTGCAGCACTGCAGCCCCGAGCAGGAGCGGGCGATCATGCGCTCCAACCTCGCTGGCCTCCTCGGCCTCGCCTCCTGACCGGCCACGTCGCCGCTCACCGTGCGCATCGGCATCTTCTTCCCCACGAAGGAGCACGGCACGCTCGACGAGATGGTCGGGCGGTGCAAGACGGTCGAGCAGATGGGCTTCACCTCGGCCTGGCTCCCGCAGAGCTCGGGGTTCGACGCCCTCACGGCCTTGGCCGTCATCGGCCGGGAGGTCGGGCGACTCGAGCTGGGCACCTCGGTGGTCCCGACCTACCCCCGGCACCCCGTGATGCTGGCCGCGCAGGCCCTCACGACGAGCTCGGCCGTCGACGGGCGTCTCGTCCTCGGGGTCGGGCTGTCGCACCGGACGGCGATCGAGGGTGCCTACGGCCTCTCCTACGACCAGCCGGCCCGACACATGGAGGAGTACCTCTCGATCCTCCTGCCGCTCCTCCGCGAGCGCAGGGTCGACGTGAGCGGGACGACGCTGACCGGCCGGAGCCAGCTCACGATCGCTGGGGCCGCGGCGCCCGCCGTGATCCTGGCCGCCCTCCAACCGCGCATGCTGCGGCTCGCCGGGGGCCTGGCGGACGGCACGGTGACGTGGTGCACGGGCCCGGTCACCCTCGAGCAGCAGATCGTCCCGATCGTCACGGCTGCGGCGGCGGAGGCCGGCCACCCGGCGCCTCGGGTCGTCGTCCCCCTGCCCACCATCGTCACCGACGACGAGGCCGACGGCCGGTCGATGGCCGACGGGCAGCTGCAGGGTTACGGGCAGATCCCCGTCTATCGGGCCGTGCTCGATCGCGAGGGGGTCGACGGGCCGGCCGACATCTCGGTCGTCGGCGACGAAGCCTCGGTCGCAGGTCAGCTGCGCCGCCTGGAGGACATCGGGGCCACGGAGTTCGTGGCGATCCCCTGTGGGACCCCGGCGGACCGTCGGCGCACGGTCGAGCACCTGGCCACGCTGGTCTCCTGAGGCCGAAGTCGTCGACACCCGGCTGGGCGCTCGGACCGTGGAAGCGGTGCAGCGGTGGTAGGAAGGCGACCGAGGTACCACTTCCCCGCGGGGCGTAGGAGGACGACCGCATGATCGAGCTCGAGGCCTTCCGCACCAAGGCCCGGACCTGGCTGCAGGACAACGCCGACACCTACCAGTCCGCCGATCCCACCGACGTGGTCGGGGCCCGCGCCTTTCGTTCGGCCCTCTGGGACGCCGGGCTGCTCGGGCTCACCCTCGACCAGGCCTACGGCGGCCAGGGGCTCACCCCGGAGCACCAGAGGGTCTGGGACGAGGAGGCCGCCGGCTACCAGTTGCCGCCCTTGGGCGAGGCCGTGACGACCGGGATCTGCGCGCCGACGCTGCTCGACTTCGGGACCGACGAGCAGATCCGCGCCCACGTGCCCCGCATGATCCGGGGCGACGAGGCCTGGACCCAGCTCCTGTCCGAGCCCGGCGCCGGCTCGGACCTGGCGGGCCTCCAGACGAGAGCCGCCCGGGACGGCGACGAGTACCTGCTCAACGGACAGAAGGTCTGGACCTCGGGGGCCATGCAGTCCGACTTCGCCCTGTGCATGGCCCGGACCGACGCCAGCGTGCCCAAGCACCAGGGCCTCTCCATGTTCATCGTCGACCTGCAGGCTCCCGGGGTCACGATCAGACCGCTGCGCCAGATGACCGGGGACGCCCACTTCAACGAGGTGTTCCTGGACGACGTCTGCGTGCCGGTGACCGACCTCGTCGGGAAGGAGAACGACGGGTGGCGGGCGCTGACGGCGATGCTCACCCACGAGCGGCTGGCCCTCGGTGCCGGGACCGGGGCGGGGGGCAGCGGGGCGAGCTGGTCGCGGCCGGCCTCGAGCCGCTTCATCGACCTCGCCCGCCGGCGACACCTGGCCTCGGACCCGGTCGTCCGCCAGGAGCTGGCCAAGCTCTACGTCGCCGAGAAGGTGCTCGCCTACATGGGCCAGAAGATGCGCGACGAGATCGCGGCGGGGCTACCCGTCGGGTCGAAGGGCTCGGTGGCCAAGCTGGCCACGGCCCTCTTGGCCCGCCAGTCGTCCAACCTCGGCATGGCCCTCGGTGGCCCGGCCGCGCTGGCCTGGGAGGACGGCGATCCCGACGGTGGCATCCTCGCCCTGGCCTGCACCTTCTCGCCGATGACCGCCATCGCGGGCGGGACGAGCGAGATCCAGCGCAACACGATCGGCGAGCGGGTGCTCGGTCTGCCGAAAGAGCCCCAGGTCGACCGGGACGTCCCCTTCAGGGACATCATGCAGAACCCGGCGGCCCGACACTGACCGCTCGGGCGGAGACGGCGACGTGACGATCACCGCGGACACCCCGTTCGTCCCCGAGGACGACACCTACCACTCGCCGACCGACGACCCCGACTGGACGGAGACCACGTGGTGGTCGTTCAACGTCCCCGAGCGCCGGACGGGTGGGTGGTTGCACGCCGCGGTCCGCACGAACCAGGGGACGGTGACGTGGCGGGTCTTCGTCTGGGACCCCTCGGGATCGGATCCCGCACGGCTCGCCTACTACCGCAAGGTGGCCGAGGCTCCCATGGCGGCGGACGCCGATCTCCGCGACATCACCTTCCCGGCCGGGGGCTTCTCGGTGAAGATGCTCGAGCCGTTGATGGACTACCACGTGGCCTACGCCGACGACGGGGGGAACTGCCGCATCGAGCTCGAGCACCGGAGCGTGCTGCCGCCGCAACGGTTCACCCCGGGTGAGCCACCGATGATGCAGAACCCGCACCTCGACCAGCTCGGCCACGTCGTGGGCGAGCTCACCCTCGGCGGTGAGCGCATCCCCATCGACTGCTACTCGGTCCGCGACCGCACGTGGGGGCCCCGAGGCGGGCCCCACGCCGTGAGCACCAAACCGTCCGGCCCGCCTCCGGTGCACCGGGTCACCGCCCCGGGCGGTCCCCGGTGGCGCGAGGTCGAGCGGGAGCGCGGCCGGGGACGGATCCAGTACATCTTCGGCCACACCGACGGAGCAACCGGGTTCCTGGGCTTCGTCCGGCCCCAGGACGGCGACGCCGCCGGCTGGTCGCCTTTGAACGTCGGCTGGCTGCTCCGGGACGGCCGCTTGGCCCGGCTGGACAAGACGAAGAGCCGGATGAGAAACGACCGGGACCCGGCGACCGGGTGGAGCAGCCACATGGCGGTCGAGCTCGTTGACGTCGGCGGACGACAGATGGAGGCCGAGGGCGTGGCCGTCAGCTGGATGACCGAGCGGGGGGCCGGGGCCAACGCCTTGATGCGCTGGGAGTACGACGGCCTCGTCGGCTGGGGCGAGGACCAGGACGGCTGGTCACCCGAGCACTTCTCCAAGATGTTGGGCGAGCTGCAGAAGGCGAGGTGAGACGGACGTGACGCTGAAGCTCGAGGACACGCTCGTGGACGAGGACTACGACGAGTTCGGGCTCCTTCACGAGAACGCCGAGGAGATCGGCCTGCCGTGGCCCGGTCGGCCGAAGGTGGAGCGCCGGGAGATCAGGGGCGCCGCCCACGAGCCGCTCAGCGTGATCGTGTGGGGCGAGGCCGACCCCGAGATCGTGTTCCTGCACGGGGGCGGGCAGAACGCCCACACCTGGGACTACGTCGCCCTGGCCCTCGGCCGGCCGGTCTGGGCCGTCGACCTCCCGGGCCACGGCCGCTCCTACCGGCGGCCCGACCGGAACTACGGACCGTGGATGAACGCCGAGGCCGTGGCCGGGATCCTGGGCGACGTGGCCGGGAGCGTCCGGGCCGTCGTCGGGATGTCGCTCGGGGGCGCCACCACCATCCGGCTGGCCGCCACCCGGCCCGAGCTCTGCCACCGGGCGGTCATCGTCGACGTCACCCCCCAGGTCAACGACCCGACCCGCGAGCTGACCACGATGGAGCGGGGCACCGTGTCCCTGATCGGCGGGGCCCCGGCGTACGACTCGTTCGAGGAGATGGCCGACACCGCGGTGGCGCTCAGCCCCTACCGCGCCGCCTCGGGCGTCCGGCGGGGCGTCCGGCACAACGCCGTCCGCCACGCCGACGGCAAGTGGCGCTGGCGCTACGACCTGTTCGGGCCGCGCGACGAGCGATCTGACGACCCGCAACGGGGCAAGTGGGCCGACTTCACGTCGCTCTGGGAGGACGTGAGCCGCATCGGGATCCCGACGATGTTCGTCCGGGGTGGACTGTCGAAGTTCGTGTGGGACGCCGACGTGGCCGAGATGCAGCGCCGCCTCCCGTCGATGCGTCTCGAGGTGGTCGGGGGCGCGGGCCACGCCGTCCAGAGCGACCAGCCGCTCGCGCTCGTGGCGCTGCTGGAGGACTTCGCGTTCGGCGGGTCCTGACTCCCTACCAGCCGGTGGCCGCGACGATCGGCGCGTTCAGCCGCTGGCCGGCCATGCTGCCGTCCGACGGCGCGTCACCGAACCGGTAGACCGCGCCGGCGGCCGTGGCCACCCAGTAGCCCTGGCCGTCGGCGGTGGTGAAGATGGCTGTGGCCGGGTCGAGCCCCGCGGCCGCCTGGCCGGGCACGAGGGAGCCGAGACCGGCGGCGTCACCGAACGGGTCGACGGCCCCGTTGGCGAGGAGGACCCAGTAGCCCTGGCCGTCGGGCGTCCGCACCGCCGAGGTGACCGGGGCGCTCGGCGAGGTCACCGAGCCCAGGTAGGCGGCGTCACCGAAGCCGTAGACCGACCCGGTGGTCGTGACGACCCAGTAGCCCCGGTTCGTGGCGTCCGGGACCACCGCCACCGCCGGGCCGTTGCAGCCCCCGATGCCCGGGCACGACCCCTCGTAGTCGGCGTCGCCGAAGGCGAAGACGCCGCCGTCGGATCCCACCATGAAGTAGCCGCCGCCGTCGGCGCTCGGCACCATGCCGACGATCGGCGCGGCGAGCCTGCGGGCGGCCCCGGGCGTGCCGGCCGGGCTGATGCCGAGACCGGGGATCGAGCCGTCGTAGTGCGAGTCGCCGAAGGAGAACAGCCCTCCGTCGGAGGCCACCAGCCAGTACCCCCCGTCGTCGGCCGTCGGGGTGATGCCCACGACCGGCCGTTGGAGCACCATCGAGCCGGTGGAGCCGTAGAAAGCGGCCGAGCCGAACGTGAAGATCCCGCCGTCGCCGCCGACGAGCCAGTAGCCGTGGACCACCGGGGCCGGGGGCGGAGGCGGCGGGGGCGCGCTCGGTGACGTGCCGGACTCGACGAGCGTGCCTAGCGTGACCCCGTTCTCGTCGTTGCCCGCCGCCTGGCACGCCTCCGAGCTGACGCAGCTCACCCCCCACAAGATGTTCTGTGTGCTCCCGGCCGGGTCGGGACTGGCCGTCGTCGTCCACGACGTCCCGTCGAAGGACGCGATCAGGGTGTCCTGGGGCCCGCCGCCGCTCTGCTCGTAACCGACGGCGACGCAACTGTTGGCGGCGGCGCAGCTCACGTGCTCCAGCTGGTTCCCCGAGGTCCCGGGGTCCGGGCTCGTGACGAGGGACCAGGTGCTGCCGTTCCACGACTGGACGAGGCTCTCCGATGGCCCCCCGTTGTTGTCCGAGCCCACGGCGATGCACGAGGTCGAGCTCGTGCAGGTGACCCCGTAGAGGTAGTTCAGTGAGAGCGCCACATTGGCGCTCGGGGTGACGGACCAGGTCGTGCCGTTCCAGGTCTCGACGAGCGTCTGCTCGACCCCGGCGGTGTCGTTGCCCACGGCCACGCAGGAGCTCTGGCTCGTGCACGAGACGTCGTAGAGCGTGTTGTCACTCCCGGGATCGGGGCTCGTGGCCACGGACCAGGTCGCTCCGTTCCACATCTCGACCAGCGTGCTGTTGGCGCCGCCGCCGCTGTGATAGCCGACTGCCTGGCAGAAGCTCGATCCGGTGCAGACCACCGCGTTCAGCCAGTTGAAGCTGTCGGGGTCGGGACTGGCCACGATGCTCCAACTCGTCCCGTTCCACTGCTCGATGAGGGTCTGGTAGTCGGTGGAGCCGTTGTAGTACGTCCCGACCGCGACGCAGAAGTTCGCGCTCCCGCACGACACGCCGTTCAGGAGGTTGATCTGGCCGGCGACGTTGGGGCTGGTGACCGTCTTCCAGATGGTCCCGTTCCAGGACTCGATGAGGCTGGAGGCGCCGCTGCTCCCGACCGTCCAGCAGGCGTTGGCCCCGGTGCAGGCGACGGCGTCGAGCGAGCTGTCGCTCGGGCTCGGCGCCGTGGCGATGGTCCAGGTGGGCGAGGCGCCGGCCGGCGGCCCCAGCGCGATCGCCGTCACGAGCAGGCCGGCCAACGTCAACGTCCCAGCCGAGGCGGTGATCCATCGCCGGCCGAGCCCAGCCATCGGGCGCGGCCGGGCGGTACGGCGGTACGACGACCCCCTCGACGCCACGCGGTCACCCCCTCCTGGTTCCCAGCCTGGAAATCGTACTCGCGTTGCTCTCTAGATCCATGTGCGTGCCTACGCCGGGTCACACCGATGGGGCGCAGGCGAGGGCGGGACCGGGCGCCGCTCGATCGTCCGGCACCGACGCGCGAGAGTGCAGACCCATGCGGTGGTGGTCGCCCGTCCGACGCCCCTCCGACGGCGGTCGTCTCGTCCGGTGGGTGCTCGCGCTCGCCTGTGTCGCCTCGGCGATCGGGGCCGGGGGTTCGCCGTCCGGTGCCGCCAGCCCCGTGGGGGGTCCAACGAGCCCGTACACGTGCACGCTCAACGTCAACGGGTACTTCACCGGTGTCGACGGGACGGCGTCGGCGATGGGCTGGCAGGGCAACCACAACGGCGTGGTGGCCTGCCTCGGCGGGAGCTTCTTCGTGGAGAACGGGGTCTTCAAGAGCTACGGGTTCGGGATCTACACCGGCACGAGGACCAGCTGGACCAACGCTGACGGCTACCTCCCGGCGCTCGTCACGTCCTTCCCGCACGACGGGGCGCTCGTGTCGATCACCGAGTTCGGCGACCGGGTCGTCCTGGCCGGTGACGCCTACGTGCTCCTCTACGCCCGGGTGGCGGTGACCAACCCGACCGGCCGCCGGATCGCGGCGGCTCCGGAGCCCTCACCGGAGCTCGTCCCTCTGAACACCGCTCCGGACGACGTTGCCCCCCACGGCCACGCCGTCCACGACTACGTCGTCGCCGTCGACCGTTTCGGGCAGGACTACCCGTGGCCCACCGCGGCGCAGATGGCGTCGGCCGGCAGCTTCACCCAGCACTTCGCCCACATGCGGGCCTTCTGGAACGGACAGCTCGCGCAGATCGCCGCGATCTCGGTGCCCAACCCCCAATTGGTCGACGCCTACAAGAGCGGCTTCATCTACACCCAGATCGCCCGTGAAGGGAACGACCTCGACGACGGCGTCAACGGCTACGAGGGGGAGTACAGCCACGACGTCGTCGGCATCCTCGCCAACCTCTTCACGCAGGGGTACTTCACCGGCGCGGCCGACTTGCTGCTCGAGGCCCGATCCGTCGTCGCTCAGGCAGAGCAGTTCGCACAGGTGGGCCAGTACGTGGACGGGCTCTGGACCTACCCCTGGCCCTGGGCGGTGTACCTGCTGAAGACCGGTGACCTCGAGCTCGTCAAGGCCAACTTCGCCACCGAGGGGCCCGGTTCGCCGCCCCAACCGAGCATCGAAGACGCGGCCCATGCCATTGCCGCCGATCGGACCGGACCCGGCGGGATCATGGAGGTGACCAACGACATCGACACCAACGGTTACTGGACGATCGACGACTTCGAGGCCCTGATGGGCCTGGCTGCGTACCGCTACATCGCCATGCGGGTCGGCGACACGAGCGAGGTGCAGTGGGCGACGGGGGAGTATGACAGCCTGCTCACGGCGACCAACCAGACGCTCGAGTCGACGATCGCCAAGTTCGACCTCGACTACATCCCGTGCTCGATCCTCCAACCGAACACGGCCAACCGTTGCGCCAACCCCGAGGACGCCAACTGGGCGGCGCCCTTCGACTCGGGCCGCTGGGCCTGGGACGCGCAGCTCTTCGGTGCGCCCGTCTACGGCCCGGGGCTCTCGCTCATCGACGCCACCTACGCCTACGGGTTCGGCCGGCTGCGCGGCAAGCTCCCGCCCGACACGTTCGGTGGCTACCCGGACGACTGGTACTCGACGGGGTACAACGCCGGCTACGGCGGCTGGGGCCTCGCCGGCCGCCGCTTCCGGGACCAGGGCATCTTGAGCTACGAGTTCATGATCGACCGGACCCAGAGCGGCCCCTACTCGTGGTGGGAGAGCGTGTCGCCGCCGGCGGCTTCGCCCTGGGTCGGGAGCCACCCGGCGTCGGGACAGGGCTCGTCGCCCCACGCCTGGGGCATGGCCAACGCCAACAAGGTGCTGCTCGACTCGCTCGTCGCCGCCCGGTCCGACGGCTCGGTGGTGGTCGGCCGGGGCGTGCCCGACGCCTGGCTGGCCCGGACCGGCTCCTACATCGTCGCCCGGTTCCCCACGACCGACGGCCACCGCCTCGGGCTCAAGGTGACCTGGCACGGCCAGACGGTCACGCTCGCCCTCTCCGGCCAGCGCCCGAGCGGGGGCGTGCTGTTCCAGCTGCCGGCCTTCCTCGGCAACGTCGCCTCGGCGTCGTCCGGCCGGGTCGACTCGGCCACCGGGACGGTGACGCTGCGGCCCGGGACGGCCGGTGTCACCGTCCACCTGGCCCACGCCGTCGCCGCCTGAACGCCGGCACCGGTAGGGTCGAGGCGCACGGAGGTACGGCCATGGCCAAGTTCACGAGAGGCTTCGCCGGCCGGGGTCAGGCGACGCGCGACCCCCGCCTCCCCCCGGGCCAGTACGACGCCGGACCGACGTGGCCGGTGCTGACGGCCGAGGTCACCCCGAAGCTCGACACGGCGACGTGGACGTTCCGGGTCGAGGGGCTGGTCGACCAGCCCACCACGTGGACGTGGGACGAGATCCACGCCCTCCCACCGTCGACGTTCGACGGGGACATCCACTGCGTCACCACGTGGTCGAAGCTCGGCGTCAGCTTCAGCGGCGTGTCGGTCGACACACTGCTCGCCGTGGCCCGGCCGAAGCCCGAGGCCACCTACGTGCTGGCCTTCTCCCACACCGGCTACACGACGAACCTTCCCTTGGCCGACGTGACGAACGGCCAGGCCTGGGTGGTCTGGGACTACGCGGGGGCGCCCTTGGCGGTGGACCACGGCGGTCCGGCCCGCCTGCTCGTCCCGCACCTCTACTTCTGGAAGAGCGCCAAGTGGGTGGCGGGCCTCCGGCTCCTCGACCACGACGAGCCGGGCTTCTGGGAGCAGAACGGCTACCACGACCGGGGCGACCCCTGGCTCGAGCAGCGCTACCAGGGGGACTGAACGACATGGCCCTTCCGACCCGCCACGCGTGGGAGCAGGCGACGGTGGTCGAGATCCGTCCCGAGACGAAGACCGCCAAGACGTTCCGGTTCCGCCTCCCGTCAGCCCCGGCGTTGCGGGCGGGACAGCACTACATCGTCCGGCTCAGCGCGCCCGACGGCTACACGGCCTCCCGCTCCTACTCGGTGGCCTCGGCCCCGGACGGATCGAGCGAGATCGAGCTGACCGTGGAGCGCCTCGGGGACGGGGAGGTCTCGTCGTTCCTCCACGACGACGTGATGGTCGGTGACGAGCTCGAGCTGCGGGGACCGATCGGTGGTTGGTTCGTCTGGAGCGGGGACGCACCGGCCGTCCTCGTCGGGGGCGGCTCGGGGGTGGTGCCGCTCATGGCCATGCTCCGGCTGGCCCGTCGCCTCGGCACGACCGACCGGGTCCGGCTGGTGGTCTCGGTGCGGGCCCCCGGGGACCTCTACTACGCCGACGAGCTCCCCGGTCCCGAGTCCACCGTCGTCTACACGAGGACGGCGCCACCCTCCTCGACGAGGGCGCCGGGTCGATTGACGGAGGAGGACCTGGCGCCGCTCTTGCTGTCGGACGCCACGGCCTACGTCTGTGGCTCGGCCGGTTTCGCCGACGGCGCCTCGGACCTCCTCGTCGCCGCGGGGGTGCCGACGGAGCGGATCCGGGTCGAGCGCTTCGGCCCGACGGGCTGATCCGGAGCTCAGGGGATCAGGACGACCCGGCCGAAGGCCTGGCGGCTCTCGATGTAGGCGTGGGCCGCCGCCGCCTCGGCCAGGGGGAAGGTGCGGTCGATGACCACCCGGAGCCGTCCCTCGGCCACGTCTTCGATGTGGCGGGCGACGACGGCGGCGACCCGCTCGCCCGTGACCAGCTCGGCCCCCATGAAGTAGCCCGCCAGCACCTGGTTGCTGATCCGCAGGCCCGAGACGTCGATCGATTCCACGGCGCCGCGGTCGGCGTCGCCGAGGGTGACGCAGCGGCCGCGGTAGGCGAGGCAGGCGAGGCTGCCCTGCAGCGTCGTGCCGCCGACCGAGTCGACGACGACGTCGGCCCCGCGCCCGCCGGTGAGCCGGCGCACCTCGGCCACGAAGTCGTCGTGGACGTAGTCGATCCCTTCGTCGAGGCCGAACTCGCCCAACCGCTCGAGCTTCGCCGGGCTGGAGGCCGTGGCGAACACCCTGGCGCCCGCCTGCTTGGCCAGCTGGATGGCGGCCAGACCGACGCCGCTCGCCCCGGCGTGGACGAGCACCGTCTGCCCCGCCTCGAGCCGACCGAACTCGAAGAGGCAGTCGTCGGCCGTGCCGAAGGGGACCGGGATGCAGGCCGCCTCCTCGATCGAGAGGTCGTCGGGCACGGGCCAGCAGAAGGCCTCGGGGACGGCCCGCAGCTCGGCGTGGGACCCGTCGAGCCCGACGGTGACGACCCGCTCACCCGGACCGAACCTGGTCGCCTCGGCCCCGGCGGCGACCACCCGGCCGGCGCACTGGTAGCCGACGACGTGCGGCGTCGAGGTGAGCTCGCCCCGGGCCCGGCTGAGCGTGTCGCCGCCCTCGATGCTGATCGCCTCCGCCCGGACGAGGACGTCGTGGGGGCCAGGTTCGGGGTCGGCGACGTCCTCGTAGGAGAGGACCTCGGGTCCGCCGGTGCGGTAGTAGACGGCAGCCTTCATCACGCCTCCCGGGCACGGCTCGCGCCCATCGAGGTGGGCGTCCGCAGCCTAGGGGTTGTTCGGTGAGCGGCCGGGCGGTGCGTCTCTCTCAGCCGTCGCCGAGGACGAGCCGCCCGTTGCGGTAGTCGAGCACCACCCAGCCGAAGTGGACGAGCTGGTCCGAGCCGAGGAGGCCGGTGAAGCCGAGCTGGTCGACGCGCCCGAGGCCCGTGGAGCAGAGGACGAGCGGTTGGAGAGCGAGGGCGCTGGCGGTTCCCGCTGGCGAACCGACGAGCCACCACGCCCCAGTCTGGACGAGCGGGAGGGTGATGGTCGAGCACACCGTGGTCTGGCGCTCGAGGACGTTGGTCGGTGCGAGGCCGATCTGACGACCCGTCGACCGGTTGACCACCGACTGGGAGGATCCGGTGTCCACGGCGAACGGCTCCGTGTGGCTCCCGAAGGTGACGCGGGCGATGGCCACCGCGAAGCCCGGTCCGTCGAGCACGTCGAGCGGGGCGGTGCCCGCCGACGGCGTGCTCAAGAGCGAAGGAGGCGTGGCGGCCGAGCCCGGGCCGTTGACTTGGTTGACGCTCGTGAAACTCGGCCCTTCGGGCCCGGGGAACGTGAGGGTCCCCGCGGCGAAGTCCACCCTTATGGCGCCGAAACGGCTGAAGACGTCGGAGCCGAGGAGGCCGAGCGGCTCGCCGCGGCCGCCGAGACCCGGGATCGTCGAGGCCGAGATCGTCTGGGGCCGGAGGGCGAAGCCGGCCACGGACCAGGTGCCGGTCCGCTTGGGCGCCGCCGACCCGACGCAGCCGACGCCGGTGATCCCCTGCTGGCTTCCGGCCGCCGGGAGGCCGAGGCGGCGGGCCAGGCCGGTGTCGATGACCGACGAGGCGGCGCCGGTGTCGATCACGAACGGGAAGGGGCCCTTGCCGTGAAGGCAGACGTTGACCGTCTCGGCCACCTGGGTCCCCACCCGCGAGACCTTGATCGGCACCTGCGTCGCGGCGCCGAGCGCCGTGGCCGACGAGCAACCGTGGACGGGGGAGGGGAGGGCGAAGGTCGGGAGGCCGATGATGCGGACCTTGGCCGCCGCCGGGGCGGAGAGGCTGATGACCAGCGCCGCGGCGGCCAGCATGGCCAGGACGGCCCTCCTTCGCACGGGCCGCACCCTACCCGGACCCCAAATCCCCGCCCGGTCGCCGGACCCGGCGGGTGTGCGGCGGGCCGGCTCGAAGCGCCACCGTAGGATGGTCGGTCGTCCCGGGTGCCCTCGGGACGGTGACCGCCGGAGCGGCGCGGGAAGGGAGCGAGCCAGTGAGCGAACCGGGGGCCGGGGGAGGCCAGGCGCTCGCCGCCCTCCTCCATGAGCACCGCCGCTTCCCACCGTCGGCCGCCTTCGCCGAGCAGGCCAACGCGCAGCCGGGCATCTACGAGGAGGCGGCGGCCGACCCGCTCGCCTGGTGGGCCGAGCAGGCCGCCTTCGTGCAGTGGGACCACGCCTTCGACGAGGTCCTCGAGTGGGACCTCCCCTACGCCAAGTGGTTCGTCGGCGGTCGGCTCAACGCCGCCTACAACTGTGTCGACCGCCACGTCGAAGCCGGCCTCGGCGAGCGGGTGGCCTTCTACTGGGTGGGCGAGCCCGAAGGCGACGAGCGCACGATCACCTACCGCGAGCTCCAGACGATGGTCTGCCAGGCGGCCAACGCGCTCAGCGAGCTCGGCGTGGTCGCCGGCGACCGGGTGGCCATCTACCTGCCGATGATCCCCGAGGCGGTGGTGGCCATGCTGGCCTGCGCCCGCCTCGGCGCCCCGCACTCGGTCGTCTTCGGCGGCTTCTCGGCCGAGGCGCTGGCCGGGCGGATCCAGGACGCCGACGCCCGGGTGGTCATCACGGCCGACGGCGGCTACCGACGGGGCGCCGCCTCACCGCTCAAGCCCAACGTGGACGAGGCCCTCGGCCACTGCCCCGACGTCCGCGCCGTCCTCGTGGTGCGGCGTACCGGCGACGACGTGGCCTGGACGCCGGGCCGGGACCACTGGTGGCACGACGTGGTCGACCGCCAGGAGAAGGAGCACGAGGCGCTCTCGTTCGACGCCGAGCAGCCGCTGTACATCATGTACACGAGCGGGACCACGGCCCGCCCGAAGGGCATCCTCCACACGACCGGCGGCTACCTCGTCCACACCGCGGCCACCCATCGCCTCATCTTCGACCTGAAGCCCGAGAGCGACGTCTGCTGGACGGCCGCCGACATCGGGTGGGTGACGGGCCACAGCTACATCGTCTACGGGCCGCTCTGCAACGGGGCCACCCAGGTGATGTACGAAGGGACGCCGGACGCCGGCGGGCGGGACCGTTGGTGGCGCATCGTCGAGGACCACAAGGTGTCGATCCTCTACACCGCGCCGACCACGATCCGGACCCTCATGAAGTGGGGCGAGCAGTACCCCGCCGCACACGACCTCTCGAGCCTGCGCCTGCTCGGCTCGGTCGGCGAGCCGATCAACCCCGAGGCCTGGATGTGGTACCGCAACCACGTGGGTCAGGAGCGCTGTCCGATCGTCGACACGTGGTGGCAGACCGAGACCGGCGGCATCCTCATCACGCCGCTGCCCGGGATCACAACGACGAAGCCCGGGGCGGCGATGACCGCGTTCCCCGGGGTGAGCGCCGAGGTCGTCGACAACGAGGGCCACCCGGTCGGCGACGGGGAAGGCGGCTACCTCGTCATCACCGAACCGTGGCCCGGCATGCTGCGGGGCATCTGGGGGGACCCCGAGCGCTACCGGGAGACCTACTGGTCGCGCTTCCCGGGCGCCTACTTCGCCGGCGACGGGGCGAAGAAGGACGAGGACGGGGACCTCTGGCTCCTCGGCCGGGTCGACGACGTCATGAACATCTCGGGCCACCGGATCTCGACGACCGAGGTCGAGCACGCGCTCGTCGGCCATCCGGCGGTGGCCGAGGCGGCGGTGGTCGGCGCCTCGGACCCGACGACCGGCCAGGCCATCGTGGCCTTCGTCACGGTGAAGGGCGACGTCGACGACCAGGGCGCTGAGCTGGTCGACGCCCTCCGGGCCCAGGTGGCCCACGAGATCGGCCCGATCGCCAAGCCCCGCCAGATCCTCCTCACCCCCGAGCTGCCCAAGACGCGGAGCGGCAAGATCATGCGCCGGCTGCTGCGCGACGTGGCCGAGCACCGGGAGCTCGGTGACGTCACCACCCTCATGGACCCGACGGTCGTGAACATGATCGACGAGCAGATGCAGGCGTCGCCCGGGTCCGACGACGAGGCCTGACGCCGCCCTCGGCCGCTCGCCGTAGGGTGAGTCGCATGGACTACACGACCCTCGGACGAACCGGGCTCTCCGTGAGCCGCCTCTGCCTAGGCACCATGAACTTCGGCCCTCAGACCGACGAGCCCCTGGCCGGCCGGATCATGGACCGGGCCCTCGAGGTCGGCTGCAACTTCTTCGACACGGCCAACGCCTACGGCCGGGCGGCCGGCGGCGTGGGCACGACCGAGTCGATCATCGGTCGGTGGTTCGCCGAGGGCGGCGGGCGGCGGGAGAAGACGGTCATCGCCACCAAGGTCTTCGTGCCGATGGGCGAGTGGCCGAACGAAGGGCGGCTCTCGGCGCTCAACATCCGGCGGGCGGCCGAGGCTTCCCTCCGGCGGCTCCAGACCGATTGCATCGACCTCTACCAGATGCACCACGTGGACCGGCAGACGCCGTGGGACGAGATCTGGGAGGCGATGGAGGTCCTCCGCTACCAGGGCAAGATCCTCTATGTCGGGTCGTCCAACTTCGCCGGCTGGCACCTGGCCGCGGCCCAGGAGGCGGCGGCCCGCCGCCATTTCCTGGGGCTCGTGAGCGAGCAGTCCCTCTACAACCTGCTCGCCCGGGAGGTCGAGCTCGAGGTGCTGGCGGCGGCCGAGGCCTACGGCATCGGCGTCATCCCCTGGTCGCCGCTCCACGGCGGGCTCCTCGGCGGTGTCGTGCGCAAGGAGCGCGAGGGACGACGGCGGACCGAGGGCCGGGCCAAGGCCGGCCTCGAAGCGCACCGGGCCGAGCTCGAGCAGTACGAGGACCTGTGCGAGGAGCTGGGCGAGGAGCCTTCGACCGTGGCGCTCGCCTGGCTGCTCTCCCGCCCCGCCGTCACCGCGCCGATCATCGGCCCGCGCACGCTCGAGCAGTTCGAGGGGGCCCTCCGGGCCGTCGAGGTCCGTCTCGACGACAAGGTGCTCGCCCGGCTCGACGAGCTGTTCCCGGGCCACCGCCCCGCCCCCGAGGACTACGCCTGGTAGGGGAGGTGGACCGGCCGCCGGTCGTCGTGCGCGAGGCCCGGCGGGGCGACGAGGCCCGGTTGGGCGAGCTGCTCCGCCTCGGCGCCCTCGACGGCTCGGCGGATGGCGTCGAGCGCCCCGGGGCCCTGAGAGCGGCCCTCGACGAGATCCTCGCCACCCCGGGTTCCACGGTGCTCGTGGCCGAGTGCGGCGGCGAGGTGGTGGGCCTGTGCCAACTGGTGACGTTCCGTCACCTGCAGGCGGGCGGCGGCCGGTGCGCCGAGCTCGAGTCGGTGCACGTCCACCCGGCGTGGCGCAGCCGGGGCGTGGGGGGCCAGCTCCTCGAAGCGGCCGTCGAGCGGGCCGACCGGCTGGGCTGTTACCGGGTGCAGCTCACCTCGAACCGGGCCCGCCCCGACGCCCACCGTTTCTACGTAGCCCATGGCTTCGTGCCGAGCCACGTCGGCTTCAAGCGCCTCCTGCGCCGGGACGACCAGGCTCCCGGCTGAGCCGGGCGTGACCGACGCTCACTCGGGGCCCGTCGCCTCCGATCCCGCCGCCAGCGCGCCGCCGTCCTCGAAGGCCGCCGGCAGCGGTGGCGCCTGCTCGAACATGTAGTAGACGGCCACGACACCGGTGATGGCGAGGGCGGCCGGCGCGCTCACGAACGAGACGCCGAAGGCCACCACGTAGGCGAGCGTGCCGATCGTGAAGCGGATGGTGGCCCTCGTCGTGAGCTCGGGCGGCACCGCGCGCACGAGCCGACCCTCGCCGAGCGTCCAGCGGAAGATGGCCGAGAAGGCCAGCGCCATGGCCAGGTCCACGAGGCTGTAGAAGGCCGCGGCGACGTGGGAGTCCCGGCCGCCGGTCGTGAGGTAGGTGGCGAGCGTCGAGGTGGCGAACGGCAGGAGCACCACGACCATCAGCAGGAAGAGGTTCAAGAAGAGGAGCCGGCGGTCGACCAGGGCGATCCGCATGAAGAGGGCGTGGTGGTTGACCCAGATGATCCCGATCGTGAAGAAGCTGACGACGTAGGCCGCGAACTGCGGCCAGTGGTGGGCCAACTGGTGCAGGAGCGGCCCGTGCCCCGGGCCCGCCACCGAGAGGTTGAGCGCCAGGATCGTGATGGCCACAGCGAACACGCCGTCGCTGAACGCTTCGAGCCTTCCCTTGTCCATCACCGGGCCACCGTCCTTGTCGTCCGGCCCCCCGGTCTACCGGGTAGGGCGGCCCGAGAGGACGCCGGTTCGTCAGGTGGGGCCGACGCCGGTCGGGGGGCCGACCGTGGTGGTCGTGGTCGGCGGGACCGTCGTGGTGGTCGGCGGCGTGATGGGGCCGACGCCGGTCGGGGGGCCGACCGTGGTGGTCGTGGTCGGCGGGACCGTCGTGGTGGTCGGCGGGACCGTCGTGGTGGTCGGCGGTGGCCCGGTCGGGCAGCCCGCCGGGACGGGCTGGTTGCTGGTGCCGGCCGCCACCGTTACCGTGCTCGCCACCGCGCCCGAGGCGTCGAGCGCGTCGACGGCCGAGCCGTCGAGCGTCGTCTGGCCGGTCACGGCGAGCACGGCCAGTCCGTCGACCGGGGCCATGGCGTCGTCGTCCCCGGCGTCGAGCCGGACCGAGCTCGTCCCCGAGGGGACGCTCACGATCACCCAATCCACCGGGGACCCTTCGGCCTGGCCGAAGGTGCCGCTGGCCAGCACGGTCAAGCCGCCGCTCCCCCCCGAGGGCATGAGCGCCGCGCCGGTGCCTACGGCGGCGGCGTTCGAGAGCTCGACGACCACGGACTGGATCGAGCAACCATTCGGCGTCCCGGCCTTCACGCTGCCGGTCCCGCCGGAGGTCACCGTGGTGCTCGTCGTACCCGTCGTGTCGGTCGTGCCCCCTGCCGCGGTGCCCGCCGCCGCGCCGGGCACGGAGCAGCCCGAGGCGCAGCGGGCGGGCATCGGGAGGGGCGTGGCGCAGTCGGCGTTGTCGGGACACGGTGTCGGCACCGGTCCGCAGACGATGGCCGTCCCGGGCGCGGTGCTCCCTCCCGCCGGAGTGTTCGGCGCGAGGCAGGGGATGGGGACGGACGTAGAGGCGGCGTAGGCCCGGATGTCCACCTGGTCGGCGGTGGTGCGCAAGAAGAGCGGGGTGAGCTGTGCCCCGTCGGACGGGGCGAGCCCGGAGGTGTCGGCCGCCGCGGCGGCCGGACCGCCCGTGCCGGCGAAGGTCGTGACCGGGCCGCCGAAGGCGGCCGGGGCGGCGGTCCCGCCGCCCCCGAGGGCCCAGGCGGTGCCGCCCGCCGCCCCGGCCACCACCACGACCAGGGCGAGGGCCAGGGCCAGGCGGCGGAGGGGGGTCCCGAGGGGTCCTTCTGTGCCTTCGTCAGCGGCCATCACCCCCTTATGACGCACGGGGTGGGCCGAGGGTTGCCCCGGGGGGAAGGCCGCCGCCGGTCAGGCCGAGACGGGCTTTTTCGGCGTGAAGCGGCAGGGCAGGTGCTTGATGCCGTTGATGAAGTTGGACTGCAGTCGGTCGGGCTCGGCCGTCGCCTCGATGTCGGGCAGCCGGGTGAGGAGCTCCCGGAACATCACCTGGAGCTCCTCACGGGCAAGGTGGGCGCCCAGGCAGAAATGGGGACCGGCCGCCCCGAAGCCGAGGTGGGGGTTGGGGTGGCGGCGGACGTCGAAGCGGAAGGGGTCCTCGAAGACCCGCTCGTCCCGGTTGGCCGAGTTGTAGAAGAGGAGGACCTTGTCGCCGGCGTGGAGGTCGTCGCCGGCGAGCACGATGTCCTCGGCCACTGTGCGCCGCATCCAGATGACGGGCGAGGCCCAGCGGACGATCTCGTCGACCGCCGTCGGGGTGACCCCCTCGAGGTCGGCCATCCAGACGGCCCGCTCTTCCGGGTGCTCGGTCAGGGCCCAGAGCCCGTGGGCGATGGCCGTGCGGGTGGTCTCGTTGCCCGCCGTGAGGAGCAGGATGAAGAACGACGCCAGCTCGGCGTGGGTCAGCGACTCACCGTCGATGTTGCTGTTGATGAGGGCCGAGGTGAGGTCGTCGGTCGGGTGCTCGATCCGTTCGGCCCCGATGGCCTGCATCAGCTCGGTGAGCTCCGCCCCGGCGGCGAGGAAGGCCATGATCGGGTGCTCCCCCTCGGGCATGTACTCGGGGTCGCCCATGCTGAGGATGAGGTTGGAGCAGCGGAACACCCGTTCGTGCTCGCTCTTGGGCACGCCCATCAGCTCGCAGATGATCGTGAGCGGGAGCGCCGCCGCCACCTCGGTGACGAAGTCGCACTCGCCCATGCCCGACACCTGGTCGATGACCTCGTCGGCGACCGTCTGGATCCGGTCCTCGATGCTCTTGATCATGCGGGGGTTGAACGCTTGGGACACGATGCGCCGGAGTCGCGCATGGCGGGGGTTGTCGGTGGAGATCATCCCGGCGAAGTACTCGACCATCTCGGGCGGGAGGTCGATCATGCTCACCGCGCCCTGACCCGAGCGGTAGATCTCGGGGTGCCGGCTGACCTCGGTCACGTCGGCGTGCAGGGTCAGCGCTCGGTACCCTGGGCCGTGCGGGAGCGGGATCGGGCTGTCGATGTCGGTCGGCTCCTCGAAGAAGGCCCGGGGGTTCTCGCGGCGGAGCGTCTGGAACGCCCCCTCGCGCTCGTCCCAGGGCCGGAGCCAGAACCCGAGGTCCGACAGGTCGATCTCGTCCAGCGAGAGGACGGCTCGCGGTTCCACACCCCCAGCGTAGGAGATCGCCGTGTGCGACACACTGTGCTTGCTCGGTGACCGGCGCACGATCTTTGCCAAGAACTCCGACCGTCCGCTCACCGAGGTGCAGCTGGTCGGGGCCTTCGGCCGACGGCCGGCCGGCGGGCCGCTCCGCACCCAGTACCTCGAGCTCGCCGACACCGGCGCGGCGGCCACTCTCCTCGCCCGCCCGACCTGGCTCTGGGGGGCCGAGCACGGGGTGAACGAGCATCGGGTGGCCATCGGGAACGAGAAGGTGGCCACCACGGCCGACGTCGGCGCCGCCCCGCCGGGCCTGATCGGGATGGACCTCGTGCGGCTCGGGCTGGAGCGGGCGACGTCGGCCGACGAGGCTCTCGACGTCATGACCGCGCTCCTGGGGGAGTTCGGCCAGGGCGGGATCGCCGACGCCACCTTCGACGAGGCTTACTGCTCCTCGTTCCTCGTGGTCGACCCGGCCGGCGCCTGGGTGCTCGAGACGGCCGGCCGCACGTGGGTCGCCGAACCGGTGCACACGGGCGCGGCCATCAGCAACCGGCTCTCGCTCCGCCGCGGCTGGACCCGGAGCTCGGCCGACGTGCAGCCCGGTCAGGACTTCGACGAGTGGCGGGACCCCGAGGAGCCGACCGGCTACGCCGACCTCCGGCTGGCGGCGAGCCAGGCCCTCCTCGCCTCGGCCGTACCGGACCGGCTCGGGGCGGCGGCCCTCGTCGGGCACCTGCGTGACCACGGCCACGGCCCGTGGGGGTCGCCCGGCGCGGCCGACAGCCCGCAGGCCCCTCCGCCCGAGTTGCTCGCCGACTTCACCGGGATCTCGGTGTGCATGCACGTCCGGGGCTACATGGCCACGACGTCGTCCATCGTGGCCGAGCTGCCGTCGGAGGCGACGGCCCCGCTCCGGGCCTGGGTGGCCCCGGGCAGCCCCTGCGTCTCGGTCTACCTGCCGGTCTTCCCGGCCGAGCCGGACGGTGTCGGCTCGGGAGCCTCCCTCGTGCCCGACGCCCTCAGCGACGAAGGCCTGTGGCACCGTCTCGCCACCCTGCGGCTCCGAGCCGAGGAGGACCCCGAGGCGATCGTGGCCATCCGCCGGGTCCTCGGGCCGATCGAGGCCGAGCTCTGGGCCGAGGCCGACGCGGTGGCCGACGAGCCCGGCCGCTGGCCCGACCTGGCCAGGCAGTGGAGCACCCGGTTCGGCCACGCCGTCGGACGGCTGGTCGGCCGGTGAGCGGTACGACGACGGGCCGTCGCACGGCAGAATGGAGGAGCACCGCCTGGTGCCGGGACGAGGAGCAGACGTGGACGACGAGGCGACGACGGTAGCGGAGGCCACCGAGGCCCAGGCTGACGCGCCCGTCGCCCTGACCGACGCCGAGCGGGGAGCGCGGCTGGGCGAGCTCCAGGCGTTGATCGAGCTGATGCGCCCGGCCGTGCAGGCCGACGGCGGGGATCTCGTCCTGGTCGGGGCGGACGTGGAGGCCGGCCTCGTCGAGGTGCAGCTCCAGGGGGCCTGCAGCTCCTGCGCCGTCAGCTCCGCCACCCTCCAGGGTGGGGTCGAGCGCATCTTGAAGGACCGCCTGCCGTGGGTCACCGAGGTGATCGGAGGCCTGGACGACAGCCTGGACTTCTACGAGAGCTCCGCTCTCGGCCAGGGAGGCTACGTCCCGGGCTTCTGAGGGCCTCCAGGCCGCCCCCCGGGGGCACGCCCTGCCGCCCGGTCGCCGGGGGGGCTAAAGTTGCTGGTGCAGGCGCTCGACCGCCGGAGGGGTTCGGTCGGAGGGGGCTATGGGATGAACGGTCCGTCGACGCCGTCGGACTGGCGGGAACCACCCATCGGGAACCAACGTCGCGGCGCGTCCGTCGCGCAGAGCGACGAGCCGGTCCCCGGGAGCAACGGTGTCGCCGCCACCGACCCGCAGGTGTCCGCCCAAGCGGGCCCCGAGCCGGCGCCCACATCCGCGACACCAGCGGAGAACGGGACGTCACGTCCCGCCGAGGCGACCGTGGCCTCCGACGAGCACGACGCGGCGGCGGCGTCCGACAGCGGCGTGACGCCGGACGCCGAACCAGAGGCCGCGGCTCCCGAGGAGCCGGACCTCCTCGAGGCCCTGAAGATCCCCCTGCCCCGGTTCAGCGTCGACCGCTCCGCCACCGAGCGGCCGAAGGAGGAGTCCCCAGCCGCGTGGCGCGAGGAGCACTGGCACGAGGTCGAAGACTCGTTGCCCGGGGGCACCCTGCCGCCGTTCGTCCGGGGCGCCGGTGAAGGCGCCGCCCCCGTCGCCCACCCATTGCTCAAGGGATCGGCCGCCCAAGCTGCCGACCCCTCCACGGCCGCACCTACCTCGGGCCCGGCGCCGCCGGACCTCTCGCCGAGTGTGGCTGGACCGCCGGAGGCGGCGGCCCCAGCTGCACCCTCACCGGTTCCAGCCCCTCCGGCGCCGGATGTCCCGACGGCAGAGGTTCCGGCGGCGCCCCGAGCCGAGGCGCCACCCGCGGCGACGGCGGCGCCGACGGCCCGGACAGCCGCCAGCCCCGCTCCGACCGCTGCCCCGACGTCAGCCCCGCGGCCGCCGGCCCCGCCGACCACCGACGCGCCCGTCGGCGTGGGCGGCGCCAACGCCCCGACACCGCCGCTCCCGCCCACGCCGGCGGTGCTCAGGCCACCCGCGGCCACGGCGCCGCCGGTCGCACCGCCGCCGCCCCCCACCCCAGCGCAGGTCGCCGCGCCCGTCGCCGAGGCACCGCTCCCGCCGGCGGCGGCGCTCGCACCCGGGCCAGCCGGGACGATCGCGCCGCTCAGCCTGCCGGCCACGCCACCCGCGACGCCACCCGCGACGCCGCCCGGGCCTAAGCCCGCCCTCGGGGCGAGAAAGCCCCGCTCGGAGAGCAGCCGACCTCCCGTCGTCGAGGACACGCCGGCCGGCGACAAGGCCGCCGAGGCTCTTGCGGCCAACGCGCCGTTGCCGCCGTTCGCCGGGGGGAAGAAGCGCTCCGCGCCGAAGCAGCCCGTCGCCAAGCTCGAGCCCCCGGCGCAGCCCGTCGCCAAGCTCGAGCCCCCGGCGCCGGTCGCCCCCGGTCCGACGAGTGTGCCGCCAGCGGGCGGGGCGGTGGCGGCCTCTACGCTCCCGCCGCCGGCCCCCGACTACCCGAAGAAGGGTTTCCAGGGCATCGCCCACGCCAAGAGCTTCGAACCCGTCACCCACAGCGCGTCCGACGTCCTCCCGTCGCGCTTCCGGGTGCGGGCCCGTTGGTACGTGGTGGCCGCGGCGGTCGTCGTCGTCATCGGGGTCGTCGGCTACGTCGTGCTGCACGCCACGTCGAAGTCGTCGACCGCCCTGCCGATCGGTCGCGCCACCTCGGTCATCACCGAGGCGCCTTCGAGCGCCGGTCAGGCGACCGTCTCGGGCACGCTCGACGGGTTGGCGCTGCGAGCCACCGGGACGCCGGCGCCGAGCGGGCCCGCCGGGGCCCTCCAGTCGATCACGGGCACCCTCGGCGGAACGCAGTTCACGCTGAACGTCACGAACACCGGGCCGAACGTCTACAGCATCACGGGCACCTACGGCAGCGACGCGGTGGCGCTCACCGCCGACGTCGCCCCCGCCACCGCCGGGGCGGCCCAGTCGGCGACGTTCCATGGGACGGTCGGCTCGCTCGACGTGAGCGGGCACGTGGCCCCCGTCGCCAGCTCGCCCGGGTCGGCCGCGGTGACGGTGACCGTCACCGGCTGACGGACCGAGCGCCGGTCTACGCCGCGAGGTCGGCCGGGTCGAGACGGCCGTAGCGGACGAGCTCGTCGAAGTGGTCGAGGACCGTCCGGTCGGTGTCGAAGACGCCGCGGCCGGGCAGCTCGGCCAGCTTGCGCTGCACGAAGCGCCGGGCCACTGCGGCCTTGCGGGCGTCGCCGTCGCGCTCGAGGGACCAGGCGGCCTCGTCGACGAGGAGGGCCCCCTCGGCCGTGTCGGCCAGGAGCTCGGCCATCCGCCGGGCGTGCAGCAGGGCCAGGTCGTCGGGCCCGGCGGCGAGGTGGTCGATGGCCCGGCGGGCCGTGGCCAACGAGGCGGCCACGGTGTCGACCGCCTGGGCCAGCACCTTGTGGGGCGCGGCGGCGTCGAGTGCCCGCTCCACCCGGGCAAAGAGGGCCACGTGGGCCGCCTCGCCCCGCATGGCCCGCCGCACGTCGAGGGCGCAGATGTTCTCGGTCCCCTCCCAGATCGTGTGGCACTGGGCGTCGCGGAGCTGGCGGGCCATCGGCCAGTCCTCCATGTAGCCGTTCCCCCCGAAGACCTCGAGGGCGGAGCTCGCCGCGCCGAGGGCCACGCGCGTCGAGCGCAGCTTGGCCAGTGGGATGAGGATGCGGCGGAGCAGGCGTCCCTCCTCGGGGTCCTCGGCCGTGCGGGTGGCCGCGGCGCACTCGTAGGTGGCGGCCAGCCCGGCCTCGAGGTCAACGAGGAGGTCGACGAGCGTCTCGCGCACGAGCGGGTAATGGTCGATCCGCTGGCCCCACTGGGTCCGGCGGCCGGCGTAGATGGCGGCCTCGAGGAACGAGCGACGGTGGATGCCGAGACCCATGAGCGCCACGCCGAAGCGGCTGGCGTTCACCATCTCCATCATGCGGTTGATGCCCCGGCCGTCACGGGCCGCGTCGCCGGTCGTCGAGGTCTCGGCGGCCGTCGATGACCCGGCCAACCAGGCCCGGGCGCCGTCGAGGGTCACCTCGGCCGTGGGCACGCCCACCGTGCCGAGCTTCTGCTTCAGGCGCTTGATGACGAAGCCGTTCGGTGAGCCGTCCGGCCGACGGCTCGGCACGATGAACGTGGCGAGGCCCCGGGTGCCGGCCGGGGCGCCCTCGGGCCGGGCCAGCACGATGAAGACGTCGGCGTCGACGTTCGAGCAGAAGTGCTTGTCGCCGAAGAGGAGCCACTCGTCACCGTCCTGCACGGCCCGGGTGGTATTGGCCCCGACGTCGCTCCCGCCCTGGCGCTCGGTGAGGAACATGCCGCCCTCCCAGGCCACCTCGGGGTCGAGGCTGGCCAGCCGGGCCACGAGTTCGTCGCGGACGGCCTCGGGGGCGTAGCGCTCGACCACGTCGACCGCGCTCGAGGTCATCCCGAGGCCGCAGTAGATGGCCGTCTCGGCCTGGCTCACGAGGTAGGAGAGCGAGGCGGTGACGACGGCGGGCACCGGCCGGCCGGCGTGGTGCGACAGCCCCACGAAGCCGTGGCGCACGAGGTCGGCCTTGTTCTCGAGCCACGTCGGGTGGTGGACCACCTCGTCCACCTCGTAGCCGTCCCGGTCGTAGCGCTGGAGCACGGGGCCGTTGGCGTCGGTGATCTCGGCCCGCCGGGCGATCGTCTCGCCCACCAGCCGGCCGTAGGGGGCGACCCGCTCCTCGGCGAAGGCCCGGTCGGCCGGGTCCGGCAGGTAGCGGTCGAGGAGGAACGAGAGGTTGGGGTCGAGGGCGTACCAGTCGAGGCCGATGGCCTGCTCGAACTCGCCGTAGTCGGGGAGCATCCGGACCTCCTTGCCCCGCGCCGTCCCGGCCGGGGCGCCCTCCCAGCTTACCGACCGGTAACCCCGTGAGCCCCGGGCCGTGCTCGTCCCGGCACATTAGTTAGCACAACTAAGTATAATGGCGGCATGGCGAAGCGCCTGGACGACGTGGCGGTGGTGCCGCCGGCCGAGCTGGACGAGGAGCTGGCCGGTCGCCTGCGGGTCGCGGTGACCCGGCTCAACCGCCGCCTCCAGCGCCAGTCGCTCGCCGGCCTCTCGCCCGCCCAGGCCTCGGCCCTCGGGAGCGTCCAGCGGCTGGGGCAGCCGACGCTCGGCGAGCTCGCCCTGGCCGAACAGGTGCAGCCGCCGACGATGACCCGGCTCGTGGCCGGGATGGAGGCGGCCGGTCTCGTCGCCCGAGAGGTCGACCCGGCCGACCGCCGGGTGGCCCGGGTCCGCCTCACGGCCGAGGGCCGGCGCACCCTCCAACGGATCCGCTTCTTGAAGAACGCCTTCTTGACGAGGCGCCTGGCCGAGCTGCCCCCCGAGTCGCGGGCCGGCGTGGCCGAGCTCACCGGGCTCCTCGAGCGGCTGGTGGCCGAGCCATGAGCGCGGTGCGCGCCGCCGTCGGCCGCACGTTCCTCTCGCTCCACGTACGGAACTACCGGCTCTACTTCACCGGGCAAGTCATCTCGGTGTCCGGCACCTGGATGCAGACCGTGGCCCAGGCCTACCTCGTGCTCTCGGTGCTGCACGGCAACGGGGTGGCCATGGGGGTCACGACCGCCCTCCAGTTCGTGCCCATGCTCCTGCTCGCCTCGTGGGGCGGCCTCGTGGCCGACCGGGTCGACAAGCGGCGCCTCCTCTTCGTCACCCAGGGGTCGGCGGCCGTGCTCGCCCTCGCCCTCGCCGTCCTCACGCTCACCCGGGTGGTCGAGCTCTGGCAGGTGTACCTCCTCGCCAGCCTGCTCGGCGTGGTGAACCTGTTCGACAACCCCGCGAGGCAGACCTTCGTGTCCGAGATGGTGCCCCGCGAGCTCCTGCCCAACGCCGTGAGCCTCAACAGCGTCGTGATGAACTCGGCCCGGGTCATCGGGCCGGCCATCGGCGGGGTGCTCATCTTCACGGTGGGCGTGGCCGACTGCTTCTTCGTGAACGCCGCGTCGTACGCGGCCGTGATCGTCGCCCTCGCCCTCATGGTGCCGGCCGAGCTGCACCGGTCGCCCCGGGTGGCGAGGGCCAAGGGGCAGGTGCGCGAGGGCCTTCGCTACGTCTGGTCGACGCCGGGGCTCCGCGACCCCCTCCTCCTCATGACGGTGGTCGGGATCTTCGCCTTCAACTTCACCACCACGCTGCCGCTGCTCGCCCACTTCACCTACCACGGCGGGGCCGGTGTCTACGGGGCGATGAGCGCGGCGATGGGCACGGGCGCGGTGATCGGCGGGCTCCTCGTGGCCCACCGGTCCCGGCCGTCGGTCCGCCTGCTCACGGTGATCGGCCTCGCCTTCGGGGTGATGATCATGGTGGTGGCGCTCGTGCCGTCGATCGCCCTCACCCTCGTGGCCCTCGTCCCGATGGGCGCCTGCAGCATCGCCTTCATCGCCACGAGCAACGCCACGCTGCAGATGACGTCGGAGCCCTCGATGCGGGGCCGGGTCATGGCCCTCTACGCCACGGCGTTCCTCGGCACGACGCCGATCGGCGCGCCGCTCGTCGGTGCGGTGAGCGACGCCTTCAACCCCCGAGTGGCCCTCGGGCTCGGTGCGGTGGCCACGCTCGTGGCCTCGGCCCTCCTCGCCTGGCGCTACCTCGGCGCGGCGGCCCCGGGGCGCCGGGCCCGGCTCACCGGTCCGACCGGCGAGGGCGACGCCGACATCGCCGGCACGGCGGCCGCCTGACCGGCCGGCCGCCGGCGATCAGGCCTTGGCTTCGGCCTTCGGCTCCTTCGGCAGCCCGAGGACCCGCTCGCCCACGATGTTGCGCTGGATCTCGGCCGTGCCGCCCCAGATGGTCTCCGAGCGCGAGAAGAAGTACGAGGCCTGGAGGTCGTCGACCGGGTAGGTGCTGGCGCCCCGGCGGGGCCGGAAGTCCCCGTCGTCGGCCTCGGCGTCCGAGCCGCGGAGGATCTGGCCGTCGGGGCCGAGGACGTCCATGGCCAGCTCCATGGTCTCCTTGTGCATCTCGGACCAGAACATCTTGTTGGTGGCGCCGAGGGCCGCGGTGTGGTGGGTCCCGTTGAGGGCGTCGGTCAACGTCCGGTAGCCGTTGATCTGCATGATCTTCACCTTCGACCAGGCCCGGGCCAGGCGCTGGCGGATGAGCGGGTCGGCGTCCTTCCCCCGGCCCTCCGCCTCGGCCACGATCCGGTCGAGCTCCCGGGCGAAACGCCGGTGGCCCGTCGTGGCCGACGAGCCCCGCTCGAAGCCGAGCGTGGTCATGGCCACCTTCCAGCCGTTGTTGACCCCGCCCACCACGTTGTCCTTCGGGCAGCGGGCGCCTGAGAAGAAGACCTCGTTGAACTCCGACGAGCCGTCGATCTGGCGGATGGGGCGCACCTCGACCCCGGGCTGGTGCATGGGCACGAGCAGGTAGGAGATGCCGGCGTGCTTCGGGGCGTCGGGGTCGGTCCGGGCGAGCAGGAACACGTAGTCGGCGTACTGGGCCTGGGTGGTCCAGACCTTCTGGCCGTTGATGACCCACTCGTCGCCGTCGAGCTCGGCCCTCGTCGTGAGCGAGGCCAGGTCGGACCCGGCGTCGGGCTCGGAGAAGCCCTGGCACCAGGCGATCGTGCCGGAGAGGATCCGCGGGATGAACTCCTGCTTCTGCTCCTCGCTGCCCCACTGGAGGAGGGTCGGGCCGACGAGGGTGTCCCCGAAGAAGTCAGCCCGCAGCGGCGCCTCGACCCGGGCGAACTCCTCCTGGAGGACCACCTGCTCGAGCAGGCTCAGGCCCTTCCCCCCGTACTCCTCGGGCCAGCTGGCGCAGATCCAGCCGCCGGCGTGGAGTCGCTTGGCCCACTCGTCGCTCCAGGCCAGGCGCTCGTCCCTCGTCATCGAGAAGCCCTCGGTGCCCCAGCCCTCGGGCAGGTTCTCCGCCAGCCACTCGGCGATGACCGCTCGGAACTCCTCGGCTTCCTTCGGGTAGGTGAGATCCACGTCCACCGAGCGTACTGCCGCTCTCCGGCCCGCCCACCCAGGTCGGGCCGCCCGTGCTCGTGTTTGCGCTGGCCCGGGGCCCCGGGGGAGGCTGTGCGGTCATGACTGCCCCGGCGGGATCCGCGCGTGCCTAAAACGCCCAGGCAGAAGTGGGTCGAGATGCGCGAATCCTGGGAGCGCAGCCGTCACATCGAGATCCCGCCGGCCGTGCGGGCGGCCCCGCCGGCCGAGGGCGGCCTCCGGGTGGCCTTCCTCATCTACCGGGGCAACCCGCGCTGTGGCGGCCAGGGCGTCTACACCCGCCACCTCTCCCGTGAGCTGATGGCCCTCGGCCACTCGGTCGAGGTGCTCGCCGGCCAGCCTTGGCCCGAGCTCGACGCGGGGGTCGGCTTCACCCCGCTCCCGGGCCTCGACCTCTACCGGGACCCCGACCCGTTCCGGGTGCCCCACCCGCGGGAGCTCGCCGACCGGATCGACTGGACCGAGTTCGCCATCATGTGCACGGCCGGCTTCGGTGAGCCGCTCGCCTACTCGCTCCGGGCCCGCCGGCACCTGCAGACGAGGCGCGACGAGTTCGACCTGGTCCACGACAACCAGTGCCTCGGCTCGGGGATCCTCGGGATGATCGACGACGGGTGGCCGGTGCTCACGACGCTCCACCACCCGATCACCGTCGACCGCCAGCTGGCCCTCTCCCACACCACGAACCCCTGGCAGAACTTCACCACCCGCCGCTGGTTCGGCTTCCTCGGCATGCAGGTCCGGGTGGCCCGCCAGCTCCCCGCCATCGTCACCGTCTCGGAGTCGTCGCGCCGCGACATCACCCGGCAGATGGGCGTCGACCCGGAGCGGATGACGGTCGTGCCGGTCGGCGTGGACACCTCGGTCTTCCGGCCGGCCGCGGACGCGGCGCCGGTCCCGGGGCGCCTCATGGTCACCACGTCGAGCGACGTACCGATGAAGGGCCTCGTCCCCCTCCTCGAGGCCGTGGCCAAGCTGCGGACCGAGCGGGACGTCGAGCTCGTGGTGATCGGGCGGCCCCGCCCCGGCGGCCGGGTCGACCGGGCCCTGGAGCGGCTGGGCCTCCGCGACATCGTGACGTGCGTCTCGGGGGTGAGCGACGAGGAGCTGGCCCGCCTCTACGGCCAGGCCGAGGTGGCGGTGTGCCCTTCGCTCTACGAGGGTTTCTCGCTGCCCACGATCGAGGCCATGGCCTGCGGGGTCCCGGTCGTGGCCACGACCGGCGGGGCCCTGCCCGAGGTGGTCGGCAAGGACGGCGAGACCGGCCTCCTCGTGCCGCCCGACGACCCTTCGGCCCTCGCCGCCGCGATCGGCCGCCTGCTCGACGACCCCGAGCTGCGGGCCCGCCTCGGCGCGGCCGGCCGGGCCCGGATCCTCGGCCGCTTCACCTGGGAGGTGACGGCCCGGGGGACGGCCGCGAGCTACGCGGCCCTCATGGCGGCCCACGGCCGGTCGGCCGAGAGGTCGGGGGCGCCGTGCTGACCGTCGACTACGACCGGCTCGGGGTGCGCCCGGGCGACCGGCTCCTCGACCTCGGCTGCGGCTTCGGCCGCCACGCCTTCGAGGCAGCCCGCCGGGGCGCCGAGGTGGTGGCCCTCGACGCCGGGGCCGGCGAGGTGACCCAGGTGCGCGACACGTTCGGCGCCATGGTCGTCGCCGGTGAGCTCGACGCCGAGACCACCCGGGCCGCCGCGGTGCAGGGCGACGCCCTCGCCCTCCCCTTCGACGACGCCGCCTTCGACCGGGTGATCGCGGCCGAGGTGCTCGAGCACATCGCCGCCGACGGAGCGGCGATGACCGAGCTGGCCCGGGTGCTCCGGCCGGGGGGCACCATGGCCGTCACCGTGCCCCGCCTCGGGCCCGAGTTCGTGAACTGGGTGCTCTCCGACGCCTACCACGACGTCCCCGGCGGCCATGTCCGCATCTACCGGCGCTCGGTGCTCTGTGACCGACTGGCTGGCGCCGGGCTCGTGGTGACCGGCCACCACCACGCGCACGGCCTGCACGCCCCCTACTGGTGGCTCCGGTGCCTCGTCGGTCCGGCCGACTCGGCCCACCCGGCGGTGGCGCTCTATCACCGCCTGCTCGTCTGGGACATCGTCGCCGCGCCGCGGACCACCCGCCTCGCCGACCTGGTGCTCAACCCCCTCGTCGGCAAGAGCCTGGTCGTCTACCTGGCCAAGCCGGCGGCCGTCCGCCGGGCCGCCCCGGCTCCCCGGACCGAGCGGGTGCCGGCGCTCGCCACGCCGGAAGGGAGGGTGGCGTGAACGCCGAACCGGCCCGCTCGACCGCCGTCTCGGTGCCCGAGGTGCCCGGCATCCTCACCCGGGCCGACGTCGTGGCCACCGCGGCGAGCATCGCCGAGGTGCAGGGGCGCGACGGGATGATCCCGTGGTTCGAGGGTGGGCACTGCGACCCCTGGAACCACGTCGAGGCGGCGATGGCCCTCACCGTGGCCGGCTTCGTGGCCGAGGCCGAGGACGCCTACCGCTGGCTGGCCCGCACGCAGCTGGCCGAGGGCAGCTGGTTCAACTACTACCAGGGCGGCGGGGTGAAGGACCCGAGGCTCGACACGAACGTCTGCGCCTACGTGGCCACCGGCGCCTGGCACCACCACCTCGTGACCGGCGAGAGCGAGCTCCTCGGCGAGCTGTGGCCGGTGATCGAGCAGGCCCTCGAGTTCGTGCTGCGCTGGCAGGGCGTCGACGGCGCCGTCGCCTGGTCCGTCGACCCGGCGGGCCGCACCGAGGACTATGCCCTGCTCACGGGTTCGTCGTCGATCTACCACAGCCTGCGCTGCGCGGTGGCGGTGGCCGAGCACCTCGGCAAGGAGCGCCCCGACTGGGAGCTGGCCGCCGGCCGCCTGGGCCACGCCGTCGCCCACCACCCGTGCGCCTTCGCCCCGAAGGACGAGTTCGCCATGGACTGGTACTACCCGGTGCTCTCGGGGGCCCTCGAAGGCGAGGCGGCCCGACGCCGCCTGGCCGAGGGGTGGACGGCCTTCGTGATGGAGGGCCTCGGTGTGCGCTGTGTGTCGACCGGCGACTGGGTCACCGCGGCCGAGACGGCCGAGTGCGTGCTGACGCTCGACGCGCTCGGCATGCGCAGCGCGGCGCTCGAGCTCTTCGCCGACGGCCAGGCGCTGCGCCTGCCCGACGGCTCCTACTGGACGGGCATGGTCTACCCCGACGAGACGACGTTCCCCTCGGGCGAGCGCACGACCTACACCGCGGCGGCGATGATCCTCGCCGCCGACGCCCTCTTCCCAGCCACGCCGGCATCGGGCCTCTTCCGTGGCGAGTGCCTGTCTGCACCCCTTGACCTTGCAGAGCCGCACTGCGTCGGCGACGCCGTCACGGGCTGCACTGCTCGTTAGGGCTCAGAACCGGGAGTGCCCTGGCCCAACCGGGCGAGTTGCTTGGACAATCCGTGGCCTCGTCTAGGTGTTGTCTCTGGAGACGACTCGCCTGGCTCGGACCGCCTCGACCAACTGCGACACGGCGTAGCGATCACCTGGGTTGCACGCGGCCACGCGCCGTTCTTCTTCATCGAGGTCCAACACGAAGGCGAATCGCTGCCGTACGCGTCTTAGCCACAATTCGGGTTCGACCGGCTGCGTCAACAGCCCTATGTCCTCGGGAGGCAGTCGACGGACGTCGATGTCGGCGACGATCTCCTCAGGATCGAACGGTCTTGAACCCAGTCGGTCATCGACGACGTCGTGCCAAACCTTGAGCACGAGCAAACGCCGAACCAGCGGCTCGTCGAGTCCACCCTTCCCGAGCAAATCGAGGTCGTACAAGTCTCGGATCTTCCGTCGCCGTCGCCACGCCGCCAACTTCTCTGAGAGCGATTCCTCCATTGCCGGCACTGGAATCTCAGGCATAGAAAACTCGTAGCCGTCGTGGACTGGAAGGTGGATGGGCGTCCCCCATTCGGCTGCCAGCCAGAGTGCACGGGACGAGATCTCGATGCGAGCAGGGATCCGCGGCTGACCCAGTGGGGTGTTCACGGTCAGTCGAGCGCGTAGCCGAGCCCGGTCGGTCAAGGTGAAGCGAACGTCGAAGAGCTCGGCGCCATGAATGGCATCCAGCAGCAATTCTCCAGTCTCGGTGTCGGGGGTCGTGAAGTCGAGGTCCGTTGAGAATCGACCGGCGTTCCCCGCTCGCAGTTTGCGTAGCGATGTCCCACCCTTCAGGACGACACCGAGGTCGAACAAGCCTTGATCATTGAGGAACTTGAGCGCGTAATCCTGCGCTATGTCGAGAAGTGCCGCATCCGCCATCCCTCGACGTCCTTGGAAATGCCTCGACAGATATCCCTGGGTGATCATCGGCTTGGCAGAAGGGCGTCGTAGACATGCCAGCGGGCGCTCCAGATGTCACGCCGGTCCCGTGGCCCGAGGGAGGTCACCGGAAGGCGACTGGGGAGGAGTGCCTCGATCTCGTCGGCGACGTCATCACGTCCCGACCACTCGGCGATGTAGCCGAGGCGCGCCAGTGTCGAGACCTTCCGGTCATTCGCCTCAGTCAGGACGTCCATAGGTGTGACGGCCCGAAAGGTCTCGAGTAGCCAATCGTTGGCATTGGCCCAGTTCCCCTGGGCTGCCGGGCGCTCGGCCGCAGCCACCACAATGGTCGCCTCGCCCCAGACAGGTAGGCCACGGACGATTTGGGCGGGAAGATGCCATTCGAAGGTGACGGAGCGCACGCCGAGCGCTTCGGACGGGCGCCAGCCTCGCCGGTGGGCGAGCACCGGCACGGTAGGGGGATGGGTCGAATGCCCCAACTCCCAGACAGCGGATTCGAAGGCCACCGCCACGGGTGCGTCGGCTTCGTGCGCCAAGAGGGCGCGGAGCTCGATCCACGGGTCGCCGGAGGAAAAGCGGCCCGCCCGGGCACCCGGTGCGAACTCCCAGGCATCGCGCTTGCGGAGGGGAAGGAGCCAGCCGAGGCGGACGAGCCGCTCAGCGAGGAGGTCCTCTCTGAGCTCGACCCCGGTGCTGGTGGCGATGTCCCGGAGCAGGGCGCGGGTCACCACGGCCGGCTGGCGAAGCTCCAATTCCTGCACCACGCCGGCCAGACGCTGGGGCAGCGGCCTCGTTTGCATCCGATCATCGATCACGTGGATATAGTACGTGATAGCCGTTCAATTGCAAAGAGGTGCCAGGCCGTGGTCCCTCAGGCAGCCCGCGCCTCCAGCATGGTCACGGACGCATCAGGAACCGAGCGTGCGTCTGAGCACGCGGAGGCTCCCGCATGCACCCTCCTCAGTGAAGTCGCCCGACTCGATCGCCGCGCAGAACAGCTCGTAGGGGGGCCGACCGCCGTCGGCCGGATCGGGGAAGACGTCATGGATGGCCAGCCAGCCGCCCTCGGCCACGTGCGGGGCCCAGCCCCGGTAGTCGGCCCAGGCCGGCTCCTCGCCGTGGCCGCCGTCGATGAAGCAGAAGGCGAGGGGGGTGCTCCAGTGGGCGGCCACGGTGGGCGAGTCGCCGACCACGCCGACGACGCAGGCCTCGAGGCCGGCCGTGGCCACGGCCCGGCGCCAGAGGGGCAGCGTGTCGAGACGGTCGTCCGTCGGGTCGACGAGGTCGGCCTCGTGGTACGCCCAGCCGGCCTGGTTCTCCTCGGAGCCGTGGTGGTGGTCGACGCTGAAGAGCACGCCGCCGCAGTCCTCGGCCGCCGCCCCGAGGTAGAGGGTGGACTTGCCGCACCACGCCCCGATCTCGACCAGCACCGGCCCGGCCGGGTCACCGGCGAAGGCCCGTCCGGCCCGGCGGGCCGCCTCCATGAGGGCGAGGCCCTCGTCGTCGGGCATGAAGCCGCGCTGGGCCCGGGCGAGGGCGACGAGGTGGGCCAGGCGGGGGTCGTCGCTCATGAGGTCACGAGACTGTAGAGGTTGTAGGCGGCGAAGCCGAGCAGGACGATGCCGCCCACCCGCCGGATGACGCCGAGCGGGAGCACCCGCACGAGGGCCCGGCCGCTCGCCGCCCCGATGGCCGACACCGTCATGAGGGCGGCGAGCGCGCCGACGAACACCGACCACGGTTGGTGGTACTTGGCCACGAAGTTCACCGTCAGCAGCTGGGTGAGGTCGCCGAACTCGCCGATCACGATGACCGTGAAGGCCGTGGTGACCACCTTCCACCACGGGTCGGGCACGAGGCCCTCGGCCTCGCGCTCGCCCCGCTCGGCCTGGGAGCGCTCCGGCACGATCAGGAGGTAGAGGGCGCCGGCCGTGAAGATCACCGTCACGATGATCTCGAGGGCCCGGTGCGGGAGGAGCGTGAGGAAGTGCCCCGCCACCACGGCCAAGGTGACGTGCACGGCGAAGCCGAGGGACGCCCCGATCCAGACGAACAGGGGCCGGGCCCGGCTGCCCATGATGAGCGTGGCGATCATCGTCTTGTCGGGCAGCTCGGCGAGCGCCACGAAGACGAAGACGGTGAGGACGACCGACGCGTTCACCGGGGTGGCCCCCGACGGCTCGGGATGACGGTCAGCGGCCGCCCGATGGCGCGGCCAGCTCCGGCCCGAGCCTCCCGGCGTGGCGGGCCCCGAACGCCACGTTCACCCGGAGGCGCTCCAGGATCTGGCGCACGGTGCGCTCCCCGGTGGCCAGCGGGTGGTCGTCGAGGAACGACGCCACGTCGCCGGCGAGCTTGGCGTCGCCGCAGAGGAGCCGCACGCCGTCGACCATCCGGGGGAGCGAGTTGTTGGGGAAGCGCTCGACGATCGTCGCCCACTCGGTGGTGACCCGGTCCCACACCGCCGGCCCGCCGTCACGGTTGGCGAGCAGGTCGCGCACGAGGTAGGGGGCGTTCTGGGTCCGCACCTCGCCGAGCGCCAGCTCGAAGCTCCGCCGACAGAGGTCGGGGCTCGGGAAGGCGGCGAGGGCGTGGAGGTAGCGGGCCTCCTCCTGCGGGTCGACCGGGTGCCGGTAGCGCTCGAGGAAGGCCTCGTAGTCGGCGCGGCGCCCGGACGCCCCGACCACGTCGAGCACCGCCCCCTCGAGGTCGGGGTCGATCGGGGTGGCGCCCCGGCCGGCTCCCTCCGGGCCTTTGGCCGCGGCGAAGCGCCGGTCGGCCTCGGCCCGGACGTCGCCGTCCTCGCCCACGGTGCCGAGCGCGCGCACGAGGAGGGCCCGCATCGTGGGCATCCGCTCCGCCTCGCCCGGCCGCCGGTCCCAGCCCACCGAGGCGAGACGGGGCCCGAGCAGGCGCCGGGTGGCCTCGGCCACGAGCGGCCGGTCGCCGTCGTCGGCCACGCGGTCGCAGAGGCCGAGGGCCCCGGCCACCACGGCGTAGGTGCTCGGCTCGTCGACGTCGCCCAGACCGCCCACGAGGGCGACGAAGTCGGCCAGCTCGGCCCGGCCGGCGAGCACCTCGGCCCAGGTGTCGCTCACCAGGTTGAAGCACTCGAGCGCGTCGAGCTCGCCGAGTCGGGACACGAGCTCGCCGAGCTGCGGCGGGGCGTAGGCCACCCGGTAGACGCCCCAGCCCCCGGCGTTCACGAGCGTCGGGCCCTGGCCCTCGGCCGCCGCCGCCGGCGCCTCGCCGAGGAGCAGCCGCTCGCCGACGGTGTCGCCGCTCTCGAGGTGGCGGGTGAGGACGGGCACCTGCCAGGGGCCGCCGATGGCCGAGTCGCCGTCGGGGCCCGCCGGCCCGTAGGAGAAGGGTTGCTGGGTGAGCGACTGGCCGTCGAGCGAGACGAGGGGGAAGCCGCCCTGGAGGATCCAGCTGTCCATGACGGCCCGCACCGGTTGGCCGCTCACGGACTCGAGGGCGTCCCAGAGGTCGGTGGTCTCGGTGTTGGCGTAGGCGTGGGCGCTCAGGTAGGCGCGCACGCCGTCGCGGAAGACCTCGGGCCCGAGATACTGCTCGAGCATCCGGAGCACGCTCCCGCCCTTCTGGTAGGTGAGGACGTCGAACATGCCGTCGGCCTCGGCCGGCGAGCCGACCGGGTACTCGATGGGCCGGGTGGCGTGCAGCCCGTCCACTGAGAGCGCCGCCTCCCGCTCGAGCCCGAAGTTCACCCAGCGCTGCCACCCGGGCCGGAAGGCGTCGGTGGCCAGGACCTCCATGAAGGTGGCGAAGGCCTCGTTCAACCAGATGCCGTTCCACCAGCGCATCGTGACGAGGTCGCCGAACCACATGTGGGCGATCTCGTGGCAGATGACGTCGCAGACCCGTTCGAGCTCGGTCCGGGCCGCCCGCTCGGGGTCGACGAGGAGCGCGGTCTCCCGGAACGTGACGCAGCCGAGGTTCTCCATCGCCCCGAAGGCGAAGTCGGGGATGGCGACGAGGTCGAGCTTGTCGGCCGGGTAGGGGATGGCGAAGTACGAGGAGAAGAAGCGAAGGGCGTGGGCCGCCACGTCGAGGGCGAACGCGCTCAGTTGGCCGCGGCCCGGCGCATGCACCACCCGCACGGGCACGCCGTCCACGTCGAGGGGGTCGGTGGCCTCGAGCGGACCGACGATGAGGGCCACGAGGTAGGTGGACATCTTCATCGTCGGGGTGAAGCGCACGAAGCGCCGCCCGTCCTCGAGCTCGACCGTCTCTTGCACCGCGCCGTTGGAGAAGGCCTCGAGGCCCGGCTCGACCACGAGGGAGATCTCGAAGACCGCCTTCCTGTCCGGCTCGTCCCAGCACGGGAAGGCCCGGCGGGCGTCGGTCGACTCCATCTGGGACGTGGCGATGACCCGGGTGGCCCCCGACTCGTCGGTGAACGTGCTGCGGTAGAAGCCCCGCAGCTTGTCGTTGAGCACGCCCGTGAACCGGCAGGAGAGCGTGGCCCGGCCGGCCGGGACGGGGGAGGGGCAGCCGAACGTGACCCGCTCCTGGTCCTCGTCGTAGCTGACCGAGGCCTTGTGGGTGGCGCCCTCGGCGTCGTCGACCGAGGCCGTCTCGATCACGAGGTCCGCCGCGTGACACACCAGTTCGGCGGTGGCCTCGTGCACCTCGAGGTCGACCTCGACCACCCCGGCGAAGACGGCCGCCTCGAGGTCGGGCTCGAGGGTCAGCCGGTAGGTGAGGGGGGTGACGTTCCTCGGGAGGCGGTAGGGCTCGTCGGCGGCGGACATCGGACGGGAAGGCTACAGCCCGGTGCCGGTTACTCTTCCGGCGTGTCCGTGCCGGTCGATCCTCCCTCGCCGGACGACCCGCCCGGGACCGGCCCCTTCGACGTCGTCGGCGTGGGTTCCCCCCTCGTCGACGTGCTCGCCACCGCCGCCGAGCCGGTCCTCGCCGACCTCGGGCTGCAGAAGGGCTCGATGGAGCTCGTGGACCTCGAGCGGGCCGAGACGATCTACGAGCGGATGGGCCCGACGACCGAGGTGTCGGGGGGCTCGGCCGCCAACACGATGGCCGGGGTGGCGGCGCTCGGCGGCCGGGCCGGCTTCGTGGGCAAGGTGGCCGACGATCCGCTCGGCACGGTGTTCCTCCACGACATCCGGGCGGCCGGCGTGACCTTCGGGGCGGTGCCGGTGGCCGACGGCTCGTCGCCCGACGCCGAGGCCCGGGGCACCGGGCGTTGCCTCATCCTCGTGACGGGCGACGCCGAGCGCACCATGGCCACCCACTTGGGCGTGGCCACCACCATCTCGCCGGCCGACCTGCCCGAGGACTTCGTGGCCCAGGGCCGGGTCCTCTACCTCGAGGGCTACCTGTGGGACCTGCCGCCGGCCAAGGCGGCCATGCGCCGGGCCATCGAGGTGGCCCGGGCCAACGACGCCTCGGTGGCCCTCTCGCTCTCCGACCCCTTCTGCGTCGAGCGCCACCGGCGCGACTTCCTCGACCTCGTCCGCGACGACCTCGACGTGCTCTTCGCCAACGAGGAGGAGGTCGTCGCGCTCTTCGGCACCCGCTCGTTCGACGCGGCGGTCGGCGCGGTGGGGGAGGCCGGCCTGCTCGGCGCGCTCACCCGGGGGGCGGCGGGCTCGGTCGTGGTCGGGCCCTCGGGCGCCGCCCCCGTCCCGGCGCAACCGGTCGACCACGTGGTCGACACGACCGGGGCGGGCGACCTCTTCGCCGCCGGGTTCCTCTACGGCCTGACCCACGGGGCGGGGCCGGAGCGCTGCGCCGAGCTCGGCGGCCTCTGCGCCGCCGAGGTCATCTCCCACCTGGGGGCCCGCCCGCAGGCCGACCTGCAGGCGCTCGTGGACGCGGCCGGCCTGCGCTGAGCCCGCTCAGGCCTTCGGGACGACGGTGAACCCGGACGTGACGATCCGTCCCGAGGGCGCCACCACGTACCAGTAGCCGCCCGACTGGTCGAGGGCCTGGCCCATCACCGCGCCCGGGGCCGGGTCGGTGACGTAGGTGTAGAGGGGGTGGCCGCCGTAGGTCACCTGCCTGGCGCCCCCGGCGCGGCGGATCGTGCCGACGAGCGAGGCGCGCAGCCCGTGGGCCACGGTCGGGGTGCCGTGGGCGATGAGCGGCGGCCAGACGTAGGTGCACGTGGCCGAGACGCACGCGCTGTGGCTCGCGGTGTCCGGGGCGAAGGCGTAGAGCGTGTGGCCGCTGCCGGTGGCGAGGATGCGGCCGACCGGTGAGGTCTCCGTCGACAGCGTGACGCCGGGCGTCGTGGTCGGGGTGGCGGTGAAGCCGTTGCCGCCGACGATGCCGCAGCCCGCCACGACAACGGCGGTGCCGGCCGCGGCGACGAGCCGGCCGAGCCGGCTCACCGCTCGGGCTGCTCGGCCGGGAGGAAGCGCAGGGGGAGGTCGGCCAGGGCGACGAGCGTCGAGGCCACCCAGCGGGCCAGGGGATCGACGAGCGGCCGGAGCGTCTCGGGGTGCTCGAGGTGCCCCTCCTCGAACTGCATCGACCCCTCGTAGGCCGCCTCGACGGCGTAGCGCGACGGCCCCGATCCGCCGTCGGCCTCCGACTCGAGCACGTCCTCGACGGTGGTCGACGTGCGCGAGAGCGGCTCGCCGCCGAGGCTCGGGCCGACGGCGGGGAAGACGCTGCGGATCGTCGCGGCGTCCGGGGTCTCGGCCAGGCGCTGGACCCGCAGGGCCACCTCGACGACGACCTCGGGCAGCTCGTCGGCGCCTTCGCCGATCGACCAGCTGCGGTAGGCGGTCTGGCTCCACGTGGGCCAGTCGATCGACAGGTCGGCCCGGACCCGGGGGGGTTCCTCCTCGCCCGGGAGGCTGTAGGACGTCTCGAAGGAGACGTCGCCCAGGAACACGTCGACCTGGAAGCGCTCCTCGACCGCCTGGCGCTGCAGGAAGGCGTCGTCGAACGAGGCCCGGAAGGCGGTGATCAGGTCGACGAGGAGATGGTCGAGCATCGGGGGGACGAGGCTACCGGCCCGTCGTGCCGACCGACCCGGCGGGCCCGGCCACTACCATCCCGGCGGTGCCTGGCTGGCAAGGATCCGAGCGCCCCTGGCTCTCCCGCCGGGTCATCGACTACGCCCACCAGGGCGGGGCGTGGGAGTGGCCGTCGTCGACCCTCTTCGCCATCGGCCAGGCGCAGGCCGCCGGGGCCACCGGGATCGAGCTCGACGTCCACGCCACCGCCGACGGCGAGCTCGTCGTGTGCCACGACGCCACCGTGGACCGCACGACCGACGGCCACGGGGCCATCGCCCAGCTGACCCTGGCCGAGGTGCAGCAGCTGGACAACGCCTACTGGTTCGTCCCCGGGGCCGACGTCACGCCGGACCGCCCGGCGGCCGACTACCCCTACCGGGGCCGGGCGCCGGCGGACCGCCAGTTCGGCGTGGCGACGCTGCGCGAGGTGCTGGAGGCGACCGAGGGCGTCGTGCTCAACCTCGACATCAAGCAGACGGCGCCCGTCGTGGCCCCGTACGAGGCGACGCTCGCCGCCCTGCTCGCCGAGTACGGGCGGGAGGACGACGTCATCGTGGCCTCGTTCCTCGACGCGGCCACCGCGGCCTTCGCCGAGCGCAGCCCGGTGGCCACCTCGGCGGGCACCGAGGCGGTGGCCACGTTCTGGCGGTCGGTCCACGACGGGGAGGACCCCGCCCCGCTGCCCCACGTCGCCCTGCAGGTGCCCGAGTCCTTCGGCGGCATCGTGCTCGTCGACGAGCCCTTCGTCGAGGCCGCCCACCGCCACGGCCTGGCCGTGCACGTCTGGACGGTGGACGACGAGGCGTCGATGGGCCGCCTCGTCGACCTCGGGGTCGACGGGGTCATCTCGGACCTCCCGAGCACCCTGGCCCGGGTGCTCGACGGTCGTGGGGTGGCCTGGCCCGGGCTCGGCCCCGGCTGAGCCCGGGCGTCAGCCGCGCCCGCAGTTCGGCTTCTTGCCGTGGTTGGCCTTCTTCTTCGACCGCTGCTTGCGCTTGACCGTCCGCTTCGACATAGGCCCGAGATGGTAGTGGCCAACTAACTTCTGGCGGCATGCGGGGCGGAGGGCCGTCCCGGCGAGGAGGATCGACGCCGATGCTGCGGGGGTGGTTGCTCCGCGACGGGCAGGTGCTGGCCGCGGCCGAGTGGGCCGACGAGTTTCCCGACCGGGCCAAGGGGATGCTCGGCCACCGGGGCTACGAGGGCGCCATGGTCCTGCCACGCACCCGGTCGATCCACACGCTCGGGGTCCGCTTCCCCCTCGACGTCGCCTTCCTCGACACCGACCTCGTCGTCGTCGACACCTGCCTGGTCCGGCCCTGGCGACTGACCCTGCCCCGTCGGAGCGGGCGCAACGTGCTCGAGGCGGAGGGCGGCGCCTTCGAGCGCTGGCACCTGGCCAAGGGCGACCGGCTCGAGTTCCGCGAGGCCACGTGAGCGGCCCCGGCTCCGACCCGGGGGAGCTCGTCGTGGTGGCCACGCCCATCGGCAACCTGGGCGACCTCTCGGCCCGGGCCAAGGAGGTGCTGGCCGCGGCCGACCTCGTCTGCTGCGAGGACACCCGGCGCACCCGGGCGCTCCTGAGCGCCATCGGGGTGCCCGCCGGTCGGCGCCTCGTGTCGCTGCACGGGCACAACGAGGCACAGCGGGTGGGCGGGGTGCTCGAGGCCCTCGCCGCCGGCCGGCGGGTGGCGCTCGTCAGCGACGCCGGCACGCCGCTCGTCTCGGACCCCGGGCAGCGCCTGGTCGCCGCGGCGGTGACCGCCGGGGTGCCGGTGCGGGCGGTGCCCGGCCCGTCGGCCGCGCTCGCCGCCCTGGTGGTGAGCGGGCTGCCGGCCGACCGCTTCGTCTTCGAGGGGTTCCTGCCGCGGCGAGGGGGCGAGCGAGGACGGCGGCTCGCCGCGCTGGCCGCCGAGGTCCGGACGGCCGTCCTCTACGAGGCGCCGACGCGGCTCGCCGCCACCCTGGCCGAGCTGGCCGGGGTGCTCGGCGACCGGCCGGTCGCGGTGGCCCGGGAGCTGACCAAGCTCTACGAGGAGGTCTGGCGCGGCGGCCTCGACGAGGCGGCGCGCCACTTCGCCGGGCGCGAGGTGCGCGGCGAGATCGTGCTCGTGCTCGGGGGGGCCGGGCCCCCGGCCCCGGCCGACGACGAGGAGCTGGCCGACGCGGTGCGGGCCCGCCTGGCCGCTGGCGACGGGCCGCGCGACGCCTCGGTGGCGGTGGCCGAGGCGCTCGGCGTGCCCCGGCGCCGGGCCTACGAGATGGCCATCGCCCTCCGCCGTCACGACGGCGGCTGAGAGCGGCCGGCGGGCCGCGACACCGCCGATACCATCTCGGACCGGTGTCGCACTTCTACATCACCACGCCGATCTTCTACGTGAACGACGCGCCCCACGTCGGCCACGCCTACGCCGCGGTGAACGCCGACGCCATCGCCCGCTGGCACCGGCTGCTCGGCGACGACGTCTTCTTCCTGACGGGCACCGACGAGCACGGGGCCAAGGTGGCCGAGGCCGCCGCCGAGCACGGCATGAGCCCCGGGGACTGGGCCGACCGCACCGTCGAGCGCTTCCTCGACGCCTGGCGGGGTCTCGACATCGCCAACGACGACTTCATCCGCACGACCGAGCCCCGGCACCACCAGGCGGTCCAGCGGCTCCTCCAGGCGGTCTACGACAACGGGTACATCGAGCTCGGGACCTACCGGGGCCTCTACTGCGTGTCCTGCGAGGACTACTACACCGAGGAGCAGCTGGTGGACGGGCTGTGCCCGATCCACCACCGGCCGGTCGTCGAGATGGAGGAGGAGAACTACTTCTTCAAGCTGAGCGCCTTCCAGGACCGCCTCGTCGAGTGGTACGAGCGGTTCCCCGGCGCCGTGGCCCCCGAGGGCAAGCGGCGCGAGGCCCTCTCGTTCATCAAGGGCGGCCTGAAGGACATCTCGATCACCCGGACGTCGTTCGACTGGGGGGTCCCGGTGCCCTGGGACGACGACCACGTCTTCTACGTCTGGTACGACGCGCTCATCAACTACGCCACGGCCATCGGCTACGGCGAGGACGAGGCGCGCTTCACCACCTGGTGGCCCGCGGTGCACCACCTCATCGGCAAGGAGATCCTGCGCTTCCATTGCGTCTGGTGGCCGGCGATGTGCATGGCCGCGGGCCTCGACCCGCCGGCCCACGTCTTCGTGCACGGCTGGCTCCTCGTCGGCGGCCAGAAGCTCTCGAAGAGCTGGCTCCGCCAGCAGGCCGGGCTGGCCGAGACGGGCGACGACGCCCCGGTCCGGCTGACCGAGATCGCCCCCGAGGCCCTGACCAGCGACTTCGGGGTCGACGCCGTCCGCTACCAACTGCTCCGTGACGTGCCCCTCGGCAGCGACGGCGACTTCTCCTACGAGGGGATGGTGGCCCGTTACAACGCCGACCTCGCCAACAACCTCGGCAACCTCGTCGCCCGGGTGGCCACGGTCGTCGGCTCGAAGTGCGATGGCGTGGGTCCGGCGCCCTCGCCCGACAGCCCGCTCGCCGCGGCCGCCGCGCAGGCCGTGGCCGCCGCCGCGGCGGCGTGGGAGCGCTTCGCCCCCCAGGAGGCCCTCGAGGCCACGTGGCGGCTGATCGGCGCGGCCAACGCCGAGCTCGAGGCCACCGAGCCCTGGAAGCAGGAGCCCGGCTCCGAGGTGGCGGCGGTGCTCGGCAGCGCGCTCGAGGTCCTGCGCATCGTGGCGCTGCTCTGTCTGCCGGCCATGCCGACGACGGCCGAGGAGATCTGGCGGCGCATCGGCCTCGACGGCTCGCCGGCCGAGCTCCGGTTGCCCGCCGCCGCCGAGTGGGGCGGCTATCCCGGGGACCGCCCGGTGACCAAGGGCGCACCGCTCTTCCCGCGGCGGACGGGCTGAGCCCGGTGGCCGTCGGCGACGGCTGGTTCGACTCGCACTGCCACCTCCAGGACACCTACCTCGCCGAGGGGGCCGACGGGGCCCTCGAGGCCGCCCTCGGCCGGGCCCGGGAGGCCGGGGTCGACCGCCTCGTCTGCGTGGGCACCGACGCCGCCACCTCGGCCGAGGCCCTGGCCCTGGCTCGGCGGGCCGGCCCCGACGGGCCGGCCGTCTGGGCCACGGTCGGCCTCCACCCCCACGAGGCCTCGAGGGGCGCCGCCGGCGTGGCCGAGCTCGTGGAGCGAGAGGCCGGGGACCCGGCCCTCGTGGCCGTAGGCGAGTGCGGGCTCGACTACTACTACGAGCACTCGCCCCGACCCGCCCAGCGGGAGGCCTTCGCCGCGCAGATCGCTCTCGCCCACCGGCACGGGCTCACCCTCGTCGTCCACGCCCGCGATGCCTGGGACGACCTCTTCGACGTCCTCCTCGCCGAGCGCGTGCCCGAGCGCGCCGTCCTGCACTGCTTCACCGGTGGCCCCGACGAGGCCCGCCGCTGTCTCGACGCCGGGCTCTTCGTCTCGTTCTCGGGGATCATCACCTTCAAGAACGCGGCGCCCGTCCGCGAGGCCGCCGCCCTCTGCCCGCTCGACCGCCTCCTTGTCGAGACCGACGCGCCGTTCCTCACCCCGGTGCCGCACCGTGGGGCGACGAACGAGCCTTCGTTCGTCCCGTTCGTGGGCGCCGTGGTGGCCGAGGTGAAGGGGGTGGCCCCCGAGGAGGTCGCCCGGACCTCGGGCGCCGCGGCCGCCGCGGCGTTCGGCCTCTGACGGGTTCTTTCAGCGGGTGCGCTAATTCCTTTTCCCGGTTCCCACCTGGGGTGACGCCGCCGCGGCCGCCCGCCGCGACCCGCCCACCAGCCATGACACCTTTTCCCAGGCCACCGCACCGCTCTCACCAGGGAGGACGGCTCGCCGCTCGGGTGGGTGGCCGGGGAGCAGTTTGCACGGGCCGGGCGCAGTCTCTAGCTTCGCCCCAACCCCAGAAGCCGGCTTGGTGCCGGCGCGGGCCCCGTGTCCCCGGAGAAGGGTGGAGATCTGAGGGCAGAGAGCACCGGGGGGAGGCGCGCCGCGTCCGTCGTGTTGGCGGGTGCAGCAATGGTGGCGTTGCCTCTCCTCCTGTTGCGATCCGGCTCGGAGCATGTCGGAGCATCCGTCGCCCAGGTCGAAGGTGGCACCCGTGTTGCTGCCGGCGGTCCGGCGCGCCCCGGCGCCGGCGCGGCGGCCCGCGACGCGGTGGCCACCGGGACGGCGCGCTCGGCCGCCGGGTTGCTCCCGGCGTGGCAGCTCGTGCACTTCACCGACGCGCCGACGCCGGCCGCGGTGAGCCAGCCCGCCTCGGCCACGACCTCGGCCGCCACCACCACGACGACAGCGCCGCCCACCACGACGACGGCGCCCCCTCCCACCACGACCACCACCGCCCCGCCGCCCCCCCCGACCACGACCACCACCGCGCCGACCAGCTCCGACAAGGGCATTGCCACCTGGTACCCCGAGGCCGCCCCCGGGAAGTGCGCCAGCCCGTTCCTCCCCTTCGGCACCGAGCTCACGGTCACCAGCCAGAGCACGGGGGCCACGACGACCTGCGTGGTCGACGACCGGGAGGCCGACAACCCGGGGCGGGTGGTGGACCTCTCCTATTCGGGGTTCTCACAGATCGCCGATCCGTCCCAGGGCATCGTCGAGGTCACGATCTCCTGGTGACCGGGCGCGGCCCGCGGTGACACTCTCGCGGGCCGACGTCCGGCGGTTGCTCGCCGACCACGGCCTGCGGCCGAGCCGGGCCCTCGGCCAGCACTTCGTCACCGACCCCAACACCGTGCGGCGCATCGCCCGACTGGCCGGGGTGGGCCTGGGCGACCGGGTGGTCGAGGTCGGCGCGGGCCTCGGGTCGCTCACCCTCGCCCTGGCCGAGACGGGAGCCGACGTGGTGGCCGTCGAGCTCGACCGCCACCTCGTCCCGGTGCTCACCGGGGTGGTCGAGGGGACCGGTGCGGTCGTGGTGCAGGCCGACGCCCTCGTCCTCGACTGGGACGACCTGCTCGGCGACGACGCCAGCGGTTGGTCGCTCGTGGCCAATCTCCCCTACAACGTGGCCACGCCGATCGTGCTCCGGGTGTTGGAGGAGGCGCCCCAGGTGGGCCGGCTCCTCGTCATGGTCCAGCGGGAGGTGGCCGAGCGGCTGGCCGCCGGACCCGGCGACCCGGCCTACGGTGCGCCCTCGGTGCGCGTCGCCTACTACGCCACGGCCTCCCTCGTCGGACGGGTCCCCGCCTCGGTCTTCTACCCCCGCCCGGCCGTCGAGTCGGCGCTCGTGGCCATCGCCCGCCGGCCGGAGCCGGCCGTCGACCCGGCCCTCGTCGACGAGGACCGCTTGTTCGGCCTGGTCCGGGCGGGCTTCGCCCAGCGCCGCAAGATGCTGCGGCGGTCCCTGGAGGGCCTCGTGGCCCCCGAGGCCTTCAGCGAGGCCGGGGTGCCGCCCACCGCCCGGGCCGAAGAGCTCGGCGTCGAGGCGTGGGGCCGGCTGGCCGCCGCCGGGAGGGGGGGCTGACCGTGGCCGTGCGGGCGCTGGCGCCGGCCAAGCTCACCCTCGCCCTCGAGGTCGGAGCGGTGCGGCCCGACGGGCTCCACGAGCTCCGGGCCGAGATGGTGGCCGTGGACCTCGCCGACGAGCTGTGGTTCGACGACGGTGACGGGTTGGCGGTCGAAGGCGGCGACCCGTCGCTCGACACCGGTCCCGACAACCTCGTCGTCCGGGCCCTGCACGCCGTCGGCCGGCGCGCCGCGGTGCGACTCGTGAAGCGCGTGCCGGTCGGGGGCGGCCTCGGCGGCGGCTCGAGCGACGCCGCGGCGGTGCTCCGCTGGGCCGGCTGCGACGACCCGGCGGTGGCGCTCTCGCTCGGCTCCGACGTGCCGTTCTGCCTCGTCGGTGGGCGGGCCGAGGTGGGCGGGGCGGGCGAGGTGGTGACCCCGCTCCCGTTCGTGGCCGAGAGCTTCGTCCTCCTCGTGCCGCCCTTCGCCGTCGACACCGGCGCCGTCTACCGGGCCTTCGACGAGCTGGGCCCGGGCCCGCCGGGCGCCAACCAGCTCACCCGGGCCGCCGCGGCGGTGGCCCCGGAGCTGGCCGGTTGGCGTGAGGCCCTCGAGGAGGCCACCGGGAGCGAGCCGATCCTCGCGGGGAGCGGCGCCACCTGGTTCGTGGAGGGCCGCCTCGAGGCCTTCGGACTCGCCGGGGTGGGCGAGCTCCGCCGGGGCGGCGCGACGGGTCGCCTCTTCGAGGTGCGGACCGTCCCGGCCGGTTGGGCGGGGGCGGCAGGGGCCGGCTAGGCGGAGCTTCTTACTTGCCGGCGCGGCGCTGCCAGCGGGTGGCCTTGAGCATCTTCTTGTGCTTCTTCTTGCGCATGCGCTTGCGGCGCTTCTTGATGAGCGATCCCATGGCCGACGGAGCAGGCTAGCGGGCGCCGGTCGGTGGTGCCAGGTCGGGGTGGCGCCTCGCCGGCCGGAGGTAGCCTCCGGGAGAGCACGCGGTGCGGGTCGCCGCGGAAGGAGGCCTGGTGGACGACGGCGCGAACGGGTCCCGGCCCTTCCGTCTCGTCGCGCTCGACCACGTCCAGCTGGCCATGCCGGCCGGCGAGGAGGAGCGGGCCGAGGCCTTCTACTCGGGCCTGCTCGGGCTCGCCCGCCAGGAGAAGCCCGAGCCGCTCGCCTCGCGCGGCGGGTGCTGGTTCTCGAACGGGAGGGTGACGGTGCATCTCGGCGTCGAGGCCGACTTCCGACCGGCCAAGAAGGCCCACCCGGCGTTGGTGGTCGACGACTTCGACGCCCTCGTCGAACGGCTGGCCGGCGCGGGCCACGCCGTCCGGCCCGACACCGACCTGCCCGGGGTGCGCCGGGGCTACGTGGACGACCCGTTCGGCAACCGGGTCGAGGTCATCGCGGCCGGCTGACCGCCACCACCACGTCGGCCACCCGCTCGAGGTAGAGGGCCTTCCTGGGGCAGGCGGCCACGGCCGCCTCGGCCACTTGGAGGAGGCCCTGGGGCACCGGTCGCGTGTCGAGCACGGGGTAGCCCCACTCGTCGAGGCGGATCAGCTCCGGCGCCAGCTCGGCGCAGTGGCCGAAGGCGTCACAGGCGATCGGGTCGACCCGCAAGCGTCGGGTCACCGCCACGACGCCTCCTCGGTCCGGGCCGGGAGGACGAGCACGCTCGCCCGGTGGGCCGAGGGGCACGGGCCCTCGTCGAGATGGCGGGCCATGTCGTCGGCGAAGACGCGGAGCGCGCTCCGCACGAGGCGTACCACGCCGTCGGGATGGCGGCAGGCGCCGCGCCCGACGATGGCCTCGAGGCGCGAGGCCAGCCGGGCCCCGCTGTCACGGCGCTGGCCGAAGGCCAGCTGCTCGAGGTCGTCGGCCACCGCCGGCAGGCCGAAGGCGCAGGGGCCGCACTGCCCGGCGCTCTCCCCGGCCATCCAACGGGCCACGCGGGCCGTCTCGGCGACCCCGCAGCCGTCGTCGGGGAGGGCCACCACCACACCGGCCCCGAGGGTGGCGCCGCGCTCGGCTAAGGGCGCGGGGGCGAGCGGCGTGTCGAGGTGCGCCCCCGACAGCCAGGTGCCGCCGTAGCCGCCGAGCAGGACGGCCGGCGGCGGGGAGCCGCCCGCCGAGGCCAGGACCTCGCCCACCGGGGTGCCGAGCGGCACCTCGAGCACGCCCGGCCGGGCCACGGCGCCCGAGACCGTGACGAGGGTGGTCCCCGGCGCCTCGGCGGTGCCGAGCGACCGGAACCAGGCGGGACCGTGGCGGGCCACGAGGGCCACGTGGGCGTGGGTCTCGGCGTTGTGCACGAGGGCCGGGCGCGGCCCGACCGACGGACGGGGCGGGCGGCCCGGCGGCCGGAAGGTGGGGACGGCCTCCCCACCGGCCAGCCAGTGCAGGAGCGCCGACTCCTCGCCGGCCACGTAGCGGCCCGGCGGGAGGCGGAGCTCGGTGGCGGTCGAGAGCCCCGAGCGGCGGCGCTCGTCGATGGCCCGCTCGTAGGCCCGGGCCGCCGCCGGTTGGTCGCTCGCCACGCAGACGTAGACCGCGGCGGCGTGCGAGGCTTCGGCGAGGAGCTCGGCCCCGTCGAGGACGAGGTGGGGCGCGTGGGTGGCGAGGACGAGGTCCTTCTTGCTCGCCGGCTCACCCTCCATGGCGTTCACGACGACGACCGGGCGCCGGCGCCGGGCCCCCACGGCCTCGAGCTTCTTGGCCGCGGGGAAGGCCGCCCCGCCCCGCCCGGTCAGGCCGGCTTCGGCGAGGAGCGCGGCCAGCTCGGGGAGCGCGGTGCGACGGGCCCCCCGGGGGCGCGGGAGGGGCCCGTGCACCCGCAGGTGGCCGGCCAACCCCGACGCGCCCTCGGGGTCGGCCAGGCCGGCGAGGAGCCGGCCGGCCGTCGGGCGTTCGCAGACCGCGGTCACGGCCGGGGCGGCCGTCGGGGCACCGCGGGGTACGCCGCGGTCGGCCGCGGTCGGCCGGCCACGGCCGAGCTCGAGGCGACGACCCTCGTGTCGGCGGGGGTGGCGGTGACGACGGCCCCCCGGCCCCGCGGCGGGGCGGTGCGGTGGCCGCCCCGGTGGGGGTCGGCGAAGAGCCGCCAGCCCACCGCGGCGAGCACCGCGGCGAGGCAGACGGCCACGGTCACCTGGAGCCAGCCGAAGGCCACGTCGGTGCCGATGCCCACGGCGTGGGCCACGGCGATCGGGAAGCAGGCGTAGGCCAGCCAGTGGACGCCCCGCCAGAGGCGGACGCTCAGGTGCTGACGCAGGAGGCTCGTCACGAGCACCGCGAGGAGGAGGTCGAAGGCCACGGTGCCGAGGCCGACGAAGAGCGGCCGGTAGCCGGCGGTGAAGGGCACGACGGTGGCCAGCCAGCCGATCGGGACGAACGAGTCGGCGGCCGCCGTGACGATGTGGAGGGCCAGGAAGACGAGGGCGACGAGCGAGATCCGGCGGTGCAGGTCGCTGACCGCGAAGCGCGGCAGCGACTCGTTGCCCGCCCGGGTGCTCGTGAGGATGCCGAGGACCACCGTGGCGGTGAGGAGCACGAGGGCCACGACCCCGGAGGCCCGGGTCGTGTACCAGAGGAAGGGGTTCGTGACGGCCAGCACGGCGGCGACCGCCGGGGTCAGACCGTCGGCCGGGGCCAGTCGCCCAGCTCGAGGACCTCGCCGTCGGCCGCCACGAGGCGGGCGGGCAGCCCGAAGCGGTCCAGCCGCTCGGGGGCCTCGTCGCCCCACACGACGGCCGCGGTCGAGGCCGCGTTGGCCTCGACGCAGGTGCGGGCGGCCACGGTCACGAGGCGCCACACCGGCCGGGCCGGCCAGCCGGTGCGGGGGTCGACGATGTGGTGGAGGGGCCAGTTGTCGCGCCACCAGCTGCGGGCGGTCGTGCCGGAGCTCGCCAGGCCGCCGGAGAAGACCGCGACGGTGCAACCTTCGTCGACCGGCGCCAGGCGGGCGTCGGCGGCCACCGCCACCGGCCAGCCCTGCTCGGGCACCGGACCGGCCACCGCCACGTCACCGCCGATCGAGAGGAGCGTGCCGGCACCGGTGACACGGGCGACCGCGGCGGCCGCCCGGTCGCAGGTGAGCGCCTTGGCCGTCGCCCCGAGGTCGAGGTGCACGCCGTGGCGGAGCGTCACTGTGCGCTCGCGGCGGTCGAGCACGACCGAGCGCCACCCCGGTGCCGGCAGCGGGAGGCCGTTCAGCGGCCGGCTGGGCAGACCCGCCGCCACCTCGTCGTAGTCCCGGTCGTAGCCGAGGGCGATGAGGGCGCCGCCGACGGTCGGGTCGACCGCGCCGTCGGTGGCCTCGGCCGCGGCGAGGGCCGTCTCCAGGGCCTCGAGGAAGAGGGGGGTCACCCGAACCGGCCGCCCGCCCGCCCAGGGGAGGCGCGACAGCTCGGAGCCGGGCTCGAAGCGGTTGGCCGCCCGGTCCATCGCAGCGAGCTCGCGCCGGACGATCTCGCGGGCTTCTGGGAGGGCCGACGCCGGCTGGACGCTGAGGCTCACCGTCGTCCCCCAGACCCCCCACTGGCTGGTGGCGACGGGCGGCTCGACGATGCTGAGCGCGGGCGGCGCCGGCTCGGCGGTGGCCCACTCGGGGAGGGCGACGCTCATGACTGTCCCGTCACCGCCAGGGGGGACTGCCCCGTCGAACTGGGCCCGACGGAGGGCGCCGAGATCCCCGAGCCGTTGAAGGACGACCCCGAGGAGCCGCTGCCCGACGACGCAGGGGCCGTTCCCGAGCCGCTCTGTGCCACGGAGGGGGATGTGGCGGCGGCCCGGGCACTGTGGCCCGGTGCGTCGTGGGCAGCGATACCGATGAGCACGCCAGTGCCGGCCACTGCAAGAGCCACGACCCAGTGGGTGGTGCGCCGGACGCGGTCGATGGCGGAGTCGCGTCCGTAGGTGTCGTAGCTGCGGTTCGGCTCGGCGTGGGGCATCGGTGCTCCTCGTGTGCAGCCATCGTCGCCGGCTCAGGTAAGAGCACCGCGAGGCCGCGATAAGAAGCGCCGAAAAATGTGCTGAGCGCCAGCTGACGGTCGGGGCGGGCCGCCGGGGCTCAGTCCTCGACCGGGACCTCGTCGGGGTCGAGAACCGCATGGAGCTGGAGGCGCAGGACCGCCCCGCCGCCCTCGGCGGCGGCCGCCTCGACCGAGCCCCCCTCGGCCCCCGCCACCTGGGCCACGATGGCCAGCCCGAGGCCCGAGCCCGGGAGGGCCCGGGCGGTCCTCGAGCGGTAGAAGCGGTTGAAGATGTGGGGGAGGTCCTCGGGCGAGATGCCCGGGCCGTGGTCCCGGACGGTCACGAGCCCGTCCTGGCAGGTGACCTCGACGGTGCCGCCGTCGGGGCTCCACTTGATGGCGTTGTCGAGCAGGTTGCCCACCGCGTGGGCGAGCCGGTCGCGGTGCCCGACGACCCAGGTGGGGCTGACCGAGGTGTCGAACATGACGCCCCGGCTCCGCCCGTGGGTCGTGGCGAGGGCCACCGCGTCCTCGACGAGGAGGTCGAGCCGGAGGAGCGCCGCCTCCTCCCGCCTGGGCTCGCCCCGGGCCAGCTCGGCCAGGTCGCCCACGATGTTGGTCAGCTCCTCCAGCTGCGCCAGCACGTCGCTCACGAGCACCTCGCGGTCCTCGGCCGGGAGCTCGTCGATCCGCCGCACCACCTCGAGGTTGGTCCGCAGGCTGGTGAGCGGGGTCCGCAGCTCGTGCGAGGCGTCCTGGACGAGACGACGCTGGGCGTCCTGGGACGTCTCGAGGGCCGCGAGGAGCCGGTTGAACGCCCGCCGCAGCCGCCCGAGCTCGTCCGGACCGCCGGGCGGGAGCCGGCGGGTGACGTCGAGGGTCTGGGCGATGTCCTCCACCGACGAGGTGAGGTCGTTGACGGGCACGAGCGTGGTGCGGGCCACCAGCCACCCGAGCAGGATGGCCAGCGCGATGCCCATCACGACGACGAGAGCGAGGGCCAGGCCGAGGTGGGTCAGCTGGTTGTTCACCCCCGTGAGCGGGGTCGCCAGCAGGAGCGCAGCCCCGGGGTTGAGGATCGTCACGGCGGGGTTCTCGGGTCCGCCGTAGGCGGCAAAGCCCGGCGGGATGTGTGAGACGTACTCCCGGTAGGGCTGGCCGTTGATCGTGACGTTGGCCCAGTAGGGCGCGGCCTTGCCCGCAGCCACCGCGTACACCCGCTCGCTCACCGGCAGCCGGTTGTTCGGGCACTGGCCCCCGGGGACGACGACGCAGGCCACGTCGCCCGGGAAGAAGTCCTGCTGCTGGATGAGGCCGGGCGGGTTCGCGTCCTCCGCCGCCACGAGGGCGCCGTCCGCCCGCGACTTCAAGAGGTCGTCCACCGAGTTGATGACGGCGTTCCTCGAGGCGAAGAACGTCGCCGCGGCGGCGAGCAGCACGGCGATGGCGACGGCCACCGCAGCGGCCATGACGAGTCGGCTGCGGAAGGTCATGGCGAGCGCCGGCGCCGAGCCTCCGGGATCGTCACGCGCTCAGCCCTCCCGCAGCACGTAGCCCACGCCCCGGACCGTGTGGAGACAGCGCGGCTCGCCATCGGCTTCGGTCTTGCGCCGCAGGTAACCGACGTAGACGGCGAGCGAGTTGGTGCCCGAGTCGAAGTCGTAGCCCCATACTCGTTCCAAGATGACCTCGCGCGTCAGCACCTGCCGGGGGTGGCGCAAGAGGAGCTCGAGGAGGTCGAACTCGATGCGGGTCAGGGTGAAGGTTCGCTCGCCCCGGGATGCCTCCCTCGTGCCGAGGTCGAGCGAGAGGTCGCCGAAGCGGAGGACCTCCCCCTCCTCACCGGTCCGCCGGCGCAGGAGCGCCCGCAGCCGGGCGAGCAGCTCGGCCAGGGCGAACGGCTTGACCAGGTAGTCGTCGGCCCCGGCGTCGAGGCCCACCACCCGGTCGTCGACCGCGTCGCGGGCCGTGAGGATGAGCACCGGGATGTCGTCACCGGTGGACCGCAGCCGGCGGCAGACCTCGAGCCCGTCGAGGTCCGGGAGGCCGAGGTCGAGCACGACGGCGTCGGGCGGAGAGAGCGCCAGGGACTCGAGGGCGGCGTGGCCGTCGGCCACCACCTTCACCTCGTAGCCCTCGAGGCGCAGAGCCCGGTCGATCGAGCCGCTGACGGCGGCATCGTCGTCGACCACGAGGATCTTCACGGACGCGACGCCTCCTTCCTACGGTCACCGGTCTCGGCGGACGGCCGGGGTGATGCCGTCATCGGGCCGCGCGACGTGCTGAAGTGGCAGCTTACCGGCGGACTCGCCGTTCGATCGGGCAGGCGCCGCGTCGCCGTGTGGTACTCCTGTCAGGAGTGAGGAAGGCCGATGGCCGTCCTTCCGGGGTAGTTCAACTGGCAGAACGTCGGCCTTTGGAGCCGGATGTTGGAGGTTCGAGCCCTCCCCCCGGAGCAATCCCCGCCCGGACCCTTGAGCGCCCATGATGGAAAGGTGCGTGACCTGCTGGAGCCCGTCTTCGGGCCGATCGAAGCGCTCGCACCGGTGCATCGGGGTTACACCAACAACGAGCGCTTCATCGTCCGCTTCGCCGACGGCACCTCTGCCTTCGTGAAGGCCGCCGTCAACGACGAGACGGCCGAATGGCTGCGGCGGGAGCACCGGATGTACGAGTGCCTCGCCGGTCAGGGCATCACGCCGGGGCTGCTCGCCTGGATCGGCGGCGCACGGCCGGTGCTCGTCCTCGAGGACCTCACTGACGGGTGGTGGCCACCTCCCTGGCGCGACGGCGACGGCGACGTCGACGCCGTCGTGAGCGCACTCGGTCGACTGGCCGATGTCGATCCCCCCGGGCACCTCACCCCGCTCGTCGACGGCGAGCAGCCCGGTGAGGGCTGGAGCCTCGTGCTCGCCGACCCGTCGCCCTTCCTGTCGTTGGGCCTCTACGGAGCGGACTGGCTGGAGCGGGTTGGTCCCGTGCTCCGGGAGGCGGCAGTCGCCGCACCCCTCGCCGGCCGCTCGTTGCTGCACCTCGACGTCCGGAGCGACAACCTGTGCCTGCGCGAGGGTGCGGCCCTGCTCTTCGACTGGAACCTCGCCTGCCTCGGCAACCCGCAACTGGACGTGGCGTTCTGGCTCCCGAGCCTGGCCATGGAGACCGGCCGTCGACCCGAGTACGTCATGGCCGATTGCCCACCCGAGCTGGCGGCCTATGTGGCCGGGTTCTTCGCCTGCCGAGCGGGCCAACCAGTGATCCCGCACGCTCCGATGGTCCGGGCGGTGCAGCTCGACCAGCTGCGGACGTCACTCCCTTGGGCCCTGCGAACCTTGGGTATCGACGCCGAGAGTCCGTAGACCTCCCGCTCGTTCGTCGAACAGGTCGAAGGGTGCTGCTGTTGCCCGGCAGCGATGCGACGATGGCAGGCCAAGCGCCGCCGATCTCAGCGGCGTCGGTTTACCAGGGAAGGCCAGCGTCGGCAGCTGATCCGTCGTAGCCCGCGTCGCCGAAGGCGAACACGCCGCCATCGGCTCCGAGCAGCCAGTAGCCGCGATGATCCGCGGTGGCCGCGATGTCGAGGATGGGAGCCTCAGACGTCACCCCGTCGCCCGGGAGGGACCCGTAGAAGGGTGTCCCGACGGCAAAGACGGCACCGTCGGGAGCGACGTACCACTGGCCCAGCCCGCTGGCGGTGGCTGCCACCCCTGTCAGAGGGGACATAGAGGGCGGTGAGACGTTCGGCGGCGGGGCAATCGGGTAGGAGCCGGCCAGGTCACCGTAGCCATACCCGCCGAAGAAGCCTCCGGCCTCGAGATACCCGGCGCCGTCAGGGGCGGCGGCGATGCCCGCAACGGGCATGACTGGCCCACCCGGGTTGAAGGCTTGGCTGACCGACCCGTAGTAGGCGGATGACCCGAACGCGAACACGCTCCCGTCGGCGCCGACGAGCCAGTAGCCGCCGCCTTCGGGGTTGGCGGCGATTCCGACGATGGGAGCTGCAGGGGTGATGCCGATAGCGGGCAACGAGCCGTAGAAGGAACCGTCGCCGAAAGCGAACACGCCTCCGTCGGCGGCGACGAGCCAGTAGCCGCCGCCGTCAGGCGTCGCCGCGATGCCGACGATGGCCGAGGCGGGGACCAGGTGCGATCCGGGCAGCGATCCGTAGAAGGCGGCAGTCCCGAAACTGAACACGCCACCCCCGGCCTGCGCCAGCCAGTACCCGGTTCCCGACGGGGTTGGGGCCAGGCCCACAAATCGTGACGGGGATGGCGTGACGGATGTGACCTCGAAGGGCGCTGTGTAGTCCTGCTCTGGGCCGGACGCGGGGCCGCAATCGACGAGGAACTCGTACGTCCCCGTGGTGACCGGCCCCAAGTGCGGGATGTAGGGCGGGATCAGGAAACGGCCGTTGAAATTCTGGCCGATGCCGCGGTTGAGAGGGATCACCTGAGCGTACGCCGAGCCGAGGACACCGGTAGTGAAGATCGGTGTCGAGCATGAGGTGTTGGCGGGAGCCACGAAGCTCACGGCGACGTAAGCGCCGACTGACCCCGAGTTGGAACTAAGCGTCAGGCCCGGCTGTTGGGCGCCAGCCATGGCGGCATGACCCAGCAGGGTCGCAGTCGGTATGACGGCGACGAGAAGCAGGGCCGACAGTGCGCCACACCGGATAGGTGTTCGCATCGCGAACCTCCTCCAAGTCGCGTCATCGCGCGACGTCAACCTCGCGTTCCACGACGGATCGTGCCAGGGCGGAAAGTCACCCGCCCTCGGGTTCGACTGAACGGCCCCGCCGCCGCATGTCGGCGCCTCCTCCGTCCCGGCTCACCTGCCGATGGTCACACGCCGTCGGCCGCTGTCTCGGCGGTCAACGCCCGAGGTTCTCCCGGATGAACTCGAGGATGCGGATGTGCTTGTTCGTGTCCATCTGCATCAGCTCGACGATGAGGCCCCAGAGGGTCGTGTCCTGCACTGACCGGAGCTGTTTGGACAGCTTGCGGAGCTCGCCCAGGTCTTTCCGCTCCACCTCCAAGAAGTGCTCGGTCTCCTCGCGGAGGCGGTCGCGATCTGTGCCCGGCTCGTCCAGGTACGGGATCGGCTGGCCGGTGCTCCGCAGCTCGGCGAAGGACTTCACGGTCGCGGCCAGGTCGGCAAACAGCCGGTGGTGCCGCTCCTCGTCGTCCAGGATCAGCTTGGCGAGGTAGCGAAACGCCGGCGAGCTCGCCTCTTCGGCCAGTTCTCGGTACTGCTCGAGGATGTCGCGCTCGGCGCCGACGTGGTGGGACAGATTGTCGTAGAGCTCCTGCTCCCAGACGCTCGCTCCCGGGATCGTCGTGGTCACCATGACCTCCTCACTCAGCCGCGGCGCCGACCCGCTGGCCGCGACCGTTCGCTTCGACCTCCACTCTTCCTGATCAGAGGCCTGTTCTCAATTCCATCGTGCGGGCCGGCCGGTCGGGCGGCCAGTGCCGAAAGTCCCGAAGAGAGACGGTGCCGAGGTGTCGGAGCGGTGCGGTCGCTCCCCGGCCGCCCCGCTGTGCCCGCCAAGGCGGACCGTGCCAGGGGCCGAACCGACGTTCACGGCTCTTCAGGCCCGGACGGCGGAGCGGCGGGGTGCTGCCGGAGGGACGGCGCGTCGTGGCGCTGGTCGTAGGTGGCCAGCTCCTCGAGGTACCGGTTGTAGGCCGCCAGCTCGCCGTCCTCTTCTTCTTGTTGCTTGTCCTTCGGAGCAGCGTCGGCCGACAGGTCGCCGTGGCCGTTGGTCTCGGGGCTGTCCGGGGCCGGGGTCTTCGACCGGCCGGGACGGATGGGCGCCTCGTGGACGAGGCGCCACCAGAGATAGATGGCGTAGGCGGCGAAGAACGGCCACTCGAAGGCGTAAGCCCAACTCAGCTCGTTCCCCGAGACGGCCCGGCGCACCTGCCAGTCGGTCAGGGCAACGCAGGCGCCGACGAACACGACGAGGACCACATGGAGCACCACCGACCGGGGGGACCACCACCGAACGTCCACCGTCGGCCAGGTTACGATGCCGCGGCGGGGGCGTCGGTCTCAGGGGATGAAGTCGTCGATGAGGGCGGCGAGCTCGAGCGGCTTGTCGCCCTGGACGCTGTGGCCGGCGCCCCCCACCTTCTCGACCCGGGCGCCGGGGGAGCGCCGCAGGAGCTCGGCCTCGTCCTCGTCGCCCACGACCGTGCCGGTCGCCATGCCCCGGACGAGCATCACGGGCATGCTGAGGCGCGAGACCGCCTCCCAGAGGTCATCGAAGTCGGGGGCCACGGCCGGCGGTGCGCCCTCGGGCGCCGGCTGGCGGAACCGGGCCCAGCGCCACACCCAGGTGCCGTCCTCCTGCTGGACGGCGTTGTGCAGGATGCCGCGCCGCAACGACGCCTCGCTCCGGGTGGGGTTGAACTCGATCGTGCGGGCGAGGATCTCGTCGAAGCTGTCGAACGTCGCCGGGCCGTTCACGAAGGCGATGATCGGCGCCGCCTTGTCCTTGTCGACGCCGGGCGTGACGTCGACGAGCACCAGCTTCGGCACGAGGTCGGGTCGGCTGTCGGCCAGGGCCAGCGACGTGAGGCCACCGAGCGACATCCCGACGACGCCGCGGGCCGCTGGGGCGAGGGCCTCGATCACCGTGGCGACGTCGGCCGCGTGGTCGCGTACCCCGCCGACGTCGTTCCTCGGGCCGTCCGAGTGGCCGTGGCCCGGGAGGTCGACCGCCAGGAGCGGTCGCCCGAGGGCCATCGCCACGGTGTCCCACGTGTGCGCGTTCTGTGAGCCGCCGTGGAGCAGGACGACCTCGGGTTCGCTCTCGCCCCAGACGAGCGCGCTCAGCCGGCGGTCCGGACCGACCTCGACCGACTCCCGGCGCACGGTCGGCGGACCCTCGTAGGGGAGCCCGAACTCCTCGGCGTTCTCGTGGAACAGCCCGAACTCGTCGTACTCGACGCGCTCCATGGACCGCACCCTACTGGCCCAGCCTCGAGCGGCGGCGGGCCGGAGAGGGCCCACCGGGGGCGAACGCGACCCCACGACCAGGGACGCGAGCGGTCGGCCCTGTGGTGCCGCGAGAAGGGCCGGCGGTGAGGGAAGAATGGCCGCCATGACCTCCCGAGCGCTCTTCGCCGTCGTGCTGGCCGCCGGCGAGGGCACGCGTATGCGCTCGGAGCGACCCAAGCCGCTCCATTTGCTCTGCGGCCGGCCCATGGTGCTCCACGTGCTCGACGCGCTCGCCGAGCTCGACGTCGATCGGGTCGTCGTCGTGGTCGGCCACCGCGGCGAGTGGGTGACGAAGACCCTCGTCGACCACGCGCCGAGCAACCTCGAGATCGAGTTCGTCGAGCAGCCCGAGCCGCACGGAACCGGCGACGCCACGGCGGTCGCGCTGACGGGCCTGCCTCACGACTGGGGCGAGGAGGCCGACATCGTCGTGCTGCCGGGCGACACGCCGCTCCTCCGACCGGCGACGCTCGCCGCGCTCGTCCGCCGGCACCGGGCCTCCGACGCCGCGGCCACCCTCCTCACCGCGGTGGTCTCGGACCCGACCGGCTACGGCCGGGTGGTGCGCGGCCGCGACGACCTCGTGGCCAAGGTGGTCGAGGAGTCCGACGCCAACGAGACCGAGCGGCGCCTGAGCGAGATCAACACCTCGATCTACTGCTTCCGCCAGGCCGTCCTCGCTCCGTCGTTGCGCCGCCTCAGCCCGGCCAACCTCCAAGGCGAGTACTACCTGACCGACACCATCGCCGTGCTCTACGAGGCCGGCTACACCGTGCAGTCCCTCACGACGGCCGACCCCATGGAGGCGGCCGGGGTCAACGACCGGGCCCAGCTGGCGGTGGCGGAGGCCGAGCTGCGGGACCGCATCAACGAGCGGTGGATGCGCCGCGGCGTGACGATGTGGGACCCCGAGCGCACCTACGTCGATGCCACCGTGGAGCTGGCCACCGACGTGTCCCTCCTCCCCGGGGTCATCCTGCGGGGCGCCTGCCGGGTGGGCGAGGGGGCCGAGATCGGACCGGACAGCACCCTGGTCGACACCGATGTCGGGGCCCGGGCCGAGATCCGACAGAGCGTCTGCACGCACGCCTCGGTCGGGGCGCGGGCCAGGGTCGGTCCGTACGCCGTCCTCGGCCCCGGCTCGATCGTCGAGGAGGGCGCCACGGTGCAGCCGTTCACCACGCTCCCGGACGAGGAAGGCTGACCACCCCTCCGGCGACGGGGGGTGGGGCGGGGTAGCGTCGGACACGTGGAAGTCATCCCTCGTCGACGTCTGGAGCTCGTGTCGGGGCGCTCCCACCCTCACCTGGCGCAACGGATCGCCACCCATCTCGGTGTCGTGCTGTCCGAGCCCAACCTCCGGGAGTTCTCCAACGGCGAGATCCATTGCCGATTCGAGAACTCCGTCCGGGGGGCGGACGTGTTCATCGTCCAGACCCACTGCGGGCCGGTCAACGACGCCCTGATGGAGCAGCTGATAATGATCCAGGCGGCCAAGCTCGCCTCGGCCAAGCAGATCACGGCGGTCTGCCCCTACTACGGGTACTCCCGCCAGGACCGCAAGTCGACCGGCCGCGAGCCCATCACGGCCAAGCTGGTGGCCGACCTCCTCTCGGTGGCCGGCGCGGACCGGGTGATGAGCGTCGACCTCCACTCCGGCCAGATCCAGGGGTTCTTCGACGTCCCCTTCGACCACCTGATCGCCACCCCCGTCCTCGAGGGCTACCTCCGTGAGCACACGGCCGGGAACGTGACCGAGATGGTCGTGGTGGCGCCCGACGCCGGGCGTGTGAAGGTGGCCGAGCGCTACAGCCAGCGGCTCGGCTGCGACCTCGCCCTCGTCTACAAGCGCCGTCCCCGGGGCCGGGAGAACCAGGTCGAGGCCCGCCACGTGGTCGGCGACGTCGAAGGGCGCCACTGTGTCCTGATCGACGACATGATCGACACGGCCGGGACCATCGTGGCCGCGTCCGAGCTCCTGGCCGACGCCGGGGCCGCCGACATCTGGGCAATGGCCACCCACCCGGTGCTCTCCGACCCGGCCACGGACCGCCTGAAGGCCTCGGTGATCTCCCGGGTCGTCGTCACCGACACCCTGCCGGTGCGAGAGGAGTGCGTCTTCGACAAGCTCGAGGTGTTGTCGGTGGCCCCCCTGATCGCCGACGCCATCGATGCCGTCTTCGAGGACACCTCGGTCTCGGAGATCTTCGGCGGCGACAACCTGGCCTGACCGAGGGGCCTCCTCACGGGCCGACCGACCCGAAGCCGCTGGTCGACTAGCATGACCAGCCGTTCCGGGGAGGGCGAGCACCACCCCCCGGCCACCGAACCGCTCGAGGAGTCCCTGTCATGCCCGAGATCACCCTGGCCGCCGAAGTCGGCCGTCCGCTGGGCAGCCGCAACACCCGGCGCCTCCGCCGGGAGGGGAAGATCCCCGGCGTCATCTACGGGCACGGCACCGAGCCCCTCCCGGTGGCCGTCGTGGGCCGGGACCTGCGGACCGCCCTCTCGGGGGACTCCGGCCTCAACACGCTGCTCTCGCTCGAGGCCGCCGGGAAGACCTACCTGACGCTCGCCCGGGAGATCCAGCACCATCCGGTCAAGGGCACGGTGAACCACGTGGACTTCGTGATCGTGCGGCGGGACGAGATCATCGCCGCCGAGGTGCCGATCTCGCTCATCGGCGAGGCGATCGAGGTCCAGCGGGGCGACGGTCTCGTCGACCAGCAGCTGTTCAACCTCTCGGTCCGGGCGATCCCGGCCAACGTCCCGAGCTCCATCGAGGTGGACGTGAGCGAGCTCGTCATCGGCGGTGCCGTCCGGGTGGCCGACCTCCCGCTCCCCGAGGGGGTCACGACAGAGCTCGACGGCGAGTCGATCGTGGTCATCGGCCAGCCGCCGCGGGTGGTCGTCGAGGAGGCGGCCGAGGGCGAGGCGGCCGAGGGCGAGGCGGCCGAGGGCGAGGCGGCCGAGGGCGGCGAGGCTCCGGCCGAGTCGGCCGCCGGCGCCGACCAGCCGGCCTCCGAGGGCTAGGCCCTGGTCCGTCTACTCGGACGGCGGCGGCTCGCCGGGGGAGCAGCCGAGCGCCGGGGCACGCCCGCCGACCTGCTGGTCGTGGGACTCGGCAACCCCGGCCAGGAGTTCGCGGCCAGCCGTCACAACGTCGGTGCCGACGCGGTGCGCCGGCTGGCCGAACGTCAGGGTGCTGCGCCCCTCAAGCCCATGCGGGGCCAGCGGGCGGCCGTGGCCGAGGTCCGGCTCGGTCACCAGGCGGTGGCCCTCGCCGTCCCCACCACCTTCATGAACGAATCCGGGGAGGCCGTACGCCCGCTCGTCCGCCGCTTCGGCATCGAGGACCCCGAGCGGCTCGTCGTGCTGCACGACGAGCTCGACCTGCCGCCGGGACGAATTCGGGTGAAGGTCGGCGGGGGGACGGCCGGTCACAACGGTCTCCGCTCCCTCCAGTCCCACCTCCACACCACCGACTTCGTCCGGATACGGATCGGCGTGGGCAAGCCGCCGAGCGCCGCGGCGGGCGCGGACTACGTCCTGCGCCGACCGCCCAAGGCCGAGCGGGAGGCCCTGAACCAGGCCATCGAATCGGCCGCCGACGCCGTCGAGGTCATCGCGACCGAAGGTGTGGCGGCGGCGATGAACCGCTTCAACGCTGAGACGGCAACGTGACTGGCTCTGCCCGCCGCACCGTCGGCACGAAAGACCGGGCGAGCCGAACCGCCTGAGACGAAATCCCTCAGATCTCGGTTGAGAGACCCAGCGCGGCGCGCACCCAGCGCACAACGCCGACCAACTCCCAGACGTTGTGGACCTGGACGAACCTCAGGTGGTCCGCGTTGACGACGGCACAAGTAGATCGGGGCTCGTCGGGATGGCACCCCCGGTAGCGTCGAGCACATGACCCCCGTGGAGGCCGAGGGCCTGGCCGGACTGCCCGCGCTCTTCCGGCACGAGCCGTCGCTCCCACGCGCCCTCGGTACGTCGGCCGGCACGCTGGCTGTGCCAGGCCCAGCCCAGGCCTTCGTGCTGGCCGGGCTGGCCACCGTGAGCGAGCGATCGCCGCTCTTCGTCGTCACGGCCACCACGTCGGCCGCCGAGCGCCTCGCCGACGACCTGCGGTGCTTCCTCCCCCGGGAGGACCCCGGTGAGGGGAGGGTGGCCGGCGACCTCGGCGATCCGGTCGTGATCCTCCCGGCGTGGGAGACCCTGCCCTTCGAGCGGGTGAGCCCGGAGCTCTCGACGATGGGTCGGAGGCTGGCCGTCCTCTGGCACCTGGCCGGGGAGGGCCGCCGTCCGAAGGTGGTCGTCGTGCCGGTGCGGGCCGCCCTGCAGCGGCTCGGCACGTGGCGGGAGGCGACCACGCCGCTCGTGGTCCGGGCCAAGGGCACCCTCGACGCGGACGCCACGCTCTCGAGGCTGGCGGCGGCCGGGTACCGCCGGGAGCACCAGGTGGAACACCGTGGGGAGCTGGCGGTGCGCGGCGGCATCATCGACGTGTTCCCGTCGACGGCCGACGCCCCGGTGCGGATCGACCTCTTCGGCGACGAGGTGGACCGGCTCACCGTCTTCGACGTGAGCGACCAGCGCTCGGTGGCTGACCTCGACGAGGCGGTGCTCTTCGGCTGCCGCGAGCTCGTCCCGACCGACGCGGTCCGCCGCCGGGCCGCCGAGCTGGCCGAGCGAGAGCCGTGGGCCGCGGCCACGTGGGAGCGGCTGGCCGAGGGTCACGTGTTCGACGGCATGGAGTCGTGGCTGCCCTGGCTCGACGACGACGTGTCGCTCGTGACGGACGAGCTGGCCGAGGCGGCCCTCGTGGTCGTCGTCGAGCCCCGGCGGGTCCGGGACCGGGCGGCCGAGCTGCACGACGAGGAGGGGGCGCTGGCCGAGGCGCTCGCCACCACCTGGGGCCTGGCGGGCGACGACCCGGTCGAGCTCGAGGCGCGGATCCCCCGCCTCTACCAGCCGTTCGCCCGATTGCTGGCCGAGTGCCCCGCCGCCGTGCTCTCCCTCACGCCCACGCCCGAGGGGCCCGACGCCCCGTCGGTGCGGGTCGGGGGCCTCCAGCCGGTGGCCGGTGACGCCGCCCGCCTCGCCCGGCAGGTGGTGGAGCTGACGGGGGAGGGGTACTCGGTCACGCTCTGCGCCGGGACGGAGGCCGGCGCGGCCCGCCTGGCCGGCGTGCTCGCCGACGAGGGCGTCGTGGCGCCGGTCCTGTCCGCCGCTCCGGCCACGCCCGGGGCGAGGGTGGTGGTGGCCCCGCTCACCGCCGGCTTCATCCTCCCCGACCTCCACCTGGCCGTCCTCGCCGAGTCGGACGTGACCGGCCGGCGCACCCCGCACCGCACCGCCCGGCCCCGGGCCCGGCCGACCGACGGGTTCTTCGACGATCTCGCCGCGGGGAGCTACGTCGTCCACCGCCAGCACGGGGTGGCCCGCTACGGCGGCATGACGAGCCGCACCGTGGCCGGCACGACGAGGGACTACCTCGTCCTCGAGTATCGGGGCAACGACCGCCTGTACCTCCCGGTCGACCAGATCGCCGCGGTCACCCCCTACAGCGGCGGCGAGTCCCCGACGCTGTCTCGCATGGGCGGCGCCGAATGGCAGCGGGCCCGGGCCCGGGCCCGGGCGGCGGCGAGCGAGATCGCCGCCGAGCTCGTCGACCTCTACCGCCGACGGCTGTCCGTCCCCGGGCACGCCTTCCCACCCGACACGCCGTGGCAGCTCGAGTTCGAGTCGGGCTTCGCCTACAGCGAAACGGCGGACCAGCTGCGGGCCATCGCCGAGGTGAAGGCGGACATGGAGCTCGGCCGGCCGATGGACCGCCTCGTCTGCGGCGACGTGGGCTTCGGCAAGACCGAGGTGGCGCTGCGGGCGGTCTTCAAGGCCGTCCACGACGGGACCCAGGCGGCCGTCCTCGTGCCGACGACCCTCCTCGCCAGCCAGCACCACCAGACGTTCTCGGAACGCTTCGCCGGTTTCCCGGTGCGCGTGGAGCTCCTGAGCCGGTTCCTCACCGTGGCTCAGGCGAAGAAGGTGGTCGACGGGCTGGCCGACGGTTCGGTCGACGTCGTCGTCGGCACCCACCGCCTGCTCGGCTCTGACGTCGTCTTCAAACGGCTGGGGCTCCTCGTCGTCGACGAGGAGCAGCGCTTCGGCGTGAGCCACAAAGAAGCGGTGAAGCGCATCTCGGAGGGGGTCGACGTCCTCACGCTCACCGCGAGCCCGATCCCGCGCACCCTCGAGATGGCGCTCACCGGGATTCGCGATCTCTCGCTCATCAACACGCCGCCCGCCGACCGCCGGCCGATCCTCACCTACGTAGGCGAGACCGACGACCAGGCGGTCTCCGAGGCCATCCGACGCGAACTCCTCCGGGAGGGGCAGGTCTTCTACGTCCACAACCGGGTGGCCAGCATCGACGACCTCGCCCGCAAGGTCCGCGACCTCGTCCCCGAGGCCCGGGTGGCGGTGGCCCACGGGCAGATGGACGAGGGCAGCCTCGAGCAGGTGGTGATGGACTTCTGGGGGCGGGACTACGACGTCTTGGTCTGCACGACGATCATCGAGTCGGGCATCGACATGCCGTCGGTCAACACCCTGGTGGTGGACCGGGCCGACCTGCTCGGGCTGGGCCAGCTGCACCAGATCCGCGGGCGGGTCGGGCGGAGCAACCAACGGGCCTACGCCTACCTCTTCCACCCGGTCGACCGGGTGCTCACCGAGCAGGCCTACGAGCGCCTGAAGACGGTGGGGGAGCACACCGAGCTGGGCTCGGGCTTCAAGATCGCCATGCGCGACCTCGAGATCCGGGGGGCCGGCAACCTGCTCGGTACGGACCAGTCGGGCCACATCGCCGCGGTGGGCTACGACCTCTACGTCCAGCTGGTGGCCGAGGCCGTGGCCGAGGCCCGGGGCGAGCCGCGGCCGACGCCCCCGTCTGTCTCCCTGGACGTCCCCGGCGACGCGCACCTGCCGGCGGACTACGTGAGCGCCGAGGACGCCCGCCTCGAGGCCTACCGCCGGTTGGCCGGCACGACGACACCTGAGGAAGTCGACGACGTGGGGGAGGAGTGGGTCGACCGCTTCGGGCCGCCGCCACCGGCCGCGGTCGGCCTGCTCGCCTTGGCCCACCTCCGGGTGGAGTGCCTGCGCCTCGGCATCACCGACGTGGCGGTGCTGGCGACCCGGGTGGGCGGGTCACGACGAGCCACCGCCCGCCTGTCCCCCGTCACCCTGCCGTCGAGCGCCCAGGTGCGGCTGCGCCGGCTCTCGCCCGATGCGACTTACAAGGAGGAGCTGCACCAGCTCGTCGTCCCCCTGGAACCGGGCGGCCGTCCGGCGGCGGACCTGCGGGAGCTGCTCCTCGCCCTCCTGCCCCCGCGGCGTGACGGGCCGACGGAGAGGTCGGTGACGGTCGGCGGCGATGCGGGTGCCGCAGGGCCGGCCGGATAAAGTGCCGGCCGCGTGCGACGCCTCCTCCCCATCCTTCTCGTGGCGGCCGTCGTCGTCACGCTCATGGCCATCCAGGTCCCGGCGAATGCGGCCGTCGTGAACGGCACAAGCATCACCCAGGCGACGCTCAACGCCGACCTCTCGGCCATCGCCAACAGCCCGGACTACCAGTGCTACCTCAACGCCAATCAAGCCGTGCTCTCGAACGGCCAGTCGACGCTCCCGCCGATCCACGGTGCCGGTGGCAACACCGGTACCTACTCGATGCCCTTCGTCATCCACACGTTGGACCAGAGCATCACCGAGCAGGTCGTGTTCCAGCTGGCCGCTGAGCGCAACACCGTGATCACCACAGCCGACACGGCCAATGCCAAGACCGACCTCACCTCGGCCATCAACTCGACGCTCAGCGCCGTGACGGGCAGCCAGTTCGCCTGTCAGGGGGTGACGGCCGACTCCATCTACGCCTCGTTGCCGCCCTCCTTCGTCGACGATATCGTCCATGTGCAGGCGGCCTCGGAGGCCATCGCCTCCTCGGAGCCAGGCAGCGGCGTGACGACGGCCGATATCCAGCGCTACTTCGATGCCCACCGCAAGGCCTTGGCCACCACCTGCGTGACCCTCATCCCGTCGAGCACCCAGGCCGCGGCCCAGCAGATCGTGGACCAGGTGCACAGCGGCACCGACTTCGGCACCCTGGCCGCCCAGGCGGGCAACGCCCAGCAGGGGTGCTCGAACGCCGCCGCCTCCCAGGTGATCGCCGACGTGGCCGACGTGCCGGTCGGCGAGATCTCGGGGGTCATCAACTACCCGAGCTCGGGTCAGTACCTCGTCGTCCAGGTGAACCAGCGCACGCCGGCTTCGCTCCCCGCCGCGGCGAACGTTGTGCGGGGCCTCCTCCTGCAGCACGGCCAGCCGGGGGCCGAGGCGGCCATCCTGGCGGCCACCCATCGGGCCGAGGTCGCCGTGAACCCCCAGTACGGCAGGTGGACACCGGCCTCGGCCACGATCGGCATCGTCGAACCGCTCACTCCTCCCGCCTCGTCGGTCCTCAACCCGGCGGCCAACGAGGCCTACCCTCCGAACACCCCGCCGGGCGGCTGACTTCCTGACACCGATGGATTCGCCGCGGCCGACGCTGACCGTCGTCGGCCTCGGGCCGTCGGGGCCCGACCTCCTCGGTGATCCCGCTCGCCAGTCGCTGGTGCGGGCCGACGCGGTGTTCCTCCGCACCCGGGAGCACCCGAGCGCGGCGGAGGTCGCCGCGCTGCGGCCCGATCTCGTCACCTTCGACCGGCACTACGACGAGGCACCCACGTTCGAGGAGGTCTACCGCCGCATCGTGGACGACCTCGTGGCCGAGGTGGCGCGCCGCGCCCCGGCCGGAGAGAGCGTCGTCTACGCCGTGCCCGGCTCGCCGCTCGTGGCCGAGCGCACGGTGGAGCTCCTCCGCTCCGACGGGCGCGTGGCGATCGAGGTGGTGCCGGCGCTCTCCTTCCTCGACCTCGCCTGGGACCGCCTCGGCCTCGACCCTGTGGCCGCCGGGGTCCGCCTCGTCGACGGCACCCGTTTCGCCGAGGAGGCGGCCGGGGAGACCGGCCCCCTGCTCGTGGCCCAGTGCTGGTCCAACGAGGTCCTCTCCGCGGTCAAGCTCGCCGTCGAGAGCGACGAAGGATCGACGGCCACGATCCTGTTCCACCTCGGGCTCCCCGACGAGCGGGTGGTCGAGGTGCCCTGGGAGGACCTCGACCGGGCGCTCGAGGCCGACCACCTCACGTCGCTCTTCGTGCCCCGGCTGGCGGCACCGGTGGCCCACGAGCTCGTGGCGCTCGACGAGCTCGTGCGGACGCTGCGGACGGAGTGCCCCTGGGACCGCGAGCAGACGCACGCCTCGTTGCGGCGGCATCTCGTCGAGGAGACCTATGAGGTGCTCGACGCCATCGACGGGCTCGAGAGCGGTGGCGAAGCGGCGGCCACCCACCTGGAGGAGGAGCTTGGCGATCTCTTGTACCAGGTCTTCTTCCACGCCCGCCTGGCCTCGGAGGAGGGCTGGTTCACGATGGCCGACGTGGCCCGGGGACTCCACGACAAGCTCGTCGCCCGGCACCCGCACGTCTTCGGCGAGGTCGAGGCGGCCGACGCCGCGGCGGTCATGGCCAACTGGGAGCAGCTGAAGGCGGTCGAGAAGGGCCGTACCAGCGTGACGGACGGCGTGCCGACCGCACTCCCGGCACTCATGCTGGCCTCGAAGCTGCAGAGCCGGGCGGCGGCGGCCGGGATCGGCTTGCCCGGTGGCAACGACCGTCCTGGGTCGTGGGACGAGCTGTTCAGCGCCCCCGACGATGCGGCCGACGAATGGTTCGGTTGGCTCCTCTTCACCGTCGTCGACGTGGCCCGCCGGCGGGGCGTGGACGCCGAGGAGGCGTTGCGGGCCGCGGCGATGCGCTTTCGCGACGAGGTCGTAGCCGACGAACGCGCCACTGCCGACGAGCAGTCTGACCGTCCAGCCGCGGGGGATTCCCCCGGTGAGGTGGGGTCCGGCGAGTAGCGTTGCGTCACGGTCCTCGCCAGGGGAGGGCCGGGGGAGACGCGTTCGTGAGCACGATCGAAGAGGTTGTCGGCCGAGAGCTGCTCGACTCACGAGGCAACCCCACCGTCGAGGTGGAGGTGCTCCTCGACTCGGGGGCCCGGGGCCGGGCCATCGCCCCTTCGGGTGCCTCCACCGGCAAGCGAGAGGCGCTGGAGCGACGCGACGGCGGTGAGCGCTACGGCGGCAAAGGGGTGTTGGGGGCGGTCGGCGCGGTCAACGGGGAGATCGCCGACGCCCTGTGTGGGCTCGACGCCCTCGATCAGCGGGGCGTCGACTTCGCGCTCGTCGACCTCGACGGCACGCCGGACAAGGGCCGGCTCGGGGCCAACGCCACGGTCGCCACCTCGTTGGCGGTGGCCAAGGCCCTGGCCGACGAGCTCGAGCTCCCCTTCTACCGTTCACTCGGGGGGGCCAACGCCCACGTGCTGCCGGTGCCGATGCTGAACGTCGTGAACGGCGGGGTCCACGCCCGCAATTCGATCGACTTCCAGGAGTACATGTTGATGCCGGTCGGGGCCGCCTCGTTCAGCGAGGCCCTCCGGTGGGGCGCCGAGACCTACCACGCCCTGGCCGCGGTCCTCGCCGACCGGCACCTCTCGACGGCGGTCGGCGACGAGGGTGGCTTCGCACCGGACCTCGCGACCAACGAGGAAGCGGTGGCCGTCCTCATGCAGGCGATCGAGCGGGCCGGACGGGTCCCCGGCGACGAGGTGGCCATCGCCCTCGACCCGGCGACGAGCGAGCTGTGGCGCGACGGCGCGTACGTGCTCGAAGGCGAAGGCCGCACGCTCACCTCGGCCGAGCTCTGTGACTACTGGGCGGACCTCGCCAGCCGCTACCCGATCGTCTCGATCGAAGACGGGATGGCCGAGGACGACTGGGACGGCTGGGCCGCCCTCACCCGGGCGCTCGGCGACCGGGTCCAGCTCGTCGGCGACGACATCTTCGTGACCAACGTGGAGCTCATCGAGCGGGGTATCGAGGCCGACGTGGCCAACGCCGTCCTCATCAAGATCAACCAGATCGGCACCCTGACCGAGACCCTGGAGGCCATCGCCCTCACCGACCGGGCGGCCTATCGCCCCGTCGTCTCCCACCGTTCGGGCGAGACCGAGGACGCGAGCATCGCCGACCTGGCCGTGGCCACGAACGCCGGGCAGATCAAGGCCGGCGCCCCGGCCCGCTCCGACCGGGTGGCCAAGTACAACCAGCTCCTCCGGATCGAAGAGGACCTCGGGCCGTCGGCAGAGTTCCTCGGGAGGGCGGCCCTCGCTGCGGGGTCCGGTGGTCGTGGCTAGTCGACCCGCCGCCGGTCAGCGGACGACCAACCGCGGCGCCAAGGGCGCGCACCGCAGGTCGGGTCGCGCCGCGACCAAGCAGCGGGCCGGGAAGGGCGCCGCCGCCCGGCCGAAGGCGTCCCGCCGTCCCCCGACCCGGGCCGAACGCCGTCGGGTGGCCAAGGTCCGCCGGCACCGGGTCTTCCTGGCCGTCTCGGTCGTGCTTGCCGGTCTCGTGCTCGCCGCGTGGTTCCCCGCCTCGGCGCTCGTCCGTCAGCAGCAGGCGCTCGCCGGTGCCTCGACCGAGCTCCAGCAGCTCCAGTCGCAGAACCGGGCCCTCGCGGCCGAGCAGCACCGGCTCAACCAGTCGACCGAGATCGAGCGCCTGGCCCGCCAGCAGTACCAGCTCGTGAGCCCGGGCCAGCAGGCCTACCAGGTCCTCCCGCCGAGCGGCTCGAGCGGGGCCGCCGCCGGCCGCTACCCCGGCGATCCCGGGCTCCAGCCTCCGGTGGCGCCGTCGGCCACGGCCGAGCTGCCGCCCTCGTCGGGCGCAGCCGCCACGACCACGACGCCCCCCTCGGCGGCGACGGGCAAGACGGCCGCCGACCATGGCAGCGGGTCGAGGTCGGGCCCGAAGAGCCCCGGCCTCATCGGCCGGATCATCCAATCGCTCGAATTCTGGCGTTGAAGGAGAGCGACACCCAGCGGAGCGGGGACGACGAGCGGGTGGTCGCCACCCTGCTGGGCCGGCGGCCGGCCGGCCGCTACGAGGTGGTGCTCCGCCGCCGTGACGGGGCGCCGGTCGTCATCGCCAACGCCCCGCTGCTCTTCGACGGCACACCCATGCCCACGCGCTACTGGTTGGTGGACCCGGCGCTGCGCGACGAGGTCAGCCGCCTCGAGTCCCGGGGCGGGGTCCGGGAGGCCGAGGCGGCGGTCGACCCGGCCGAGGTCGCCGACGCCCACCGCCGCTACGCCGAAGGGCGCGACGCGCTCGTGCCCCCGGACCACCGGGGACCGAGGCCGTCGGGGGGCGTCGGCGGCACGAGGCGCGGTGTGAAGTGCCTCCACGCCCATCTCGCCTGGTGGCTGGTCGGCGGCGACGACCCCGTGGGTCGGTGGACGGCCGGTCGCCTGGGCCTCCCCCCCGACGATCCGCTGCAGGAGCGCGCCGCCGGGCGGCAGCCCGACGCCGGCTCGGACGGCCCGACGGCCGCCTCCTGAGCGTCGGCATCGCCGCCGAACAGTGCCAATGCCCCCCTGTGGTAGAAGCGGTGAGTGGCTCCCGGTCCCGTGGCCGCGCTCGACTGCGGTACGAACTCGACGCGCCTGCTCGTCGCCGACGGCCGAGGTCGTGAGCTCCGCCGTCTGATGCGGATCACCCGGCTCGGCGACGGCGTCGACGCGACGGGCAAGCTGGCAACCGAGGCGATCGACCGGACGCTCGAGGTGCTCACGGCCTACCGGGAGGTCATGGACGAGCTCGGCGTGCGGCGGGCCCGCCTGGTGGCCACCTCCGCCGTCCGGGACGCGGTGAACGGCGAGGAGTTCCTCGCCGCGGCGACCGCTGTGGTCGGCGTGCCGGCCGAGCTCCTGAACGGGGTGGCGGAGGGCCGCCTGGCCTACGCCGGCGCCACCGCCGACCTCGAACCCGGCCCGGGCGACGACGTGGTCGTCGACATCGGCGGCGGCTCGACCGAGCTGGTCGTGGCCTCGGTGTCCGGGCTCGGGGCGGTGTCACTGGCCCTCGGCTGCGTGCGGCTGACGCAGCTCTACCTGACGGGCGACCCACCGACCTCGCTCGAGCTGCTGGCGACCGAAGAGGCCATCAGGTCCGAGCTGGCCCGGGCGGAACGGGAGCTCCCTGCCCTCACGACGCTCCGCCCTGGCAGCCGTCTCCTCGGTCTGGCCGGCACGGTGAGCACGCTGGCCGCGATGGACCAGGAGGGCG
>Ga0116216_10000091_pt1 | contig 81181 bp, 69 predicted proteins | sample Sb_taG_11_FD_89696 | JGI IMG/M metagenome (GOLD analysis project Ga0116216, IMG submission 89696) | Peat soil microbial communities from Weissenstadt, Germany - Sb_50d_3_AS metaG | ecosystem: Environmental > Terrestrial > Soil > Wetlands > Peat | place: Germany: Weissenstadt | collected 2010-09-21 | reverse complement strand
CTCTGGGGCAGCGTCCAGTAGGGGGCGAAGCCGAAGATCTCGTGGGGCCGCAACGCCGGGGCGTCGGCGAGCGACGGCGGGGCCGGCGTGGGCGGGGCGGTGGCCGGCGGGAGGTCGAGGGACTTGGGCGTCCCGCCCTGCAGGAGGGCCACCATCCGGGCCATCGACGAGGTGTCGATGCCCTTGGAGGAGGCGTCGGACAGGGCGAGCGGGGACAACGGCCCCTTCGCCTGCCCGTGGGCCGCGGCCTCCGAGGCCGGCCCCGACGTGAGCAGGGCCAGCAGCGTCGCCGACACGAGGAGGAGCGACGAGAGCCCGGCGAGGAGGGCGATCGGACCGTGGTCGGCCCGCCAGCGCCCGGCGCGCGACGAGAGCTCGCGTCCCCCGTCGGCGACGCCGTGGAGCGCGCCGAGCACGGCGAGGCCCACGACGGTGGTGCCCAGGCGGCGTCGGGCGGGGGCGCTCGCCGAGGCGACGCCCCGGCCGACGGGTCGCATGAGCGCGGCGAGCGGGATGACGACGCAACGACCGGCAGCCACGCACCACGAGCCGGCGGTAGCCGCACCGCGCCGGGCCCCCCGGCCGGCCGCCACCGCGGCCAGACCCACCACCGAGGCGCCGGCGGCCCGGGTGGCCCGGCCCATCCCCGGCTTGAGCGAGGCCGCCGCGGCGTCGAGCCACCAGGCCAGCGTGTGGACGGCGCCCGCGACGAAGCGGGCGAGGGCGGTGGGCGCGGCGACGGCGACGAGCGCGCCTCGTTGCAGCGGAGCGCCGAGCTGACGGACCTGGACGGCGACGCCGCCAGCGGCGGCGGCGCCCTCAGCGAGGGCGGCCCGGGTGCGGCCGGCCACCCCGGTGTCCACCCGCCGCGAGCGGTGCCAGGCCGCCGAGTACCGCGCCACGTCGGCGAGCAACTCCGACACGTCGGGCGCCGGGGCCAGGAACTCGAGCTTGCCGGTGGCCGTGACCACCTGCAGGAGCTGACCGCGAGTGCCATCGGCGAGGGTGGCCGTACCGTCGGCGGAGAAGCCTTCGACCACCTCCCACCGGACGAGCGTCGTCGTCGGCGTCGGGGCGAGCGACCCGGCGGGCGAGACGAGGACCAGACCCTGTCCGCCGACGCTCAGGCGGCAGCGTGTCGAGCCGGGTCGGTCCGTCCGGAGCAGGGACAGGTCGTGACCAGACCCGGGCGCGCCCTCTCCCCCTCGGCTCCGTGTCGGTCGCAAGGACCCTTCCCTCTCGCCTGCCGTGTGCTCGCGCTGCACGAGGCCCCTGCATCGCGGCGGACGGCAGGGCGTCCCCTCCCGGCCGTTCGGGGACCGGCCGATCCGACGGCGGCTCAGCGCCCCCTCCGCACGGCGGGTCCGACTCCCGGCTGGCCGGGCAATTGTTGTGGACCGGGGACCCCGACGCAATAGCACCTGGTCGTCGCCCCTGGCGGGGCCACCCCCCTACCCAAATCGGCGGCAGACCGCCGGTAGCATGCCCGTCAGTGCTGTTCGTGGAGGGGTTCCGGGCGGTCCTCGTGCTCATCGGCGCGCTCGCCGGCATCGAGGTGGGCCGCGAGATCGACGCCTCGCCGGCGCCGGTCATCGGCATGGTCGTCGGAGCGCTCCTCGCCTATGTCCTGGGGGGCCTCCTCGGCCGCCTGCTCGACCGGGAGCGGGTCGGGGCCCTCCGCCGCTTCGAGAAGGTGCCGCCGGGCGAGCTCTTCGCCGGGACGCTCACGGGCACGGCCGGGCTGCTCCTCGGGGCGGCCCTGTGCCTGCCGTTCCTGGCCATCTGGCACTCCGAGCTCGTCTACCCGATCACCACGCTGGTCGCCTGGGTCTTCGCCTGGTTCGGCTTCCGCATCGGGGCGGTGAAGGGCCGCCAGGTGGCGGCGGCGGCCGGCCTCACCCGCATCCTCGCCCCGCCTACCGAGCCGCCACCGGGCTTCGCCCTCCTCGTCGACGCGTCGGCGGTGATGGACCGCTCGCTGCTCGTGCTCGGCCAGGCCGGCCTCCTCATGGGCGGCCTCGTCGTGCCCCAGTTCGTGGTGGACCAGGTGCGGACGCTGGCGGCCGGCCCCGACCCGGTCAGCTCGCGTCGGGCCCGCCGGGGCCTCGAGGCGATCGAGGCCCTGCGTGAGCGGGGCGTCAGCGTGCACGTGGCCGCCGAGGAGCTCCCCGAATACGACGACCAGTCCCAGCGGCTCCTCGAGATGGCCCGACGGCTCGACCTCCGACTGGCGACCTGTTCGGGACCCTTGAAGGACGCGGCCCGCAGCCGCAACCTCCCGGTCACCGACCTGCGGCACCTGGCCGAGGACCTGGCGCCCGACCACGCCGCTGGCGAGCAGCTGGTCGTGGACATCTTGAAGACCGGCAGCCAGCCCCGGCAGGGCGTCGGCTACCTGCCCGACGGGGACATGGTGGTCGTCAACGACGCCGCCCACCTCGTGGGGCGCCACGGGGTCCACGTCGAGGTGCTGTCGACGACCCGCACGCACCAGGGCCTCCTCGTGTTCGCCCAGCTCGACCCGACGGTGCCCCCCGACGAGGGCTGGGGCCACGAAGCCGTCGACGGGGCCGAGGCGGAGCCGGAGCACGAGCCGGCGCCGTCCGACAAGGTCGGCAGCCGCCGGCGCGGCTGAACGCCGTTCCTTCCTCGATCCCGACGAGCGTCGTGGGCGGCTGCCCGATCTGCGACCAGCAGCGTGGGGCAGGAGAGATCCCCGGCGGCCTGCTCGCCGTCGACGATCGGACCGCCGTCTACCACGTCCCCCCCGTGGCCGGGCCGACCTACCTCGGCCACCTCCTCGTCGTGCCCCGCCGCCACGTCGCCGACTTCGCCGGGCTCGACCCCGACGAGGCGGCAGCGGTGGGTGTCGCGGTGAGCCGGTGGTCGGGCGTGCTGCAGCGGGCCGGGGCCACCCGCGTCTACCTCGCGACGATCGGGCACGCCGTCGACCACCTGCACGTCCACCTGCTGCCGCGGTGGCCCGAGACGCCTGACGACGTCGCCTGGCACGCCGTCGACGAGTGGCCGGGGGCCCGGCGGGGCGAAGCCGAGGCGGTCGAGCAGCAGGTGGCGGAGCTGCGGGCGCTGGACGACGGTTGAGCGGCCCTCAGAGGTCCTCGACCGCGCTCACCAGCTTGGTCAAGGTGTCCTTGGCGTCCCCGAACAGCATCACGGTCTTGTCGCCGTAGAGCAGCTCGTTGTCGATGCCGGCGAAGCCCGGCCGCATCGAGCGCTTCAGGAACACGACGTTGGCCGCCTGGTCGGCCCGCACGATGGGCATCCCGTAGATGGGGCTGTCGGGCGAGTTGAGCGCGGCCGGGTTCACGGTGTCGTTCGCCCCGACCACGAGCGCGACGTCGGCCGTGTCCATCTCGGGGTTGGCCTCGTCCATCTCCTTCAGCTTCTCGTAGGGCACGTTTGCCTCGGCCAGGAGCACGTTCATGTGACCGGGCATGCGGCCGGCGACCGGGTGGATGGCGTAGAAGACGTCCACGCCGCGGGCCGCGAGGAGGTCGGCCAGCTCGCGCACGGTGTGCTGGGCCTGGGCCACCGCCAGCCCGTAGCCGGGCACGATCACCACCTTGCGGGCGTAGGCGAGCAGCACGGCGACGTCCTCTGGCGTCGACGCCCGCACCGTGCGGCCCTCGGTGACCTGGCCGCCCGCCGTGACGACCGCCCCGAACGCGCTGAACAGGATGTTGGGCACGGAGCGGCCCATGGCCACGCTCATCATCCGGGTGAGGAGCATGCCCGAGGCGCCCACGAGCGTCCCGGCCACGATGAGGAGGTTGGAGTCGAGGGTGAACCCGGAGGCCGCCACGGCGAGGCCGGTGAACGAGTTGAGGAGCGAGATGAGGACGGGGACGTCGGCCCCCCCGATGGGGAGCACGATGATCACCCCGAGCACGAGGGCCGCCGCCAGCAGCACCCAGACGAGGACCGTCGTCGGGTTCACGAGCGTGGCCAGCACGAGTCCGAGGATCAACGCGCCGACGAGGGCGTTCACCGCCTGCTGCGCCGGGTAGGTGACGGGCCGCCCCGTCATCAGCTCCTGGAGCTTGGCGAAGGCCACGGCCGAGCCGGCGAACGAGAGGCCGCCGACGACCACGCCGAAGAGGATCTCGAGGATCTTGTAGGTGGGCGTGAGCGAGGCGTCGAGGGCCAAGAACGCGGTGATCGACACGAGCGCCGCGGCGCCGCCACCCACCCCGTTGAAGATCGCCACCATCTGGGGCATCGCCGTCATCCGCACCAGCCGGGCCGCCGGCACGCCGATGGCCACGCCGACCGCCATCCCGCCCACGATCAACCCGATGTGGCGGAGCCCCGGCTGGAAGAACGTGGCGCCGATGGCGAGCGCCATCCCGGTCGCCCCGACGAGGTTGCCGAGCCGGGCCCGACGGGGGGAGCTCAGACCCTTGAGGGCGAGGATGAAGCCGATGATCGCCAGGAGGTAGACGAGCTCGATGGCGGTGCCGCGGCTCATGGGCGATGCTCGCCGGTGTCGTCGGTCCGCTCGTCGCGGCGGCTCTTGAACATCTCGAGCATGCGGTCGGTGACGACGAAGCCGCCGACCACGTTGAGCGTGGCCAGGATCACGGCCACGAAGCCGAGAACCTGCTCGGCTCCCGACTGCGCCGTGCCGAGGATGAGCATCGCCCCGACCAGGATCACCCCGTGGATGGCGTTGGAGCCCGACATGAGCGGGGTGTGCAGGATGCTCGGCACCTTGGAGATGACCTCGAAGCCCACGAACGCGGCGAGGACGAAGACGGTGAGCAGCTCGAGGATGCCGTTGCTCACGGACCCGCCTCCTCGTCGCCCCCGTCCTCGAAGGAGGCGAGCGGCACCCCGAGCAGCTCCGCCGTGGGCCCGTGCAGCGGGCGGCCGTCGCGGAGCAGGCAGCTGCCGGTCACCACCTCGTCGCTCCAGTGCGGCCGCAACGAGCCCTGCTCGCTCAGGAGCCCGCAGAAGTTGGCCACGTTGCGCCCGTAGAGGAAGCTGGCATGGTTCGGCATGTCCGAGGCCGGGTTGGCGACGCCGACGATCGTCACGCCGGCGTGCACGACCTCACGACCGGCCTCGGTCAGCTCGCAGTTCCCCCCGGCGTCCGCCGCGATGTCGATGATCACCGTCCCCGGCCCCATCCGCTCGACCATGTCCGTCGTGACGAGGACGGGCGCCCGCCGGCCCGGCACCGCCGCGGTGGTGATCACGACGTCGGACGCCGCCACCTCGGCGGCGAGTGCCTCACGCTGCCGGAAGAGCTCCTCGTCGGAGAGGTCGCGGGCGTAGCCGCCGACCCCCTCGGCCCGCACCCCGAGGTCGACGAACTTGGCCCCGAGGCTCTCGGCCTCCTCCTTGGCCGCCTCCCGGACGTCGTAGGCGTGGACCACCGCCCCGAGGCGGCGGGCGGTGGCGATGGCCTGCAGCCCGGCCACACCGGCCCCCATGACCAGCACCTTGGCCGGCGGCACGGTGCCCGCGGCGGTCATGAACATCGGGAAGAACCGTCCCAGGTGCTCGGCGGCCAGGAGGCCGGCCCGGTAACCGGCCACCGTCGACTGCGAGGAGAGGGCGTCCATCGACTGGGCCCGGCCGATGCGCGGCAGGAGGTCGAAGGAGAACACGGTGGCCCGACGAGCGGCGAGCACGCGGAGCGCCTCGAGCTCCTCGTTGGGTTGGAAGAAAGAGAGATGGAGGGCTCCTTCGGGGTGGAGGGCGGCCGCCGCGGCGTCCGGCGCGTGCACCCGGACGACCATGTCGGCGCCGTCCATCGTTCCCCGCGCGTCGCCGGCCAGCACCACGCCGGCCGCCCGGTAGAGGTCGTCGGGGATGGAGGCCCCTTGGCCCGCGCCCGACTGGACGGTCACGTCCCATCCGTCGGCGATGAGGCGCTTCGCGGCGTCAGGGACGATGGCGACGCGGCGCTCCCCGGCTCGGGTCTCGGCAGGCACCGCCAACAGCACGAAGGCCGTTTCTATCAGGTGCTCGCAGCGACGCCCGGGAGCCCCGACCGTCGGCGCGTCGGACGTTCAGTCCGACGTCTCGTCGCGAGGCTTGCGCTGCGACCGCGACCCGCCCGACGGCTTGGCCTCGGCCTCTTTCGACGGCCCGGTCTTGTGGGAAGAGCCGTTGCCGCCCGGTGAGCCGGGCGCCGCACCGTTGGCTGGCGCGTGGAACGACTCCATGCCGAGCGCCTCGCTCCACCCCGGACCTTCGAGGGGGAACCGCAGATCCGGCTGGTTGGCCATCGCGCTGGCCACCTCCTCGCGCAACGGCGGGGCGAAGAAGTAGCCCTGCGCGGCGTCCGAGTCGAACTCGCGCACGATCGCCGCGTGGAGCTCGGTCTCCACCCCCTCGGCGACCGTCGACATGCCCGAGGAGTGGGCGAGATGCACCACGGTCTCGACCACCATGCGGTTGATCCCGTGCTGAGGCTCGAGCCCGCCGACGAAGGACTCGTCGATCTTCACCGTGTTGACGGCCATGCGGCGGAGCAGTTCGAACGAGGTCCAGCTGGTCCCGACGTCGTCGACGGCCAGCTGCACCCCGAGCGCCCCGATCCGGTGGAGGTCGGCCACGGCCGCCTCGTCGGTCATGGCGTGCTCGGTGATCTCGATCGTGAGACGGTCGGGTTCGAGCCCGGAGTCCTCGAGCGCGGCGACGACCGAGCGCGAGGCGGCCCCCCGCCGGAGCTGGACGATCGAGCAGTTGACGGCGATCTGGAAGCTGGGCGGCCAGTGGACGGCGTGGCGACAGCTCTCGGCGAGCACCCAGGCGCCGATCGGCACGATGTCGCCGTTGGCCTCCGCCCAGGGGATGAGGAGCTGCGGGAAGATCAGGCCTTCGGTCGGGTGGAACCAGCGCAGGAGGGCCTCGAAGCCCAGCAGCCGGCCGGACCCGAGGTCCACCACCGGTTGGTACTCGAGCCGGGGCTCGCCGGCCAGCCCGAGCGCCTCGTTGTCGCGATGCCACGACCCGAATCGATCGTCTTCCACTGCCCCGCTGCCCCCTCCATCCAATCCCGCGACGACGCCCGCCCCGCCACCACGAGAGGTTCCCGCCCCCCATTCTGCCCGAATTCGACCGCAGCGCACAGGCATGGCCCCCGCGGCCCCCTCGGGGCCCTGGTGGCCCGGACCCTCCACCCCGTCGGGCGCCGGAATTCGGCGCCTCTCGGCCGCTCCGGTCAGCTTTGGGCGGCCCGCAGGAACGCCGGCCACTCGCCGCCGCCGTGGGCCACGAGATTGGCCCCCGAGACGTAGGCGGCGAGCGTGGACGAGAGGAGGAGGCACAGCCCGGCCACGTCGGCGGGGACCCCGACCCGGCCGAGGGGCACCGTGGCCGCCACCCGGGCCATGCCCTCAATCCCCCCGTAGTGCTCGGGGCCAGAACCCGTGTCCATCAGGCCTGCCGTGATGCAGTTCACCCGCACCTTCGGCGCCCACTCCACGGCCAGCGTGGCCGTGAGATTGATGAGGCCGGCCTTGGCCGCGCCGTAGGCCGCGGTGCCCGGGGAGGGCCGTACGCCCGACACGCTCCCGATGTTCAAGATGAGCCCGCCGTCGTCCTGCTCCTGCATGACGGCGTTGGCCGCCTGCGCGCAGTAGAAGGGCGCCAGCAGGTTCAAGGTCACGACGCCGGCGAAGAGGCGTGGCGAGGCCTCGGCCGACGGCGCGTACGGCGACCCGCCGGCGTTGTTGACGAGGACGTCGAGCCGACCCAGCCGGTGCACGGCCTCGGCCACGAGGCCCCGAGCCTGGTCGGGCTCCCGCACGTCCGCCGCCACGAAGTGCGCCCGGCGCGCCGCACCCTCCGTCTCCTCCTCGGCCGGCTCGTGGCGGGCGCCCACCACCACGTCGGCCCCGGCGGCGAGGAAGGCCGCGGTCACCGAGGCGCCGACCCCACGCGTGCCCCCGGTCACGAGGACGCCCCGGCCGGTGAAGTCGAGCGCCCTCGCCAGATCGGGTGGGAGCGCCTGGTCGGCCATCGGACGTGCACCCTACCGAAGGGGGGGACCGGGCTCGGGGGGCACCGCTGTTGGTGCCCGCCGGGCGACCGGTTTACCCTTCCGGAGCCGACCGTCGGCACCGAACGGCGCAGGGACATGCCCATCGAGACGCGACAGCTGGAGCCGGGGATCGCCGAGGTGGTCATCGACCACCCGCCGGTCAACGCGCTCGACACGGCCACCTGGTTCGAGCTGGCCGACGCGGTGACGGGGGCCGGGCGGCCGGCCGACCAGCGTGCGCTCGTGCTCCGGGCCGAGGGCCGCGGCTTCTGCGCCGGGGTGGACATCAAGGAGCTCCAGCGCCGCGGGAATGAGGCGCTCGTGGAGGTCAACCGGGGGTGCGCGGCGGCCTTCGCCGCGGTCTACGACTGCGAGGTGCCGGTGATCGCCGCCGTCCACGGCTTCTGCCTCGGCGGCGGCATCGGGCTCGTCGGCAACGCCGACATCGTGGTGGCCTCCGACGACGCCACGTTCGGGCTGCCCGAGGTGGACCGGGGGGCCCTCGGGGCGGCGACCCATCTCGCCCGCCTCGTCCCGGCGCACAAGCTGCGCGAGATGGTGTACACCGCCACCGCGGTGTCCGCCGAGGAGCTCGCCCGCTTCGGCTCGGTGGCGACGGTGGTCCCGGCATCGGGGCTCGTCGAGGCGGCGCTCGGGCTGGCCCGGCAGCTCGCCACGAAGAGCCCGACCATCCTGCGGCGGGCCAAGGAGTCGCTGAACGCCATCGACCCGGTGGACGTGCGGCGGAGCTACCGGATGGAGCAGGGGTTCACCTACGAGCTCCACGTCCGGGGCGTGGCCGACGAGCAGCGGCAGGCCTTCGTCGAGAAGCGCCAGGCCGACACGTCGCGCTGAGGCGACGGGCGTGGGCGACAAGCGGACCACCGTCGAGGAGATCGTGGGCGAGCTGCGCCCGGGGATGACCGTCGGCATCGGCGGCTGGGGCTCGCGCCGCAAGCCGATGGCCGTCGTCCGGGCGATCTGCCGCTCGGGCCTCGACGACCTCACCGTGGTGGCCTACGGCGGCCCCGACGTCGGCCTCCTGTGCGCCACCGGCCAGGCGAAGAAGGTCGTCTGCAGCTTCGTCACGCTCGACTCGGTGGCCCTCGACCCGCACTGGCGGGCCGCCCGCCAGCAGGGCCGGGTGGAGGTGATGGAGATCGACGAGGGCATGTTCTTCCTCGGCCTCCAGGCGGCCGCCTGGCGGGTGCCGTTCCTGCCCACCCGGGCCGGTCTCGGCTCCGACGTGCTCGCCGTCAACCCGGACCTGCGCACGGTGCGCTCGCCGTACGCCGAGGGGCCGTTCGCGGAGGCGGCCGACGCCGGGGCCGAGCTCGTGGCCATGCCGGCACTCCGGCTCGACGTGGCCATCGTCCACGCCAACCGGGCCGACCAGGCCGGCAACGCCCAGTTCCTCGGGCCCGACCCCTACTTCGACGACCTGTTCCTCGGCGCCGCGGCCCGCCGCTTCGTCACCGCCGAGGCCGTCGTGGCCCGCGGGACGCTCAGCGACCACGGGCCGTTGTCGTCGGTCAGCGTGCACCGCCTCCTCACCGACGGGGTGGCCGAGGTGCCGCGGGGCGCCCACTTCACCGCCTGCCCGCCCGACTACGGGCGCGACGAGGCGTTCCAGCAGGAGTACGCCGCGGCGGCGGCCGACGGCGACGCCTGGGCCGCGTTCCGGCGGCGCTACATCGACGTGGACGAGGCCGGCTACCAGCGGGCGGTGGCCGAACGGCAGGGCGCGGCGAGATGAGCCCGGCCGACGGCGCGACCCGGGCCGAGGTGTGCGTGGTGGCCTGCGCCGAGGCCTGGCGCGGTGACGGCGAGGTCATGGCCAGCCCGTTCGGCACGGTGCCGGCGCTCGGCGCCCGACTCGCGCTGCGGACGTTCGCCCCCGAGCTCGTGCTCACCGACGGCGAGGCCGCGCTGCTGTCGGGGGCGCCGCCGCTCGGGGCGGACGACGTCGTGCGCGAGGCGGCGATGCCCTACCGCACCGTGTTCTCGGTCGTCTGGTCCGGCCGTCGCCACATCATGATGATGGCGAGCCAGATCGACCGGCTGGGCAACCAGAACCTGTCGGTCGTCGGCGACTGGCACCATCCGAAGGTCCAGCTGATCGGGATGCGGGGCGCGCCGGGCAACTCCGTCAACCACCCGACGAGCTACTGGGTCCCCGACCACTCGACCCGCACGTTCGTCGAGGCCGTCGACCTCGTGTGTGGCGTCGGCCACCGCCGGGCCGCCCTCGCCGGCCCGGCGGCCACCCGCTTCCACGACGTCCGAGTCGTCGTCTCGAACCTCGGGGTGTTCGACTTCGCCACCCCCGAACGGGTGATGCGCCTCCGCTCCGTGCACCCGGGCGTCGAGCTCGACGAAGTCGTGGCGGCGACGGCCTTCGAGCTCGTGATCGAGAGCGACGTGCAGGAGACGCGACAACCGTCGGCCGAGGAGCTCCAACTGATCCGGGACGTGCTCGACCCGAAAGGCCTCCGCGACCGTGAGGTGCGGGGGTGAACGGGACGGGCGCCCCCGGACCCGAGCCCCACCCCGCCCTACAGACGAAGCTCTGCCACCGGGTCGGCGTCCGCTATCCCATCGTCCAGACCGGCATGGGCTGGGTGGCCGGGCCCCGGCTCGTGGCGGCCACCGCGGCGGCCGGCGGCCTCGGCATCCTGGCCTCGGCCACGCTCACGCTCGACGGGCTGGCCCAGGCGCTGGCCGAGGTGCGGTCGCGCACCGAAGCCCCCTTCGGCGTCAACCTGCGCACCGACGCCCCCGACGTCGGCGAGCGGGTGCGGCTCCTGATCGAGGCAGGGGTGAAGGTGGCGAGCTTCGCCCAGGCGCCCGGCCGAGACCTCGTGGCCCGCTGTCAGGAGGCCGGCCTTGTGGTCGTGCCCACGGTCGGCGCCCGCCGCCACGCCGAGAAGGTGGCGGCATGGGGGGTCGACGCGGTCATCGCCCAGGGGGCCGAGGGCGGCGGCCACACCGGCAGCGTGCCGACGTCGCTCCTCCTCCCCCAGGTGGTCGACGCGGTCGGGCCCGACGTGGCGGTCATCGGGGCCGGCGGCTACTTCGACGGGCGGGGGCTCGTGGCCGCCCTCGCCTACGGTGCGGCCGGCGTGGCCATGGGCACCCGCTTCCTGCTCACGAAGGACAGCCGGGTGCCCGACCCGGTGAAGGCCGCCTACCTGGCCACCACGGTGACGGGCACCGTCGTCACCACCAAGGTGGACGGCGTCCCCCAACGGGTCGTGCGCACCGACCTCGTCGACCGTCTGGAGCGCGCCGGTTGGGTGAGGGGCCTGCCCCGGGCGCTCGCCAGTGCCCGCGCCTTTCGCAAGGAGACCGGCACCACGCTCCCGGCGCTCCTCCGCGAGGGCCGGGCGATGAAGCGGGGCAACGAGTTGACCTGGCCCCAGGTGGTGATGGCGGCCAACGCGCCGGTCATGACGAAGGCCGCCCTCGTCGAGGGGCGCACCGACGTCGGCGTGCTGCCGACCGGCCAGGTCGTCGGGGTCATCGACGAGCTGCCGACGGTGGCCGAGCTCGTGGCGTCGATCGTCGAGGAAGCGAACGCCACCCTCGAGCGACTCGGGGGCTGAACGCCGACGTCAGTCGGAGAGCGACCGGGCCTCGACGCTCTCGGACCAGCGCACCGGCGGGTCGCCCGCCGCTTGGCGCACCACCTCGCCCAGCATCCAGCGCCGGAAGGCGACGAGCTCGGGGGCGGCCGGCAGCGTGATGAGCTGACCGGCCGAGCACAGCGCGTCGGCCTCGTCGAGGAGCCGGCCGTAGGCCTCGCTCGTCCGGGCGCCGGCGGCCGGCAGCCGGAAGTAGAGGTCGGCCTCGGGCACCCCGCTCGTGAGCGCCGTCAGGTAGTGCTCCTCGGCCTCGTGGGTGAAGCCGCCATAGCGGGTGCCGAGCTCGGTGATGAGCTCCCGCAGCCGGGGGTCGACCCCGGGGGCCGACGGTCTGGCGGCGATGAGCCCGAACTCGCGGAACAACGCCTCGTAGTGCTGGCCGACCCGTTCGAGCAGCTCGACCGAGAGGCCTTCCAGCGTGACCTCGACGACCGGCGTCTCGGCCCGCGGCCCGTTCGGTCCGTTGTCGACCCAGGGCCAGACGGCCTCGGCGACGGTCTCGTCGTCGCACTCCACGTCGGCCGCCGAGAGCGGGAGATCGATCGGCAGTTCGAACCACACGACCTTGCCGGCGAGGGTGGGCTCCACGCCCCACGACGGTGCGAGCACCTCGACGAGGGAGAGCCCCCGACCGGTGGTGGCGTCGACGCCGTAGTGGCGCGGCGTCGGCGTCGCCGTGCTCCCGTCGGCCACGTCGACGCGCAGCCGGTCGCTACCGAAGTGCAACGCCACGACCACCTCGGTCCCGGCGTAGAGCACCGCGTTCGTCACGACCTCCGAGGTGAGCAGGATGGCGGTGTCGACCACCTCGGTCGGCAACCCTTGCAACTGGGCCGACACCCAACGCCGGGCGATGGGGACACTGGCCACCGTGCCGGGCAGCACGCAACGTCGGGGGCGCCCGGCGGCCGTGCGACGGGGCGCGCCGCTACTCGGGCGCCCCTCCGTCGAGGGGTGGGTCCCCAGCGCGACCATGTCGTCGGTGGCACTCATGGGGAGGCCCTCCTCGGTCCAACCCCGACCGGCGGCCGCTGGAGCGACCACCCCGTCCCCTCCTCCGGGTCGGGCCAATAACTTACGCCGCGGAGCACCCCCAGGTCGAGGGCCTGAGAGCCCATTTTTGGGGGCCCCGGAACGCCATTTTCAGGGTCCCGGGGCGGAGCGGTCGGTCGGGAGGCGCCCGTAAGATCGCCGCCGATGGCCTCGATCTTCTCCCCCAGGACCGACCGCCAGGTCCCCACCGGGATCCTCCTGGCCATCGCCTGCGTGGCCCAGTTCATGGTGGTCCTCGACGTCTCCGTCGTGAACGTGGCCCTGCCCTCCATCGGGCGTGACCTGCACTACAGCGCCACGGGGCTCCAGTGGGTGGTCAACGCCTACGTGCTCACGTTCGCCGGGTTCCTCCTGCTCGGGGGCCGGGCGGCCGACCTCTTCGGGCGGCGGCGGGTCTTCCTCTTCGGACTGGGCCTCTTCGTCGGGGCCAGCCTCCTCGGCGGACTGGCCCAGAGCTCGGCCCAGCTGACGGCCGCCCGGGCCCTCCAGGGCCTCGGCGGTGCCGTGCTCTCGCCGGCCACCCTGACGATCATCGTGACCACCTACCCCCGGGAGAAGGTGACCCGGGCCCTCGGGGTATGGAGCGCCATGGCCGCCGGCGGTGGGGCGGCCGGCTCGGTGCTCGGCGGGGTGCTCACGTCCGAGCTCTCCTGGCGCTGGGTCCTCTTCATCAATGTCCCGATCGGCCTGGCCCTCGGGGTGGCGGCGTACGCCTTCCTGGCCGACGCCCGCCTCCCGACGCCGCCGAAGCGCCTCGACGTGGCCGGCGCCATCACCGTCACCGCCGGCCTGGCCGCGCTCGTCTACGCCATCGTCAACACCGACACCCACCCGTGGGGCTCGGCCGAGACGCTCGGCGTGCTGGCCGTGGCCGTCATCCTCCTCGGCGCGTTCTTTGTGCTCGAGCTGCGGGTGGCAAGCGAGCCACTCATGCCGATGCGGCTCTTCCGATTGCGTTCGGTCACCGGCTCGAACCTCGTCATGTTGCCGATCGGCGCGGCGTTCTTCTCGATGTGGTACTTCCTCTCGCTCTACCTGCAGAACGTGCTGCACTACAGCCCGCTCCGGGCCGGTCTGGCCTTCCTGCCGATGGCCCTCACCATCATCGTGGGAGCCCAGCTCAGTGCCCGCCTCGTCAGCCGGATCGGCGTCCGCTCGATGCTCGTCATCGGCACGATCGTGGCCACGGCCGGGTACGTCTGGCTGTCGAGGATCGGCCCGGACAGCACGTACTGGAGCGCCGTCTTCGGTGCCGGTTGCCTCACGTCGTTCTCCCTCGGCCTCCTCTTCACCCCGCTGGCCCGCGGGGCGACGGCCGACGTGGCGCCCCAAGAGGCCGGCCTGGCCTCGGGACTCCTCAACACCTCGAGGCAGGTCGGTGGCTCGATCGGGCTGGCCGCCCTCGCCACGGTGGCCACGGACCACACGAAGTCGCTGCTGGCCGGGGGGCAGAGCACGCCGGCCGCCTCGCTCACCGCCGGCTACGCCCGGGCGTTCGAGGTGGCGGCCATCCTCACGGCGCTGGGCTGTCTCGCCGCGTTCCTCGTGCCCCGGACCATCGGCAAGCTCGACCTGCCCGTGGCCCGACCGGCCACGGCGGACGGTGGAGCGGCCGAACCCGACGCCGCCGTCAGCACGGCGTCGGCGGCGTCGGACGGGGACCGGCCGGCGGCGACCGAGGCGGTCGAGCGGGGCGATCTCGGCTTCGAGTCGGCCTGAGCGCGGGCCGAGCGCCCGAACCGCGGCTCAGTCCAGGCGTTCGATGAGCGTGGCGTTGGCCTGGCCGCCGCCCTCGCACATCGTCTGGAGCCCGTAGCGCCCGGCGCGGCGCTCGAGCTCGTTCACGAGCGTGGCCATGAGCCGGGCGCCCGAGCAGCCCGTCGGGTGGCCGATGGCGATGGCCCCGCCGTTCGGGTTCACCCGCTCCCGGTCGGGGTGGAACTCGTGGGTCCAGGCCAGCACGACCGAGGCAAAGGCCTCGTTGATCTCGACCACGTCGATGTCGTCGAGCGCCATCCCCGTCCGCTCGAGGAGCCGTCGGGTGGCCGGGATCGGGGCGGTCAGCATGATCTCGGGGTCGTTCGCCGCCACGACGAACGAGACGAAGCGGGCCCGAGGACGGAGGCCCAGCTGGTTGGCCCGTTCCTCGCTCATGACGAGCACGGCGGCCGCGCCATCGGAGATCTGCGACGAGGTCCCCGCCGTCACGCTGCCCCCTTCGACGAAGGCCGGCTTGAGGGCGGCGAGCTTCTCCAGGCTCGTGTCCCGCCGCACCCCCTCGTCGGCTTCGAGGACACCGTCGAGACCCTCGCCCCGGCGCTCGATCGGGAGGATCTCGTTCTTGAAGCGGCCCTCGTCGGTGGCCCTCGCCGCCCGCCGGTGGGACTCGAGGGCGAAGACGTCCATGTCCTCCCGGCTGACGTGCCAGCGCCGGGCGATCTCCTCGGCGCACTCACCCTGGTGGACGAGCTGGAAGCGATCGAGGTAGAGCGGACCGTAGGGCTCGCCCGGCCCCGGCTCGGTGGTGGCCCCGATGGGGACCCGGGTCATCGACTCCACGCCCCCGGCCACCACGACGTCCATGGCCCCGGCCAGCACGGCCTGGGCCGCGAAATGGATGGCCTGCTGGGCCGAGCCGCACTGGCGGTCGACCGTCGTGCCCGGCACGGTGTCGGGGAACCCCGCGGCGAGCGCGGCGTTGCGGGCGATGTTCATCGCCTGCTCCCCCACCTGCATGGTGCAGCCGTAGACGACGTCGTCGACGACCGCAGGATCGAGGTCGTTGCGCTCGACGAGGGCCCGCAGCGGCTGGGCGGCGAGGTCGACGGGGTGCCAGCCGGCGAGGGAGCCACCCCGCCGGCCGACGGGTGTGCGGACGGCATCGACGATCACGGCGGTGGTCATGCGCCCATTGTGACGCCGCCCGGCGACGCCGTCAGGTCCGGCCCGCGGCCGGCGCCGCTCAGGTCGAGAAGAAGTCGAGCAGCAGGGCGTTCACGGCCTCAGGCGCCTCGAGCTGCATCCAGTGGCCGGGCCCCTCCAGACGCTCGTAGCGCCAGGGGCCGGACACGTGGTCGGCCGAGCCGGTCATCTGGACCTCGGTCAGGGCGAAGTCGCCGCTGCTCCACACGCCCATCGTCGGACGGGGGACCTTCGGGAGGTCGGGCGGCGGGGACACGAGCGCCTCGGGCGGGACGTTGGCCCGGTACCAGTTGAGGGCGGTCGTGAGCGAGCCGTCCCGCTCCATGTCGGCGATGACCGCGTCGGTGTCGGGATGGCCACCCCACTCCCGGAAGTTCGCCCAGTCGTCCATCGACAGCCACTGCTCGCCGATGCCCTCGAACTGGAACAGGAGCATGTACCACGAGCGCATCCGCTGCTCCAGGCCGGCGGCGGCGAACGCCCCCGGGTGGCCGACCGAGAGGGCCACGAGGTGGTCGACGCGGTCCGGGACGAAGCCGGCGAGGAGCCAGGCCACGGCGGCCCCCCAATCGTGGCCGACGACGTGGGCCCGCTCCACGCCCTCGGCGTCGAGCACGGCCACCGCGTCTCCCACCACGTTGAGCAAGGAGTAGGCGTCCACGCCGTCCGGCTTGTCCGAGCGCCCGTAGCCGCGCTGGTCGGGCGCGATGACCTTGTAGCCGGCACCGACGAGCGCCGGCACCTGGTGGCGCCAGAGCCGCGCCTGGTCCGGGAACCCGTGCAGGAGGAGGACCGCGGGACCGTCCCCCGTGACGTCGTACTCGATGCCCACGCCCTGGTTGTCCACGCGCACGCTGTCGCCTCCTCCCGCTCGCCGGCCCGCCGGAATCTCAACCGGCGATAGCCGCCAGCAGCTCTTGCCGGCTCGGGCCGAGACGCGGCTCGTCGCGCCATCCCGCCCCGAGCTCGTCGACCTTGGCGGCCAACCTCGGGTCGGCCAGCGTCTGCTCCGGCGTGCGGAACACCATCCCCGCGTCGAACGTGGCCCGCTGCAGCTCGTGGTCCTGGGCCGAGGCGAAGTTGAACCGGTTGAACTGCTCCCAGAACGGGTCCTCGGGCTCGTAGGGGACCCCGGCCGCCTGCGCCTCGCACTGCGCCAGCCGGTGCCGGTCAAAGCGCAGCGTCGAGTCGTACCAGGGCTCGGCCGTTGCCGCGGTCACCTCGGCCCAGCCGGTGGCGAAGGCCACCGGGTCGTCGAGCGGGCCAACCCGCAGGTGGTCGCGGAGAGCGACCGCGTGGACCATCCCGATCGAGATGCCCCGGCCGAGCGAGGGGTTCGTGCAGGCGAAGGCGTCGCCCACGGGCACGATCCCGGTGGCCACCGGACGGCCGTCGACGACGTAGCGCCGGCGTCGGTCCTCGATCTTGGCGATCGTCCGCACGTCCTCCAGCGGCTCGCCGTCCAGCCAGTGCGCGGCGAGCGGCAGGAGCTGCACCACGGCGGTGTACCGCTCGTTGTCGCGGAGCGGCCGGACGTCGGCGTCCTTGGCGCTCGTGACGAGCACGACCGCCCACGTGCCGTTGTCGGACGCGATCGTGAGGGCCGAGAGACTCTCGTAGTGCTGGAGGGGCGGCCCGATGTACACCGGGTGCTCGCCCGTCGGCGAGCGGAAGTGGCGGCCGTAGTACATGAAGCCGGAGTCCTCGAGCTCGTCGACCGGCCGTCGGGCGCCCGCCGCCTCGAGCCAGGCCGCTGCCGGCGAGCGCCGGCCGGCCGCGTCGACCACGAGGTCGCAGGTGAGCTCCTCGTCTCCGTCCGTGCGCACGCCCGTCACCTGGGGCACGCCCGGCGCGGCCGGCGTGCCGGTGAGCAGCCCCTCGACGCTGACCCCCCGGCGGACGGTGACGCCCGGCGTGGCGTTGGCCACCCGGGCCACGACCGACTCGACGACCGGCCGACGGGCGGTCACCTGCGCGAAGCGCTCGTCGCCGGGCAACGAGCCCCCTTTGAACTCGTCGGGGATCGTGTCGATGAAGTTCTCGACCAGCCCGCCGGCGGCCGCCAACTCGTCGAGCACCTCGGGCAGCTCGGTCTCGGCCTCCTGGCGGAACCGGGCCAGGAGCGCGTGGGGCAGGCGGAACTGGTTCACGCCGCGGCGCTCCCACGAATCCCACGCCTCGTCCGGCGTGGCCACCGGCGCCGGGTCGCGCTCGAGCACCGTGACCGTGTGGCCGTCCTTGGCGAGGAGCATCGCCGTCGAAAGACCGATCGGCCCAGCCCCGGTCACCACCACGTTGGCCATGTCGCTCGCTCCCCGCGCTCGCTCCCGGCAGGGTAGCCCGGCCGGCCTTCGCCGCGGCGGGCGAACGAGGCCCGCCAGCGGCCGCCAGGGACCGCCCCACGGCCTTGTCCGAAACCCGCCAGACGAGACCCCGCAAAAGCGCGACGATGCTCTCGTGCTCGAGGACTTCGACCGCTGCTACCGGGCCGTGCAGTCCCGCGACGCCCGCTTCGACGGGTGGTTCGTCACGGCCGTCACCTCGACCCGCATCTACTGTCGTCCGAGTTGCCCGGCCCGCACGCCCCATCCCGAGCACGTCCGCTTCTACTCGGCCCCGGCCGCCGCCCAGGCGGCGGGATTCCGGGCCTGCCTGCGGTGCCGGCCCGACGCCGCGCCCGGCTCGCCCGAGTGGAACACCCGGGCGGACGCCGCCGGACGGGCCATGCGCCTCATCGCCGACGGCGTCGTCGACCGGGAGGGCGTCGTCGGCCTCGCCCGGCGCCTCGGCTACAGCGAGCGGCAGCTGCACCGGGTCCTCGTGGCCGAGGTCGGCACGGGGGCCCTCGCCATCGCCCGGGCCCAGCGGGCCCAGTCGGCCCGGTTGCTCCTCGAGACGACCGAGCTGCCCGTGGCGCACGTGGCGTTCGCCGCGGGCTTCTCGAGCGTGCGGCAGTTCAACGACACGGTGCGCGCCGTGTTCGGCCGCCCGCCGAGCGAGCTGCGGCGGCGCCACCGGCGCCCGAGCGGGCCGGGTGAGGCGCCGGGGCCGGGGGCCGTCGCCCTCCGCCTCGCCCACCGGGCGCCCTTCGCCTCGGCCGAGCTCTTCGCGTTCCTCGCCGCCCGGGCCGTCCCCGGCATCGAGGCCGCGGTCGACGGCCGTTACCGGCGCAGCGTCCGCCTCGCGCACGGCGACGGCGTCGTCGAGCTGTGGCCCTCCGCCGGCTACGTCGCCGCACAGGTCTGGCTCGACGACCTTCGGGACCTCGGGAGCGCGGTCAGCCGCTGCCGACGGCTCCTCGACCTCGACGCCGATCCGGTGGCAGTGGACGAGGTCCTCGGGGCCGACACCCTTTTGCGCCCCTTCGTCCGGGCCACGCCGGGACGGCGGGTGCCCGGGTCGGTGGACGGGGCGGAGCTCGCGGTGCGGGCGGTCATCGGCCAGCAGATCTCGATCCCCGGCGCGGCCACCGTCGCCGGTCGCCTCGTCGCCGCGGCCGGCCGACCCCTGCGCCACCCGCAGGGACCCGTCACCCACACGTTCCCGGGACCGGCCGAGCTCGTCGACGTCGACCCCGCCGCCCTCCCGATGCCGGCGTCGCGCCGGGCAGCGGTCACCACGCTCGCCGGGGCGCTCGCCGCCGGCGACCTCGTCATCGACCCCGGCGCCGACCGGGCCGAGCTCGAGCAGCGGCTGCTCGCCCTGCCGGGCGTCGGCCCGTGGACCGCCTCCTACGTGGTCCTGCGGGCCCTCTCCGACCCCGACGCCTTCCTGCCCAGCGATCTCGGCGTCCGCCGGGGCCTCGCCCGCCTCGGCCAGCCCGACGACCCGGCCAGTGTCACGGCCCGGGCCGAGCGCTGGCGCCCCTTCCGGGCCTACGCCGTGGGCCACCTGTGGGCGGCCGCCGCCCGAGCTCTCCCGAACGCCTCCGCCCCCCGCGGGGCCCGACCGACGAAGAAAGCGAGTGTTGCCGCATGATGACCACCGACGCCCCCGTCCACACCCCGACCCGCCGCCCGGACGGCGCCACGGCGACGCTCGTCGTGGCCAGCCCGGTCGGCCCGCTCGTGCTGCACGGCAACGAGCGCGCCCTCGTGCGCCTCGACCTGCCGGGCACCACGACGGTGCCGGTCAGCGACGACGAGCTCCCCGAGCCCCTGCTCAAGGCGGCCGGGCAGCTCGACGAGTACTTCGCCGGGCAGCGTCGCCAGTTCGACGTGCCCTCGGCGCTCCACGGCACCGAGTTCCAACGCCGGGTCTGGACGACGCTCGCCGGCATCCCCTACGGCGAGACCATCAGTTACGCCGAGCTCGCCCGCCGGGTCGGACGGCCGACGGCGTTCCGGGCGGTGGGCCAGGCCAACGGGGCCAACCCGATCCCGATCGTCTTCCCGTGCCACCGGGTGGTGGCGAGCTCCGGGGGCCTCGGGGGCTACGGGGGCGGCCTCGACCTCAAGCGGCGGCTGCTCGCGTTGGAGGGCGTGAGCGACTGGGATTGACGGCCGCGTCGCAGATCCCGAGGTGGCGGCCCTTGGCACGGCGGTGCCGGGGGAGGACAATGGAGGGAGAGGGATCGCCGGACGGCGCTCCCGACCGGACCGCCGGGCACCCTCGGTCGAGAAGGGAGCTTGCGATGACGTCGCCGAGCTCGCACGAGGAGCTGGATCCGCCGGGCTGAGCCCGCGTCACCGTGGTCGGTGACGCCGCCGGTCGCCCGTCCGGACCCATGGCTCTTTGACCCAGGCCGCAGCTGCGGTCGGCCCGAACCGACCCAGCCGGTGAGGAGGTCGCCAAACGACGCCGGGACGGCGGGCGACACCTGACAACAGAACAGAACGTGAAGGAGCCGGCCGGTGGCCGGCTCCTTCCGCGCCGGGCGGCGGCGGGCCGGCGCTGTGTCAGGCTGGCGCACCATGGAGACGGCCGACAGCGTCCGCGAGAGCTTCGCCCTCACGGACCGCGTGGCCATCGTGACCGGCGCCGGGAGCGGCATCGGTCGGACGACGGCCGAGGTGCTCGCCGGCGCCGGCGCAGTGGTCGTGTGTGCCGACGTGAACGAGGCGGCGGCCGAGGAGACGTCCTGGGGCATCACGACGGGTGGCGGCCGTTCCCTCGCTCGCAGCCTCGACGTGGCCGAGGCCGAGGAGGTGCACGTCCTCGTCGACGACGTCGTCCGACTGCACGGCCGGCTGGACGTCATGTGCAACATCGCCGGCACGATGCACGACGCCGACCTCCTCGAGCTCGAGGAGGATGCCTTCGACCGGCTGTTCGCCGTGAACCTGAAAGGGGTCCTGTTCGGCTGCCAGGCCGCCGGCCACCAGATGGTGGGCCAGGGCTCGGGGAGCATCGTCAACATGGCCTCGGCCGCCGTGCTGACCCCGGCCCCGGGCATCGGCGCCTACGCCATCTCGAAGGCGGCCGTCGTGCAGCTGACCCGGACGCTCGCCGTCGAGATCGGCCGCTACAACGTGCGCGTGAACGCGGTGGCCCCCGGCTTCGTGCCGACCGGCATGACGAGCCGCTACTACCGCCGACCGGACGGCACGGTCGACGAGGAGCTGCGCGACGCGGTGTTCAAGCCCATGGCCAAGGGGGCGCCGCTGCGCCGGCTGGGCGAGACGAAGGACATCGCCTACTGCATCCTCTACCTGGCCTCGGACGCCAGCACGTTCCTCACCGGCCAGCTGCTCAGCCCGAACGGCGGGGTGGCGATGCACTGACCGGTCGTCGAGGGACGACACCGGGACTTCCGGTTCGACGGTCCCCACCCCCGTTCCGTGCCCCCCACCCAGGGTGCCGCCCCGGTCCGACGAGTCGACTGACCCCTCCGGCCTTCGACCGGCGCCGCGAACGTCAGCAGTGGCCGTCCCGCGAGCACCGTGCCGGCGCTCGGCCCCGTCCATGTGACGAACGAGACGTCCCCGGGCGCCCTCCCGATCCCAGCGACCCCACCTACACTGCAGCCGGTGGGCCGGAGGGGGCTGGCAGTCCTCGTCGTCGCCATCGGAGCGGCGTCGTGCACGACCACCATGGCGACCCCGCCGACGGCCCCCGGCGCACCGAGCGCCGTGACCGGCCGGGTGCCGACGTCGGTGCCGGCCGGCGGCGTCGTGCTCGACCAGGTGGGCCCGGGTGGTCGGCTTGTCGGCGTCGAGGCGTACCTCTACCCGCCGAAGCCCTCGCCCGGTGACCTGAGCGCCCGGGCCGCCCTGCGGGCCGCCGACGGCGCGCTCGGCGGGGCGCCCGCCACCCCTTCGCGCACGGTCCTCGCCCGGGTCACGCTGCCCGGGACGCTGCCCGCGCCCGGCGCGACGGCGGGGAGCGGCGCCGTCGTCCGCCGCGAGGCCTGGGTGGTCGAGTCGAAGCTCCCCAACCCCCACGAAGAGCGGACCTGCCCGAGCGGATCGGCCTGCTCCTTGGGTCAGGTGACCGAGTCGGTCGAGATCGTCGACGCCAGGACGGGGCAACAACTCGCCGGCTTCGAGACCAACTGATCCCAGATCTGACGGTCCGTCAGCTCGCGCTACGCTCGCCCGACATGGCCGACCTGCCGCTCATCGTGTCCGTCGACGACCACGTCGTCGAGCCCGCCACCGTGTGGACCGACCGCCTCCCGGCCAAGTACGCCGACGTCGGACCGCGGGTGGTGCGGGCCCCGATGGGCGAGATCACGTTCCTCGGCGGCAAGCTCACCGTGAAGCCCGGCTCCGAGGGCCGGCCGGCCGACTGGTGGCACTACGAGGACCTCCGCCGCCCGCTCCTCCGGGTGGACTCGGCCGTGGGCGTGCCCCGCGACGAGGTGACGATGAAGGGCATCACCTTCGAGGAGATGCGCCCCGGCTCCTACGGGGTGCAGCCCCGGCTCGAGGACATGGATGTGAACCATCTCGAGGCCTCCCTCTGCTTCCCCACGTTCCCCCGGTTCTGCGGCCAGACCTTCCTCGAGGCCAAGGACAAGGAGCTCGCCCTCCTGTGCGTTCGGGCCTACAACGACTGGATGGTCGAGGAGTGGTGCGGGGAGGCCGCCGGCCGACTCATCCCCCTCACGCTCGTGCCGCTGTGGGACGCCCGCCTGGCGGCCGAGGAGGTGCGCCGCAACGCGGCGCGCGGCGTGCGGGCGGTGTGCTTCAGCGAGATCCCACCCTTCCTCGGGCTGCCGAGCGTGCACGACCCGGAGGGCTACTGGGATCCGTTCTTCGCCGCGTGTGCCGAGACGCGGACCGTGGTGAACATGCACATCGGTTCGTCGTCGAAGATGCCGTCGACCTCGTCCGACGCACCGCCAGCCGTCGGCTCGACGTTGACCCACACGAACGCCACCTTCTCCCTCGTCGACTACCTCTTCTCCGGCGTCCTCGTGCGCTTCGCGGACCTGAAACTGGCCTACTCCGAGGGACAGATCGGCTGGATCCCCTACATCTTGGAGCGGGCCGACGTGGTCTGGAAGGAGAACCGCGGCTGGGGCGGCGTGGCCGACAAGATCCCCGACCCCCCATCGACCTATTTCAAGGACCACGTCTGGGGCTGCTTCTTCGACGACGCCCACGGCCTGCGCTCGGTCGAGGAGATCGGCGTCGACAACATCACCTACGAGTCGGACTATCCGCACTCCGACTCGACGTGGCCCCACACGAAGGAGATCGCCGAGCGCCAGATGGCCCGCCTCTCCGACGACGAGCGGCGCAAGATCGTCCGGGGCAACGCCATCAAGCTGTTCGGCCTCGACCTCGCCGCCTGAAGGCGGCTGGTGGCGGTGGCTGACGAAGGGCTCGTCCCCGACGACGTCGTCCTCGTGGTGCCGGAGGGCCGAGTGGTCGTCGGGATGCAGCTCCCCGTGCAGTCGCAGTCCACGATCTACGTGGCCGAGTGGGAGAAGAGCGCCGGGCCCGACGAGATCGCCGCGGTGGCCCGGGCGGCCGACGACGCCGGGTTCTTCTACGTGGGCGTCTGCGACCACACCGCCATCCCCCGCTCCCATGCCGAGGCCATGGGCACCGTCTGGTACGACACGACGGCCACGCTCGGCTGGCTGGCCGGCCTGACGACGCGCACCCGGCTGCTCTCCCACGTGCTCGTGCTGGCGCAGCGCCACCCGCTGCGGGCGGCCAAGGAGCTCGCCACGCTCGACCGCCTCTCGGCCGGCCGGCTCATCGTGGGGGTGGGGGCGGGCCACGTCGAGGCGGAGTACGAGCTGTTCGGGGACTTCGCCGCCCGCGGGCGCGACACCGACGAGGCCATCGTGGCGGTGAGCCGGGCCCTGACCGACGAGTTTCCCGTCCTCGACGGCCCTCGCTGGCCGGCGGCCGACTTCGGCGTGGCCCCGCGCCCGGTGCAGACGCCGCGGCCCCCGATCTGGGTCGGCGGCTCGACGCCCGCCGCGCTGCGGCGCACGGCGAAGCTGGGCGACGGCTGGCTCCCGCAGGGGACCCGGCGCCGGGACCTCCCCGGCCAGATCGCCGAGATCCGGCGCCTCCGCGAGGCCTACCGGGGCGGCGCGCCGCTCGACATCGGCACGATCGCCGAGCCCATCTACCTCGTCGGGCCGGGCTCGCCCGGCGACCCCGGATGGGAGCTGCCGCGCTTCGTGCTCCGGGGCGGCCCCGACGAGGTGGCGGCCTCGCTGCGCGAGCTGGCGGCGATGGGGGTGAACCACCTCCAGGTCCGCTTCCTCTGCCGTTCGGCCGCCGAACTCTGCGACCAGGTGGCCGCCTTCGGCTCGGCGGTCGGCCCGCTGCTCGACGGCTGAGCGCCAGAGGACCCGACCGAGACCCACGGAGGAGAACCGCATGACCACCACGACCGCCCCGGAGGGCCGGCTGTTCATCGGCGGCGAGTGGGTCGCAGCCGGCGGCGGCACCTACGGCATCGTGAACCCGGCCACGGAGGAAACCGTGGGCCCGGCCCCCGAGGCCACGGCGGCCGACGCCCGGGCCGCCGCCGAGGCGGCCGCCGCGGCCCTGCCGGCCTGGGCCGCCCGTCGGACCGAGGAGCGGTGCGCGCTCATGCGCGAGGCCGCCCGGGCCATCCGGTCCAAGGCCGACGAGCTGCTCCCGCTCGTGATCGCCGAGACAGGAGCCACCGCCACGGTCGGCTCGCGCATGCAGGTGCCGGTGGCCGCCGACCGCTTCGAGCGCTACAGCCGCGACCCCCGCCCCGTGCTCGAGACGCCGCTCCTCCCCCAGGTGGTGGGGGCCACCCCCCTCGCGCCCGGCGGGCTGATCGGCGGCCTCGTCAACCGCCAGCCGGTCGGCGTCGTGACCTGCATCACGTCCTACAACTTCCCGCTCGTCAACATGGCCGGGAAGGTCGCCCCGGCCCTCGCCGCCGGCAACACCGTCGTCGTGAAGCCGGCTCCCCAGGACCCGCTGGCCGTCGTCGAACTCGTCCGCATCCTCGAAGAGGTGGGCTTCCCGCCCGGGGTCGTGAACCTCGTGAACTCCTCCGGTCCGGAGGCCGCCGCCGCGCTGGTCGAGGCACCCGAGGTGGACATGGTGAGCTTCACCGGCTCGACCGAGGTTGGGACGAGGATCGCCGAGGCCGGCGGGCGGACGATGAAGCGCCTGCTGCTCGAGCTCGGGGGCAAGGGCGCCTGCCTCGTGTTCGAGGACGCCGACGTCCGGGCCGCCCTCACCTGCATCGCCTCGACCTGGACGTTCCACTCGGGCCAGATCTGCACCGCGCCGACGAGAGCCGTCGTGCACCGCAGCCTGGTCGACCAGGTGCGCGACGGCCTGGCCGCTCTGGCCGGGCACCTGCCGGTCGGCGACCCGAACGACAAGGCCACGGTGGTCGGGCCCCTCATCTCGGCCGCCCAGCGGGCGCGGGTGGAGGCGGCGGTGGCCGGGGCGAGGGAGGAGGGTGGCGAGGTGGTGGTCGGCGGCGAGCGGCCGGCCGAGCCGGCGCGGGGCTTCTACGCCGCGCCCACCCTCGTCGTCGGCGACAACTCGATGAACGTGGCCCAGAAGGAGATCTTCGGCCCGGTGGTCACGCTGATCCCGTTCGACGACGACGACGAGGCGGTGGCCATCGCCAACGACAGCGACTACGGCCTCTACGACTACGTCTTCTCGGGCGACACCGGACGGGCCTTCCGGGTGGCCAAGCTGCTGCGGGCCGGCCACGTCGGGGTGAACACGGCCCAGCGCAACCACGAGGCCCCGTTCGGGGGCTTCAAGCGCAGCGGTATCGGTCGGGACGGCGGCGACTACGGGCTCCTCGCCTACACCGAGGTCCAGAGCATCCTCTGGAACGGCTGAAAGCCCAGCTCAAGGGCCGACCGGACCCCAGCCGGGACGTGCCCTACCATGACGGACAGGGCTGAGACCTAGGCGGATCCACCTGGACACGGAGGGGACTGGTGGCGGGGAACGTGGGTCTCTCGGCGCCCTCGGCGGCAAGTCGACGGGCGGTCGTGGTGGCGGGCTGCGTGGTGGTGGGGGCGTCGACGGCGCTCCCCTGTTACGCCGTGGCCGTCCAAGCACAGAAGCAATTGCCACCCGGGGCTATTCCCCCGGGCGGGCAGTACACGCTGAACCTGTGGCAGCTGCCGGGATCCTGGCAGTTCCTGGCCTGGGTGATGGTGGTCATCGCCCTCGCCGGGTCGGTGATCGCCCTCCGGGGTGACCGGCGGCGGGTCAACAACAACGGGCTGCTGACGGGGCTGGTGGCCCTCGTGCCGCTCCTGATGGGCTTCTTCCACTTCACCGGCACGCACACGCTCACGGTGACGGGGATGGCCACGCCGACCACCTACACGATCTCGGCCAAGCTCGTACCGGTCATCGGCACCGACCTCGCCTTCGTGGCCACGGCCTTCCTCCTCGTGTGGCCCTTCGTCTGGACCGTCGTCAGCGGTCGCCTCGGGTCGACGCTCGAGTCCACCGTCGTGCCCATCGGGAGTGCCGACATGAGCCAGGACCCCACGGCCGAGGGGTACCCCATGACGACGTTCTCGAGCAGCGCCTTCCCGGGCGCCGACCAGCACGTGGCCGCGGCCACCGCCGCCACGTCGAGCGTGGCGCCGCCCCTGGCCCACGCCGCCGTGGGCAACGGCGTACCGGTCGCCGCCGGTTCGGCGGCCACCTTGGACCCCGGTCGGGCCCCGAACATCGGCGACCTGCCATCCCTCACCGACGTGGTCGGCTCGTTCAACGTCACCGCGGTCCCGCCGGGGCCGAACGGTGCGCCGACCGGCTACGAGCCGGGTTGGCGGATGGACCCCGCCATGCCCAGCCGTCTCCGCTGGTGGGACGGCGTGCAGTGGACCGAGCACACGAGCATGCCGGGCGCCTGAGCCCGGCGGTCCGCCGGGGGGGCCCGGCTACAGTCGGCTGAGTGACCGCGCGCCAGCGCTTCGACGAGGTGGCGCGCGAGGTGCGCAACTGGGGTCGTTGGGGTGACGACGACCAACTTGGCACCTTGAACCTGATCGACGGGGCGGCCCGCCGACGCGCCGCCGCGGCGGTCGTGACGGGTGTGGCGTACCCGCTCGGCCTACCGCTCTCCGAGCGCGAGGGCATCCAGGCGGGCTTCGTCCCGGGCCGGGTGAACCCCATGCGGACGATGATCGCGGTCAACGAGCCCCTGAGCGACGACGCCGAGTGGATCTGCAGCAGCGAGGACGTCGTCGTGATGGCCCTGCAGTGCGCCACCCACTGGGACGGGCTGGCCCACGTGAGCTACGGCGGGCTCCTCTACAACGGCCAGCCGGCCTCGTCGGTGACCTCGGCCGGGGCCCGGCGCTGCGGGATCCACCTCGTGACCACGCTGGTCGGCCGGGGCGTCCTCCTCGACGTGGCCCGGGCCAAGGGCGCCGACGTGCTCGAGCCCGGCTACCCCATCACAGCCGAGGACCTCGACGAAGCGGCCGCCCTCGCCCGGGTGGCGGTCGCCCCCGGCGACATCGTGCTCGTCCGCACAGGTCAGATGGTCCACCTCGGCCGGCCGGGACCCGACGGCACGGCAGGGGCGAAGCGCGACGTCATCCGCTACACGTGGCCCACGCCGGGACTGACCGTCGGCACGGCCCGCTGGTTCGCCGCCCACGACGTGGCCGCCGTGGCCACCGACACCCTGGTGCTCGAGGTGTTCCCCTGCGAGGACGACGACCTCTATCTCCCCGTCCACCTCCTCCACCTGGTGGAGATGGGCCTCACGCAGGGCCAGAACTTCGTGCTCGACGACCTGGCGGCGGCGTGCGCCGAGGACGGCCGCTACACGTTCTTCCTCGATGCCACCCCGCTCCCCTTCACCCACGGCCTCGGCTCACCGGTCAACCCGGTGGCCGTCCGCTGAGGCACCGAGCCGCGGCTCAGCCGCCCTCGTCCGCCAGGGCGGCGCCCATGGCCTCGAGGCCGTCGAGCACGGCCCTCGCCCCCTCCTCGTCGACCGCGGCGTAGGCCGGACGCACGAGGGCGTCGGTCAGCTCCTCGGCCGCGGCCTTCCTGGCCCGGTGCTCCTCGGTGATCTCCGGCACCTCGTCCTCGCCCCAGCCGAACATGGCCCAGTCGTCCGGCCGCTTGATGTAATGGGCCTCGCGGGGCGTGAGCCCGCTGGCCACGACGGCCACCAGGTGGGCGCTGCCTCGGTACTCGCGCAGCACCGTCAGGAGCTGCATCGCCCGGGCCGGCGGGTCGTCGGCCAGCGGCAGGGCGGCGACGCCGGCGTAGAGGGCGAGCGCGGCGGGGTCGGCGGCGTCGTTCACCGCGCCGGCCGCCGCACAGAAGGCCTCCAGGCCCGGCAGGTCCGAGAACTGCTGTCGGCCGAACGCAGCGCCGCACTCGAGGTAGGCGCGAGCGGCCTCACGCGGGTCGACCTTCTCGCGGGCCGTGTTCCACATCTTCTCGACGAGCGACGGCTTGAAGTAGCCGAGGGCGCTCGCCACGACCGGCGCCTCGACGTCACCGAGCACGCCGCCCCGGCCGAGGAAGTAGAAGCGCAAGCCGTCGAGGCCGAACTCCTTGCCCCTCTCGAGGGTCTCGGGGACGAAGTAGAAGGCCCACCCCATGTCGTTGATGGCAGGACAGGCGGTGGCGACGAGCTCGTCGGTCGTGGTCATGGCCAGCGAGCGTAGGTCAGCCGCCGGCCGCCGGGCCCGGTCGGCCCGTCACCGCGAAGTGCACCAGCCGCGCCTCGCTGTCGAACAGGTCGTTGGCCGGCACGCCGAGCGCCGAGAGCGCCGCCCGGCGACGGGCCACGCTGGCCAGCATGGCGACGAGACTGACGGCCACCGCCACGGGGTGGTCGGCGGCCGCCGAGCCGTGTGACGCCACCGCGGCGGCGAGGGCCATCGTGAGCGCCCGGAGGGCCCGGACCCGCACCCCGGCCAGCGGTGTGTCGAGGTCGGCCGCCAGGTCGAGCACGTAGAAGAGCGACCGGTTGGCCTCCCAGTAGTCGAGGAAGCCGCGGCAGAGTGCCTGGGACGTGGCCCAGCTGGCCGCCGGCGACCACTCCCCGCCCACGAGCTCGGCCAGGCCGACGCCGTCCTCCACCAGGTCCTCGGCCAGTACCGAGATGGCCTGCTCGACGTTGCCGAAGTACTGGTAGAAGGTGGCCGGCGAAGTCCCGGCGCGGCGGGCGATGTCGGTGACGGTGACCGAGCGCCACGACGTCGCGGCCAGGGAGTCGGCCGTCGCTTCGAGCAGGCGTTGGCGGGTGGCCCGGCCCCGCCGACCGGGCACCCGGCCGTCGGTGGCCACCGGGGCGCCGGTCATGGGGCGCGAGAGTAGTTTTCCGCGGTGGTGGGAGCGCCCCACAGGTGCCCCCGCCGAGTGCGCCATGCCGGTCGAGCCACAGCCCCCCGAGCCATCCGTCGCCGCCAGTGGCGTGGCCTCGTGGCCGCGCCGCGCCGGGGACTGGCTCGCCCGTCGCGACCCCGGCCTGCGGGCCACCAAGAAGTCGGTCCGAGCCGCCGTCTTCGTGCCGCTCGCCTTCGCCGTCGCAGAGTACGGCACGGCCAACCCGCAGACCCCGCTCTTCGCCTCCTTCGGGGCGGTCGCCTTCCTCCTGTTCGCCGACTTCGGCGGCACGCCCGTCGTCCGTCTGCGGGCCAACCTCATGCTCTTCCTGACGGGCGCGGTCTTCATCACGCTCGGCACGCTGGCCTCCTTGCACCCGGTGGTCGCCGTCGTGGCCATGGGCGTCGTGGCCTTCGTGGTCCTCTTCGCCGGCGTCACCTCCCCACAGGTCGCCGTCGGGTCCACGGCCGCCCTCCTCACGTTCATCCTCCCGGTGGCCGTGCCGGCGGCCCCCTCGGCGGTGCCCGACCGCCTGCTCGGCTGGGTCCTCGCCGCGGCCTTCGCTATCCCGGCCCTCTTCCTCCTGTGGCCGGGGCGCTGGAACGACCCGCTCCGGCGGGGCATCGCCCGGGCCGCTCGGGCCCTCGCCGACCTGGCGTCGGCCCACGCCGAGGGCCGCTTCGACGGCGCCGGCCGGGACAGGGCCGAGGCGGAGCTCGGCGCGCTGCGGCGCCAGTTCGAGGCCACCCCCTACCGCCCGACCGGGGCCGGGCCGTCGGACGTGGCGGTGAGCATGCTGGTCGGCCGCCTCGAGTGGGTGGGGGCCAACGCGGTCGAGCGCCCGCAGGCGGGCCCCGACGCCCTCGCCGCCCCCGAGGTGCGGCGGGCCAACGCGGCCGTGTCCGAGGTCCTCACCGACATCGCCGCGGTGGTGGACGGCGAGGGCGGCCAGGCGGGCGACCCGTCGACCGACGCGCTGGCCGGTGCCGTCGTGCGTCTCCAGCGGGCCTTGACGGCGGCCACCGCTGCGGCCGTGGATGGCTTCATGGCCGCAGCCCGACCGTCCCCCGAGACGACCCACGACCCGACGGCCCTCCGGCCGGCGTCGACCTCGCTCGTCGACGAGATCGACCCGAGCTTCCGCACCCGCTGGTTGGCCCTGGCCACCGAGATGGCCGCCGAGCTGGCCGAGCAGGCCGGTGGGCAGATGGGACGCTACGACCTCCGATCGGTCATCACCCGGGCCCGGGCGTTCCTCGAGAACGCCGGCCGCATCGCCGCGGCCGAGCTCCACCCCCGCTCGGCCTGGCTCCGCAACAGCCTCCGCGGGGCCATCGGCCTCGCTCTCGCCGTCGCGGTGGTCGAGGTGACCTCGGTCCAGCACGGCTTCTGGGTGGTCCTCGCCGTCCTCTCGGTGCTGCGGTCCAACGCGCTCGGCACGGGGTCGACGGTGCTCCGAGCGCTGGCCGGGACGGTGGCCGGCGTCATCGTCGGCTCGGTCGTGCTCGTCGTCGTGGGGCACCACACCCAGGTGCTCTGGATAGTGCTGCCGGTGGTGGTGCTCGCCGCGGGTTTGGCGCCGTCGCTCGTGTCGTTCGCCGCCGGCCAGGCCGGCTTCACCGTCCTCGTCGTCATCCTGTTCAACATCATCGAGCCGGCCGGCTGGCGGGTCGGGCTCGTCCGCATCGAGGACATCGCCATCGGCTGTGGCGTGGCCCTCGTGACGGGGCTCCTCTTCTGGCCGAGAGGTGCGGCGGCCCAACTGGGCCGGGCGCTCGGCGACGCCTTCTCCGACGCCGCGGCCTACTTCGGGGCCGAGGTCGAACGCATCACGTCGCGAGCGGATGCGCCGGCCCTGTCCGAGCAGCGGGCCGCGGTGCGCTCCGCCCGCCGCCTCGAGAGCGCGTTCCGCCAGTACGTCGCCGAGCGCGGCGCCAAACCCGCCGCCCTCCACGACGTCACCGGTCTCGTGAGCGGGGCCGCACGCGTCCGGCTGGCCGCCGAGTCCCTGGCCCAGCTGCCCACGTCCGAGGAGGACCCGGGGCGTGAACCCGAAGCGGTCAGGAAGGCCGCGCGCGAGCTCAGCCGGTGTTGCGACCTCACCACGGACTGGTTCGCCGCCTTCGGCCACGCCCTGGCCGGACGGCACGCCGTGGCGCCGGCCCCGCCCGACGGCCACGACGAGCTGCACGAGCTCCTGCTCCGCGCGTTCGACGCCGCCCGGGAGGCGGGTCGACCCTGCGACCTGCACCTGACGCTCCGGATGCTGTGGGCCGACGAGCGCCTCGAAGACACCGCCTCTCTCCAAGAGGCCCTCGCCGAGACGGCCGACCGCATGGTGGCGGCCGACCGTCCGGCCCCGCAGCCGTAACCGGGGCCCAGGGAATGCCCCGGTTATCGTGGCCGGCGTGCAGGAGGCCGTCGCCCGACCGTTGACCCGCGCCCAGGAGGCCCGGCGGCAACGGGTGATCGACGCGGCCATGGGCCTCGGCCTCGAGGGCGGCTACGAAGCCGTCCAGATGCGCGACGTGGCCGCCCGGGCCGACGTCGCCATGGGCACCGTCTACCGCTACTTCACGAGCAAGGACCACCTGCTGGCGGCGACCCTCGTGCACTGGGTCGAGCAGCTCGACGCCCGGCTGGCCCAGCAGCCGGCCCGCGGGGCCACGGCCGGCGAGCGGGTGCTCGAGGCGCTCGACCGGGGGCTGCGGGCCATGAGCCGCCAGCCCCGTCTCGTGGCCGCGGTCTTTACGTCCCTCTCCTCGCCCGACCCCGCCGCCGTGGCCTGCCAGCAGCAGATCACCCTCGTCATGGAGGGGATCATCACCCGGGCCATCGGTGACCCCCCGCCGCCCGACCTGGCCGACCGGGCCCGCATCATCGGCCACGTCTGGTACTCGGCCCTCGTGGGCTGGATCACGGGATGGTCCACGATGGGCCGCGTGTACGACGAACTGGCGGTGGCGGTGGGCCTGCTCTTGCCGGGTGAGCGCCCGCACGGCGTCTGAAACACCACTTGTAACGTGTTGCAGTAGCCCCGCCGTCGTGGTCGAATCGCGCTCCTGGCGCCGTCCGGCCGTCGATCGGCCCCCGGGGGCGCCCTCGGAGAAGGAGGACACGATGCGCGCAGCGGTCTGCCAGGCGACCGGCGACGAGAAGGTCGTCATCTTCGACGACGTGACGTTGGGCGACCCCGGGCCGGGCCAGGTCCGGGTGAAGCTGCATGCCGCCGGGATCTGCCACTCCGACGCCCACGGCATGAACGGCACCCTGCCGCAGCTGTCGCCCTTCGTCCCCGGCCACGAGGGGGCCGGAGAGGTCGTGGCCGTTGGCGACGGCGTCTCGACGGTCAACGTGGGCGACCACATCATCGTGGCCTGGAACCCCGTCTGCGGGCACTGCCCGGCCTGCCTCCGCGGCCAGCCCAACCTCTGCGTCACGGTCCTCTTCACCATCGCCATGACCGCCAACTTCCACCGGGGCGACGACGCCATCATGGGTTTCGTCGGCATCGGCACCTGGGTCGAAGAGGTGGTGCTGCCCATCGAGGCGGTCGTCGTCATCCCGAAGGACATCCCCTACGAGGTGGCCGCCCTCATCGGCTGCGGCGTGACGACCGGCGTCGGGGCGGCCATCAACACGGCCAAGGTGCAGCCGGGCTCGTCGGCCGTCGTGATCGGCTGCGGTGGCGTCGGCATCTCGGCCATCCAGGGCGCCCGCCTCGCCGGTGCGGCGGAGATCCTGGCGGTCGACACGGTCCCCCAAAAGCTGGAGGACGCCAAGCGCTTCGGGGCCACCCACGGCGCCCACCCCGACCAGCTGGCCGAGGTGGCCGCTCAGCTCACCGGAGGCGAGGGCTTCGACTACGCCTTCGAGTGCATCGGCATCCCACCCACGTTCCGGGCCGCCTGGGACGCCACCCGGCGGGGCGGGACCACCGTCATCGTGGGTGCGGGCAGCGACGACCAGAAGCTCGAGCTTGGTGGCTTCGAGATGTTCTTCCAGAACAAGCGGCTCCTCGGCAGCTACTACGGCGAGGCCGACGTGCGCACGTTCTTCCACAAGCTCATCCGCCTCTGGCGGGCCGGTCGCATCGACCTCGAGGGGATGATCAGCCGGCGCCTCGAGCTCGACCAGATCAACGAGGGCCTCGACGCGATGCGCAAGGGTGAGGTGATCCGCCAGGTCGTCATGCTCTGACCTGATGGCCGTGCCCGGGTCCGCCCGGCCACCGCCGATAAGGTCGCAGCGTGAGCGCCCCGAGCGCGCCCGACGCGGTCATCGAAGTCAAGGGACTGACGAAGCACTTCGGCAACGTCGAGGCCGTCCGCGGTCTCGACTTCGTCGTCCCCCGGGGTCGGGTCACCGGGTTCCTCGGGCCCAACGGCGCGGGCAAGACCACGACGCTGCGCATGCTGCTCGGCCTTGTGGCCCCCAACGCCGGGACGGCTACCGTCCTCGGCCGGCGCTACCAGGACCTCGACGAACCGGTGCGGCGAGTTGGCGCGGTGCTCGAAGCCACGAGCTTCCACCCCACGCGGCGGGCCCGCGACCACCTGAGGATGCTGGCGGTCGCCGCCGGCATCGACGAGCGTCGGGTGGGCGAGGTGCTCGCCCTCGTCGGGCTGGGCGACGCGGCCAAGCGGCGCGTCGGGGGCTTCTCCCAGGGCATGCGCCAGCGGCTGGAACTGGCCGGTGCCCTGCTCGGCCAGCCCGACGTCCTCATCCTCGATGAGCCGAGCAACGGCCTCGACCCCCAGGGGATCGCCTGGCTGCGCCAGCTCCTCCGCTACCTGGCCTCCCAGGGCACGACCGTTCTCGTCTCCTCCCACCTCCTGGCCGAGATGGCCCAGACGGTCGACGACGTCATCATCATCGCCGAGGGCCGCCTCCGGGCCGAGGGGACCATCGCCGAGCTGGCCGGTCAGGGCCGTTCGGCGATGCGGGCCCGCACCCCCGAGCCCGACCGTCTCGTCCAGGTGGCCCAGGCGGCCGGCTTCGCGCCGCGGCGGGTGGCCCAGGACACCGTGCTCGTCGGGGGGGCGCGTCCCGAGACACTCGGCCCGTTGCTCGCCCAGCAGCGCATCGTCATCTACGAGCTCACGAACGAGGGCACCGACCTCGAGTCGATCTTCCTGGCGCTGACCGCGCCGACGCCCGGCTCGTCCCCACCGGTGCAGGCAACGGCGCCGCCGTTCACGCCCGAGGAGCCCCGGTGATCCGCCTCATCCGCTCGGAGCTGCTCAAGCTGCGCACCACGTCGTCGCCATGGGTGCTCCTGATCGTCACCCTGCTCCTCACCGCGCTCGGCGTGATCACCGCCTTCCTCATCCCGAACGGCAACCGCGTGACGTTCGGTGCCCCCACCACCATCTACCGCTACCGCCTGTTGCTCGGCGCCGGTGATACCGCCGTCTGGATGTCGGCCATCCTGGGCATGCTCTGTGTCACCGGCGAGTACCGCCACAAGGTCATCACCACGACGCTCCTCGTCGAGCCGAAGCGGGCCTACGTGCTCGTGGCCAAGTCGGTGGCCTCGGTGCTGTGGGGACTGATCCTCTGCGCGAGCACCTTCGTCATGGTCGCCGCCCTCGGCCTCCCCCTGCTCTCGGCCGAGGGCGGTTCGGCGTCGATCCTTCTCCACCAGGCCGGCGCGGTCGTGCCCGGGCTGTTCGCGGCGTTCGCCATCATCGCCCTCTTCGGCGTGGGCTTCGGGACCCTCGTCCGCAACCAGGTGGTCGGGATCGTGGCCGTCCTCGGTGGCTCGTTCATCCTCGAGCCGATCCTCGACGGGCTCATCCCCTCCGTCGCCAAGTGGCTGCCGTCGGCGGCCGCGGGCGCCGTCGCCGGCGGTCTCGGCACCCGGGCCGACCGGGCGTTCCTCCTCTCCTGGTGGCTCGGCGCCCTCGTGCTCGCGGCGTGGGGGATCGTCCCGACGGTGATCGGCTACTTCACGACCTTCACCCGCGACGTCACCTGACCGGGGACCCCCGGGGGGTGTTGGCCCCGTCGGCTACCGGGCGCGAGTTCAGCGCGACGTGTAGAGGTCGACGAAGCGGCGCACCTCGCGCTCGATCTCGGCGTCCTCGGGGGCCAGGCCGAAGTACCCGCCGTGCGGCGCGGCCTCGAGCACGTGCAGTTCGGCCGGCACGGCCGCGGCGCGGAGCGCCCGGTGCAGGCGGACGGTGTTCGAGAGGAAGAGGTCACGGGTGCCGGTCACGAGGAGGGTCGGCGGAAACCCCTTGGTGAAGTCGCCGAACAGCGGCGAGACGTAGGGGTGGGCGAGGTCGTGCCCGGCTGCGTAGAGCAGGTTGGCCGGCATCAGGCTCGCGGTCAGGATGTTGTCGACGCCGAGATTGGTGCGGAACGAGTCCCCGGACTCGGTCAGGTCCACCTCGGGGGTGCGGAGCACCGCAGCGGCCGGCAAGGGCAGCCCTTCGTCCCGGGCCCGCAGGAGCAGGGCGGCGGCCAGGTTGCCGCCGGCCGAGCCGCCGCCCACGACGACGTCTTCGGGCCGGTGGTCGGCGAGGAGCGCCCGATAGGCGGCCAGGCAGTCGTCGAGGGGCGTCGGGTAGGGGTGGTCGGGCGGCATGCGGTAGTCGACGGCCCAGGTGGGCATCCCGACCTGGCCGGCGGTGATGGTCCCGGTGGCCTGACACGACTCGCCGCCGCCCATGATGAGGGCACCGCCGTGGATGTCGAGGTAGACCCGCCGATCGTCGGCGGCCGTCGTCTTCGGTCTGATCACGAAGGTCCCGACGCCGTCGAGGTCGATCTCCTCGACGGTGGCCTCGACGCCCGCCGCCCGGTCCCTCATCATCGCGAGGACCGAGCCGTCCCTCGACGCGACTAGGGCCCGCCATCCGTCCAGGTCGTCGGGCGCCGGGTAGGTGGCCCCCTCCCCGAGGCTCATCCCGAGCATCGCCTGCGCCGCCGGGCTGAGGAAGGTGGGAACCGGGATGTCCCGGGCCGGCACGTGGAGTGCGGGTCGGGTGTCGCTCGTGGTCATCCGGACGCTCCTCCGCTGACGATGGTGCTCTCCGCACTTCGTGCCTGGCCGAACCCGCCGAGGAAGTTACCGCCCTCGGATCTCGATCGTCGAGGAGCGCACGTTCGACCCGAGGACGACGCGTCTACCGACGTCGGCAACGTCGCTTGCCACGTCGACGGCCGAGTCGACCCGTTGGCCGCGTCCAGCAACCGGGCGTGCCAAGCTGGCCCGGAGCCCGACGAGCCGAGGAGGCGGACGTGCCCTGTGTCTTGGTCCACGGAGTACCCGAGACGGTGGCGGTGTGGGACCCGCTGCGCGCCCACCTGCGCCGTGACGACGTCGTGGCCCTCGGCCTTCCCGGGTTCGGGAGCCCGCGGCCCGCGGGCTTCTCGGCCACCAAGGAGGAGTACGCCGCCTGGCTCACCGACGAGCTCGCCGCGCTCCAGTCCGACGGCCCGATCGACCTCGTCGGCCACGACTGGGGCGGCGGCTTCGTCATCCGGGTCGTGAGCACCCGGCCCGAGCTCGTGCGCTCCTGGGTCACCGATGCCGCGGCGATCGGCGACGTCAACTTCGAGTGGCACGACTTCGCCAAGATCTGGCAGACGCCGGGGGCCGGCGAGGAGTTCTTCGACGCGCAGTTGGGCATTTCGCCGGAGGAGTCCGGGCCGCTCCTCGCCTCGGTCGGCGTGCCCGAGGACGACGCCGTCACCGTGGCCGGTTGGCTCGACCGGACGATGGCCGACTGCATCCTCGACCTCTACCGCTCGGCGGTCGACGTGGGAAGGGAGTGGGGACCGGCCTTCCGGGACGTCGCTGCGCCGGGCCTCGTGGTGCTGCCCTCCGACGACGGGTTCCTCTCGGCCGAGGGCGCCCGGGCGGGGGCGGCGTCGGCCGGCGCCCCGGTGGCCGAGCTCGACGGGCTCGGTCACTGGTGGATGCTCCAGGACCCCGTCCGCGGGGCCTCGGTCCTCGAGGACTTCTGGGCGACGCTCGCCTGAGGTCCCGCCGGTCCGCCGCTGGCCTCAGCTCGAGCGGCGCGGCGGCGCCAGCACGAGGCGCTCGAAGGGAGCGGTCGTGACCGTGGTCACGGGATCGCCCCCGTCTGGGCGGATGACCTCGAAGGCCACGTCGGTGCCGTCGGCCGTAGCCTTCGCCGCTTCGACGCCGTGCACGACGACGCGCAGCTCCTCTGGGAGGCGGTAGTCACCGTCCCTCGCCCAGCGCACGTGGGTGGCCCGGCGTACCGGGGCGACGGTGACCTTGTCGAGCCGGTGGGGGCGGTCGCCGTCCCCGGCGTCGTCGAAGTGCTCGCCAGTTGCCCGGCCCGTGTCGTCGGGGAAACAGTGCAGCGCGAGGACCCGCGGCTCGTGGCCGACGCCCAGCCGGCCGTCGTCGGTCACGCCTGCCGTGTAGTGGTCGTCGAGCGGCAACACCCGTCCGGCCCGCACGGCGAGGAGGGGTTGGCCGACCCCCGCCTCGAGTCGGGTGGTCCGGCCGCCGGCCACCGCGACGGCCTCGGGCCCCGACGCGCCGTCGACGTCGTCGACCGACGGTAGGGGCCGCCAGTGGTACCAGCCGCCGGCGGGCAGGGGCACCGGGCGGCCGCCGGTCGACGGCCGTGTGACCGGCGCGGCCAGGAGGGACGGCCCGAGGAAGAAGGCGTCGTCGACGTGCCAGAGCCGGCGCTCCGGCGAGGAGCCGGCCGTCTCGCCGGCCGAGGGTGCCGGCCAGGCGAGTGGTCGGACCATCGGCGTGCCACGCTCGGCCGCCTCGCGGGCCGCCGTGTAGAGGTAGGGCAGGAGGCGGTAGCGAAAGCGGATGAGCCGGCCGACGGCCGAGCGGTGGGGCTCGGGCCAGCGCCAGGGCTCCCGGGGCGGCGCGCCGACGACCGAGTGGGTCCGGCAGAACGGGAGGAGCACCGAGAGCTCCAGCCAGCGCACGTACAGCTCGGGGGTGGGGATGCCGTTGAAGCCGCCGATGTCACAGCCGCTGTAGGGGACGCCGGAGAGGCCCAGGCCGACGAGCGTGGCCACCTGCTGGCGGAGGCCGTCCCAGGTCGCCTCGATGTCGGCCGTCCAGTTGAAGGCCCACCGCTGGACGCCGGCCCAGCCGGCCCGGGAGACGACGACCGGCCGCTTCCCCGGCCGGGCCTCGGCCAGCGCCTCGTAGCCCACCTCGTCCATGAGGATGCCGTAGACGTTGTGGGCCTCCCGGTGGTCCCCGCCCCGGCCCTCGTTGGCGTGGCGGGCCGAGCTCGGCAGCGTGCGGTCACCCCACAGGGTGATCGAGGTGGGCTCGTTCATGTCGTGCCAGATCCCGGCGACCCCGGCGTCGGTCAGCCGGCGGTAGAGGCCCCGCCACCAGGTCCGGGCGTCCGGATCGGTGAAATCGGGGAAGGCCGCCCACCCGGGCCACACCGTGCCCAGCAGGGGCTGGCCGTCCTCGTCGCGCACGAAGTGACCGCCGTCCACGCCCTCTCGGTAGACGTCGTAGTCGGGGTCGGCCCGGATGGCCGGGTCGACGATCGTGACCACCTGCGTGCCGCGTCGCCCGACCGCGGCGACGAGCGCCCCGAGGTCCGGGAACCGGTGGCGGTCGATGCTGAAGACCCGGTAGCCGTCCATGTAGTCGATGTCGAGGTGGACGGCCGAGAGCGGGAGGCCCTCGGCGGCGAAGCCGTCGACCACCGCCTGCACGTCGGCCTCGTCCTTGTAGCCCCAGCGGCACTGCTGGTAGCCGAGGGCCCAGCGGGGCGGGAACGACGGCCGCCCGGTCAGGGCGCTATAGCGGTCGAGGAGGAGCGGCAGCGGGCCGACGCCCACCCAGTGGCGGAGCATCCCGCCGCGGAACGTGACCTCGAGCGCCGCCGGCGGCCCCACGCGCGCCCGGTCGTCATCGACCGTGACGCGCGCGTCGAAGGGGTTCTGGTGGAAGACGAGCACGTCGTTGTCGGGGTGCAGGCCGACGTAGACGGGGACACCGCAGTAGAGGGGGTCCTGACCCGGTCCCCACGCGCCGCCCGGGTCCCGGTTCCACAACCGGTAGGAGCCGCCGCGCAAGTCGGCGGGGCTGGCCTGCTCGCCGAGACCCGACACCCGCTCGCCCGGCCGCAGGACCGCCCGCAGCGTGCGCGACTCACCCCGTCGGAGCGGGGGCAGCTCCCGGCGCACCACCCGCCCGCCGGCGTCACGGTAAGTGAGCTTCCCGTCGGGGTCCACCGTGACGCCGATCGCCCGACTCGCCACCTCGGTGCCGCCGTGGCGCTGGGTGACGGTGACCGGGCCGAGGCCCGCCGGCCGGCCGGGAGCGAGCGGCAGCCCCGAGCCGTCCGGCAGTGCGGCGGCCGGGCCGTCGGGCGAGAGCCCCCAGGGGAGGGGCGGTTCGCTTGGCCCCCACGTCACCCGGACGAGGTCGTCGGCGGCGAAGACGACCTCCAACTCGGCCTCGTCGAACATCGCCTGCAGGCCGACCGGGCGGGGCCGCCGCCGTCCGCCCGGGCGGTCGAGGACTTCGGCGACGGCCAGCAGCTGCCCCGGGGTCCGGGTGGTGGCCGGGCGGTGGTCGACCCGCTCGTCCCGGCGGCGCTGCCGCTCGACCCGCAACGAGTTCAGCGCGATGGCCGCCATCGTGGCCGGTCCGAGGGCCGTCACCTCGCGCGCCGCCAGCAGGGCCTTGGCCCCGGTGCGACGGAACGGGCCGCTGGCACCGGGCATGGGCGCCGAGGTTAGGGCAACACCCGACCGGCCAGCCGGCTGAGCTAGCGTCGCCCCCAATGGCCACCCTGCCCAACCGGGTCGGCGGCCCGGCGGCCAGCCGGCGGCTCGCTCTGCGCAACCCGCTCACGCTCGTGCGCGACCAGGTCCAGCGGCCGGCGACGCGGCGCAAGGTGAGCATGGTCGGCGGCGAGTTGGTGGTCGACGGCCGGCGGCTGGCCTACACGCTCTCGGACAACGAGGACGCCTGCGGCCCGGACGGCCTCGGGAGCGCGCCGATCTGGGCCGTGAACCTTCACGGCTACTTCGCCGGCGGCGCCATGTACTCACGCGAGAGCGCCCGGCTGGCCGAGCGCTTCGGCTGGCGGGTGCTCAACCCGAGCCTGCCCGGCTTCGGCGGCAGCGACCCCCTGCCGTGGGGGGCGATCTCGATGACCACGCTGACCGAGGAGGTCGAGCGGCTGCTCGGGCACGTCGGGGCGGGGCCGGCCGTGGTGCTCGGCCACTCGATGGGCGGGGCGGTGGCCGTGGAGTTCGCCCGCCGGAACCTCCAGCGCACGCTCGGGATCGTCTACCGCGACGGCGTGGCCACCCCGGCCTGGAAGGAGCGGCGGGGGATCATCCCGTTCCTCCTCTCACCCATCCTCCCCGACGTCGCCCCCATGGCTGACCTCATGGCGGCGATCGTCCTCGACGCGCCCGACCTCCTCCTCGGGCAGGTGATCTCGACGCTGCGTTCCATGGCCCCCGACTTCCGGCAGAACATGCGGACGATGGGCCGCACCGCTCCGGTGGGCAGCATGCTCATGACCGTCGACCAGCGGCCCGAGGTGACATGGCTCGGCCAGACCGGACTCCCGCTGCTCGCCGAATGGGGGTGCTTCGACCGGGTGGCCACCCCGGCCGCGGCGAAGGAATTCTCCGACTGCGCCGGCACACCGATCCAGTGGCTGCCCGGCGGGCACTCGTGGATGCTCGCCCGGCCCCGGGGCCAGAGCGACGTCTTCGAGCACCTGCCGACTGGCCGCGACTTTGTCGAACGGGTCGAGGAGCGTTGGCGGTCTCTCGTCAGCGGCGCGCCGGTGCTGGAAGCGGTCAACTAAGCCATCGGAGGCTTGCGTGCACCTGCCCAGCTTCTGGGCAGGTGCACGTTCTCGAGTCCTTGGCTCAGGTGTCGGACCACAGTGACGCCCAGGTCGTCACAGCCGGCGACGGGGACCTTGCTTCGTCATGATCCGGCTACGAAGCAAGCTGGGACTTCCAGAGTGAAGTCGGTGGAGCGATGCCGACGATGTAGCAGGTCGCACTCTCCGACGCGCATGCCAAACCGTCCGTCTCGAGGTCGGTCGAACCATGCCGATTTCGAGGTGGGTTCGTCGGCGACCACTCTTGTCCTCCGTTGTGAGTGACGAAGAGATCGTTCGAATCATCCACGAGGTAACACGATGTCCGAGTAGCACACCCGAATCCTCCGAAATGATCCGGATCGAACGCATTCCCGATGACACCGACCGTGGTCCATGTCCTCCCTCCGTCGATGCTGACGGCGACCCCCTCCTGTGGCTGTGCCGATCGGTAGAGCGCCCAACACCGACCAGCACCGATGCAGGCGATGGCATCAAGGTCTCCGGAGCCCCCGGGCAGCGCCGCCGGTGACCAGCTCCGCCCGTCATCGCTCGTCGAGACGAGCGCGACTCGATAGTTCGATGGGTTCTTGCCCGACATCGCGAAAATGTTGTTGCCATAGACCAAACAGGTGCTGGTGGTGCAGCCGATGAAGCCCGGCGTGATGGCCTCAGAGATCCACTGCTGAGGCAGTGGCACGATCGACCAGCTGCGGCCCTGGTTGCGCGTGAAGCCGAGGGCGTCAGCGTCTTCCGCAAGGTTTTCACCGACCATGAAGCAGCCACTGCGGTCACAAGCGATCGAGGCAACACCGCCAGCCAGCGGAGCGGGAAACCGCGAAGTGAAGAACCATGAACGTCCTCCGTTCATGGTCGTTCCCGTAAAGGTCGCAGCGTTGGCGCCACGGATACCGCCGATAATGCAGCCAGTTGGCGACCAACATCCGATGGCCGCAAGTTGACCGTTGGCTGCTGCATCGGGCAAAGGTACGGTCATCCTGGTCCAGCGTTCCGGAAGGGACGAAGCGCCGGTCGCTTCGCCGACAAGGACGGTCGTCGCCATGGCCAAGAGGCAGGCGGTGACGGTCTTTGCACCTTTCGGCCAGCTGGGGGGCACATCCAGAGACTACGGTCCTCGCTCCGAGGACCCGTCTCGGACGCCACTTCGATCGGCTTCCGCGACTCCGGCCATGACACGCCTGACGCCGTCGCGGTTACATCGAGGGCTCCGGTTGATCGCGATCTGTCGCGCACCCGAATCGCGCCGATCTCAGCGGCCGGCGGCCCGCCACCCCCGGGCGGCCTGGACTGTCCCGTAAACGGCCACGAGCGTGGCCACCGCCATGAGCACCGCCGTGCCCACCATCGTCGGGTCGAAGGGCGACGCCGCGGTGCCGGGACGACCGCCGGCGAGGAACCACGGCGCGCTCTTCGAGAGGGCGCCCCACCAGGTGGCAGCGGCCGCGGTCATGCCGACCATGGCGAGCGTGACGACGCTGGCGCAGGAGATGACGAGGCGCCGCAGCGGAGGCGACAGCTCGATCCGCCGGGCCACCGCCACGCCCACGACAGACCAGCCGGCGAGAGTGGCGGCGAAGAGGAGGGCCACGCCCATTGCCACGAGCTGGTAGCCGCCGGGCGCCCCGTCGGCGTGGACCGAGACCCTGTGGGCCCACAGCGCCAGACCGGTCACCGCCAACCCGGTGGTCACGGTGAGGCCGATGGCGACGAACACCCTGGTGCGCAGCGCCGGCCAGCCACCGGCGGCCAGCAGCTGACGAGAGCCGGCAGGGCGGCCACCACGCCGACGACGATGGCGAGCGCGCTCAGCACGGCCAGCGCCTCCACCGCGTCGAAGGACACCATCGGCACGGTGTGGGAGCCGGTGGGCGTGGCGGCATCCCAGTGCTCGGCCAGCTTGGCGAACACGAGGCCGGCGAAGACGAAGGCGGCCCAGGCGCAGCCGACGAGCCAGGGCCCGACGCCCATGCCGGTCGGCGACACCGGCTCGCCGACGAGGCCGGCCGAGCGCAGGCGCTCGCCGAAGCCCGACCAGGCGAGGGAGCGGCGCAGGGCCGGTGGCGGCGGTCCGCCGCCCGTGGTGTCCTCGACCAGCGCAGCGAGCTCGTCGCCGTAGCGCTCGCGCCACCCCTTCGGGTACCAGCGGAGGAGCCGATGGACCTCGTCGTTGCGGTGGGCGTCGCTCACACCGCACCCCCGGCCGGCCGCCACCGCGGCTCGACGGTCCGGGCCCGCCCGGTGCGCAGGCGGGCCGTCCCCTCGTCGGTCACCCGCCGCATGTCCTCGAGGGCCTCGGCCAGGGAGGCCCGACCCGCCGCCGTGAGGCGGTAGGGGCGGCGGCGGCCGCTCGCCCCAACCGGCTCGATGAGGCCCCGCTCCTCGAGCCGGGTGATGGCCCCGTAGAGGGTGCCGGGGCCGAGGACCACGCCGGCGAACCCCTCGATGTCCTGGGCCAGGGCGTACCCGTGCTTGTTACCGGCGGCCAGGCTCGTGAGGATGAGGACCGGCGGGTCGTTCGGGCGGGTCCAGGTCGTGGCCACGTCGGCCAACTTACTACGCATCACGTAGTAAGTCCAGCCGCCTCCTCAGCGGATCACGACCGGCGGCGCCGGTGCGGGCAAGGAGGACCGGGCCGCCGGCAGCCGCACGACCATGCGCGTCCCCGTCTCGCTGTCGGCGACGTCGGCCGTGCCGCCGTGGGCCTCCACGACCGCCCCCACAATGGCGAGACCCAGGCCCGTGCCACCGTCGGGCCGGTCCCTGGCCTCGTCGAGCCGGGCGAAGCGCTCGAAGACCCGGTCCCGCTCGGCCTCCGGGATGCCCGGGCCGTCGTCGGCCACCACGAGCTCCACCCACCCGCCGACCGGGCGGAGCTCGAAGCTGACCTGGTGGGCGGCGTGGCGCTCGGCGTTGTCGGTGAGGTTCCGCACGACCCGGCGCAGCTGCTCGCGGTCGCCCTCGACCCGGGCCGCACCGACCCGATGCAGGTCGACGGCCACCCGCCGCTGGGCCCGCAGCCGGGCCCCCTCGGCGAGCACGATCTCGTCCAGGTCGACCGGGTCGTGCCCCGGCACGAGGTGCCCTTCGTCGCCCCGGGCCAAGAGGAGCAGGTCGTCGACGAGGCGCCACAGCCGCTCGGCCTCTTCGGTCACGGCCTCGGCCACCTCGGGCCAGTCGGCGCTCTCGGGGTGGGCCTGGGCCACCTCCAGCTGGGCCACGAGCGCGGCGAGCGGGCTGCGCAACTCGTGGGAGGCGTTGGAGACGAAGCGCCGTTGTTGGGCCGACGCCGCCTCCAACCGGGCCAGCATCTCGTTCATCGTCCGGGCCAGCCGGCCGATCTCGTCGTAATAGGGCGGCTCGGGCACCCGATGGTGCAGGTCGCCACCCGAGATGTCGCCCACCTCGCGGCGGATCGCCTCGACCGGTCGGAGGGCCCGGCCGGCGAGGAACCAGGCGAACACGCCCGCCCCGACGAGGAGCAGCGGTAGGACGACGAGCAGCACGAAGGACAGGGTGTGCACCGAGCTCTCGGCCGGGTCGTCCGAGACGAGGGCGTAGACCGTGAGGGGTCCGCGGGGGGTGGCCACCGTGGTGGCCACCATGAGGTCGGCGTCGTCCTCGCCCGGCAGGACCCTGTTCGTCGGGAGTTGTTGGGTCACGCCGACCGGAGGACGGCGGGTGGTCACCGGGCCCCGGCCGACGAGATCGGGCGACGCCGCCAGCACGCCGCCCTTACCGTCGACCACCTGCACCGCCACCCCCGAGCGCACCGGGAGCCGCCCGGGCACCGAGCCCGTCGTGACGAGGCTCGAGACGTCCTCGGCCTCGGCGGTGGCCCGGCTCACGAGCCCGTGGACGAGCGAGCGGTGCAGCAGCCAGACGAGGCTGGCCCCGCCGAGGGCGAGGGTCACCGCCACGACCACGAGCGCCGAGAGCGTGATGCGCACCCTGACCGAACCGAACCAGGGGCTCGGTTGGACCGCGGTCAGTCGGCGCCCCGGGTCAGCCACCGTCGGCGTCGAGGCGGTAGCCGATGCCCCGCACGGTCTCGAGGGCGTTGCGGTCGAACGGCTGGTCGACCTTGCGGCGCAGATAGCCGACGTAGACCTCGACGATGTTGGGGTCGCCCTCGAAGTCCTCGCCCCACACGTGGTCGACGATCTCGCGCTTGGCCACGGCCTCGCCGGCGAAGCGCATCAGGTACTCGAGCAGCGAGAACTCCCGCGGCGTGAGCTCGATCTCGACCTCGCCCCGGCGACAGCGGTGCTCGGCCGGGTCGAGCGTGAGATCGCCCGCGGCCAGCACCGCCGGGCGGGCCCGACGGCCCCGCCGGAGCAGCGCCCGGATCCGGGCCACGAGAACGACGAAGGAGAACGGCTTGGCCAAGAAGTCGTCCGCCCCGGTGTCGAGGGCTTCGGCCTCGTCGAACTCCCCGTCCTTGGCGGTCAGCATGAGGATGGGCACCCAGTTGCCCTCCTCGCGCAGCGTCGCGCAGATCTTGTAGCCGTTCATGCCCGGCAGGAGGATGTCGAGCACGATGAGGTCGTAGTCGTGCTCCCGGGCGAGTTGCAGACCCTCCGTGCCGTCGTGGGCCACCTCGACGCTGAACCCCTCCGCCTCGAGGCCGTGGGCCACGGCCGAGGCCAGATGGATCTCGTCCTCGACGATCAGGAGGCGCACGCCGGCCGCTTCGTGCCCGGTCCGCTCACCCGTCCACGTAGAGCTGACCGTTGGCGCTCTCGGCGATCGGGATGTGCCGCAGACCGGTCGGGGCGGGACCATTGAGGACGTCACCGTTGGCCGGGTCGAACTCCGAGCCGTGACAGGGGCACACGAGGAGCTTGGCCCCGCCGGCGTAGCCGACGGTGCACCCCGCGTGCGGGCAGACGGCGTCGTAGGCCACGAAGGTGCCCTTCGTCAGCTGGAGCACGATGGACGGGTCGCCGGAGGCCGGGTCCGTGAACGAGGCTGCCCCGCCGACCGGCACGTCGACTGCCGGGCCGATCTCGGTGCCCTTCGGCTTCGGCGCGTTCGACGTGGCCGGCGGCGCGGTGGTGCCGCTGCCCGACGCGGCCGGTGCGCTGGTCGTCGGCGTGGTCGGGCCGCTCGTGCCCTTCGTGGCCGAGGCCGCCGATCCACTTGGCAGCGACACGCTGGCCCCCGAGGTGGGCGACGGGGCGCCCCCGATGGCCCGGCCGAGACCCGCGGTCATTCCGGCCACGATGAGGCCTGCCGCCCCGACGCCGGCCACCGCGGCCCCGCCCAGCACGACCGAGCGCCGGTCCACCTGGTCGGGGCGCTTGGCCCGCGGGGACCGGCCGTCACCCGCCTGGCGCAGGAACGGACAGGGCCCGACGTCGCAGGGGGCTCTTTTCATGGCGGTGCAGCGGTCGTCCTCGTAGTTCCCGCAGACCTGCTGGACGACCGAGAACGGCAGCGTCACGACGTTCGGCGGTCGGAGGCCGCCCTCTCGCCGGGTCCACGAGGCGATCAGCCCGTCCACCGACAGCACGCCGCCGGCCCCGGCGAGCACGAGCGGCATCCAGGCGAAGAAGAACACGATGTCGGCCCCCGTGTAGTAGGGGGAGGAGTGGAAGCTGACCGTGAGGAACAGCGTGAACGACAGGATCATCCCGCCCAGCGCGGCGAGTCGGGTCCAGAGGCCGAGGAGCGTCCCGAGGCCGATCGCCAGCTCCGACAGCGCGATGAGCAGGCCGATCGCCACCGCGTAGTGCTGGAGGTGACCGAGGAGGAAGTGCAGCGGGCTGATCCGGTTGGACGCGATCAGCTGGGCCTGGATGCTCGACGGGCTGGCCGCGTTGAAGAAGTTGGGGTTGGCCAGCTTCTGCAGAGCGGCGAAGCAGAACGTGATCCCGAGGAAGGCCCGCAGAGGGAGCAGCGCCCAGCCCGAGAGGGCGAGGGCCCGGGGCGGGGGCCGCAGGAACAGCCACCGCGACTCGCCCGGCCGGCCGGCCGAGGGGCCGTCGCGGCGGGGCGCGGGGCGGCCGCTCGCCCGACGTTCTGAGGGCGGCGGGCCGCGGCGGGACCGGGTGGGGGCGGGCCTGGCCACACCATGAGTCTGCCGCGTGGGGAGCGCCGATCCACATAGCCCCCCACCCGCCTTCAGGGTCCTCTCATCGAGGAGCTGTGCTAAGGGGCGCCCCCGGCGTTCCCGCCGCCCGCTCCCGGTGCGACGCCGCTGCTGCTCGATGCGGTGGAGCACTGGAGCGGCTCACCCTCGGGCAGCTGGGGGGGCATGCCCGAGTAGGGGTAGAGCACGCCGCCGTTGCAGGCCTGCCAGGAACCGGGGGCCTCGTTGACCGGGCTCTGCAGCGTGGAGCTCCACCGCACGACGCCGTAGGCGGCGTTCGGGTCGACCGAGCCCGGGCCGAACGCCCAGTCGCCGAACATGCCGCCGGCCGCCGAGGGGGGCAGGTTGGCCAGGCCCCGCTGGAACGTGGCCGGTGTGAGATCGGGCCCGGCCGCCTGCAGGGCGTCGAAGAGGAGGAGGAGCGGGCCGTAGACCTGGGCGAAGTCGGGCACCATCGTGGCCCCGGCCGGCGCCCCGGCGTCGAAGGCGTACTCCGCCTCGGTGCCCGTGGCGGCGACGGACGGTTGGCCGAGGCCGATGGCGTCGAGGGCCTGGGACGGGGTCTGCAGCGCGGCGAGGCTGTCGAGGAAGGCCGACTCGACCCACTCGGGCTGGTAGCCGAGGGCGTCGGCCGCCTTCGTGAGGAAGATCGGGGTGAAGGGGTCGCAGGTCGTGCACAGCACCGTGGTCACGCCGGCCTGGTCGAGCTCCTTCACCGCCGTCTGCACCTGGGCCTGGAACGACGGGGCGTCGAGCGAGAGGTGGACGACCCGCTTGACCGTCACGCCGTCCTTCGCTTTCAGCTCGCTCACGATCGCCTGACCGCAGCCGTTGGAGGTGCCGGCGTTCGTGTCGACGAGACCGAAGGTCCGCTTCCCGCCGTTCAGGCCCCCGCCGGCGAACTGCACCGGCGTCGGGGCGAGGCTCCGGGCGACGAGCTGGACCGTGGCCTGGGCGGTCTTCGAGCAGACGTTGCCGGTGGTGTAGAGGTAGGGCGCGCCGGCCAGGAACTGGGTGTCGGGGCCGTCGAAGACGCCGAGGCCGAGGATGTGGCGGGCGGCGAGGGCGCTCTCGTAGACCGGCGTGGCGTCGAGACCCGAGCTGTCGGCGAAGGCGTGGAGGCGGGCGGCGGCGGCGGCGTCACGCGCCGCCAGCTGCTTCCCCTCGCCGCTCAGCTCGGCGACGAAGTCACCCTCGCCGACGTAGGGCTTCAGCACGACGTGGCGACCGTAGAGCTCGAAGTCCTGGTTGAAGGTCTTGATGTCGGCCTCCATCGTCAGCACGGTCTCTTGGCTCGACCCGCTCACCGACGCCGGGATGAGCGAGCCGAGCTGGGCGGCCTCGGCTGGTGACGCCTCGCGAAACGTGAGCGTGATCGTCGAACGGGTCACACCGGGCGCCGTCGCGCCGCCGTTGTTGCCGTGCCACGCCGGCTCGCAGATCGGCGCGTAGTCGGACCACGCGACCTGGCGCACCCCGGGCCCGCACGCCGCGCCCGTCACCGTCACGCCGCGGGTGCCGGGGGCGGCGGCCGGCGTGATCGTCAGCTGCCTGGCCGCAGGCGGTGCACCCGGGGAGCCGACGACCGAGGGGAGGGCCACCCCCAGCACGACGAGGGCGACGACCACGACCACCACGGCGCCGTAGCGACGGGCCACGGCCTTCACCGGTCCGGCCGGCGGCCCGCCGTCGCCGTTCGCCGGCTCGACCGCCGCGGTGGGCGAGAACCACCCCGAGGTGTCGGGCCGTCGTTCGGCGACCACTTGGTCCGGGTCGACCAGCTCGGTGGCCGAGGGAGCCCGGAAGCCGGCCGGCGCCCGCGACACCTGGTCGGTCTCGGGCCGTGGCGGGGGCGGGAGGAGCGGCGGGGGCGGCAGCGGGCTCCCCGGTGCCGGTGGCGGCGGCAGCGTCGGACCCGACGCCGGCGGCGGCGGCCGGTCGCCGGGCGCGTCCAGTCCGGGGGTCACCGGGCCCCCGTGGCCGCCACGTCGGACGGCGCGGCCGGCGGTCGGGCACCGAGCCGCTCCGCCCCGAGGTAGGCCTGGAGCACGGCGCCGTCGTTCAGCACCTCGCTCGTCGTGCCCGAGGCGATCACCTCGCCGAGGTGCAGACAGATCAGCCGGTCGGCGACCGCCGAGACCACGGGTACGTCGTGTTCGATCACCACGAACGCCGCGCCCGTCTGCTCCCGGAGCGCCAGGAGCAGCTCGCTGAGCGCCTCGCCCTCGCGCTGGGCGATGCCCGAGGTGGGTTCGTCGAGGAGCAGCACCCGCGGCCGGTGAGCCAGGGCGCAGGCCAACTCGAGGACCCGCTGCGTGCCCGACGACAGATCGCCCACCCGCTGCTCGCGGAAGCGGGCGAGGTCGAGCTCGTCGAGGAGGTCCTCGACCCGTTCGCGGATCGCCGCCTCCGCCCGCACCGCCGGGGCCAGGGCGAGGGCCTCGGCCAGCGGGTCGCGCACCGCCACCGAGCGCTCGAGCGCGGTGGCCAGCGCCTCTTCGACCAGCATCGTGGGCCACAGCCGAGCGTCCTGGAACACGCGGCCCAACCCGTGGCGGGCCCGGGTCGACGGCGAAGCCGAGCTGAGGTCGACACCGTCGACCCACACCGAGCCGGTCTCGGGCCGGACGAACCCCGAGCACACGTCGAAGAGCGTGGTCTTGCCGGCCCCGTTGGCGCCGATGATGCCGAGGATCTCGCCTGGCGCCACCTCGACGGTGACGTCGGACAGCGCGGCCACCCCGCCGTAGTGCTTCGAGACGCCCACCGCGGCGAGCGCCGCCGGCGGCGGCTCGCCTTCCTCGTCGGCCCCGGTCGGCCCGACCGCGGCCACCCGGGCCGCGACGCCGTTCCCACCGGTCTCGGCCGGGACGCGCGAGGCGCCGGTCAGTGCCGCGACGACCTCCTCGTTGACCGGGCCGGGCGGCCCGGCGATCTGCAGGGCCGGGGACGTCGGCCCGCCGCCGAACACCCGGCGGGCCCTCGCCCGGTCGGCCGCCCGCAGGAACACCGAGCGCAGCAGATCGGGCTGGCGGGCGAGGTCGGGCGTGGGGCCGGAGAACCGGACGCGGCCGCGCTCGAAGAAGATGGCCCGGCTCGAGATGGCGGTGGCGACGTTCACCGACTGCTCGACCACCATCACGGTGACGCCGCTCCTCGCCAGCGAACGGAGGACCTCGAGCAGCTGGGCCACGGCGTCGGGGGCCAGACCGAGCGAGAGCTCGTCGACCATCAGGAGCTTCGGTCGGCACATGAGGGCCTGGGCCAGGGCGAGCATCTGCTGCTCGCCGCCGGAAAGGAACCCGGCCCGCTGGCCGGGCCGCTCGGCCAGCATCGGGAACATCGACAGCACCCGGTCGGTCACCGCCGAGGCGAACTCGGGGTCGTCGAGGTAGTGGTGGGCGGTCCAGCCGCCCAGGCGCAGGTTCTCGCGCACCGACAGCGAGGGAAAGACCCTGGGCTGGCCGAGCACCGTGACGAGGCCGGCCCGCACCCGCTCGGTGGGCGACAGGCCGGTGATGTCCTCCCCGAGGAAGGTGATCGTGCCGGCGGCCGCCCGCTCCAGCCCGGCCACGGCGCGAAGCACCGTCGTCTTACCGGCCCCGTTCGTGCCGAGCAGCGCCACCACCTCGGACTGGCCCACCGAGAACGTGACGTCGAAGAGGACCTTGGCCCGCCCGATCACGACGTCGAGCCCGCCCACGTCGAGCACGGGCGTCTGGTCGGCGGGGAGGCCGGCCCCCGGCAGCTCGCGCCCGCCGACCGGGGCCGCCCCGTGGAGCTCGAGCTCCTCCAGCGCCCGGAGGCGAAGCGCGGCCCGGCGGGCCTCGGCCGCGCCGTCCTCGGTCTCCTCGTCGCCGCGGTCCCGTTCGCTCGGGGCGACCGCCGCTGACGGGGCGAGCGCCAGCTCGGGTAGGGGCTCGCCGTCGGGTCCGAGCCCCTTTGCCCGGGCCAGCTGGCCGACGATCCAGTCCCGGACGGCGAAGACCACGCCGCCGAGGCCCTCCGGGAAGACCATGAGGACGACGAGCACGCCGGCCCCGGTGAAGAGGGCCTGGAGGGCCGGCGGCAGGGCGGCCTGGACGACCTCGACGTAGACCGCGCCGAGGATGCCGCCGGTGAGCGAGCCCAGGCCGCCGATCACCACCATGATGAACACGGTCACGGAGTTGTCGGGCTGGAAGGCCTGCACCCCGACGCCGCCCTGTACGACGACGTAGAGCGAGCCCGCCACGCCGGCGATGAAGCCCGAGATGCCGAAGGCGAGCAGCTTCACCTTGAAGGGGCTGATGCCGTAGGCCGAGGCGGCGATGCTGTTGTCGCGGACCGCCACCATGGCCCGGCCGGTCCGTGACCGACGGAGGTTGCGGGCCACCACCACTGCGGCGAACAACACGACGAGGGCCACCTCGTAGCGGCTCCCGAACGCCGTGAGATCGATCCGGGAGAAGATGCTCGGCGGCGCCACCTGGCTCGGGTCGAGGCCCGGGAAGTACTCGGAGGAGAGGAGCCAGTCCGACACGGGGACGGCGAAGGCCAGCGTCACGACGGCGAGGAACAGCCCCGGAATGCGCAGCGCCGGCAGGCCGATGAGCACCGCGGCGCCTGCGCCGACCAGGCCGGCCACGGGCAGGGCGACCAGGAACGGCAGGTCGGCGTGGACCATGAGCGCCCCGGCCGCCGCCGCGCCGAGGCCGACGAAGGCGAACTGCCCCAGGCTGATCTGGCCGGCCCACCCGGCCAGGATCACCATCGAGACGGCGATGATGGCGAAGATGGCGGCGTAGGTGGCGTCGTTCACGACCGAGTCCGAGAGCATGAGCGGCGCCAGCACGAGGAGGGCCACGAGCACGACCGCGCCCACGACCTTCCCCGACTGGACCTCCTTCAGACGGGCGATGGCCCGCGGCACGGGCGCCACGTCGCGCACCGCCACGTAGTCGCCGTAGGCGGCGTCTCCACCGGCGAGGTCGCGGCGCTGGAAGAGGAGCGCCACCACGATCACGAGGAAGAGCACCACTTCGGAGTACACGTAGGAGTGGAAGCTCCAGTAGACGGCCTCCTGGAGCACGCCGATGAAGAGCGACCACCCGAACGCCTCGGGGATCGACGACATCCGGGCCAGCACCGCCGCGGCGAGTGGCGCGACGAGGGCGGTGATCGACAGCCCGCCGCTGATGCTCGGGCCGAGGATCGGCTGGGAGAGGATGGCGCCGACCGCCGAGAGAAGGGCGGCCACGATCCACGTCACCCGGCTCAGCTGGCCGACCGGCAGGCCCAGCAGCGCGGCCCGGTCGTGGGAGTCGGCCATGCCCCGGATGCCTGTCCCGGTGTCGGTCCGGCGCAGGAACCAGTAGAGCGCGGCCAGCACGACGGGCACGACGATCATGGCGATCAGCGCGTCCCCCGTGAACACGAAGGGGCTCAAGCTGAACTGGAACGAGAACGGCGTCCGGAACGCCGAGGGCGGGGCGAGGTTCCCCCGGAACAGGCGGGGCAGGCCGATGCCGGCGGCTACGAGGATCTGGAGGATGCCGATCGTGGCCACGGTGAGGATGAGCCGCGGCGCCCGGGAGAAGCGCCAGCGCACGAGGGCGTCGATGAGGAAGCCGATGACCGCGGCCAGGGCCAGGCCGAGCGGGACGGCCAGCCAGTAGGAGTAGCCCGGCCCGGTGACGAGGAGGACGGCCAGCGCGGCGGAGAGCCCGCCGATCCCGGCCTGGGCGAAGTTGATCACCCGGGCCGAGCGGTAGACGAGGATGAGCCCGGCGGCCACGAGCGAGTTCAGCCCGCCCACCACGAGGCCCTTCAGCACCACGCCGGCGGGCAGGCGGTTCGGCAGCGTCTGGTCGGCGAGGACGTAACCGCCGATGAGGACGAGGACGACGACGGCGCCGATCGCCGTGGTCAGCCAGAAGTTCCGACGGTCGGTCATGGCCTAGTGGCTCCTCGACTCCGCCACGGCGGCCGACCCCGGCGGTGTCGACGCCGCGCCGGCTTTGGCCGAGCAGGTGAGCTGGCGGTGGGCCGGCACGTCGGCGGCGCGGGCGTAGGGGATCTGCCGCCCGCCCTCGCAGTCGACCCAGGTCCCGAGCCGCCCGTCAGACGCGCTGCGGACGTCGGGCTGCCACTGCACCACCCGGTAGGCGGCCGGCGGGTCGTAGGGCCCGGCCTTCCCGTCCCAGGCGCCGTACATCCCCCAGCGCGCCGAGACCGGGACGAGCCGGGAGGCCGCCTCGAAGTTGGCCGGGGTGAGGTAGGGCCCGGCCAGCTGGAGCGTCGTGAAGAGCTGCAGCAGGGAGAGGTAGGCGAATGAGTACGTCGGCAGGATCGTCTGGCGGGGAGAGGGGTTGCCGAGCCGGTAGGCGGTGTAGGCCTCCTGCTCGGCGTAGGGCGGCGCCTGGTTCCCGGTCGAGATCATGTGCGACACCTGGTCTCGTGGGAGGAGCCGGGTGAAGGCGTCCGTGTTGGTCTGGCCGCTGGCGAACGTGGACTGGTACCACCACTCCGGGTGGTAGTCCTGACGGTCGGCCGCCTGCATCACGAAGATGGGGGTGATCGGATCGCACGACGCGCACACGACGGTCGTCACGCCCGCCGCCTTCAGCTGGGCCACGGCGTTCTGCGCCTCGTCGACGAACTGCCCGAGGTTGAACTGGAGGGCCACCATGACCTTCGGCGCCTGCCCGTAGGACGCCAGCTCGTTGGCCACGTCTTCGGCGCACGACGAGGCGGTCGGTCCCTCCGGGTAGATGATCCCGTAGACCCGCGTGTGGTGGCGCAGGACCGGGTCGCCGGCGTCGACCGCCGGGAGACCGGCCAGTTGGCGACCGAGGACGGCCCCGGTGGCCAAGGCGCTCTTCGAGCAATTGGGGCCGGGCGTGTACTCCCACGGCGCGAACTGCTGGTAGAAGGCGGCGTCGTTCACGTAGACGCTGAGCGCCACCACGTTCTGCGCCGCCAGGTCCGTCGTGTACACCGAGCTCGAGTCGATGAGTGACGTGTCGGCAAAGGCCTTCAGGCTCGTGGCCACATAGACCGCGTCCTCCTGGGCCTGCTGCTGGTCCTGGCCGAGATCCTCGTTCACGAAGTCGCCCTTGCCGTCGTAGGGCACGAGCACGACTTTGCGCCCGTAGAGCTCGAAGGTCCGGTTGAAGGTGTCGATGTAGGTCCGCAGCGTGCTGATGGCCTCTTGGTTCGTCCCCACGACGTCGGGTGGCACGAGCGAGTAGAGCGCGCTCAGCTGCGAGCTGGCCGCCTCCCGGTAGGCGATGCGGATCGTCGTGGCGGTGACGCCCCGGCTCGTCGCCCCGCCGTTCTTCCCGTGCCACGCCGGTTGGCAGGGCGGGGCGTAGGCCGACCAGGCCACCTGGCGGACGCCCGGCCCGCAGGTGACGCCCGACGTGGCGACTCCGGCGCCGTAGGCCGGTGTGGGCGGCGTGACGCCGGCGGGCACGACCACGTCGACGGGTGCGCCCGGGCTGCTCCGACCGTTCGACAGGGTGGGCACGAAGAGGAGGAGGCCGACCAGTGCCGCGGCGAGGAGGACGAGATAGACCCGGTGACGCCTGATCGCCACCTCGGCCTGGCGGCGCTCCGGCGACAGCCGCCGGGTCCTCGTGCGGGTCTCGGCGGCCCGCCCGACTGCCCGCCTCGCCGGGTCGCGCGCCTCTCCCTTGTCGCCCCCGAAGAACTCTGCCAACGCACCCCCACCGTCGTTACGGGCGGCGCCCCTGGTGTGCCAACTCGTCCCTCAACGCCCACGTCAGGCGGGGTCGGGTCGACGCTCGGCCGGGCGAAGGTCCAGGGTAGTGCAGGGTGACTGCGAAATCGCGGCGCCCGGACGACCTCAGAATGGCTCGGTGAGGACCGACCGGTCGCCTTCGGCCAGGCCACGGGCCAGGCGGGCGAAGGCGCCGGCCGCGTCACGGCCGTCGGCATCGGTGGGCAACCAACGGACGGGGGAGCGGGTCCGGTCCATGCCGAAGATCCCGAAGCGCGGTTCGTAGGTACCCCACTCGTAGTTGTCGACGAGGGACCAGTGCAGGTACCCCTGCACTGGCACACCCGCGTCGAGCGCGTCGACGATGGCTCGCAGGTGCTCGCGGAGGTACCGCACGCGGTCCCAGCCGTCGAGACGGCGGTAGGCGACGCCGCCGCGCACCCGGGTGGCCATGCCGTTCTCCACCACGAGCATCGGCAGGCCGGGCAGGAGCGCCTGCTCGGCGTGGCACCACGCGGTGAGCCCCTCGGGGTGGGGTGGGACGTCCCAGAGCGCCCGCCCCGGCGACCACGAGCGGCCGCCCGAGGTCAGCTGGCCGGGGAGCCGGAGGGCCCGGCTCGGGACGGGGTCGTACCAGTCGAGGCCGCTCGCGTCGATGGGCCGTTCGTAGCGGGAGGCGTAGAGCGCGTCGACGACGCGGCGGGCCGACTGCCGACGGGCCCGCCGCCGAAGTCCGGCGACGAGGGAGCGGCCCACCGAGTCGTCCGGCTCGAGCGCGCTGCCGAACGGCGACACCGCGGCGAAGAGCCGCCGGATGGCGAGTTCGGCGGCGTTGCCTGCCGGGGCCGCCAGGTCGTGCAGGGCGCGGCGCTCGGCAATCCAGTCGTCGAGCTTCTCGCGGCCGATCCCGGCGTGCCGAGCCCACAGGAGATCGGTTAGGAGGCGGTCGTGCTCGTAGATCGTCGACGTGCTCGGGTTCACGGTCACGATCGCCTGTGGCTGCACCGTATGGATCGCCTCGTAGGCGAGCACGTGCGCGGTGAGCAGGTTGTCGAGGACCTCGACCGCGTCGGAGACGGCGAGGCGCCGACCGGGCGGGCAGCTGCCGTCGATCCAACCGCTCAACGCCACGATGTTGGGCTCGTTGACCGTGACCCAGTGCCGGCAGTGCTCCGTCAGGGCCGGCAGAATCCGGGCGACGTGGGCGACGAAGCGGTCGGGTGAGCCGGGCATGAGCCAGAACTCTTCCCCGAGCCACCAGGGATGCGTGAAGTGGTGGAGTGTGACGATCGGCTCGAGGCCCCGCTCGTGGCAGGCGGCGAGAATCCCGACGTAGCGCCCGAGTGCGACGTCGTCGACGACGCCGTCCTCGGGCTCGATGCGGGCCCATTCGACCGACAGCCGGAAGGCGTTGCAGCCGAGCGTCGCCGCCCGGTCGAGCGCCGTCTCTGGCTCACGCCAGAACCCGCAGGCGTCGCCCGAGCGATCCACCCTCCCGCTCAGCTCCCAGTCCGCCCAGTTGTTGGCGGGCTCCCCCTCGTCGTTGAAGCCCCCCTCGACCTGGAAGCCGGCGGTGGCCACGCCGAGGAGGAAGCCCTCGGGCAGCAGTCCGGTGCCGGTCTCGCTCGCCACACCGACAGCATGGCCGTCCCTTCGCGACCTCCGCCAGGGGCCCGCGCTAGCGTCGCCCGACGCCGTGCGGCCTGGGCGGAAACCCTTGGGCCGACCGACGCCTCGCCGACGCGGCGGCGCCGGCGTCACGACGGAAGGAGCGACCATGCCAGACGAGGTCCTGCGCGACCGACGGGGGCACGTCGAGGTGCTCACGCTCAACCGGCCCGATGCCAGGAACGCGGTCAACGGGGCGCTCAGCCTCGCCATGTCGGCGGCGCTCGACCAGCTGACGGAGGACGCGGACTGCTACGCGGTCGTGCTCACCGGGGCCGGCGACAAGGCGTTCTCGGCCGGGATGGACCTGAAGGCCTTCGCCGCCGGCGAGGCCGCCTCCATCATGCGGGGCACCGGGGGCTTCGCCGGGATCAGCCGGCGGGACTTCCCCAAGCCCCTGATCGCCGCGGTGAACGGCGCGGCCCTCGCCGGCGGCCTCGAGATCATGTTGGCCTGTGACCTGGCCGTGGTCGCCGAGCACGCGGTCTTCGGCATCCCAGAGGTGAAGCGGGGCCTCCTCGCCGGGGCCGGCGGCCTGCTCCGACTCCCCCAGCGGCTCCCCGTGGCCATCGCCCTCGAGCTGGCGATGACCGGCGACAGCATCGACGCCCACCGGGCGCTCGAGCTCGGCCTCGTAAACCGGGTCGTCCCCGCCTTCCGGGTCCTCGACGAGGCGGTGGCGCTCGCCGAGCGGATCGCCGAGAACGCCCCGCTGGCCGTGCGGTACTCGAAGGATGTCGTCCTGCGGGCGGCCCGGGTCAGCGAGGAGGAGGGCTGGCGGATCAACACCGAGGCCGTGTCGGTGGTCTTCGGGTCGGCCGACGCCCAGGAGGGGCCGCGGGCGTTCGCCGAGAAGCGGCCGGCTCGCTGGCAGGGTCGCTAGGGCGTGCTGGCCCCGACCGTCGACGCCATCCGGCTGTTCCTGCACGTGCTGGCGGCGATGGTCTGGGTCGGCGGCCAGATCGTGATGTTGGGCCTGCTCCCGGAGGCCCGGGCGCTCTCGAGCGAGGCGCCGAAAGCCCTCGCCCGGGCCTTCGCCCGCCTCAGCTGGCCGGCCTTCGCTGTGCTCGTGGTCACGGGGTTCTGGAACGTGGCGGCCGTCCACCCCGGGAAGCAGTCGACCTCCTGGCAGGTGGTGCTCGGGGTGAAGATCGGTGTGGTGGTCCTCGCCGGGGTGGGCGCCTTCCTGCACGGGCGGTCCACGTCGAGGATGGCGTTGGCCGCCTGGGGGTCGATCGCCGGGCTGGCTTCGATCGCCGCTCTATTCCTGGGCGTCCTCCTCGCCGGGTGAAGTCCCAGGCCCGCCGGACATCCGGCCGAGGGCTCGGCACCGAACTCCTGGCGGGCCACCCACGCGGGGCCGAGGGTCTAACCTGGCCTGCGGTGGTTCGAGTCCTTTCGAACCCCAAGCAAGGAGACACGGATGCTGGCTGACATCTTCGGCGTCGACGGGATCATCGTCCTCGTCGTCGTCCTGGTGCTGCTCTTCGGCGGGGCGGCCATCCCGAAGCTGGCGCGCAACCTGGGCAGCGCCCACAACGAGTTCAAGAAGGGTCTGTCCGAGGGGGGGCAGGAAGACGCCGCCGGCACGCCGGCGGCCGACGAGTCGGCCAAGCCCAACAGCTGAGCACCGCCGGCTCCCCCGGCCGGCCGTGACCGGGCCCCGTCCCGGACCCCGTGCCCCCTGACGTCCTCGACCTCGCCGACCGCCTCTGGCGGGGCGAGATCAGCACGGAGCGCCACCATCCCGTCGCCCACCTCGGCGGCTTGGCGGAGATCACCGAGGGCGTGGCCTTCGTGCCGTCCTTCGCCAACGTCACGGCCTTCGACACCGAAGACGGCCTCCTCCTCGTCGACACGGGGAGTGCTCCTTTGGCCCAGGCGGTCCACGCCGAGCTGCGGCAGTGGACCTCGTCGCGCCTCAACACCGCGGTGTACTCGCACGGTCACATCGACCACGTGTTCGGCGTGCCCGTCTGGGAGGAGGAGTCGGCGACGCAGGGTTGGGCGGCCCCGGTGGTGGTGGGCCACGAGGCCATCGGCGCCCGCTTCGACCGCTACATCCTGACGGCGGGCTACAACCAGGTCGTCAACCGCCGCCAGTTCGGCTTCGCCGACCTCGTCTGGCCGACCGAGTACCGGTACCCGGACCGCACCTACCGCGACCACCTCGAGCTCTCGGTCGGCGGGGTGGACTTCCGGCTGGCCCACGAGAAGGGCGAGACGGACGACCACACTGTCACCTGGCAGGTGGAGCGGCGGGTCCTCTGCTGCGGCGACCTCTTCATCTGGGCCTCGCCGAACGCCGGCAACCCGCAGAAGGTCCAGCGCTACCCGCGCGAGTGGGCGGCCGCCCTGCGCCGCATGGTGGGACTCGGGCCCGAGTACCTGCTGCCCGGCCACGGCCTGCCCGTCGTCGGTGCGGCCCGGGTGTCCCAGGCCCTCACCGACACGGCAGAGCTCCTCGACGCCCTCGTCGACCAGACGCTCGAGCTCATGAACGCCGGTGCCCGCCTCGACGAGGTCCTCCAGCACGTGCGGCCGCCCGAGGACCTCGCCTCGCGCCCCTACCTGCGCCCGGTCTATGACGAGCCCGAGTTCATCGTGCGCAACGTCTGGCGGCTCTACGGCGGCTGGTGGGACGGCAACCCGGCCTCGCTGCAGCCGGCCCCCGAGCGACGGCTCGCCGCCGAGCTGGCCGACCTGGCCGGCGGCCCCGGGGCGCTGGCCGACCGGGCCCTCGAGCTGCTCGCCGCGGCCGACGACCACTCGGCCGACCCGGGCCAGGTCGAGCCGGGCCTCCGCCTCGCCGGTCACCTGGCCGAGCTGGCCTGGCTGGCCGCCCCCGACGACGCCGGCATCCAGGCCGCCCGCCAACGGGTGTACACGGCCCGGGCCGAGCGCTCGACCTCGACCATGGCCCGCGGCGTCTTCCACTGGGCGGCCCGCGAGTCGACCGAGCCCCCCGGCGCGACCCGGGGCTGAGGGACGGCCCGGCCGCAACGCGACCGTCGTATTGGGCCCGCCGGGGCCCGGGGCCGCGGGCGGCGGCGGACCCCTGCCACCAGCTACTTCGTATTCTCGGAGCGGGTTTCGCTAGTGTCGGCGCCGTGGACCAGCCGGGGGCCGCGCCGTCGCACGACCGTCACGCTCGGAGCTCCGCCGGCCCCCATCGCCGGCTGTTGGCGGTGGCCGCCGTCCTCGTCACCGGCCTCACCCTGAGCGGCTGCCAGCTGCCCACGTTCGGCGCCTACCGGGGCAGCACCAGCCAGGGCCAGGACGCCTTCAAGCTCTGGCAGTTCTTCTTCATCACGGGGATCATCGTCGGCGGGTTCGTGATCCTGCTGATCCTGTGGTCGGTCTTCCGCTACCGGCGCCGCTCCGACGAGATGCCGAAGCAGACCCAGTACCACACCGGGGTCGAGATCCTCTACACGGTGATCCCGATCGTCATCGTCCTGGTCCTCTTTGCGTTCACCGTGATCACCGAGAACAAGGTCGACGCCACCCCGCCGGCCGACGTCACGATTCGGGTGACCGCGTTCCAGTGGGGCTGGCGCTTCTACTACCCGGCCACCGGCAAGGTGGTGACCGGCGAGACCACCCAGGCCCCCCAGATGGTCGTCCCGACCGGCCAGTCGGTCCAGATCATGCTGGGTTCGGCTGACGTGATCCACGGCTTCTACGTCCCGGCCTTCAACTTCAGCCGCTACGCCCAGCCGGGGGTGACCGCCTCGCAGCAGCGCTTCAACTTCACCGTCCTCCACGACGGCGTCTACCGCGGCCAGTGCACCCAGCTCTGCGGGCTCTACCACTCGCTCATGTTCTTCAGCGTGAAGGCGGTGCCCCCGGCCCAGTTCCAGGTCTGGGTGCACCACCTCTCCAAGAACCAACCGAGCATCTCCCAGCTCAAGCAGGAGATCCAGGCGAACGGACCGGGCGGATGACCGACCTCGTCCGACCTGCCCTCGCCGGCGTCGACCTGCACGCACCGGAACACGAGGAGCATCACGGCCCGACCGGCCTCCTGAAGTGGTTCACGAGCACGGACCACAAGGTGATCGGCATGAGCTACACGATCACCTCGGTCGTCATGTTCTACCTGGCCGGCATCATGGCGCTCCTGATCCGGACCCAGCTGGCCTCACCGAACAGCTCGTTGCTGAGTTTTTCGCAGTTCAACGCGCTGTTCACGATGCACGGCAGCCTCATGCTGTACCTCTTCGCCGGGCCCTTCGCCTTCGGTGGCCTGGCCAACTTCATCGTGCCCATCCAGGTGGGCGCGCCCGACATGGCTTTCCCGCGCTTGAACGCCCTCTCCTACTGGCTGTACCTGACCGGCTCCATCACGATGCTCCTGGGTTTCTTCACCTCGAGCGGCGCGGCGGAGTTCGGCTGGGTGGCGTACGCCCCGCTCTCGAATGCCGCCAACTCGCCCGGCGCCGGGCCCGACCTCTGGATCGTGTCGCTCCTACTCACGGGGTTCTCGGCCATCTTCACCGGGGTCAACCTCGTGGGCACCATCTTCTACCTGCGCGCCCCGGGCATGACCATGTTCCGGATGCCCGTCTTCACCTGGAACATGCTGGTCACGGGCATCCTGATCCTGATCGCCTTCCCGGTCCTCACCGCGGCGGTCGTGATGCTCTTCGCCGACCGACATTTCGGCACCCATATCTACGAGACCACCGGCTGTCATATGGTCGGCCATCCGAACGTGCCCGCCGCGTGCGGGGTCCCCGTGCTGTACCAACACCTCTTCTGGTTCTTCGGCCATCCTGAGGTGTACATCCTCGCCCTGCCCTACTTCGGCATCGTGACCGAGATCATCCCGGTGTTCTCGAGGAAGCCGCTGTTCGGCTACAAGGGCATGGTCTTCGCCACGATGGCCATCGCCGCCCTCTCGACCGGGGTGTGGGCGCACCACATGTTCACGACCGGCGTCGTGCTCCTGCCGTTCTTCTCGCTGCTGAGCCTGCTCATCGCGGTGCCGACCGGCATCAAGTTCTTCAACTGGATCGGCACGATGTGGCGGGGCCAGCTCTCGCTCAAGACCCCGATGCTCTTCAGCCTCGGCTTCCTGTTCGCCTTCCTGATGGGAGGGGTGACGGGCGTCATGCTCGCCTCACCACCCATCGACTTCTTCACCCACGACACGTACTTCGTCGTCGCCCACTTCCACCAGGTCCTCTTCGGCACGGCGGTGTTCGCCGGGTTCGCCGGCTTCTACTACTGGTTCCCGAAGATGTGGGGCCGCATGCTGAACGACGGCCTCGGCAAGTGGCACTTCTGGCTGACCTTCATCGGGTTCTGGCTCACGTTCATGCCCCAGTACGGGGTGGGCCTGAAGGGCATGCCCCGCCGGGTGGCCTCCTACCCGGCCGACCTCGGCTGGCAGATCTACAACCAGCTGTCGACGATCGGCGCCTTCATCATCGGCCTCGGGTTCCTCCTCCTCCTCATCAACCTGCTGATCTCGTGGCGCAACCCGGTCCCGGCCGGGGACAACCCGTGGGACGGTCACACACTCGAGTGGTTCACGAGCTCGCCCCCGCCCCACCACAACTTCACCCACCTGCCGCCGATCCGTTCCGAGCGTCCGACCTGGGACTACAACCACCCCGAGGCCCCCGCCCTCCACCACGGGGTGCCCGTCGTCGGCAACGGGAACGGTCACCACCCGCGCGATCCGGGCGGCAACGGCTCGTCCGGCAAAGAGGAGAAGGTGCCCACATGAGGGACGAGAGCGTCTTTCTCATCGGCGTCGGCGTCTTCTTCGGCATCGTCGGCCTCATCTACTGGCTAACCGCCTACGAGGACGCCGGTGGCGTGCTACTCCTCGGCACGTGCTTCCTCGGCCTCGTGCCGGGGCTCTACTACTACTACTGGTACTGCCGCTTCCACGGAAGGAAGTTCTTCTTCTTCGGCCAGGTGGGCAAGGCCGTCGGCCCCCGGCCCGAGGACCGCCCGGACGCCACGTTGGCCGAGGGCGCCGGCGTCGTCAGCGCCTTCCCCGACTCGAGCATCTGGCCACTCGTCCTCGGGAGCGGGGCCTTCCTCCTCGTCCTCGCCCTCGTCTTCGGCTACTGGCTGGCCTTCCCCGGCATCGGCCTCATCATCACCGCCCTCGTGGGCGTGACGGCCGAGAGCCGCCGGGGCGGCCACGTCTGACCTCGCCGGCGACCCGTCCTCCCGCGGGAAGGCCCGCGAGGGGCCGCTCGTTGCACCCGGGGTGAGCACCCCACGAGCCGACGGACCCTCCCCCGGCTCGCCGTCGGGCCCCGACGCTCCGACGCTCCACCGGAGCCTCGTCGTCCTCATGGCCGTGGCCACCGGGGCGGTGGTGGCGAACCTCTACTACGCCCAGCCGCTGCTCCACCAGATCGCAGCCACGTTCGACGTCGGCGCAGCGGCCGTCGCCCTCATCGTCACGTGCACCCAGGTCGGCTACGCCGCCGGCCTGCTCCTCGTGGTGCCTCTCGGCGACCTCCATCCGAGACGTCGCCTCGTGGTCCTCCTGTTCGCCCTCACCTCGGTCGGGCTCGTCGCGTGCGCATCGGCACCCACGCTCTGGCTGTTCGAGGCGGCCTCGGTCGCCGTCGGCTGCACCTCGGTGGCCGCCCAGGTGATGGTGCCGTTCGCCGCCGACCTCGCCCCCGACGAGCGCCGGGGCCGGGTGGTCGCCCGCATCATGACCGGGCTGCTCACGGGCATCCTCCTGGCCCGGACGGTCTCGGGGCTCGTGGCCGAGGCCCTCGGCTGGCGGGCCATCTTCTGGCTGTCGGCCGGCCTCATGGTGGTCTTCGCCTTCGTCCTCTGGCGGGCGCTCCCGACCGAGCGGGCCCGGCCCAAGGTGCGCTACCTCGGCCTCGTCGGCTCGGCCCTCCGCCTCCTCGCCACCGAGCCGGTGCTGCGCCGACGGGCCTGGCACGGGGCGGCCATCTTCGGGGCGTTCAGCGTCCTCTGGACCTCGCTGGCCTTTCTCCTCTCCGGGCCGCCCTACGACTACTCGAACGCGGTCATCGGGCTCTTCGGCCTGGCCGGGGTGGCCGGGGTGGCGGCGGCCAACCTGGCCGGCCGCCTGGCCGACGCCCAGCGGACCGGGCCGAGCACGGTGGCCGCCGGCCTGCTCGTGGCCCTCTCCTTCGGCCTCCTCGCCGTCGGCCGGACGAGCCTCGCCGCCCTCCTGGCCGGGATCGTGCTCCTCGACGTCGGGACGCAGGGGATGCAGATCACCAACCAGGCGGTCATCTACTCGCTCCACCCCGGGGGGCGCAGCCGCATCAACTCCGCCTACATGGTGTGTTACTTCGCCGGCGGTGCCGCCGGCTCGCTCACCGCGGGCGCCGTCTACGCGGCGTTCGGCTGGGACGGGGTGTGCGTCCTCGGTGCCGGGTTCGCCGCCCTCTCCCTCGTCATGGCCGCCCTCGACCGTCTCCGCCCGGCGGAAGGCGGGCGTCCGGCGGTGGCCGTCCCGCCGACAACGTGAGCACGGCACCTCGGTACGCTGGATCGATGCGTGAGCGTTGGTGGTCCCGGCGGGCCCTCTCGCTCCACGCCGTCGCGCTCGTCTGGGTCGGGGGCTGTCTCTTCGCCGGCTACTGGCAGGCCACCCGGGCCCTTGGCGGCAACGACCTCAGCTACGCCTACTCGGTCGAGTGGCCGCTCTTCGCCATCTTCGGCGTCGCCGCCTGGTGGGTGCTCGTCCACGCCGACCCCGAACAGAGCGGCCTGCGGGGCCAGCTGGCCCGGGCGAGGCGACCGACGGGGGACGAGCCGCCGCCCGTCGCGCCCCCCGAGCGCCGACGGGAGGAGGAGGACGAGGAGCTCGCCGCCTACAACGACCGTCTGGCCGCCCTCGCCGCCGAGGACCGGCCCAAGACCTGGCGCCGCTCGTGAGGGGGGCTCTCCTCCGCTACCGGGTCATGGCCTACGTGGTCGGCACGGGCCTCCTCATCCTCGTCTTCGTCGGCGTCCCGCTGCAGTACGGGGCGGGCGAGCCGGCCGTGGCCCAGGTGGTCGGGCCGATCCACGGCTTCCTCTACATCGTCTACCTCGCCACCGCCCTCGACCTGGCAAGGCGGGCCCAGTTCCGCCTGCTGCAGCTGGCGGCGATGGTGGGCGCGGGCTTCGTCCCCTTCCTCGCCTTCGTGGTCGAGCACCGGGTGGCCCGGCGGATCACCGACGAGTACCTGCAGGACGAAGAGCCCGAGACCGGCGTGGCCGCCCCCGGGCGCTGACCGGACCCGCCCCATGAGGGACAGGGGTCACCCGTGACGGCCCGGCGGGCCACGTCCGACGACGTACCCGAGGTCGTGCGTCTCGCCGGCGTCATGTACCGGTCGATGGGCCACGACGCCTCGCCCGAGTGGTGGCGGGTCGCCGCGGCGGCCTTCACCCGGCGGCTCGACCGTGACGCCACCGCCTTCGTCGTCGACGACCCGAGTGCGCCCGGCCGGCTGGCCGCGTCGGCCGTCGGCTCCGTGAGCGAGCGCTTCCCCGGGCCGAGGAACCTGGCCGGGCGGGTCGGCTACGTCCAGTGGGTGGCCACCGACCCCGGGCAGCGGCGCCGGGGCCACGCCCGGGCGGTCATAGTCGCCCTCCTCGACTGGTTCGAGTCCGAGGGCGCCTCGGCCGTCGAGCTGCACGCCACCACCGAGGCCGAGCCCCTCTACCGCTCGCTCGGCTTCGCCGAGGGGCCCAACCGGGCGCTGCGGCTCCTCCGCCCCTGACACCGACCATGAACGACGCCACGGCGCGAGGGGGCGACCAAACGGTAAAGATCCTGCTCACAGGACTAGCTTTTTCATGACGGGTCGATTACAGTTCCGTGAAGGTTCTCGTCTCCCTTACCGGGGGGCGCTCCGACGGCTAGGGGTCTCGCCGGAGCGGGGAGACGAGCGGTGCACCGGGTGGCCGTCCTCGGCCCCCGGTGTTGCCGCGTCAGGGGCCTTTCGGCCCGACGGTGGGTCCGGGACGCCCCGGTAGCCTCAGGCCCGTCATGGCCACGTCCGCGGAGCCGGTCGACGAGCTCGGTGCCCTGTGGGCGTGGTTCGTTCCCTTCTTCGAGGGTTACTCCCCCATCTACGGCGCGGTGAGCGAGACCGTGGCCCGCGACGCCGAGCTCCTCGCGCTGATCCGGGAGGCCCCGCCGTCGGGGCACCAGCCGACCTCCCTCCTGGCCGCCGTGCACTACCTCGTCCTCGAGGGACTGGACCATCCGCTCGCCGACGTCTACGCCGGCGGCTCGGACGCCGACCCCGGGCCGCTCTTCCGCGAGGTGTGCCTCGAGCACCGGGCGGCCGTGATCGACCTCCTCGCCACCCGGCGGGTCCAGACCAACGAGGTCGGGCGCAGCGCCCTCATCGGACCCGCCCTCACCTGGGCCGACCGCGACGGGGAGGGCCTCCAGCTGGTCGACGTCGGCTGCAGTGCCGGGCTCAACCTCCTGTGTGACCGCTACCTGCTCGACTACGGCGGGCGCGGCCGCACCGGACCGGCCGATGCCGCCGTGCGTATCCCCTGCGAGGTCCTGGGCGGCGCCCCACCAATCGCCCCCCGCCTGCCCGAGCTGCACCACCGGGTGGGCATCGACATCGACCCGCCCGACCTGGCCGACCCCAACGACGCCCGCTGGCTGCTCGCCTGCGTCTGGCCCGACACCGGCCGGCTGCCGAGGACCGAGGCGGCCATCCGCCTCGCTCGGGAGGACCCGCCACCCGTCCTCCACGGCGACGCCCTCGCCACGCTGCCCACCGTCCTCGACGACCTCGGCCCAGGCCGGGTCTGCATCCTCACGACCTGGTCCTTCAGCTATCTCCTCGTCGAGGACCGGGCCCGGTTCGTCGAGCTCCTCACCGCGGCGGGCCGGCGGCGGCCCATCACCTGGATTGCCGGCGACGGATCGGGCGTCGTCGACGTCGTCGACGCCGGCCCGCCCCCGACCGACGGCCGCGGGGCGGCCGACGTGCTCTCGGCCGTGACCTTCGACGGGGGGACCCCCCGACCCGGGGTGCTGGCCTTCGTCCAGTCCCACGGGGCCTGGATCGACTGGCTGGCCTGACGTACGGCGACGCCGGCCCTCCGCTCAGGCGTCGCGCCGGACGAGCAGGACGCCCCCGATGACGAGCGCCGCCGCCGCGTAGGCGAGGAGGACACCGAGGCCGGCCCACGGGCCGAACGCCGGCGCCTCGAGGACCCGGGTGGGCACGTGGAGATGGGGCCGCACCGAGAAGACCCCGACGCCGATGTTGGCCGGCATGTAGCGGGAGACGGCGTTCTGGACCGACGTCGGCAGCGTCTGGACGATCAGGGGGAGTACGAGGAGGATGCCGGCGTAGGTCGTGATGGCCCCGGCGCTGTGGCGCAGCACCGAGCCGATCCCGAGGGCGAAGAGCCCGAGGAAGGCCAGGTAGATGCCGGCGCCGACCACCGCCCGGAGCACCCCGGGCTGGCCGAGTGACGCGGTGGGGACGGTGCCCGACAAGATGGCCTGGCCCACGGCGAAGCAGACGAAGGCGAGAGCTTCGCTCACGACGAGGGTGACCGCCCCGAACACGAGGACCTTCGCCATGAGGACGACCGGCCGTCGGGGCATGGCGGCGAACGTTGCCCTGATCGTGCCGGTGCTGTACTCGGCCGTGATGACCAGCACGCCGAGCACCCCGATGGCCAGCTGACCCAGGAGGAAGCCGATCAGGCTCCGACGGGTCGGGTCGGCGACGGTGTCCCCCACCTTCACCGTGGCCGTCGTGAGGACGCAGATGCCGATGACCGCCACCGCCGTGGCGGCGAAGCTGATGGGCGTCGAGCGGACCGTCCAGAACTTGGTCCACTCGGACCGCACCGCCTGCCGGAGCCCCGCCCGACCCGAGGGGACCGCGGCCATGACCGGCGTCGCCGGCGCCGTGACCGCCGTCACGACGTGACATCCGGGCAGATCCCGCCCGAGCGGCGGTGGCCCGTCGAGCCGGCGGTCGACATCGGGTCAGTCTCCCATGGGGCCCCCGGCCTCACGCCGCGTCCGAAGACGTCCGCCGACGTCGATCGGCGGAAGACGCCTGGCCCTCGGTGCCTGGTGCTCGCCCGCTGGCCGTCGGCGCCCGATGACCGGGCTGAACTGGGCCTTTGCTACCGGGTGACCCGGCGGACGCCGGGCGGGGTGTCGACCTCGCCGTTCCCGCCGTCGGCCACGCCGACCGGCTCGAGCTCGATGAGCGTCGGGACCGGCTCGGGGGCCAGCTCCTCGTCGTGGTCACCGGGCCGCGGCTCGGTCCTCTCGGAGGTGTACTCGCCCGCTGCGGTGCGGATGATGACGTTCGCCCGCTTGCGCTTGCCGGCCTCCGGGACACCCTGCAGCTCGAGACAGATGCGCCAGGCCGTGAAGCCGCAGATGATCGGGACGACGATCACCGCGATCCGGAAGAACCAGAGCACCTCGTTCAACGAGATGTTGAAGTAGTTGGCGAGCACGTCGGTCGAGCTGGCGGCGAAGCAGGTGAACATGAGGCCGATCATGGCGGCGCCGGCCCCGGTGCGCTTCGGCCGGTCGCGCGGGCGGTCGAGGAGGTTGTGCAACTCGTTGTCCTTCGTGAAGTAGCGCTCGATGATCGGCCACCCGTAACAGATCGTGAAGATCAGCCCGGGGAAGACCACAGACGGCAGCAGCACCATGAAGGGGATCGTGTGGCCCCAACCGGTCCACTCCCAGCTCGGCATGATGCGGAGCGCGCCGTCGAGCCAGCCCATGTACCAGTCCGGCTGGACGGCGTAGGAGATCTTGTAGGGCTGGTAGGGGCCGAACTGCCAGATGGGGTTGATCTGGGCGAGCCCGCCGAGCAGGGTGAGGACGGCCGTGATCATGAAGAGGAAGCCGGTCGTCTTGGCCATGAACGTCGGGAACATCGGCGAGCCGACCACGTTGTGCTCGGTCTTGTGACGACCCCGGAACTGCGTGTGCTTCTGGCGGACGAGGAGCCCCAGGTGGGCGGCGATGAGACCGCCGATGATCACGGGCAGAATCAGTACGTGGATGATGTAGAAGCGGGGGATGATCTCGGTCCCCGGGTACTGCCCGCCGAACAGGAAAAAGGCCAGGTAGGTGCCCACGACTGGGATCGACAGCAGGATCGAGTAGGCGATCCGGATGCCGGTGCCCGAGATGAGGTCGTCGGGCAGCGAGTAGCCGACGAAGCCGTTGAGGATGGCCATGATCAGCAGCGTGACGCCGATGATCCAGTTCGTCTCGCGGGGCTTGCGGAAGGCGCCAGTGAAGAAGATCCGGGCCATGTGGACCACGATGGCCCCGACGAACACATCGCACGCCCAGTGGTGCATCTGGCGCATCAGGAGGCCGCAGCGCACGGCAAAGGAGAGGTCCACGCTCGAGGCGTAGGCCTCGGTCATCCGCACGCCCCGAAGCGGGGCATAGACCCCGTGGTACGTGACCTCGGCCGACGAGGGCACGTAGTAGAGGGTGAGGAAGATGCCCGTGGCGATGAGGACCACGAAGGAGTAGAGGGCGATCTCACCCAGCATGAAGGACCAGTGGTCCGGGAAGATCTTGTCGAGGAAGACCCGGCCGCCCTTGGCCACGCCGAAGCGGTCGTCCGCCTCGTTGATGGCCTGGCCGAGGCGCCCGTAGGGGCCCCGGGCCGCCTGGGCCTCCCGCTTGGTGCGGGGCTTCGGCACCGTGGCGTCGCTCACCAGTGCCACTCCGGATGGGTGGTCCGCTCCCAGAAGCTTGGCCCGACCGCCTGGTCGTAGCCGGCCGCCGCCCGCAGGTAGCCGTTGCCGTCGACCATGAGCGGCAGCTGGGGCAGGGGGCGGGCGGCCGGGCCGAACTGGGGCACGGCCCCGTTTCGGATGTTGAACATCGACTGGTGGCAGGGGCAGACGAGGAGCTCCAGCTGCTCCTCGTAGAGCTTCACCGGGCAGCCGAGGTGGGTGCACACCTGGGAGTAGGCGATGTACCCGTGCGGCACCCACTTCGTCCGCCCCTTCGGGAGGTCCTTGCCGGTGGCCACCGCGCTGTCGTTCGGCCGGAGGAGGACGGTCTGATCCTTGGCCGCTTGGTTCGGGTCGTTGCGGTAGGGACCCTGGGGGAAGACCGTTTGGATGCCGCCGACCACCATGGAGTCCACGTGGACGGGCGTGCCGTTCACGTCGACGAGGAGCGAGCCCCGCCGCCAGTTCGTGGTGAAGAGGGACTTCTTCGGGAGGGGACCGAGCGAGCGCAGCAACGGGAAGACGGCCACCACGCTGAAGATGGCGACGCCCGCCGCGAGCAGCGCCCCGAGGAAGCCCCGCCGTCGCAGCACTACGTCGGTGCGCTGCACGACGGCCGCGGCCATGGCGTCGCGCTCCTCGTCGGTACCGGCGAGGACGTGGCGCTCCTCGACGAAGGGGCCCTGCGGCATGAGGTACTTGCCCCACGCGGTGAGGCCGAAGCCGAGGAAGAAGAAGCCCACCCCGAGGGTGAGGCCGTAGAGCCAGTAGTAGTTGGGGCTGGGCGAGACCCAGAAGACCGCGCCGAACCCGGCCACCCCGAGGATGCCGACCACGAAGCAGGTCATGATGAGCCGCTCGGTCTTCTTGGGGTCGCGCGCCGCCACCTGCATGTGGGGGTCGTCCCAACGGGCCAGCGAGACGGGGACGGGCGTCCCGTTCTCCTCGCCGTCGAACGCGCCCTCGAAGCCCTCTTGGACGCCCGGTCCGTGCTCGCTCACCGTGGCCCTCCGCCGCGTTCCGTCGAGGCGCTCACGACCGGTCCCCGATCCAGTAGCAGACGAGCATGAGGATGCCCACCCCGAAGAGGAGGGCCACGAAGCCCTCGGTCACCGGCCCGACGCCGCCGAGACCCCACCCGCCGATGTTCTGCGGCTTCTGGATCTTCGTCGTGACGTAGACGGCGATGTCCCGGACCTGCTGGTCGGTGAGGTTCCCGGTGAAGCGGGGCATGTTGGCCGGCCCGGTGCGGATGGCCTCGACGACCTGGGTGATGGTGGCGTTGTGGAGCGTCGGGGCGTAGGTGTCGTAGGCAAGGGCGTCACCGGCTCCGGTGATCGTGTGGCAGGCCGCGCAGTTGAGGGTGTAGAGGCTCGCCCCGTCGGCCAGGTTGGCGGCGTTCGGGTTCTGGACGTGGGGGATGAAGGGTGCCGCCGGGAGGAGCGAGTTCACCCAGGCCGCCACGGCCAGGGCCTGATGCGGCGTGAGCTTGGGCGTCTTCTCCGGTGCCTGCTTGGACCTGAGGCTCTGGGCCGGCATCCGACCGGTCGTGATCCAGAAGTCGACGGTGGCCGGCCCGAGGCCCTGCAGGTTGGGGGCGATGCCGTATGGCCCGTTGGCCTGCGGGCCGTGGCACGTCGAGCAGTAGGTCTGGAAGAGGAGGTCCCCCTCGGGGATGAGGCTGCTCGACGGCAGCGCGTACTTGATGTACGGGCTGCCGTACAGGACGAGGCAGCCGTGCTCGTAGGCCCGGATCGACGTGTGGAACGGGCTCCCGGCGTTGAAGGTGCCGGTCTGGCCGTACTGGCCCTGGCTCAACCGGCAGTCGGCCGGCGTGGACCGGTGGTGCACCGACGCGTCGGTCCCGTAGAGCGTGGGCGTCGGCGAGCCGCTGGCGCCGGCATGGGGACCGAACGCCAGCAGGCCGGCGGTCGCGACCACGACGACCAGGCCGGATGGCAGAAAGAAGCGGCTACGGACGAGTTTGCGCAGCACCGCCGCCCTATTTCAGGAGGAAGAGGCAGCTGAACAGGCCGACCCAGACGATGTCGACGAAGTGCCAGTAGTAGCTCACCCCCTGGACCGCCGACAGCTCTCCTGGATCGCCCCCGCGCCCTCGCATCCGGCCGAGTAGGAAGACCATGGCCACGAGACCCAGGAACACGTGCAGCCCGTGGAGCCCGGTCATGATGTAGAAGAGCGAGCCGTAGGCGTTGGTGTTCCACCTGGTGGTCTGGTGGATCCATTCGTAGAGCTGGTTGAGGTCGAACGCCAGGCCCAAGAGGATCGTGGCGATCAGCCAGCGGCGGGCCAGGTCTCGGCGCCGCCACTCGACGTGGTGGACGCACATGATCATCGTGGCGCTCGACGAGAGCAGGACGAGCGTGAAGATGCCCGCCTGGATGGTGTCGAGCTTGGTGCCGGCCGGGGGCCAGATGTGGGCGTGGGCCCGGATCGTGAAAAAAGCGGCAAAGAGGCCGCTGAAGAACATGACCTCGGAGCCGAGCCAGATCATGATGCCGATGGCCAGCATCGGCGGGCGGTCGTGGACGATCCGGCCCTGCGGAGCGGGGTCGATCGCCAACGACGTGCTGCTCACGGCCTAGTTCCTAGTCGACGGCACCCTGGAGGTGCCAACACCCAGGTAAAGGGACTGCCGCCCCCCGGGACATGACAGAACCCCGTCCCCGGCGTGTCAATTGGGCGACGGCGGGTTCCCCGTGGGCCTCCCCCGGCCGCCTCACCGGCCCCCGTGGAGCGACGGCGGGAGGGGCCGGGAGTGGACTACCGCGAGTCGTCGGGTCGGCCGGGTGAGGGCGACGTAGAGGGTGCGCAGCCCCCGCGTGGTCGGCGGCGCCGGGCCCTCGGTGCCGTCCCCCGAGGCGATGAGGGCCGGCTCGACCACCACCACCGCGTCGAACTCGAGGCCGTTGGCCACGTTGGCGGGGAGCAGCACGAGCAGCGCCGAGAGACCGGGGCCTCTCGGGTCGCGCGGGTCCACGGCGTCGAGCCCGTGCTCGTCCAGGGTCCGCGCCAGCTCGGGGAGGAGAACCGAGGGCGCGAGCACGGCCGTCCGCCCGGGTCCCACCGCGGCCAGCTCGTGCGCCACCACCTCGGCCACCCGGTCGGCCAGGCCGGCCGGGGCCGCCGCCACGAACTCGGGTTGCTCGCCCGACTCGCGCACCGGTCGGGGCGGCGTGACTCGGGGTGCCGCCTCGCGGAGCACGCGCGCCGCTACCGCCACCACCTCGGCCGGGGTGCGGTAGCTCACGGTGAGCTCGGTGAGGCGCGGGGCCCGCTTGTTGCCGAGATGCTCGGTGACGTCGTCCCAGGTGCTCGGGGCCCACGGCCCGGTGGCCTGGGCGATGTCGCCCACCACGGTCATCGAGCCCGAGATCGAGCGGCGGGCGAGCATCCGCAGCTGCATCGGCGAGAGGTCCTGGACCTCGTCCACCACGATGTGACCGTAGGAGCGCACGCCGTCGTCGCCGTCGGCGGCCGGGTGGTTGCCGTTCGTCACTGCCGCACCGACCGGCTCGAGCCCGCCGACGGCCGCCCCGAGCTCCTGGACGGTGGCGTGGCCTCGGCCGTCGGTCCGGGGCCGGCTGACGCGGGAACGACGCGGGCCGAGCAAGGTGCGCGCCTCGTCGACGAGCGCGGCGTCGGCCGCCGTCCAGGCGACCTCGTCCAGCGAGCGGCTGCGCGGCCGGTAGAGCGAGGACTGATCGGCCGTCGACAGGATGCCGCTCCCCGCCGCCGCCAGCAGCGGCCGGGCGCCCAGGAGGTCGTGCAGCAGCTCGTGGGGCGCGAGCCGGGGCCACATGCGGTCGAGGGCCTCGGCCAGCTCGGGGGCCCGGCGGAGCTGGCGGCTGAACTCGCCGACGTCGAGGGCCTCGGTGTCGCCGGTGCCGGGGAGCGCCGCCTCGCCGCCGGCGTGACCCGGGGTGAGCGAGCGGCGTGACTGCTCGTACTGCTCGGCCAGGTGCCGGACCACCTGCTGCTCGACGAAGCGCCGACGGCTGTTGTGGGTGCCGGGCCGCCGTCGGGCCAGCCCGACCACGTCGGCCGAGGCGGCCGCGGTGAGATGGAGCACGGTCGCCCCGAACGGCACGTCGGCGTCCCGACGGAGCGGCCGCTGCCTGGTGCGCACGGCCCTGGCGATCACCCGGGCCATCCGGGCCTCCCCCTTCAGCCGGGCCACCGCGGCGGGCTCGGTGGCCCGGACCCGGATCTCGGGGACGAGACCGGCCACCGTCGAGAGGGTCACGCCCGTCTCGCCGAGCGAGGGCAGCACCTGCTCGATGTAACGGAGGAAGAGTGGGTTGGGGCCGACGACGAGGACGCCCTGGCGCTCGAGCGGGAAGCGATGCGTGTAGAGGAGGTAGGCGGCGCGGTGGAGGGCCACCGCGGTCTTCCCCGTGCCCGAGCCGCCCTGGACCATGAGGATGCCGGGCAGCGGCGAGCGGATGATCTCGTCCTGTTCGCGCTGGATGGTGGCGACGATGTCGGCCATGTGGCCGGTGCGAGCCTGCCCGAGCGCCGCGAGGAGCGCTCCCGGGCCCCCGAGAGAGAGGCCGTCGGCCATCAGGTGCCCGTGGCCGTCGCCCTCGACGCCCTCGACGACGTCCTCCACGCCGTCGTCGGCGAAGTACTCGTCCTCGAGGCCGAGCACCGACCGCCCGCGCACCGCCAGGTGGCGGCGGCGGGCCAGGCCCTGGGGGTCGAGGCCGGTGGCCCGGTAGAAGGGCTCGGCCACCGGCGCCCGCCAGTCCACGACGAGCGGTTCGTGGTCGGTGCCCGACACCGCGAGCCGGCCGATGTGGTACGACTCGCCGACCAGGGCGCCGTCCTCGGGTTGGCGGTCGATGCGGCCGAAGCAGAGAGCCTGATCGCCGATGTCGAGTTGGGCCAACCGGGCCAGGCTCGTCCGCACGACGATGTCGCGTTCGGTGCGGGACTGGAAGGTGCCGCCGCGCCCGAGGTCGAGCACCGACTCGAGCATCCGGTTGGCGTCCGCCCGCATTGCTTCCAGACCCTCGTGCGCGCGATCGAGGAAAACTTGCTCTTCCTCGAGGTCAGGGTGTGCGGCCACCTCGTCCCTTCCTCTGCCCGGCGAAGAACCAACGATTCTAGAGGAACGCCGTTGCCCCGCTCCTCGGCCTGGGCGACCCCGCTCGTGACCTGGGCATGGCCTCGGGGCCGGCCTGGCCGGCCGTGCCTGGGCGGTCCCGAGCCAGGTGGAATGATCTGGCGGTGACCGCGTCGGAGGTCCGCCGAGCGAGCGCCGACCAGCCGGCGGGCCCGGCGGACGAGGCCCCCTTTCTGCTGGCCTGCCGCCGGCAGCTCGTCCCCCACACGCCGGTCTGGTTCATGCGCCAGGCCGGGCGGTCGCTGCCCGAGTACCGGAAGGCCAGGGGCGAGGGGAGCATCCTCTCGGCCATCGCCCAGCCCGAGCTGGCCGCCGAGCTCACCTTGCAGCCCGTGCGGCGCTACGGCGTGGATGCGGCCATCCTCTTCTCCGACATCGTCGTGCCGGTCCACGCCGTCGGGTTCGGTGTCGACGTGCTGGCCGGCACGGGGCCGGTCGTCGCCTCGCCCTTCCGGACGAGGGATGACCTCCGTCGCCTGCGCCCGCTCGAACCGGCCGTGGACACGCCGTACGTCCTCGAGGCCGTCCGCCTGCTGACGCGAGAGCTCGGTGGGCTCCCGCTCATCGGCTTCGCCGGCGCCCCGTTCACCGTGGCCAGCTACCTCGTCGAAGGCGGGCCGTCACGCACCTTCGCCAAGGTGAAGGCGCTCATGCGGGCGGACCCGTCCACGTGGACCGAGCTCCTGGAGCGGCTCGGCGGGATGACCGTGGCCTTCCTCCGGGCCCAGGTGGAGGCGGGGGCCTCGGCCCTCCAGCTCTTCGACAGCTGGGCCGGTTGGCTGTCGCCGGCCGAGTACGAGCGCTACGTGCTCCCCGCCACCCGGGCGGTCGTGGCCGAGCTGGCCGACCTCGACGTCCCGACGATCCTCTTCGGTGTGGGGACGGGCGAGCTCCTCCCACTCATGGCCACCACCGGGGTCGACGTCGTCGGCGTCGACTGGCGCGTCCCGCTCGACGCGGCGCGCCGGCGGGTCGGACCGGACTGCGCCGTGCAGGGCAACCTCGACCCCGCCGTGTGCCTGGCCCCGTGGGCGGCGGTGGCCGACGAGGCGAGGGACGTCCTCGCTCTCGCCGGCACCGAGGAGGGCCACATCTTCAACCTCGGGCACGGGGTGCTCCCCGACACCGACCCCGGCATCCTCGCCGCCCTCGTCGAGCTGGTCCACGCCGAGGGGCGGGCGGGGGTGCGGCAGTGAGCGGTTCCGCCGGCCGACGCTCGACCGGGGTCCTCGTGATGGCCCACGGGACACCCGAGCGCCCCGAGGACCTCGAGGCCTTCTACACCCGGATCCGACGGGGTCGGCCCCCCTCGGCCGAGCAGCTGGCCGAGCTGGCGGCCCGCTACGAGGCCATCGGGGGCACCTCGCCCCTGGCCCGCCGCACCCGGGCCCAGGTGGAGGGGCTGGCCGCCGATCTGGAGGCAGCCGAGCCGCGCCGCTACGACGTGGCCTTCGGGGCCAAGCACACGCACCCGTCGATCGAGGACGCGGCCACGGCACTCGCCGCCGGGCAGCCCGACCGGGTGGTCGGCCTCGTCCTCACGCCGCACCATTCGACCATGGGGTCGGGCGAGTACCTCGAGCGGGCGGGGGCGGCGCTCGGTGCGGTCCCCTTCGTCGCCGTCGAGCAGTGGTACGACGCGCCCGGTTTCGCCGCGCTCGTGGGCGAGCGGGTCACCGCGGCGCTCGCCCGGGTCGGCGGGCGCGACGACGGGGACACCGTGGTGCTCTTCACCGCCCACTCGTTGCCGCAGCGCATCGTGGCCCAGGGGGACCCCTACCCCGGTCAGGTCGAAGCGTCCGCCGCGCTGGTGGCGGCGGCGGCCGGTGTCGAGCGCTGGCAGGTGGCGTGGCAGAGCGCCGGCGCGACGCCCGAGCCGTGGCTCGGTCCCGATCTCGTCGAGGTGATCCGGGGCCTGCCGACCGCGGGGGCCCGCGGCGTCGTCGTCTGCCCGATCGGGTTCGTGGCCGACCACCTCGAGGTGCTCTACGACGTCGACTACGTGGCCCGGGAGGCGGCCGAGGTGATGGGCCTGCGCTTCGCCCGGACGAGCTCGCTCAACGACGACCGCCGCTTCATCGCGGTCCTCGCCAGCGTGGTGCAGGAGGCCGCCGGACCGTCGACGCCGCCCGGGATGGCTCACACCCCACCGGTGGACGCGGGACACTGACAAGGTGAGCACCGGGTCGCCGGGCAACGGCGCAGCGACCGGGAACGGGGCGGCCGGACGGCGCCGGACGGGCACGCGCACGGTGGCGGTGGTCGGTGGGGGCATCGCCGGGCTCGCCGCGGCCTGGGAGCTGTCGGGCGGGGCGGCCGGGCCCGCGGCCGACACCCCCCGGGTGGTCCTGCTCGAGGCGGGGCCGACGGTGGGCGGCAAGCTCCGTTCCGAGCCGTTCGCCGGCCGCTCCGTCGACATGGGCCCCGACGGCTTCCTCGGCCGCCGCCCGGAGGCGGCTGACCTCTGTGCCGAGGTGGGCCTGGGCGACGACCTGGTCCCCATCGCCACGTCGGGCGCCGCCGTCCTGGCCCGCGGTCGCCGCCGGTCCCTCCCGGCCGGTCTCGTGCTCGGCATCCCCACCCGGTTCTGGCCCACCGTCCGCTCGGGGATCCTTGGTCCCCGCGGCTCGCTCCGGCTGCTGCGAGACGTGGTCGCCCCGCGCACCGACAGCCGGGGACCGCTCGGTGACCGGGCGATCGGTCCGCTCGTCGCCCGCAAGCTCGGCCAGCGGGTCGTCGACGCCCTGGTCGACCCCTTGATCGGTGGCATCCATGCCGGCGGGGTCGGCGACATGAGCTCAGCTGCGGTCTTCCCGCTCCTCCTGGCGGTGGCCCAACGCCGGGGCTCCTTCATGCGGGCGCTCCGCAGCGTGGTGCCGGCCGAGCACGTCGGCGCGCCGACCGCCACCCGACCCGACGTCCTCGAGCCCGCGCCTGACGACGGCGCCGATGGGGCTTCGGCTCCGGCCGGCCACGGCGACGCCGAGGAGCCTCCCGCCTTCTGGGCGCTGCGGCCGGGTATCTGCGCGCTGCCCGAGCGCCTGGCCGGGCGGCTGACCGAGCGCGGCGTCGCGGTCCGGACCGGCGCGCCGGTCGAGCTCCTCGACCAGGCGGACGGCGGCTGGGTCCTGCACACCCCCGACGGACCGGTCGTGGCCGACGGGCTGGTGCTCGCGGTCCCGGCCCCGGTGGCCGCCGAGCTCATCGGGCCGCACGACGTCGACGCCGCCACCCTCCTCGGCGGGATCGTCTGGGCGTCCGTGGCCGTCGTCACGTTCGCCTTCGCCGCCGACGACCTGCCGTCCGGCCTCGTCGGTACGGGCCTCCTCGTGCCGGCGGGCTCGCGGCGACACCGGAGGGAAGGGCACGGCGACGGCCACTTCCTCGTCACGGCATGCACGTACCTCTCGGCCAAGTGGCCGCACCTGTCGGCAGGCGACGAGGTGCTGCTGCGCGCCTCGGTCGGGCGGTTCGGCGACGAGCGGTTCGCCGCGCTCGACGACGACGCGCTCGTCGCCCGGGTGCACGACGAGCTGGGTGAGCTGCTCGGCCTGACGGCGACGCCCCACACCTCGGTCGTCGTGCGGTGGCCCGAGAGCTTCCCGCAGTACCGGGTGCACCACCTCCTACGGGTGACGGGGATCGAGTCGGCCCTCCGCCGGCTCCCGGCGGTGGCCGTGGCCGGCGCCTCCTACCGCGGCGTGGGCATCCCGGCCTGCGTGGCGAGCGGCCGGACGGCGGCCCAGACCGTGATGGGGTCGCTGTCCGGCCAGCCGACCGGGGCCGGACCGGTGCCGTGACCGTTCGCCGGGGCGGCGTGGTCCTGCCGTCCCTCCTGGCGGGCGTCCTCCTCGCCCTCTCGCTGCCGCCGTTCGGCTGGTGGCCGCTCGCCTTCGCCGGGGCGGGTCTCCTCTATTGGCGCCTGCACCGGCTCCGGGCCCGGACGCGGTTCCTGGCCGGCTGGGTGGCCGGCCTCGGGTTGTTCGGGGTGGGGCTCTACTGGATCGAGTCCTTCAACTGGTACGGGGCGGTCGTGCTCGTCGTGGCCGAGGCCCTCTCGATGGGGTTGGCCGCCCTCCTCGTACCGCCGAGCACCGGCCGGCTGCCCGCCTTCGTCGGGGCGTTCACCCTGTGCGAGGCACTGCGGATGAGCTGGCCCTTCGGCGGCCTGCCGGTGGCCGGCGTCTTCCTCGGGCAGGCGGGCGGGCCCTTCCTCGGGACGGCCCGACTGGGAGGGTCGCTCCTCCTCACCGCGGTGGTCTTCCTCGGCGGGGCGGCCGTCGGCGAGCTCACCCCGGTGGTGCAGCGGGCCGTGCAGGTCCGGCTCGACCCCTCCGTCGGCCACGACCACCACGAACAACAGCGGGCGGCGGCCGGCCTGGTGACCCTGGCCTTCGTCCTCGGCCTGGCTGTGGTCGGCGTCCTCGCTCCCGACGGCGGGTCGGCCGGGCGCAGCCTCACCGTGGCCGCCGTCCAGGGTGGGGGCCGGCGCGGCTTCAACAAGGAGGAGGTGCCGCCGGCCACGGTCTTCGCCGCCCAGCTCGCGGCGACGAGGACCGCGCTGTTCTCCGGCGGCCGGCGATCCTCCCCCGAGCTCGTCGTATGGCCGGAGGACGTCATCTCCCTCGACGAGGCGTTGTCGCGGAGCCACGACGGGAGGACGATGGCCCGTCTCGCCCGCCGCCTGCGGAGCACGGTCGTCGCCGGCGTGACGATCACCGTCTCGGCCACCGCCTTCCGCAACGAGGTCGTCGCCTGGGGACCGACCGGGCGGGTGGTCGCGGTCTTCGAGAAGACCCACCGGGTCCCCTTCGGCGAGTACATCCCGGACCGGTCGTTCTTCGCCCACTTCGCCGACCTCGCTGCCGTGCCGCTCGACGCCGTCCCCGGCCACGGCACCGGCCTGATGGTGACGCCGGCCGCACCGCTCGGCGTCCTCGTCTCCTACGACGTCTTCTTCACCGGCCTCGGTCGCACGTCCATCCGGGGCGGGGCGCAGCTCCTCGTCGTGCCGACCAACACCTCGTCGTACGCCGCCGCCAACCTCCCCACCCAGGAGGTGGCGGCCGCCCAGGTCCAGGCGGTGGCCGGAGGGCGGGACCTCGTCCAGGCCGCCCCCACGGGCTTCTCCGCGGTCATCGACCACGAAGGCAACGTGCTCCTGCGGAGCGACCTCGGCCGGCGTCAGGTCCTGTTCGCCACCGTCGGCCTGCGCCGCGGGCGGACCGTCTACGACACGCTCGGCGACGCCGGGGTGCTCGTGCCCGGTGCGCTCGTTCTGGCGCTCGGTTGGCTGCTCGCCCTGCGGGCCCGGCGGCGCGGCGCGGACGCCGACCACGATCCCCGAGCCGGGCGGGCCTCCCTCGACTTCACGAGTGTGGCCGGTGCCGGGCACTGGCCCGAGGACCGTGGGACCCCGGTGAAGCCCCATGTGGCACCCCACCCGGTGGCACCGGTGGCTGGGCCGGCGCCGGCCCCGACGGGTCCGGAACGTCCGGCCGGGGGGTGACCCGGCCGGCGGCGCCGGCCGGCGGCGTCGACGGGATCAGGTGGTCGAGGTGACGTCGCTCGTCGGCACGAGTGTGATGTTCAACCCGACCTCGCCCGGCTTGAGCTCGCCGCCGGTGCCGCTCGTCGTCCCCACCAACACCTTGATCGTCCACTGGGAGTTGGTGGCGGTGAACGAGCCCACGTTGACCGTCTGGGTCGTCGAGGTGCCACCACCGCCCGACGACGTCGGCGTCGAGAAGGTCTGCGGGTTCTGCACGTCGGTGATCGTGTAGCCCGCCCCCTTGAGCTTGGACTGGTAAGCGGACATCACCGACGAGCCCGAGCCGGTCACCGCGAAGAGGGCGTCCCATCCTTCGCCGTTCTTGACGCTCGTCCCGCCGCCGCCGAGCACCCGGGAGTTGTCAGGCAGCGGCACGTCGCTCGGGAAGCCCTGCGGCAGCGCGTGCTCCGCCGCCGAGAACTTGTGCCCCAGGATGTTGCCGCTGACCCCGTTCTTGGAGATGTGCAGGCTGCAGGCGGCGAGGGCCAGGCCCATGACGGCCACGAGCACGACGGGCCCGAGCCGGCGGCTGGTCGCGGCCGGCGCGCCGGCATGCTTCGGTTGCCCGTTCCCCATGGCGACCAAGTTAACCTGCCAGGAACCCGGCCGGCCGGTCACGGCGCGATGGGCGGGCACCGTCGTCCCACCGTTACGTTGACCTCGGTGACGCAACCCGGCCCGCCCGACGACGTCCCGCCTGACGGGCCGCTCGTCGAGAGCCAGCCGGTCGACGAACGGCGCCTCGTCCGGCTCCAACAGGCGGCCGTCCTCATCCTCTACCGGGCGGAGGGGCACACGCCCCTCGAGCGTCAATGGGCCCAGCAGGTCCTCGATCTGACGGTCGCCCTGCGCCAGGCCCGGGCGCGGCTGGCCGAGCTCGACGACAGCGAGGCGGGCGGCCAACCCGACGACCCCTGACGGGCCGCGCTCCGGCGAAGGCTGAAGGGCGCGCTTGTACAGTTGCCGCGTGACCTTCCAGGCCACGGGGGGAGTGGAAGAGTCACTCGACGACGAGGTCGACGAGGTCGACGAGGTCGACGAGGTCG
>Ga0116216_10000089_pt1 | contig 81573 bp, 76 predicted proteins | sample Sb_taG_11_FD_89696 | JGI IMG/M metagenome (GOLD analysis project Ga0116216, IMG submission 89696) | Peat soil microbial communities from Weissenstadt, Germany - Sb_50d_3_AS metaG | ecosystem: Environmental > Terrestrial > Soil > Wetlands > Peat | place: Germany: Weissenstadt | collected 2010-09-21 | reverse complement strand
TGACGCCGCCCGGCGGTGCCGTTCGCAGAACACGGCTGACGCCGCCCGCCGGCGCGCCGCCCAGCGCAAGCAGCCCTCAGCTGTTGCTGGCCTGCTTGGCGTGCGTCTTCGATCGGCGCTTGGGCTCGTGCTCGCCCGGCGCCGCTTCGGCATAAGCCGGCGGCGCCTCGAACAGCATCAGCACCAACCCGGCGTTGATCTCCCCGTTTCGATGATCGCGGGCGGCGATCCGCCGGGCGCTCTCGCTCTCGATCTTGTAGGCGCGATCGAGCAGCTCCTTGGCGGCGGCGGCGAGCTCGGCGAAGCCCTGCTTGTCGACGACCATCCCGCGCCGGCTGACGTTCGCGTCGCGCCGGTCGAACCCTCCGGTTGCCGCCGCAGCGCTCACGTAACGCACGGCCTGATCGAGCGTCGCGCTGACCATCGCGTCCTTGACGATCTCGGGAACCTGGGCCCACGCCTTGTCGGTGATCCGAACGCGCCCAACGGCCCGGTAGTAGTGCTCGATCGCACCCCGGCGCTGCCGCGTATGCGCCAGCTCCAGCAGGCCAACCCGCTCGAGCACCCGTACGTGGTAGCTCACGTTCCCCAGCGGAGCAGAGATCTCCTCGGCGATCTCGCTGGGGCTCGCCGTCCGATCCTGCAGCACCCGCAGGATCGTGATTCGTAGCGGATGGGCCAGGGCCTTGACCAGGCGCGGATCATCAAGTTCGGTTATTTGCTTCACGTTCTTGGATTACTCAGTACGGATCGGGCACGTTCGTGGCGCCAGCATATCCGCAGATGAGGACGCTGTCGGCCAATTAGAAACCCGGCGTGTTGCCACTCTGGCGAACACGCCTGAAACGGTTTTGGCGCATCGCCGGTCCTGAGTGCTGACGGGATGCCATTCAGCCAGCCGCCAAGGAGGTGAGTCGCCGTGGACATCATCGAGCCCTGACACGTACCAACCTGAAGCAATCCGCCGGATTTTGGACTATGGTATGTGCGCACAGAGGTCTGAGCGCTCAGCTTCTCCTAATCGGTCCACAGGAACTGGGTGCTCGGCCTCTGTTATCACTCTTCCGGGCGGCGTCGGGGGCGCCGCGCAACGGGTCGGCGGTCGCCGGCGCCCGCGCCTGTGATATAGAGCCCGCCGTGCCCGCACTCCCCAGACGGCCATTCGGTGACTCGGGCTTGGAGGTGTCCGTCGTCGGTCTCGGCTGTAACAACTTCGGCCGCCGGATCGATCTCGCGGTGACGAAGGCGGTCGTCGACGCAGCGCTCGACGCCGGCGTGACGTTCTTCGACACAGCGGACATCTACGGCCGCGGCCTCAGCGAGCAGTATCTCGGCGAGGTCCTCGAGGGTCGGCGCGATCGAGTCGTGCTGGCGACGAAGTTCGGGATGGACATGGGCGACGGGAAGGGACCGCGCGGCTCGAGCGGCTACATCCGCCAGGCGATCGAAGGGTCGCTGGAGCGGCTTCGGACCGACGTGATCGACGTCTACTGGTACCACCAGCCCGATGGCGAGACGCCGTTCGCCGAGACGCTGGCGACGCTCGACGAGCTCGTCCGCGCCGGCACCGTGCGTGCAATCGGCGCCTCCAACTTCAACGCCGCGCAGATCGAGGAGGCGGACGCCGTCGCCCGTGAGCACGGGTTCGCTCGGTTCGCGGCGATCCAGAACGAATACAGCCTGCTGGTCCGCGAGCCCGAACGCGAGGTGCTGCCGACCTGCGAGCGGCTCGGCCTCGGCTTCGTTCCCTACTTCCCGCTCGCGTCGGGACTCCTCACCGGCAAGTATCGGCGCGGCCGGCCCGCGCCCGACGGGGCGCGGCTGACCCCGCGCGAGACGATCGCCACCGACGAGCAGTTCGAGCTGCTCGAGGCGCTTGAGGACTACGCCGAGGACCGCGGGGTGTCGCTGCTCGACGTGGCGATTGGCGGGCTTCTGGCCCAGCCCGTGCTGTCGTCCGTAATCGCCGGCGCGACCAGGCCGGACCAGATCCGGGCCAACGTCGCGGCCGCCAAGTGGCAGCCGACGGACGACGATCTGGCGGCGCTGAGCGACATCCTCGGCCCGGCCGTCAGTTAGCAGCAGCGATCCGCGCACGGCGCCGGCCAGCCGGCCCCGCCACGGCGGCGTCGACGACCGCGAGCGCGACGAGCGAGCACCAGCATCCCGCGGCGAACCTATCCGATCCGCCGACACACGACCAAGTCCTGCCACCCGGAGATCGCCCGCTCTCGCACCGCCACGACCTCCAGCCAATCAGACCAGTGGTGGCGGAGATATTCGGCGCCGTGGAACGTGAGTCCGTACCGGGACCCGACGCCGGGCAGGTCCGAGCGGTTCCAGACCGACAGCACATACCGCTCGAACACGAACTCCCCAGCGCCCAGCGGCCCCCGCGCGAACGCCCCGCTCCGGCACCAGCTCGTGCTCGCCCGCCCCGAGCGGAACTCGTCGAGGGCAGAGGCTCCATGGACCGACAGGAGCGCAACTCCCCCAGGAACGAGAATCCGCCGGAGTTCCTCCAACCAACGGTCCTGCAACGCCTCGTCGAGATGGCTGAATACCGAGATCGAGTAGACGAGATCGAAGCTCTCGGCCCGGAACGGCAGCAGCGGCTGGGACGCGCTGACGGCCCAGCTGAGCTCGGGACGGTGGCGGGCGGCCCAGGCGATCGCGCCCTGGTCAACGTCACATCCGAAGCACCGCGCCTTGGGGGCGAGCGCGGCGATGTGGGGGAGCACCCGCCCGGACCCGCAGCCGAAATCGAGCACGGCGCGGACCGTCCCGACCTCCTTCCCCGCCGACTCGAGCCCCAGAACCAGCTGATGGGCCGCGTCACGGCCGCCCGCGACGAAGTCCGCCGCGCCGGGGGCCCCGGTGCGCGCCCGCAGGCGGCGCGGCGGGATCACCTCGTTACCGGGGCTCGACGCCCCGAACCCCCCGGCAACCCAGGCCCAGAGCGCCTCCAGCAGCTCACGGGCCCGCTTGATCGCCCACCCGATCGCGAGCCGGCCACGGGTTTCACAAGTTCTCGTCAATGAAAGGATGGCGGCGGCATGCTGGCAGACGACCGCCCAGCCGCGGTGCGGGAGAGATGCGAGACCACGCTTCGCCAGAACTGGCGGGAGGGGTCGCGCGCCACCGACGGCGTCCACTTCGCCTACACCTGTCCGAGCCCCGGCCACTACCCCTGGCAGTGGTATTGGGACTCGTGCTTCACCGCGATTGCGTGGCGCCACTTCGATCGGGATCGCTCGCGGCGGGAGCTCGAGTCGCTGCTGGCGGCGCAGCTCGACGACGGCTTCATCGGCCACACGATCTTCTGGGAGACCCCATTGAGCGGGCCGCGGCGGTTGACCTACAACGTCCTTTCCGAGACCGCGCCGATGACCTCCAGCATCCAGCCGCCGGTGCTGGCCTGGGCGTGGCGGATCGCGGTCGGCGATCCGCGCGAGGCGCCCGGCATCGCCCGGCAGCACGAGTGGCTCGAAGCCAACCGCGACCTCGACGGTGACGGCCTCCTGTGGATCATCTCGCCGGACGAGTCGGGTCTCGACGCCTCGCCGCAGTTCGACGCGATCTGGGGCCGGCGCGCGCATGGGCTCCCGGGCTACCTGCTGCTGGTGCGGCGCAATCGCCGGCTTGGTTTCGACGCGCGCCGGATCGAGGCCGGCGGCGGGCCGGTCTGCTGCGAGGTGATGACCAACGTCCTCTACTCGCTGTCGCGGGTCGCGCTCGGGCGACCGTCACTGACCTCCGCGATCCTCGAGCGGTTCTACGACGAGTCGAGCGGCCTGTTCTGGCCGCTGGCGCGGCCCAGCCCGACGTTGGGGCCGGCGCTGACCTGGGCAGCGCTGTCGCCGCTGGCGCTGCCCGACCTCCCGGAGGCGATCGGACGGCGGCTCGTGGAGGAGTACCTGCTCGATCCGAAGCGGTTCTGGCTCGCGGTGCCGCCGACCTCGGTCTCGGCTCAAGATGCGGCGTTCTCGATCGAGGACGCGCCGTTGCCGGGCTTGCGGCGGTACTGGCGCGGGCCCACGTGGATGAATTCGGCATGGCTGCTGTGGCTCGGGCTGCACCGGCTGGGCTACGAGGAGCACGCGGCAGAGCTAGTCAACCGGCTATCGGGCGCGGTCAACAGAGCCGGGCTGCGCGAGTACTACAACCCGCTGAGTGGCGTGGGCATGGGCGCGATCCAGTTCGGCTGGTCCGCGCTGGTGATGGAGATGATCGACCCCGGCCCGCGCGCCGCGCAGAGCTACCTGGCAGAGGACTCCTAACCGCCGGCGCGCCTGTATTCCTCGGCCGCAGCGGCACAGCTGTCGAACGCCTGCTCGACGTCTTCGCGGTTGGTCGAGGGCAGCCAGAACACCCCACGGTGGACTCCGGCCCGCTCGAAGCGCTCGATCAGCGCGGGGTCGCGCGTCATCCCCGCGACCGTGACCGGGATTGGGTCTCTCCCGGTCTCGCTCGCGCGCCGCGCCAGCTCCTCGAACCGGGGAATGATCTCCTCTTCCTTGACCCGGTTGGGCATCCACTCGTCCCCGAACGCGAGCACCCGATCGAGCACCCGCGGCCCCTCGCCGCCGACCAGCACCGGAGGATGCGGCTGCTGGAGCGGCTTCGGCCAGCACCAGATCCGTTCGAAGTTCACGTACTTGCCGGCGTAGCTGGCCTCGTCGTGGGCCCAGATCATCTTCATCGCCTCGATCTGCTCGCGCATCAGCGCGAACCGGTGGGAGGGGTCGGTGCCGTGGTTGCGCATCTCCTCGAGGTTCCAGCCGGCGCCGACGCCGAACAGGAACCTGCCGCCGGAGAGCCGGTCGACGGACGCCACCTCCTTGGCGGTGACGATCGGATCGCGCTCGATCACGAGGCAGATGCCCGTGCCGATCCGCAGCCGCTCCGTGGCGTCGGCCGCCGCCATCAGCGCGACGAACGGGTCGTAGGTACGGCTGTATTGCGGCGGCAGCTCCCCGCCTCCGGGCCACCGCGACTCGCGGCTGGCCGGGATGTGCGTGTGCTCAGGGAACAGCAGCGACTCGAACGCACGGTCCTCCGCCATCCGCCCGAGCTCGGCGGGTGTGGGCACGTCCTCGGTGGGAAAGATCGCGACTCCGAAGTCCATCGAGCCCACCCTATCCGACAGTCGCTAACGTAAAGCCATGGGCGAAACACAACGAGAGATGGACCTAACGGACGAGCAGTGGCGCGAGCGGCTGACGCCCGAGCAGTACGAAGTGCTCCGCAACCACGGCACGGAGCGCCCGTTCACGGGCCGCTACGTCGATGTCAAGGACGACGGGACATATCGGTGCGCCGGGTGCGGCGCCGAGCTGTTCAACTCGGAGACGAAGTTCGAATCCGGCACTGGTTGGCCGAGCTTCTACGAGCCGGCCGTCGCCGAGAACATCGAGCTGCGCGAGGACCGCAGCCTGCTCATGGCGCGCACCGAGGTGGTATGTCGCCGCTGTGGCGGCCACCTTGGGCACGTGTTCGACGACGGTCCCGAGCCCACGGGCCTGCGGTACTGCATGAACTCGTGCGCGCTCGAGCTCGACACCGACGCGGTGTAGCTCACTCCTCGCGTTCGAGCATCTGGCGCTCGCGCCGGCGGAGCAGGACGTAGCCGACGATCAGCATCACGACCAGCACGATCGCGCCGGCGATTCCAACCTCCGAAAGGACGTGGGCGGCTGACTTGCCGAGGAAGTAGCCGACGAGCCCGTACGTCAGCCCCCACGTGATCGCTCCCAGGGCGTTCCAGAAGAAGAAGTAGCGGATCGGCATTCGGTTGATTCCGGCGAGCCAGGCTGCCGCGACCCTGACCAGCGCGACCCAGCGGGCGAGGAACACGGCCTTGCCGCCGTGCTTCTCGAAAAACGCATCCCCGTAACGGATGATCAGCAGCCGGCGCATGTAGAACGGCCCCGGGGCCTCCATCACCTCGCGTCCGAACCGCCGGCCGAGCGCGTATCCGATGTTGTCGCCGACGATCGCGGATGTGATCCCGATCAGGATCACGAGCCAGATCTGGAGCTTGCCCTGACTGGCGAGCACGGCGCCGGCGACGAGCGCGGTCTCACCCGGCGACGGGACCCCCATCGACTCGAGCCCGATGATCGCTGGAAGTAGATAACCGAGCTTGCTCGAGACGCTGATAATCGCCGCTAGTGCGAGCATCAACGACCTGGCGCGGCCGGGGGATTGCGCATCACCGCCAGCAGCGATAAGCCCGCCGGCAGCGTCCCCCCGCGGCGGAGCCAGCTGGCCTCGAGCTGCAGTGGCCGCTCGAGCGCCGTGTTGAGCCAGTCCGGACCGAGCCTGAGCTCAGGCGTGTACGTTCCGTCATTGCGGCGCCGGCGCTGGGCGACTCGGACCGCGGCCGCCGGGGCGAGCAACACCGTGTTGAACGACGTCATCCGTTGCACCAGCCAGCCCGCCGCGACCGCCGCGAACCGAAGGCCGCTGCGGCTGTAGCGCCGGTAGTGGTGGTTGGCGTCGTCGTGCAGCGACCACAGCGCTTGATAGGCCGGCACCGTTACCAGCAGCCATCCTCCGGGTTGGCACACCCGCCGCAGCTCCCGCAGAGTGGCCCGATCGTCGGGCGTGTGCTCGATCACGTCCAGGCAGGTGATCAGGTCGAACGTGTCATCGCCCCAGGGCAGCTCCTCCAGGCGGCCAATCTCGACCTCATAGCCGCGGCCGCGGGCGACCTCGGCGGCCTCGGGGTCGAGCTCGATCCCGCGGACCTCGCCGTAGGGGGCGAGCTCCTCGAGCGTCCGGCCGGAGCCGCACCCGGCATCGAGCACGGCCGCCCCGGCGGGCAGGGCAAGCCGGTCGAGCTCGGCGCGGATGATCCGCCGCCGGCCCCGATACCACCAGTGATGCTCGTCGACCTCGAGCATCGCCTTCATCAACCGCTGGTCCATTGGAATTGATGCTGCCAGCTGGAGGGGGCCGAGGCGTTCCGGCCCGGGCGGCCGGGGCCTGGAGACCTGAGGTCAGGCCGGCAGCAGCTCCCCTTCGGGCGCCAGCGCCGTCGGAAGCCTGAGCGTGAACGTGGCGCCGCCCTCCGGCGGATCCTCGAGCACGAGCTCGCCGCCCATCCGCTGTGCCAGCTCCCGCCCGATCGCCAGGCCGAGCCCGAACCCTGCCTGCCCGCCGGTCTCGCGACCGCGCTTGAACCGCTCGAAGATCAGCTCGTGCTCCTCGGGCGCCACGCCCGGCCCTTCGTCGCAGACGCTGAGCGTCGCGCGGTCGCCGTTTCTCAGCTCCACGCGGATGTGCGCGCCTTCGGGGCTGACGCGGACCGCGTTCTCGAGCAGGATCCGCAGGATCCGCGCGACGCTGCCGGGATCGCCCCAGGCCCAGACGGGGCCCGAGGAATCATCGAGCACTGACGCCAGCCCGCGGGCCGCCGTCCCGAGCTCGAACTCGGCCAGCACTGCGCGGCTCAGCTCTCCGAGCTCGACAGGCTCGGAGCGGAGGTGAACCTCCGCGTCGATCCGCGAGAGATCGAGGAGGTCGGCTGCCAGCCGCCCGAGCCGCTTTGACTGAGCCCGTGCACGGGCCAGCAGGATCCGGGCGTCGGCGAGATCGGGGTTCTGCTCGCCGAGGTCCTCGTCGAGCAGCTCGAGCATCCCCTCAAGCGAGGTCAGCGGCGTGCGCAGCTCATGCGAAGCCGTGGCCACGAACGCCCGGCGGGCCTCCTCCTGCTGCTGGAGCCGGCGGCCCATGATCGTGAACGCCCGGGAGAGGTCGCCGACCTCGTCGCGGGTCCGGTCGACCGGGACCTCGACGCCCGGTCCGGACTGAGCCACCTGCAGGGCCGCCTGGCTGAGGCGGCGCAGCCGGCGGATCAGCCGTCCGGACAGCGGGATGCCCAGGATCAAGGTGAGGAACAGCGCGGCCAGCGCGGCGTACACGAACGCCTTGCGGATCGCCGCGACCGCGTTACTGACCTCGTCGAGCGGTTTGCGCACGACGAGCATCCACCGCTGCACATAAGGGGTGCCCTTCGACGTCACGCCGCTGGTCGAGAACGGGATCGCGGCCCGGGCATATTGGACGCCGCCGATCGTGCCGAGCGTGTACTTGGGCGTGTTCGACCTGAACGCCGCCGCGGCGTCGTTGTAGGGGTCGATCCCCGCGAGGTCCGGGTCGAGCGGGGCGGCGATCGGCTGGGCTACGCCGGCCGCGTTTGCGATACCAAGCAGTGCGACGTCGGATGCCCCGATCTGCGATCCGAGATCGCGCTCGTCGTTGTACAGCTGGAGCCGTTTCGCCTTGATCGCTTTCACTGTCGCCGCGTCGGGATGCAGTGCCTTCCCGACGCCGCCGGCCTGGGACCCAGTCTCGGGGTAGATCGCTTTGCTGGGATCCGCGTTCCGGAATCGCGCAGTCTGGTTCTTCGTGACCTGCTCCTTGAGCGTCGTCAGCTCGGCGTTGCGGAGCGCGTGCTGGAGCGGTCCCAGCAGCGCCACGGCAGCAACGACCAGCGTCGCCACCGCCGTCACCAGCACCACGCCAACGATCCGGCCGCGCAGACCGAAACCAGCCCGCCGCGGACGCCGTCTCATGGCTATGGTCCTCGCAGCCGGTAGCCGGCGCCGCGGACGGTGAGGATGTAGCGGGGCTTCTCGGGCTCGGGCTCGAGCTTCTCGCGCAGATGACGGATGTGGACGTCGATCGCCCTGGGGTCACGGTAGGCGCTGTCGCCCCAGATCGCCCGCAACAGCTCCTGGCGGTTGAGCAGGCGGCCGGGATCTGCCATCAGCGCGTCGAGCAGCTCGAACTCGGAGAACGTGAGACGCACGGGCGCGCCGTCCATCGTGACCTCTCGCTGGGCCCGGTCAAGCACGATCCCGCCCACGACCAGGACTTCGTCGCCCATTGCCCGCGTCCCCGCCCGCCGGAGCACGGCTCGGATCCTGCTGCGCAGCTCGGCCAGCCCGAACGGCTTGGTGACGTAGTCGTCGGCGCCGGCCTCGAGCCCGAGCACGGCGTCCGCCTCGGAGTCGAGCGCGGTCAGCATGATGATCGGGACGACGTTGCGCCGGCCGCGCAGCGTCCGGCACACGTCGTATCCGTCGGGCCCCGGACCGAGGGCGACGTCGAGCAGGATGATGTCGAAGTGATCCGTGCTGGCGCGATCGATCGCGGCGCGGCCGTCCGCCACCGCCATCACCTTGTGACCCTCCCTGGAAAACGACCGCGTGAGCATCTCCCGGAGGTCGGACTCGTCGTCAACGACGAGAATGCTCAGCGAAGCATCCGTGCCTCGGCCTACCTGAGTCTGAGCAGGTGCGGACCTTTCAAGGTGCATACACACATCGATCGTAGCGGGCGACCTTCACGCAAGCTACGCTGTTTCTAATGGCGTTGTGCCGTTTACGCAGGGGCCTATTGGTCGTCGGCCTCGTCCTCCTCGCGGTCGCGTGCGCGCCCGCGGCCTCGCTCGCCGACTCTCCGGTCGTTCTCACCGGAGCCGCGACGAACGTGACGAGCAGCTCCGCGGTCCTGAACGGGATGGCGTCATCGAACATCCCCGGCTCGACCTACTACTTCCAGTACGGAACCTCGCTCGAGTACGGGACCAACACGACGCCCACCCCGCTGAGCGGCGACAGCGTCCAGACCGTCTCGGCGAGCATCACCGGACTGCTGCCCGGGACGACGTACCACTTTCGCCTGGTCATCGCGCTGCCCTACGGGGAGTTGGACCCGGGCGACGACGTGACCTTCACCACGCCGGCCACGCCGGGAACCGTCGCGACGACGGGTCAGGCGACGGGCGTCACCGGCAACTCGGCGGAGCTGAACGGGGTGGTCAACACCAGCGATCCCAAGCCCCAGTGGCTCTTCGAGTACGGGCGCACGCGCGCCTACGGCCGCGAAACGTCCGTCCACGCGACCGGTTCGGGTCTGACCGTCGTGTCGGCAAAGGTCACCGGTCTGAGCCCGACCACGATCTATCACTTCCGACTGGTCGTCCAGCAGTCTCAGGGGCCGACCGCCGATGGGCGTGATGGCTTCTTCAAGACCGCCCAGACGTACGGCCACGCGACCGTCCACAGCCGTCGGCTGAAGATCCGCCACGGCACGGCCTCAATTCCGTTCACGTGCGCGGGCACGCCGGGCTCGGTGTGCGATGGTCAGGTCTCGCTCAAGACGCGAGCGAGAGTCCACAAGCACTCCACGATCATCGGCTGCGGCCACGGCAAGCTCGCGATGAAGGCGGGCCATCGCCGGAGCGTCGCCTTCAAGCTCGGCCCCAGGTGTGGGTCGCTGCTGCGCCGTGCTCCCCACGGTCAGCTGAGCGCGACGTTGATCGCCGTCTTCAGCTCGCACCAGCCGCGGTTGCAGACGCACGTCACGCTGCTGAAGAGCTAACGAGGCGCGGCTAACTGGCCGGGTCGACGAGCGCGGGCTCGAGCTCGCGCATGCTCGACCTCGGCTCCTCTGCGGGCACGGGCTGACGGCGAGGGACGAGCACGCCCGCCGCCGCGACCGCCCACAGCACGGCAAGCCAGCTGACGGTGGCCAGCATCACGTGCACCCACACCATGTCGGTCGGGAGCTTGAGCTCGTACTGAACGCTCCCCACCAAGCCCTGCGCGGCCAGGAGCACGCCGAGCACCATCAGCGGCTCGAGCGCATCATCGGGGGCACCCCGGCGACGGCGCAGCAGCCACACGCCGATCACGGCGATGCCGAACAGCGCAGCGATCGTGGCGTGGCGGTGGACCATCCAGGTCAGCGTGTCCGCGCCCTTGAAGTGCAGCCGGTGGATCCGCTGTCCGGGCGAGCCGCCGGCGTGGGGTCCGGCCGCGGTCGTCGCGGTGCCGGCGAAGATCGTCAACGCCGCGAGTGGCGCCAGCGCCCGCACCGACCACACCGACGTGCGGTCGGTCGAGCGGGGACGGGCACCGATCTCGTACCGGCTGCGCCAGGCCAGCGCCACCGCCCCGATCAGGATGATCATCGACAGCCCGAAGTGGGCCATCACGAAGCCGGGCGCGAGCTTCTCGTCGACCGTGATCCCCCCGAGCACAGCCTGCGCCAGCACCCCGAGCGGCAGTGTCAGCGCTAGCCACGCGAGATCGCGCCGGAACGGCCGGCGCGTGAACGCGAGGACGGCCGCCACCACGGTCATCACGCCCACGAGTCCGGATACGACCCGGTTGCCGAACTCGATCAGCGCGTGCGTGCTCAGCGGCGGCAGCGCGCTCCCGCCGCATTTCGGCCAGTTCGGGCAACCCAACCCGGACCCCGTCAAGCGCACTGCGGCGCCGGTGAAGACGATCAGCGTCAGCGCGGCCAGCGTGGCGTAGGCGACGCGGCGGTACTGGACTGGTGTGACGGCTAGGCGGTCGCGCACGCTGAGCTGGATGCTAAGGGTTCCCAGGCGCCGTCGCTGCGCTCAAAACGGGAGCTTGGCGGCGATCTGAGACAACCGAGGCGCCCGCGAGTCGCGCTCGGAGGCGACGAGCTCCACGTCCGCCGGCCAGCCGATCGCCACCTCGGGGTCGTTGAACGCAAACCCCGCTTCGAGCTCCGGCGCGTAGTAGGTCGACGTCTTGTAGATGACGTCCGCCATGTCGCTGATGACGCAGAAGCCGTGGGCGAACCCGTCCGGGCAGTAGAGCGCATGATGGGCCTCGTCGCTGAGCTCGAACCCCTCCCATTGGCCGAACGTGGGCGAGTCGCGCCTCAGGTCCACCAGCGCGTCGAAGATCGCGCCGCGGGCGCAGCGGATCAGCTTCGCCATCCCAGGCTGGAAGTGCATGCCCCTCACGACCCCCCTCTGCGATCGCGAATGGTTGTCTTGGACAAACTCGTCGGCGATCCCGAGCTCGCGGAAGCGGTTCTGCCTGTATGTCTCGAGGAAGAACCCGCGGGCATCGCCGTGGACGACGGGCTCGATCAGGATGGGGCCCTCGAGCCGTGTGTAGAGGGAGCGCACAGCCGTGCAATGTAACGAGGAGTCCCGAACGGCAACCGCTAGGCATAATCGCCGCGCGATATGCGCGTGCTCGTTACCGGCGGTGCCGGATTCATCGGCGCCAATGTGGCGATCGGGCTCGCCGAGCGCCACCCCGACTGGGAGATAGCCGCGCTCGACAACCTCCACCGCCGGGGCGCGGAGCTCAACCTTCCGCGCCTGCGGGCCGCCCGGGTCGCCTTCGAGCACGGGGACATCCGCGTGCCCGACGACCTGATGAGCGCCGGCCACGCCGACGCCCTCGTGGAGTGCTCGGCCGAACCGTCCGCGCTTGCCGGTTTCGACGGTGGCCCCGACTACGTCGTCCGGTCAAACCTGGTGGGCGCCTACAACTGTCTCGAGCTCGCACGCCGCCGTGGCGCGTATCTCGTGTTCCTGTCGACGAGCCGGGTCTATCCGGTGGCGGGCCTCCGTGCGCTCGCGCTCGAGGAGACCGACACGCGGTTCGAGCTGGCCGCCGAGCAACCCCTCCCGGGGGCCTCGCCGGCGGGCATCGCCGAGGCTTTCCCGCTCGACGGCGCCCGCACGCTGTACGGCTCGACCAAGCTCGCCGCAGAGCTTCTGATCGAGGAGTACCGCGACGCTTACGGGTTGCGGGCGGTGATCGACCGCTGTGGCGTGATCGCCGGCCCGTGGCAGATGGGCAAGGTCGATCAGGGCGTATTCACCTACTGGATGCTCGCCCACCACTTCCGCACGCCGCTGCGCTACATCGGCTTCGGCGGAACGGGCCGCCAGGTCCGCGACCTGCTCCATGTCGACGATCTCCTGGAACTGGTCGACGAGCAGCTGGCCGACCCGGGCCGCTGGGACGGGGCCAAGGTCAACGTCGGCGGCGGCCGCGAGCGAAGTCTGTCGCTACTCGAGACGACGGCGCTATGCGCGGAGATCACCGGCAACCGGGTCGAGATCGCCCCCTCGGTTGAGACCCGGCCGGGGGATGTGCCGCTCTACATTTCGGACTGCCGGCGACTCGAGTCCCTGACCGATTGGCGCCCGCGCCGCTCGGCTACAGACATCCTCGCCGACATTCACGGCTGGGTCCGCGACCACGAACACGCTCTCGAGCAGGCGCTCTGACAGCCGTCCGATGCGCCGAACTGGCTAATCTCACCGCCGGATGCCGACAGCGATCGTCACCGGATCCGGCGGGCTGATCGGATCGGAGTCCGTCCAGCACTTCGCAGAGGCGGGCTACGACGTGATCGGCCTGGACAACGACATGCGGGCGTATTTCTTCGGCCCCGCGGCCTCGACCGCGCCAACGACGGAGCGTCTCCAGCGCAGTCTGGGCGACTCCTTCCGGGCGCTGGAGCTCGACATCCGCGATGCGGACTCGGTCGATCGGGTGTTCGCTCAGCACGCCTCCTCGCTGGAGCTCGTGATCCACACTGCCGCCCAACCGTCGCACGACTGGGCGGCATCGGAGCCCCAGACGGACTTCACCGTCAACGCCAACGGCACCTCGAACCTGCTCGAGGCCACGCGCCGTCACGCGCCCGCCGCGACGTTCATCTTCTGCTCGACCAACAAGGTTTACGGCGACCTGCCGAACTACCTGCCACTGATCGAGCTCGAATCGAGGCTCGAGCTGCCGGAGGACCACCGGTACTTCGGCGGGATCGACACCTCGATGTCGATCGACGCCTCGACCCATTCGCTGTTCGGCGTCTCAAAGGCGGCGGCCGATCTCCTCGTCCAGGAGTACGGGCGCTACTTCGAAATGCCGACCGTCTGCTTCCGGGGTGGCTGCCTCACCGGCCCCAACCACGCCGGCGCCGAGCTCCACGGCTTTCTCTCCTACCTGATGCGCTGCACGATGACCGGCGAGCCCTACACGGTGTTCGGCTACGGCGGCAAGCAGGTGCGCGACAACATCCACTCAGCCGACCTGGTCGCGGCGTTCGAGGCGTTCCACCGCGCATCGCGACGCGCCGCCATCTACAACATCGGTGGCGGACGGGCCAGCAACTGCTCGATGCTCGAGGCGATCGACATGTGCCAGACGATCGCCGGTCGTGAGCTGACCTGGGAGCTGTCGGACCAGAGCCGGATCGGGGATCACCGCTGGTGGATCTCCGATCTCGAGCCGTTTCGCCACGACTACCCGGGTTGGGACATCACCTACGACATCGAGGACGTCCTGCGCGAGATCCACGAGCAGAACGACGAGTTGTGGATCGCCGCGCGATGAAGCTGTCGGTCGTGATCCCGGCTCACAATGAGGCGGATTCGGTCGGAGAGACAGTGGCGTGCACGGTAAAGGAGCTCGAGCGCGCCCAGATCGACTATGAGATCGTCGTCGTGGACGATGCCAGCGGAGACGGGACCGGCGACGTGGCTCAAGCGATCGCCGAGACGAATCCGAACGTCGTCTGCTTCCGCTCGCACCTGCCGGTCGGCTACGGCCACGCGGTCCGGGCCGGGCTCGAGCACTACACCGGCGACGCCGTGGCGATCATGATGGCCGACCTGTCGGACTCGCCCAAGGACCTGGTGCTCTATTACCGCGTACTCGAGCAGGGGTACGACTGCGCATTTGGCACCCGTTTTGGCCACGGCGGGAGCACGCACGATTACCCCAAGGTGAAGCTGGTGCTCAACCGGATCGTCAACGCCGGCATCCGCGTCCTGTTCCAGCACGGCTACAACGACACGACGAACGCGTTCAAGGCGTACCGCCGCCATGTGGTCGACCAGCTTCAGCCGCTGCTCTCCAACCACTTCAACCTGACGGTGGAGATGCCGCTCAAGGCGGTCGTCCGTGGCTTCAGCTACGCGGTCGTTCCGGTGACGTGGACCAACCGCCGCTATGGCACATCGAAGCTGCGGCTTCAAGAGATGGGCAGCCGGTACCTGTTCATCGTCCTGTACGTGTGGCTTGAATCGCACCTGAGCCGCGGGGACTACCGGCGGCGGGACTTGCCCGTCAGCGCCGCAGAAGAGCCCCGCGGGCACGCGCGCCGTGTAGAACAGCTGGGTAGGTAGACCAGGGATCCGGGGACTTACCGCGCGGCCGTTCGGTTCGACCGCGATCCTCGTATCCAGCGCTTGGCGGACCGCAGTGGCGCCGTCACACGCCAGCTGGGCGAACCCAGCACGGCCTCGAGCCATCCCCGCATGCGTGCGAGCTCCTCGTCCTTACGGCGAAGCTCCTCTTGCAAAGCGCGCTCGCGCTCGAGTAGCGACTCCTGGCCGGCCTCGAGCTCGTGCAGGTTGGCTGCGACGATGTCGTATTCCGCCGCCTTCGCAGCGGACGAACCGCAGAGGTCGCCCAGCCGGACAAGCTGTGCGGCAAATGCCCGCTCGTTGAGTCGCGTGCGTTCTTCGCGGCTCGCGACGCCCGCGCGCTCGAGTGCGTAGTCGAAGACCATCGCGTCGGCCGCGGTTCGTTCCTCTAGCAAGTCGAGAGCACGGTCTGTAAGCACCTCACCGGCGTCACTGCTGGTTGCTGCACTACCCAGTTCGCCGGTCACGTTCATGACGTGTCGTTGCAACGTCACGCCGAAGTGCTCTCCCACCCCTCGCCACGCGGAATCGCCGAGCTCAAGAATCCCCACGAACCCAAACTCCTCCAGGCGCTGGATCGCATCCGCAGCAATCCCCTCGGTATCGGACTTCGTCGCGAACGCCAACGTTGGCAGTCTCGGATCTCCCGCGAGAAGCATCCGACACACTTGGTTGTCGATTGCCGACGCCAACTCGCAGTTAGATAGGAACTCTGCGAGCGGCCGCCTTGCGTTCGCGGCCGTTCGGTAGACGACAGACGGAGACTCATCCTTGCTCCTGAGGGTGCGCCAAAAGGTGTAGACCGACAGTACCCGAGCTCGCGGCTCTCGGAGGACTGTGCACAAAGCAGATGGCGGCGCGACCGACAGCAGGGTGTCCAGCGAGAAGTGCCCCGCTATGGCACGATAATCACGCAACGCCCTTTCCTCCTCGGGGGTCTCGAGCACTAACGCGCGCGCCTCTGGACGCAGCAACTCGAGGTCATCTGCGACGAGGGCGCCGCGCGCGCCTCCCAGCCCAGCCCGCGTTTGGTCTTCGACGAATCGCCGATCGAAACGCCACGGAGCCAGCGAGCCAGGCGGGAGCGCTGCCTCGAGCGCGGATGTCATGGCGCTGCCTGCGCACTTGGGCATATGGAGAAAACACGCAGGGGGACCCGTCCTCGCGGACGAATCGGGCCAGTTCTCGTGAGCGCACATGCGGCCTGATCCCGCTGTCACACCTTATAGACGGTGATGCTCCCGAAGGACATCGGTTTCAATCCGAGTTGCGCGAGCGGACCGAGCCATTGCGGCGCGGACGCGGGATCGACGATCACCGCGCCCACATGCCGGCGATCAAGAAATGAACGCAGGGTTTGCGGATTCGGCTTGGCCTTTTCGAAAAGCGCCGGGAAGAGCGGATCGCGGTAGTAGTCAGCCGGATACACCGGATTGACAAAGCCGCCGGCGAGACGGAACCACATTCCAGTTTCGGCCTGCCAGAGCATGCCCGTCCCAAACTGGCCGAACGGCAGGGCGAGCACCGTCTCCCCGCGCCTCAGGACCCTTCGGTACTCGTGGGTAGTGAAGAACGCCGAGTTGGGTTCCCAGCCGCGCCAAAAGCCGCTGCCGATGTTCGGCACGAGAAACGCGATGCTTACTGCCGCGACGGCCCACTTGGCCACTGCCCATCCTCCAGTGCGGGGCTGCGCCAGCCACATGGCCGCGATCACCCCGACGATCAGGAACATGTAGAGGCCAAGGCGCGAGGGAACAACGTTGCGCACAAGGGAATAGTCGATCAGCTTCCACGGGAGTGGGATCGTCGGGTAGCCGCCGACGTGGAGGCGGGCGCCGAAGAGCAGCACCACGACGATTGCCAGCGTCGCCACGAGGATCTTCGTTGAAACCATGCGCCAGCGTGTGATCGAGTAGCGCGCAAAAATCAGCGCGAGTGGTAAGCCGATATAGGTCGCACACTCCGCGAGGCTGTGAGAGTTGTTCGTCGCATTCGCGACGGCAGCGAAGTACTTCCTTCCGAGCCGTACGAGGCTGGTGGGGACGAAGAACCCGATCGCGTCGCCGCCGCCGTTGTCGGTCGGCCCGAATTCCACGTTTCCTTTGAGCCCGTAGTAGATAAATGGGCTTGTAATGAGCGCGGCCGCGACTCCAGCTACGAGAATCAGCTTGACCGCGACGATGATGCGCTCTCGGGCACCGGGCGCGAGCGCGAACGCTATGGCAAGGGCGACGGCGCCGATGGGCACGAGCGTGAATGTGAGCTCGCTCGAGCATAGGAACAGCGTGGCAAGGCAGAGCGCCATCAGAACGATGAAGCGTCGTTCCCCAATACGCCCATCGATCAGGCGGAGCGTAAGGTGGACCGCGGCCGGGATGGGAAATATGAGAACGAGGTGAAGATGCCCGAGCATCTGTCCGAGCATGTAGGTCGAGAACCCGAACACGTAGCCGCCGACGAGGCTTGCAGCGAAGCTGCGCGTGACGTACCGGCACAGCAGAAAGGCAAAGAACGCGGCCAATGTCGGGCTCGCGAGCATTAGTAAGTTGTAGGAGACGATCGGACCGAACAGGAGTGTGATGGGCGCTGCGACAAGCGCGGCAAAAGGGACCGCAGTGACACCGCCCAGATCGACATGGTCCGGGACGAATAGGGTGTTGGTAATGAACGGGTTCAGCCCGTGAAGCAGGGCGTGTGGCCACCACGCGAGGCTCCACATGAAGATCGTCGGATCGCCCCATTCGGGCAACCCCACGTTCGCGGTTGCGAGATGTAGAACCACGTGCCGGCCGAAGTAGCCGATCGAGATCGCCGCGTACAAAGCAAGTGCCGCCGCCGCCTGGTGGCGTCGGGACGCAAACCAGTTGCGAGCGACAGCCAGCGGTCGGACGTCGCGGTGCGGCGCCATCTCCGCGTGAGTCGCCATAGAGCGCGGATCGTACCCGCGCGACGCCGACACGTCTTCCCGCCTGACCGATCATGGCACGGGCAAATCCCTATGATCACGCGGGTGCCGTTCGCCCTGAACCGCGTTGTCAACCTCGAGGACTTCCAGGAGCGCGTCATCAGAGATGCGATCCGCGAGATCTACGCGCGTCAGTCCGCGGAGTCGCCTGAGTTCCCAAGCGGCCGCGAGCACCGCAAGCAGTGGGAAGTGGCGATGGCGGCCCTGGCGTTGGAAGAGGGCGCGGTGCTGCGACCTGATGCCGAAGTGCTTGGCATCGGCGCCGGCAGCGAGGCGACCCTATTTTGGCTGACGAACTACGTTCGCCGGGTGTGGGCCACGGACCTCTACGCCGAACCCGGCGCGTGGAAAGACGCAGCGCCACCGACAATGCTCACGAATCCTGGGAGCGCCTGGGACGGGCCATGGAACCCGCGGCGGCTGGTCGTTCAGCACATGGACGCATGCGAGCTGCATTACGAAGATGAGACGTTCGACGGCATCTTTTCATCGGGATCGATCGAGCACTTCGGCTCGCTCGAACGTATCGGCGTTGCAATGGACGAGGCGTTCCGCGTCCTGAAGCGCGGTGGGACTGCCTCCTTCTCGACGGAGTTCCTGATCGACGGCGACCCGCTGGCGTTCGAGGAGCACACCGTATGTTTCACCCCCAAGCTCATCGAGCGCGTCCTTCTGGGGAACCGCGACTGGGTCCCTGCGACGAAGATCGAATATCAGCTCTCCGACGCGACGGTTGCCACCGAGATTGAGAGTTCTGAGTACGCCGCCCGTGAAGCGCGAGGCGAGTCGATATACCCGCACTGCGCGCTGCGCGTCGGGCCCAACTTGATAACGAGCGTGCACATCGCGCTGCGTAAGTCCGCACGGCCGATTGGCGGTGGGAACGTGACTTCTCGCGTCGCTTCGATGGACGTTGCAGGGTCACCACAGGACGTCGCGGCGCCAACCGCTCACGGTCCGGTTCCTCGAGTTCCCTCGACATCGCCAAGGGCCACGGGCGCGTCTGTTAACGGCTTCGATACGCTCCGGCGCGTGGCCGCTCGACCCCACGGTGTAACCGCGAAGCGGGTCGCAAAACGTCTCGCGCGACCCGTCCTACGGCCCGTCGATGGCCGAGTGGCTGACATCAACCGTAGGATCGAGAGCGTCCGGGAGGCCAATACCGAGGCTTCTTCATATATCGGCGTCGAGCTACGTCGGCTCCAGGACGAGTTGGCAGAGCTGCGAGAGAGATCGTTCGATGAGTACTACCGGATGCGTCTTGCGCGCGTTGACGACCTGCCGCTCGAGAAGCTCGACGAGCCACTCGCGCGCGCCGTTAACGCTGCGACGAGCCACCGGGGTCTGTACGCGCAAGCCGGGCTCTGGTTCAACCCGCCGGTTGCGGTCGTGCTTGCGAAGGGGACTGCCTTCGTGGTACACGTCAGCGAACGGATCGTCGAGGTGCCGTTTGCGATGGCAGCACTGAGCCGCCTGGAGCGGGGCGCCCGTATCCTTGACATCGGCAGCGCGGAGAGCACCTTCCCGCTCTCCGCAGCTTCACTTGGGTACGAGGTGACGGCCGTAGACCCGCATCCGTTGGCGTATTCACACCCTAACCTGGAGAGCCACGCCGCGCTGTTTGAGGACTGGGACGCACCGTCCGAGCCGTTCGCGGCCGCGTTCCTGATATCGACGATCGAGCATGTTGGCCTCGGCGCGTACGGGGAACGCGCCTACGGTAGCGCCGAACACGGCGCGGGCGCCGATGTCGCCGCACTGGACCGTGTACGTGAGCTGCTGGCGCCCGGTGGTCTGATGATTCTCACAACCCCTTACGGTACCCGTGAGCTCACCGAGCTCGAGCGGATCTACGACGAGGAGTCTTTCAACAAGCTGCTGGCTGGCTGGGAGATCCTGGAACATCAAGTCGTGGCCAGGCGCGATCCGTTTGTCTGGGAGCGTGACGAGAACGTGATCAACGGCGCACGGGGCGTGGTGATGGTAATCGCACGGCCGAAGCACTCCTGACGCTGTAACGGTCTCAACCGCAGCCATGACGCTCCCGAGCAGGTCTGTATGCCTGTATGTCGACGGCGCACAGAATCCCGCCTCGCTCGAACGCGGGATCGGACGGCAAGTGTCCGAGCACGCGCGGGCGATTCACATAGTCAGACCATCGGTCCTGCACTCAGTGTTACTTAATCCGGGGCGCTCCCTGACCGGAAACCTCAGCTCATTCCTCGGCTCGGGACTTCTCCGCTGGGGCGCTGGACCACGCTCGGCGGACCGTCCGCCCAGTGACCTTCCGCGCGTCTACCACATCATGTCACCGTTTGAGCCAACCACCGCTGACGTGATGTGGCCGCGCTGGGCGAGGGACTCGCGAATTGCAACAGCGGTCACCCTTCACGACATCATCCCGCTGATCTTCGCGGACCAGTATCTGCCGGATGGGGCGGTGCGGGCCTGGTACATGGCTCGTCTCGAGTTGATCCGGCACGCCGACGCTGTTCTCACCGTTTCGGAGTACACGGCTCGCGACGCGGTTGAGCATTTGCAGATTCCAGGCGAGCGACTGCACGTGGTCCACGCGGGCACGAGCGAGCACCTGGCGGAGATGTATTCATCGGCTGCGGCAGCGTGGGCACAGCTGTCGCGCGAGCTCAAGGCGGTGCGACCCGGCTTCATGCTGTATGTCGGCGCGGTCGAGTTCCGTAAGAACATCGGGGGCCTCATCGCCGGCTTCGCTCGGCTGCCAGCGGCGCTACGCGCCCAGCATCAGCTGGTGATTGTCTGCGCGCTCGATCCTGGCCAGCGGAAACGACTCCTGGCCGAAGCCACTGGCGTTGGGATCGGCCGGGACGAGCTCGTGCTGACGGGGCGCGTGAGCGATCGCGACCTCGGCGCTTTGTACCACGCTTGCACGCTGTTCGTCTACCCCTCCTTCTATGAGGGGTTCGGCTTGCCAATTATCGAGGCGATGTCCTGCGGTGCCCCCGTGGCCGCGAGCGCGACCACGACGGGGCCGGAGGTGCTTGGTGACCTCGAGGGTACGTTCGAACCTCACGATCCCGACTCCATCGCGTCGTGTCTGGCCGGGATCCTCAATTCGACAGATGCGATGGATCGGCTCAGAGCCCGTTCGCGACGGCGCGTCGCGGAATACACCTGGAGAGGCGTCGCCGAACGGACAATCGAAGCTTATGAACGAGCGACCGCTCTCACGGCGCGGCGCCGGTCCCGACGCCCGCGGATCGCGCTCGTTACGTCGTGGCCCCCCGACCCATCGAGGACCGCTGACTACAACCTTCGACTTGCCGTCGAGCTCGGGAAACGCGTCGACGTCGACGTCATCGTCGGCGGTCCGGTCGAGGATTATCCGGCGCCGCCAGAGCGCGGCGTCCGTCTGATTAGCGTGCGGGACTTCGATCAGTTCAGCGCCGTGCGCCAGCACGACCGCATCCTGTACTGCATGGGGAACTCAAAGTTCCATGCTCATGTGTACGAGCTGCTTAGACGCCGCTCAGGGGCGATCGTTCTCCACGATGTCCTCATGACCGACTTTTATGCCTGGTACACGGGCGTCAACCGTCCCGATGATCCCCAGCGCGCGCTTGCCGAACGCATTCACCAGATGTACGAGCATCGACTGCCGCCCGAGGCGACGGACGGCACGCCGTTGCCATTCGAGCGCCAACTGGCTCTCGGTATCTACATGACGCGCGAGTTGCAGACTCTCGCCGAGCAGTGCTTCGTCCACTCTCAATCGGCGCGCGAGGTGCTCGAACTCGACCGCGGGCTGCTGGATCGGCAGGTTAGGGTCTCCGTGCTGCCGTTCGGTATGCGAGAGACGGCCGAGGCGCCGCGTGGCGCCGCGATGTCGAGCCCACTGGTCATCAGCACCGGCGACGTCAATGAAATGAGCGACATCGCCTCGTTGATCAACGCGTTCGGCCAACTCGCAGCCGAAATGCCGGATGCGCGGCTGGTGATCGCAGGTCCGATCGATGGTGACGACCAGGGACGCTGGCACCGCTATGCAACCGAGCAGGTACCACATGCAAACATAGACCTTCCCAGAGCGGTCAGCACCGAGTCTTACGCGGAGCTTCTGCGGACGGCCGATCTGGCTGCAGAACTCCCACTTGCCTCCACCGGCGATGCGTCGGCGGCTGTTGCCGACTGTCTCGCGAGCGGTGTTCCCACGATCGTCACCGATCTGGGCTGGGCACGAGAGCTACCGCGCGGCGTGGCCGAGAAGGTCCCGCCGGGAGCGGGCCCTCACCAGCTCAAGGATCGGATGGTGAAGCTGCTCGGCGATGGCGACCGACGGCAGGCGATGAGCCGGGCCGCCCTCGAGTATGCGCGCCGCCACAGCTTTGCTCGAGTTGCAGAGGCGTACTTGGACGCCCTTGGTCTGCTCTAACCGGTGCGTCGCTCCCGCGGGCGCTCGGGCCAGTGGCCGGGATCCTCGCCACTGCGATCAGGCTCGTGTCCGGTCGTTCGCGCCGATTGGCCCGATCGCCGCAGGGCGTTGCTACCGTTTGCCCGGCCGTGGCCACCGTCTCAAGCGAACAGCGCGCGCGCGCCGACGTCGCGCGCCCCCAGGAGCCTCCGGCAATCGTCGTTCGCGGCGTCAGCAAGACCTTCCGGATCCCGCACCTACAGGTCCACACGCTCAAAGAGCGGGCTCTTCACCCTTTTCGCTTCAACCAGTTCGACGAGCTCCGGGCTGTACAGGATGTCTCGTTCGAGGTTCCGAAGGGCGAGATGTTCGGAATCGTTGGACGGAATGGAAGCGGGAAGAGCACCCTGCTCAAGTGCCTGGCCGGCATCTATGCCGTCGACGAGGGCTCTGGTGTTGGAGAGCTGAAGGTGCGCGGCCGGCTGTCGCCGTTCATCGAGCTCGGGGTTGGCTTCAACGCCGACCTGACCGCCTACGACAACGTCATCATCAACGCGATCATGCTGGGGTTGACCGCGAAGGAGGCCCGCAGGCGGTTCGACGAGATCATCGCCTTCTCGGAACTCGAAGAGTTTCTCGACCTGAAGCTCAAGAACTACTCGTCCGGCATGTACGTCCGGCTCGCGTTTTCGGTAGCGGTCCAGGTCGACGCGGACGTACTGCTCATCGACGAGGTCCTGGCGGTCGGAGACTCCTCGTTCCAGCAGAAGTGCTTCGATCAGTTCCATCGGCTGAGATCCGAGGGGAAGACGATCGTGTTCGTCACCCACGACATGAGTTCGGTCACGCGCTTGTGCAACCGCGCCATGCTGATGGAGCGCGGACGGGTGGTGTGCCACGGCGATCCGAATCGCGTGGCCCGTGAGTACCACGAGCTCAACTTCGGGCGCGCTCCGGAAGCCGAAGGCGAGGGCCAGGAGAGGCGGTACGGCGACCGTGGTGCGGAGATCCTCGACGCCTGGATCGAGGATGAGAGCGGGCAGCGTACCGGGGCCGTGGCCCAGCGGGAGCCGTTTTCGCTCTGCCTACAGATCGCATTCCATGAGAACCTGCAGGATCCCATCTTCGGCTTCCGTTTGACGAACGAACTGGGGCAAATCGTGGTCGCCTCCCGGACGGACCGGGAGCATGGCCCAAGTGGTCAGTTCGCGCCCGGCCAACGCACGCTCGTCCGCATGCGCCTGACGAATTTTCTCCAACCCGGGCGCTACACGTTCTCGCCCGGTGTGGTTCGCAACGGGATGGGTAATAACCCACTCGACATGCGCGACGATTACACCAGCTTCATCGTCCACGGTCCGATCATCACCGGGGGTCAGACCGACTTGCCGTACGAGCTCGAAATCGAGCCTTACTAGTCTGCGGCACCTCTTCGGAAAGCGATGCTACCGTGCCCGCGATGAGCGTTGACAGCGCCAAGGTCTACGGTCCTTCCGCCTTTGGCGGCGATCTTAGACGCTTCGTAGAACTGACCCTGACGCTGGCTCGGACCGAGTTCAAGCTCCGGTACTTCGGCTCCGTGCTCGGCTATGTGTGGTCACTGATACGCCCGCTGCTGTTTTTCGGCGTGCTGTATCTCGTGTTCACGCATGTGTTCAAGCTGGGTGCAGGAATCCCGCACTATGCGGTCTATCTCCTGATGTCGATCGTGATGTGGAATTTCTTCATCGAGTCGACGACAGGATGCGTTCCATGTCTCCTCCAGCGCGAACCGATTCTGCGAAAAGTGCGTTTCCCCCGGATGGTGGTGCCCCTATCGGTTTCGCTGACGGCGGTGTTCAACCTCGGAATGAATTTCATCGCCGTATTCGTGTTCGCGCTCGCCAACGGGGTCGACCCGAAGCCATCGTGGCTCGAGCTGATCCCGCTGGTCGCCCTGTGGATCATCTTCGCCAGCGGACTCGGAATGCTGCTGTCAGCGCTGTTCGTGCAGTATCGCGACGTCCAGCCGATCTGGGACGTCACGGCACAGGTGCTGTTCTACTGCTCGCCGGTCCTCTACCTCGTGAGCTTCTTCCGGTCCGCCGGCCTCGAGCGGGTGGCGATGCTGAACCCGATCGCGACGCTCAATACGCAAATGTCCCACGCGATTATCGGATACGTCGAGCTCCACGGCATCTACGCCGCTAAATACGGCCTCGTCGCCTTTCCGAGCGCCGCCACCGCGATCGATGGTGCCGTCTACCTCCTGGCCCCCCTCGGACTCATCTTCGCTGTGTTCGCATTGGGGTGGTGGGTCTTCATCCGCGAGGCGCCGCGGGTGGCCGAACATCTGTAACTGACTCTTCGCCGACTCGGCGAGTAAATGCCCCTAGCTCTCGGGGCGGCCCAGGCGTTGCGATATGCGATAGGCCCGCTCGAGCGCGCTGAACACCGGACGGGCGAGCCGCGGATGGGTGGCAAGGGCGAGCAATGGTCGCTCGACGTTGGCCGGGAGCGCACCGCCCGGCCCGACCAGCCGCAAGCCATCTTCGCTGATCGTGCGCTCGCCTCGAAGCTCGTTCAAAGCCGGAGCCGTGGGTGGCGGGCGATCGCAGGCGTCGCGATACACCTGCACGAGCTGGGCTGCCGTCGCGTCCCAGCGCAAACCGTCACCCGCAGCGCGGACGGATTGGACGTGTTGCTGCCGAATGGCTTCGTCATGCATCAGCACGATGAGTGCGTCGGCAGTCTCCTCCGCGCTCCACGGAGCAATTCCGGACTCTGCGTCGGGCAGGATCTCGCTCAGGGCCGTGCCGGCTGCCCACATGCAGGGCGTCGAGTAGTTCGCCGCTTCGAACGGCACGAACCCGAAGCCCTCGTAGAGCGTCGGGTAAAGCACCGCTCTGGCCCCTGCCAGCAGCCACACCTTCTCCGCCTCGGAGACGGCTCCGAGATCCAGGCACCTCGATGCCAGTTCGGGATGGCCGGCCAGAAACGACGCCTCCTCCGGCGCCGAAGAACCGAACTCGACGTGCGGACCGGCCAGCACCAACCACCCCTCCCAGCTGTGGCGCGCCCGGAGCTGCTGGAAGACGTGCAACGCGAACGGGCGATTCTTGTGACGGAGATCCGTGCCGAGGCAGAGCACGAACTCATCGCCCTCCGCAAGGCGTGAGCCGCGAGGCGGACAGGCGGGGTCGGCATCCATCAGCCCCAACCGGTGGTCGACGCCGAGCCGCACGACGGTCACGCGGTCTGGCTCGACAAGGTCTTCCAGGCAGGCGTCCCGGCGGGCATGGTCGGATAAGAACACGACGCCGTCGGCGATCGCGAGGGAGCGTCGCGTCAGCGACCGGTAGCGCTCCCATTCGTCTTGGGACCGGTGGTAAGACGGGCTGCGGTACTGGATCAGATCCAGCTGCGTGACCACCAACCGTTCGCCGAGATCACGCAGCAGCGCGAGATCGGGCGCGTTCCAGACCTGAAATGGCCGATGGACGACGTCGCCGCGCTCGATCGGCCCGGTGGTCTCCAGGAACTTGACCTCGACGCCATCGATCTGGTCGAGCGCGCCGCGCGCGTGCTCCCCGATATTGCGCGTTACCACGGCTTGCACGCGTACATCCGGGTTGCGCCCGAGCGCACCGAGCAGTTCGACCAAGAGGACCTGGGTGCCCGTGAAGGAGGGAGCCGCCAATGCTCTCGCGTCCACGACCACCGATAACCCGGAGATCGCTCGCCTGGCGGCACTCAGGGAGCGTCCGGTGGGTGTCCTCGCCTCGGTTCGCGTCGAGCGCGACGCAGCGCCGTTCCGCCGCCTGACGACCACGTCATCGGCTGCTATGTGAGACAAGCCCATCCGAATGCAGTTCCTGAAGAAGTCGCTGTCCGCTGGCGGCGACGGCCGTTCAGCCGCGAGTTCGATGGCAGACCGCCGCACGTAGGTGCAGGACGTTCCGGCCGTCGGGAGCCTGGGGCGAAGACGAGACGAGCTGACGCGGACGGTCTCGGCGACATCGTCCAACGAGGCTCCTGCCGAGTTGCCTCCCAGCGCCACACCAACGTCAGTGATGGAGATGAAGTGGCCGTCCTGCACCATCGCCGAGGCCGTCGCAACTGCCGCGTCGCTATAAGCGGCTTCTCGCAAGCCCTCGAGCCAGCCTGCCGCGACCACGCAGTCCGACTCCAGGAGCGCGATGTCGGCCTCACCTGCGACCCCGGAGATAAGATCGATCCTCGCACCGGGTGCGTCGTGGGTTTCGGCTTGCAGCACGAGAAGCTCTCGCTCCGCGATCGCGTCGGCGACCGATCTGATTCCGCCAAGCCGCTCACCGGAGCCGAGCCCGGCGCGCCCGACGATCAGTAGTGGGACCCCGTCGGCCGTGTGGGAATGCGCCGAGCGGATGCAGGCGGCCAAGCCAGCGCCTCCGGAGCGCACCGGAATGCAAACCAGGCAGGCGCCACGCCGCATCCCGAGTCTCGACTCGGCCGTGATGGTGCGCACCGGCACGTGCAGATTATTGCGGCCGTAGTTCTCTTGAGCTGGTCCTAGAGCCCGGCGAGGATCGTCCTCAGACCGTCACGAAGCTGCACCCCGGCCTCCCATCCAAGCTCGCGACTGGCGCGGCTCACGTCGAGACAGCTGCGCCGGACCTCGCCTGGGCGCTCCGGCGCAAACTCCGGCTCGCGAAGGGATCCAAACCGATCACCCACATCGTCCAAGGCTGAAAGCAACTCGAGCACCGACGTCTCCCGGCCCCACCCGATGTTCACCGGGCCGCTCGCGTCGCTCTCCGCTGCACGCAGGTTCGCTCGCACCACGTCCCCCACCTCCACCCAGTCCCGGGTCTGCCGGCCGTCGCCGAAGACGGTTGGGGCGCTGCCGTCGATGAGGTGGCCGCAGAAGATCGCCACGACGCCCGCCTCACCATGGACGTCCTGTCGCGGGCCGTAGACGTTTCCGTAGCGCAGCGAGACAGTGGAGAGCCCGTGCAAGCGCGTGTAGAGCTCGCAGTAGCCCTCGGCCGCGTACTTGCTCTGCCCGTAGGGCGCCAGCGGTCGAATCGGGTAGTCCTCGGGCGTCGGCAGGCGCTCGGCGTCCCCGTACAGCCCACCGCCCGTCGATGTGTTGACAATGCGTCGCACGCCGCCGGATCGCGCCGCCTCCAATACGGCGATCGTGCCGAGCACGTTCGTCTGCGCGTCACTGGCCGGATGTTCGACCGCGTAGCGAACGTCGATCTGGGCGGCGAGATGGAAGACGAGCTCGGGACGTGCCGCGGCAATCACTTCGGAGACGGATTGGGCGTCCCGCACATCGACCTCGTGGAGCGTGACGCCATGCTCGAGCGCCTGGTCCAGGTTCGATCGCTTGCCGGTCGAGAGGTTGTCGATGACAGTCACCCGTTGGCCGCGCTCGACCAGCGCATCCACCAAGTTTGAGCCGATGAAGCCTGCGCCGCCTGTGACAACACAATCCATCAGCGGCGGGAGCTTAGCCCTCCACCGATGTGGGAAGCATTCCAGGCGCGGGGAACCGGGTGCGGCCCGTTCGCGGGCCGCACGGCTGTCCTGCACAGGGAAGGATGGCGGGCCCGCACCGCGTTCGCGCGGTACGGGCCCGGCCGCAGGACGACCCTGGTAGGGCTGGGGGCCGTCCGAGGCCCGCGAGAAAGGGGGCGATGCTCGCGAGCCCGAGCGACTTCCATGTCAAGGAACAGCATATCGCGCCGCTTGTTAAACGCGAACTAACTTGGCCGGAAATTCAGCCCTTGCCGAACAAACATCGCAACCCAACACACTGTTTGCCGTTGCAGATCTACAACTGCGGGCTGGGACCCGCGCAAAACACGAGTCAAGAGCGATCGGTGCGCCCCGAAGGTTCTCTCAGAATCCAGCTGTCGACAATCCCCTCGCCGAGGGCGGTCGCCGTCCTCGGCGTGCCCCTGGCGCTCACCGACTACGAGCGCACGCTCGACTGGATGGAGGAGATGATCGCTCACAACGAGCACGGCTACGTGTGCGTGTGCAACGTCCACACGGTCATGGCTTCCGGCGAGGACGAGGAGCTTCGCAGGGCGGTGGCCGGGTCATCGATGAACGTGCCCGACGGCCAGCCCCTGGTGTGGGCCATCAACGCGCTCGGGCATCCACTCGGCGGACGCGTGTACGGACCAGACCTGATGGCCCGGGCGTGCGCCCGCGCCGCCACCAGCGGACGGCGGTTCTATCTCTACGGCGGGCGCAATCAGGGAGCCCTCGTCCAGCTCGCGCTGAACCTCCGCCAGCGGTACCCCGGAGTGAAGATCGTCGGCGGCTACTCGCCCCCGCACCGGCTGCTGACCGCGGAGGAGCGGGACGCTGTCGCGAGCGAGATCAACGATTCCCGCGCGGACGTCGTCTGGGTCGGGATCGGCGTGCCCAAGCAGGAGAAGTGGATGGCGGATATGCGTCCCCGCCTCGACGCCTCGCTGCTGATCGGCGTCGGCGCCGCCTTCGACTTCCACGCCGGCCTGGTGCCGCAGGCGCCCGGTTGGCTGCAACAGGCCGGGCTCGAATGGGCCTACCGGCTGGCCCACGAACCCCGGCGGCTGTGGCGGCGGTACGTGCGCTACAACCCACGCTTCATCGTCGCCTTCTCCGGCCAGCTGCTCAGGCACCGGCTCAGGACACTGACGCGCTAGCGTCGCGGCGACGACCCAGAACGGCGCGCATGAACGCTCCCGATGATCGGCCCGACTTCTTGTCGGGACACAGCGGACACGTGGCCGGCGTGCGGCAGACCTCGAAGGCGCTCCTCGCCGACGTTGTCGCCGATGCCTGGGCCGGCGCCCGGCTGGAGCGCCCGCGGCTGCGGCGGGCCGCCCAAGCCTCGCCTGGGCGGCGCGTCCTGGTGCTGGCGGTCGAGCGGACGGACGTCGCGAACCTGCTGGAGCCGGCGCGGAGGCAACTCCTGCGCTCACGCCAGAACGTCGAGTTCGAGAGCATCCCGGTCGGCGACCGGGGCAAGTTCGAGAACCTCAACGCGCTGCTGCGCGCCCATCCGCCGCATGACCACGACTGGCTGCTCGTCGTCGACGACGACGTCGTGCTGCCACGCGGGTTCCTCGACGTGTTTCTGTTCCTCGCCGAGCGGTTCGAGTTTCGCCTTGCCCAGCCCGCCCACCGCAGCCGCTCGCACGCGGCTTGGGCCGTGACCCGTCGCCGCGCGGGGAGCGTCGCGCGCGAGACCGCCTTCGTCGAGATCGGCCCCGTCACCGCGTTTCACCGCACCACGTTCGACGTGCTGCTGCCGTTCCCCGAGCTGCGCATCGGCTGGGGCCTCGACGCTCACTGGTCGGCGCTGGCGCGCGAGCACGGCTGGAAGATCGGGATCGTCGACGCGACGCCCATCCGCCACAGTCTGCGCCCGGTTGGCACTTCATATCAGCACCAGGTGGCGATCGACGAGGCTCGCGGGTTCCTCACCGACCGTCCGTACGTCAACGCTCTCGAGGCGCAGCAAACGCTGGCTCGCCACCGGTCCTGGCAGTGAGCAACGATCCATCGTTACGCGTCCCGTCGCTGCGGGTCGCCCCGCCAGGCGGCGCCTCCGCAAAGGGTCGTGCGGGTGGCCGCGCCACGGCCCGGTTGGGCACCCTCAGCGTCGATGTGGTGCTCGGGATCGGGCTCGCCGTGGGGCTGGCTGTCATCGCCTTCGTGACCACCGGTGGAGAGAATTTGGGCCCGAACACGTGGACCGAGATCGTGCTGACGATCATCGGCGCCGCACTCGCGACGGCGGTGCTCCTGATCGGAGCTCCCGGGCGCGCCTGGGGCGGTGCCACCGTCGCCATGTTCGCGCTGTTCGCGGCGCTGACCGCGGCGTCGATCTCGTGGTCAGTACAGCCGAACAACTCCTGGATAGAGGCAGGCCGCACCCTCTCCTACCTGGCTGTGTTCGCCGGGGGGGCCGCGCTTGCGCGGCTGCTGCCCGCCCGCTGGGCCGCGGTGGTGGGAGCGATCGCCGTACTCGCGACGGTGATCAGCGGCTACGCGCTGCTCGTCAAGGTGTTCCCGGCCACGCTCGACGCCGTCGACCAGTTCGGCCGACTCCAGGCACCGTTCCAGTACTGGAACGCGACCGGCCTGATCGCGGCACTTGGGCTGGCTCCGTGTCTGTGGGCCGGTGCCCGTCGCGAGCGGGCCCGCCTGCTGCGGGCGTTCGCGATCCCGGCGGTGTCAATCCTCCTTACCGTGATCTTGCTTTCCTACTCCCGGGGAGCGCTGCTGGTGGCGGTGCTCGGGCTCGCCTACTGGTTTGCGAGCGTGCCACTGCGGCTTCGCGGGGTGCTGGTGCTGATCCTCGGATCGCTCGGCGCTGGCGCGATCACCGCCTTCGCGCTGGCGACGCCGTCCCTGACTCAAAACCAGGTTGGCCTTCACTCGCGTAACCATGCCGGTCACGCGTTTGGCGTGGTGCTGGTCCTCGTGCTCGTGCTGGCCTTGATCGCTGGGGTCCTCGCGGCGTACGCGATGGATCGCGTGCCTGTGCCCGAGGCCGTTCGCCGGCGTGTGGGCGTGGCGCTGCTCGTCGTCGTGGCGCTCGTCCCGGTCGGCGCGATCGTCGCGCTCGCGGGGTCCTCTCGGGGGCTGACCGGCGAAGTCTCGCACCTCTTCTCGACGCTGACCAACACCAAGGGCGGGGCCAGCAATACACCGGCGCGCCTGGTGAATCTGGGTAACACCCGAGCCCGCTATTGGAGCGAGGGCGTGAAGGTCGGCGAACATGCCCTGCTCAAAGGGGTCGGAGCGCTCGGGTACGAGACCGCGGTCACCCACTACACAACTGACACGAATGTCGTTCCACACGCCCACAGCTTCGTGGTCCAGACTTTCGCCGACTTCGGGCTGATCGGAATCGCGGTGATGCTCGCGCTCATCACGACGTGGGCGCTGGCCACCCGGCGCACGCTGAGGCGACGCGACTCCGATTGGAGTGCCGGGGAGCGCTCCGGCCTGCTCACGATGCTCGCCGTGGTCATCACGTTCGGCGCGCACTCCGCGATCGACTGGACCTGGTTCGTTCCCGGGGTCGCGCTCCCGGGGCTGTTGTGTGCCGGGTGGCTGGCCGGCCGCGGGCCGTGGGCCGACGGAGTGGGATTGGCGGCGCGGCGCCGGAGGCTGGTGGACGCTCCCGGGCTTGGCGCCGCGGCGATTGCGCTCGCCGCGGTCACGCTCCTCTGCCTGTGGGCTGTATGGCAGCCGCTGCGTGCGCAGGACGCCGACAACGCGGCGATCGCGGCGTTCGTCGCCGGCGATACCAAGGCCGCGCTCGACGACGCCCATACCGCTGCGGCGCGCGATCCGTTGACCGTCGATCCGCTGTTCCAGTTGGCGGCTATATATACGGCGATCGGGAACCGCCAAGCCGCCCGCGACGAGCTCCTGAGCGCCGTCAGCCGCCAGCCCCAGAACCCGCAGACGTGGTTCCAGCTTGGCGAGTTCTATCTCCAAGAACACGAGCCCGCGTCAGCGCTCGGCCCTCTGGGCCGAGCAAAGAGCCTCGATCTCGGCTCATCCGAGATGAGTCAGGCGCTTTCGCAGGCGCGTGCCGAGAGCGGGCGCGAGGGCTGAGCCTCGGTCACCGCCGCTGGCCACCTGCGCGTGAGCGACGAGCCAGCATTCAACAGCGTGGTTCAGGCGACGGCCAGCGGATCCTCCTCCACCACGAGGTCGTCGGTGGGCCTGACCCGCGTCTTGCACAGCGCATATAGCAACTCCTCGTAGCGGTCGGTGACCGCCTCCCACGAATACTCCTTGGCCCGCTCCAGCGCACGGTCGCGATACTTCTCCACGGCGGCGGGATCGCCGAGCAGCCACTCCAGCTGGCGGGCGAGGTCGTCGACGCCGACAGCGCCGGAGAAGTAGACGCCGGCGTCGCCTACCGTCTCGACGTTCGGCCGGTGGTCGTTGACCAGCACGCAGTTGCCCGCCGCCATCGCCTCGAGGATCACCGGGTGCGTCCCGCCGACCTCGGTCGGCGCGCAGAACAGATATGCGTGGTGCTGGAGCTGCCAGTACCCGCGTCCGAACACGTATCCCGGGAACACCACCCGAGGATCGGCGGCCCGCCGGACCCGGCGGATGTAGTCGTCGGCGTACGGCGCCCCGCCGACGATCGCGACCTTCATCCCGCGCGTCTCATCGGCACCGATCCGCGAGAACGCCTCCACCAGCAGATGCGGATTGTTCTCCGGCTCGAGCCGCCCGACGAACAGGATGTACCGCCGCGGCTCGAGCCCCAGTCGCTCGAGCACGTCGGTGCCGCTGTAACCTGGATCCTCGACGCCGTAGGGCACGACGCCGATCCTCCGGCCGTAGCGCCGCGCGAAGATCTCCGCCACCGCGTGGCTGTCCGTGATCGTCGCATCCGCCAAGCGCGGTGCCGCGCTCTCCGCAAACCTGAGATACACCTTCGCGAACGCCGGCCATTTGCGGCGGTCGGAGTCGAGGCCGTCCACGTTTATCAGCGACGGGATCGACGCCCAGCGCGTGATCAGGCACATGGGCGAATTGCCGGCGATGAAGAACAGCGCCACGTCCGGCCTGGTGATGCGCGCCGCGTGCACGGCTGAGCGGAAGGTGTGGACGAACGTGTCGAGGTACTTGTTCTGGACGGTCCGTAGGTGGACCAGTTGCGCCCCCTTGTACTCGGTCAGGCTCGGATCCACGACGTGCGAGCGGCAGTAGACGATCACCTCATGTCCGCGCGCGGTCAGGCGCGCGGCGAGCTGTTCGACGGCCGTCTCGAAGCCACTGTATGAGGCGGGAATCCCCCGCGTGCCGAGGATTGCGATCTTCATCCGCCTCCGCCCACTGCCAGAGAGTATGCGTCGAGGTGCCGACGTGCACACTCCGCCCAGGAAAAATGTTCGGCCCTGATTGCTCCACGGCTTGAAAGATCGCGGCGCAGCGAAGGGTCGCCGGCGAGCTTGACCATCGCCGCGGCGAACGAGCCGACGTCGCTGGGCTCGGCATAGAGGGCCGCATCGGCGCATACCTCGGTGACGCCTGGTGACCGCGCCGCGAGCACCGGCGTCCCTACGCTCATCGCCTCGAGCGGCGTCAGCCCGAATCCCTCGTACAGGCTCGGATGCACGAGCGCGGCGGCCCCGGCGTACAGCTCCGACAGTCGCCGCGACGACGGCGCGTGTTCTGTGCGCACGCCGTGACCGTCCGCCGTGGCCGAACCCGCCACGACCAGGTCCAGGGGGTCGGGCACCTGCTCGCGGTAGGAGCGGTACGCGGCGAGCAGCAGCGGCAGGTTCTTGCGCGGCTCCCCGTCGCCCACGTAGAGGAAGTGGCGGGGGCCCTCTCCGGCGTGGTTCGCGCGCAGCTCCTGCCCGGGGCCCAGGGGCGCGACCACGATCCGGTCCGCAGGCACGCTCCAGAGCGCCCGAACGTCGGCAGCGGTCGTCTCGCTTATGCAGATGACCGCACTTGCGGCCCGAGCGGCCGCTCGATGTCGATGGTGCGCGTAGATCCGGAAGCGCCGGTCGAAGTGGTCGGGGAGCCGCTCGAAGGCCAGATCGAGGATCGTCACGACCTGCGGGACGGGCGCCCACGGCGCCACCGTCGGGAGCGGGTGGTGGATCAGGTCGGCACCGCGGAGCCGGGCAAGCCACGGCAGCCGCACCGCGGTCCACCACGTGTCCGCGAACAGGTTGCGGGCGCTGCCGAGGCCACCGCCGGCGGGCGGGCGCCGCCGCTCGTTGGGCGCCTCGGCGACCTCGACCCCTCCCAGTGCGGACAGTTCTTCTTGCAGACGCCGCAGGTACATCGAGGTCCCGGAAAACGGCGCTCGGCGAGCATAAGTCGTATCCAGCAGAACACGCACTCGCTCTCAGAGTACGGACGTCGGCCCGCCCGCGGGCGCCCGGAAACCGTCGATCCATCAGCGCACGGCGCGCGCCAGCAGCATCCGCCGCAGGAGCGGCAGCCCTCCCGCGGCCCGCACCTCCACATCGCCGAAGCCAAACTCGCGCAGGGTATCGGCGAGCGAGCGACGGGTGTAGAGGTGCAGGTGGTCTCCGAGGGGCGGCGAGAATCGCTCGATCCCGGCTGCGGCAACCCGCAGCCGGCCGTGCGACGGCGTCGTCAGCAGCAACCGCCCACGCGGAACCAGCACCCGCCGAGCTTCCGACAGCCATCTGGCGGTGTCCGCGACGTGCTCGATCACTTCGCTCGCCCACACCAGCTCGAATGAGTTGTCCGCTAGCGGCAAGGCGCCGCCGATCGGCGCAAGGCGAAAGTCGAGCCCGGGATGCCGTGTCCTCGCCCGCTCCACGGCGGCTCGAGCCACGTCGCAGCCGATGACGCGCGCGCCAGCCTGCGCGAGCACCGCGGTGAAGTCACCGTTGCCGCAGCCAAGATCGAGCGCGCGTTGGCCGGCCGTCACCGCGGAGACCAGAAACCGCCGGCGGCGCTCGAACTCGGGGGGCGCCAGCTCATCGGGCAGCTGTTGCCAGAGCTCCTCGTAGTACTCCTGCATCAGGCGACGGTACCGCCCCACGTCCCCGCCTCGCCAACGTCTAGAGTGGCGACACGGCTATGAAGGTCGCGTTCGACAGCCGTCCCGCCAAGGACACCGGAGGCATCGGCCGCTACACCAGCTCGCTGCTCGCGGCTCTGCGCGCGACCGGCGGCGGCGAGATCGTCGAGTCCCACTCGCCCAGGCGATGCGAGGTCTTTCACACCCCTTGGATCGAGGGCGCCTTGCTGCGCCCGCCGGTGCCGATGGTGGTGACGTTGCACGATCTGATCCCCCTCAAGCGCCGCGGCGAGTACCTGCGAACGGGAATCAGGTTCAGGCTGCGCTACCTGGCGGTCCAACGCGCGGCGCGGGTGATCGTCCCGACGAACGCGGTCGCGGACGATGCGATGCGATGGCTTGGCATACCCGCCGACCGGCTCGTCGTAGTCCAGGAGGCCGCTGCCACGGGCCTGGGTCCCCGATCGGATGAGCAGGTTCGAGCGGTGCGAGAGCGCTACAGCCTCCCGGCACGGTATCTGTTGTGGGTGGGCGGACTGCGAACGCCCGATCCGCGCAAGCGTGTGGCCGCCCTCGCGCGGGCCAGCCGGAGGATGCCGCTTGTATTGGTCGGACCGGCCGGCAGGTGGGCGCGCGAGCTCCCCAACGTGACGCTGACCGGAGCCGTCAGCGACGACGAGCTTGCCGCGATCTACACCGGCGCGCACGCCCTCGTGTTCCCGAGCGACGAGGAGGGTTTCGGCCTTCCACCGGTCGAGGCGCTCGCCTGCGGGACGCCGGTGGCGGCGTTCGACGTTCCGGCCGTGCGCGAGGTGCTCGACGGGCGCATCGCCCTCAGCGCGGTAGGGGACCTCAGCGGGTTGATCGACGCCGCCGAGTCCGCCGCGAGGCCCGCGCCTCCGCCGCTTGCCTACACCTGGGACGATGCCGCCCGCGCGACGTGGGAGGTTTATCGCGAGGCCGCCCACGTGGCCTCCGTGCGGCGTGCCATTCTCCGCTCGTGAGCGTCCACGCGCCTCACCCGGGTGGTGCCGATGGCGGAGCGCATGCCGCGGTGATCCCTCGCTCGTGGACGCTGTTCGATGTCCCCATAGCCGTGGGCCAGCCGTCGGAGCTCCTGGCGACGATCTCCGGCTGGGCCTCGCAGCGAGTGACGCATCGCGTGATGCACGTCAACGCGCACGTCATCAACCGGTCGCGGACGACGCCGGAGCTTGCGGGCGCGCTGCGTCGGGCCGATCTCGTCTACGGCGAGGGCCGCGGGCTGCGGCTCGCGGCGAGAATGACGCACACGACCGTGGCGGGTCGGATGACCCCGATCGACTGGATCTGGGGCCTCGCAGCGGTGTCCGACCTGCCCGGCCCGTCTCTGTACCTGCTCGGCTCCGAACCGCCGGTCGCGCTGGATGCGGCGGATCGCCTGCGTCGCTGCCATCCGCGCTTCGATGTCGTCGGCGCTCATCATGGCTTCTTCGCCCCGGATTCCCCGCACAACGAGCGGGTGATCGAGGACATAAACGAGCGCCAACCCCAGATCGTGCTGGTCGGAATGGGGACGCCCAAGCAGGAGCTATGGGTCGATCGCTACGCCGATCGCCTCGGCGGCGCGGTCGTCTGGACGGTCGGCGGGCTTTTCGACCACGTCTCCGGACACGTCCCATCCCGGCGGACGTGGCGCCGCTACCTGATCGAGAATCCCACGTTCTTCCGCAGCGTCCTCGCGGAGGCCAGGCGCAACGGGAGCTGAGGCGAGGCGCTGAGGAGACCTAGCGGCGGGCCGCCGCGGCAACCGTCGACTCGACGGCCGCTCGGAGCCGGACAGCGACCGCGTCGGGCGAGTACGACCTCAGTCTTGCCTCTCCGCGAGTGCGGAGCGCCGCTCGCAGCGACTCGTCGCGGACGGCCAGATCGAGCAGTTCAGCCACCACCGCGCGGTCGGTGTCGTCGACCAGCAGAGCGGCGTCGCCGGTCGTCTCCGGCACCGCCCCCTTGGGCGTGGCGATCACCGGCACGCCGAAGTGGAAGGCCTCCAGGAGGGGAACGCAGAAGCCCTCGTGTGCCGACAGGCACAGGAACACGTCCGCCGACCGGTAGCGGTCCCCGAGCTCGGCTTCTGACAACGAGCTCTCGATCGTGACCGCGGCGGGCGCCAGGGTGTCGGCCAGTCGCCTCAGGCCCGCTGCGTAATCCGCCGTGACCGGATCGCCGACCAGCGTGAGGCGCGCTCCCGGAGCGCGGTAGCGGCGGTAGAGCGAGAACACCCGGATCACCTCGGCTTGGCGCTTGTGCGGCGACAGGCGTCCGACGAACAGCACCGTCGGCGATCCCCCCGGCCGGCGAATCGCTGGCGGACCGAGCCGGCTGGTGTCGACGAGCAGCGGGATCACCTCGGTTCGGCCGGCGCCCAGCGACCGCAGCTCGGCTGCGCTGAAGGAGGATGCGGCGGCGGCCACGTCGACGGCCTGCACCAGTTCGGAAAGCTGCTCGAGGCCGATGGCACAGCGGAACGCCGCCACCGGCGCCCGATCCCACAGCCACTCCGGGGGCGTGACGTTGTGGTAGAGGAGCAGCTTGGGATTGGGCAACCGCAGCAGTTCGCCCAGGCCCGGCGCGCCGGCTGAATGGTGCAGGAGCAGCACGTCGTCGCTCGCGACGGTGAGCCGAGCCAGCGGCGCGATCGAACCATTCGAGCCGGGGGCGATCCGCGCTGCGTGATCCGCCCCTCCCCAGCCGAATTCGCGGAACCTAGAACGAAACTGGAGCGCCTCGTTGGTTATCGCGTCGTGTCGGCCGGCCCCCGACAGGATCTGATGAACCTTCACGCCGGGTCGTCGCCTCGGAGCCTTCGCTCGAGTGCGTCTATCCGTTCCTCGAGCCTGCGCAGCTCGCCGACGACGCCGACGTTGAACCGAGCCTGGCGAGCGAGCACCTCGGCGTGGTATTGGGCAAGCAGACGCAGCAGCAAGCGCTTGGCGTGGGTTACCGGCGCCCCGAACCGCTGCGTCGAGCCGACCACGCTCGTGTCGGGCTCGATCAGCGCCCATTCCGCCAACTTCGCCGTGGTCACCGGCTCCGGTCCGAGTTGAAGGCCGCCGGTCTCCTCGCCATACGCGCCGGACGCGCGCATCGACGCCGCCGACGCACGTGCCCGCTCCACGGCTTCCTCAGGTTCTGTCATTCCATCGATTATCTAGGGTTTTATCTCGGGTTCTCCACGATGACCGTCACCGGGCCATCGTTGACGAGCTCGACCGCCATCATCGCCCCGAATACCCCGCGGCTGGCGCCGAGCCGGTCGCAGAACCGCTCGTACAGCGGCTCGGCGGCCTCCGGCGAGGCGGCGCCGACGTAGCTCGGGCGGTTGCCGCGCCGGGCGTCGCCGTACAGCGTGAACTGGCTCACGCACAGCACCTCGCGCTCGCCCAGCGGCTCGTTCATCCGCCCCTCCCCGTCGGCGAAGATCCGCAGCGCCCGGACCTTGTCGGCCAGCCAATCGGCCTCGCGCTCGCCGTCATCGCGGCCGACGCCGAGCAAGACCAGCATCCCCGGGCCGATCTCGGACACCAGGCCGCCATCGACGCTCACCGCCGCGCGGCTGACGCGCTGCACCACGGCCCGCACGGCTAGTGCCCCGACACTAGAGCTCCCGCAGCTCGGCCGCCGTCTGCTCCGGGGCGACGATGTTCAGGTTCACGCCGGCGCCGAGCTCGAGCCCGGCCAGGTACGTGAGCCGGGGCAGGATGTCGATCCGCCACGAGAAGTGCTCGGCACCGCTGGGGGCCGTCCGCACCCACAGGTTCAGCGGTGGCGCACACTCGAACCGCCGTTGCAGCCGGCTCAGCGCCTCGTGGAGCATGGCCGCGCCGGACGGTCCACCGTTCTCGTAGCGCAGCCGCGGCGTGCGGGGCGCGATCAGGAGCTGGAACGGGACCCGCGCCCCGTACGGGGCCATAAGCACGGTCTCCTCGTCGATCGCCACGATCCGCTCCCGCTGGCGCACCTCCGCCTGGACCAGATCGGCCAGCAGGTTCCCGCCCATCGTCCGCGTTGCGTAGGCGCCGAAACGCTCGCGCTCACGGGCGACGGCGGCCGGCACGAAGTCGAGCGCGTACAGCTGCGCGTGGGTGTGGGGTAGCGACGCGCCGGCCTCACGCCGTTCGTTGACGATCAAATGGACGTAGGCGGCGTCGGCATGGGCTCGCATGCGCTCGCGCCAGACGGCCGTCGCAGCCTCGACGTCGTCCACCGTCAGCTCCGAGAGCGACACGACCGGCTTGGGCGAGTTGACGATCACCTCGTGGGCGCCATGGGCGGGGGCCGCCCAGAACAGGTCTGGATTAGCATGCGGCTCGGGCTGCTCGGAATCCTCGCCCAGCGCCGGATACAGGTTCGGCACGACCCGCACCGTCCAGCCCGGCGTGTCCGGGCCGCCGCCGTTCGGCCGCACCGCGTAGATCTCGGGCGGAGTGCGATCCTCGTGGCCCTCGGCGAACGGATCGGACTCGGGGTCGATCGCCGGCGGCGGCGCAACCGACAGCCCGCCGCCGGGGCGGCCGGCCCGGTCGCGCGCGACGATCGCCCGCTGCCCGCTCAGCGGATCGACCCGAAGCTCCGGCATCTCACGGGTCCCTCAGAGCTGCTTCTCCATCGCGACGTGATCGATCCCCGCTTCGGTGAACATCCGCCCGCGGGGACGGTACCCGGCCCGCTCGTAGAGCTCCTGCGCGTAGGTCTGCGCATGGAGCACGATCCGCCGCCCGCCGAGCGCTCGCGTCTCCTCGTCGGCCATCTCCAGCAGCGCGGTGGCGATCCCGCGCCGGCGCATCCACGGGCGCACGGCGAGCCGCGAGAACTGGGCGGTCGAGCCGATCAGCAGGATGCGGCACGTGGCCACGACCTCACCGCCGTAGATCGCGACCAGGTGGATCCCGTCGTGATCGCGGCCGTCGAGCTCCTCGTGCTCGGGCACACCTTGCTCGACGCAGAACACGTCGTGGCGCAGCTTCAGCGCTTGCGCCATCTCGCCTGAGCCCCGGAGCTGGCGGACCTCATAGCCGAGCAGGGTCATGTCAGCACGTAGTGCCGGATGTCCCGCTCGAGCTCGGCGACGCTCAGGTAGGGGCCGGCTTTGTCGAACACCTTCTTGCCCTGGCTGTTGAAGAAGAAGGTCTGGGGGTACGCCTCGTAGGCGTTGATCGCCGACGCGATGCTCCCGCTCGGGTCGGTGTAGCTCGGATAGGTGACCGGGAACCTGTGCAGGAACAGAGTGGCCGCCGGGTTCTGATCCTTGGCGTCGATCCCCAGGAACGCCACCTGGCGGCCATAGGCGACCGACGCGCGCTGGTAGGTGGGGAACTCCGACTGGCACGGCTCACACCACGAGGCCCACATGTTGACCACGACGGGGTGGCCGCGGAGCGAGCGCAGCCGCGCCTCGAACGCCGCCGGTCCCCCTCCCAGCAACTGGTTGGCCTGAGCGTGGATCTCCACCAGCGGCGCCGGCGAGCCCTTGAAGGCCACGGCGACCGCGCCGTGCGAGGGGGCCGCGTTGTGGGGGGTCGCCGCATCGCATCCGGCAAGCCCGACGAGCACAATCGTCGCCCCGATCCTGGCCGCCCACGACACTCGCTTGTTCACGGATGACAGCTTGCCACAGCCTCGGCTCATACAGCCGCACACCGATCTGCTTAAATAGGCGTTATCTTCTAAGGGAGAGTCGGCGAGGGGGCATCGTTTCTGTGGACTTACCTCGCCTTTGCTCGGTACCTGCCGAGATCACTGGAGCCGCCGAGACTCGTAGACGCGCGGCTTGCACGTCGAACGCAACCTTTCAATTCCGATGGGTGATTCCACCCCTTTTCCGAGTCCTGCCGCGATCGCGCGAGCTGAGCTGTTTACGCGCGAGCGGTTCGTCTATAACGGCGAGACACTCGAGGACGCCCTGTCAGCCGCCTCCGCGAGGCGCCGGGCGCTCGATGCTGCGCTCAGCGAGGTGGACGCCGGTGGCAAGCAGCCGTCGATCGAGTGGCGGCGGAAGTTCTCGCTGCTGCTCGGGCTGGAGCGGCTGCTCTCCGAGGAGGAGCCCCACCTCGTCGACGGGACGATCCTCTCGGCTCACCAGGTCGACGCGCTGTCGGGCACGCTGACCGCGCTGCTTGCCGAGGCACAGCGCAACGGAAACGGAAACGGCAACGGGAACGTCAATGGCCTGCCGCCCGAGCCGGCGCAGCTGGCGTCGGTCGCGATCCCCGGCGAGGAGGATTCCGAGCTCGAGCTCGACGACGAGGACGAGAGCGAGGACGAGGAGCCTCAGGATTGGCAGGACGAGGACGACCTCGACGACGACATCCAGCTGCCGGAGCAGCCCGAGGACCCGAACGCGGCCCGCCGCTTCTGGTTTGAGCACGCCACCGGGGCGGGCAAGACGGTCGCCGCGCTCGGATTCGTCGAGGCCTCGCGGACCGGCGGGATCCTGATCCTCACCCACCGCCGCAACCTCGTCGACCAGTTCAACGGCGAGCTGCGCGACCGCGGTTACCGTGATCGGATCTCGGCGCCGCTGCTTGGCGACCACGACGCCTCGAACGGCCCGGTCACGGTCGAGACCTATCAGTGGTTCGTGCGCAACGCCGGCAAGGTCTCGGATGCCTACACGATCGTGATCTGCGACGAGGCGCACACCGCGCTCGGCGAGAAGACCTCGGCGTCGATCCGCAGCTGGTCCGGACCCGTGTTCATCGGCATGACCGCGACCGGTGCCCTAATCGCCCGTCACGTCACCGACCTGTTCCCGACGCAGACTTCGCGCTTCGACCTGGCGCAGGCCGCGCGCCGCGGTGTCATCTCTCCGTTGCGCTGCATTCGCATCCCGCCTGGCCCGGGGGTGCGCACGATCGCCAAGGTGCCGCTCCGCCGCGGCGAGGTAGACACCGAGTTCGACCAGGAGATGCTGGCCGAACTGCTCGACCAGACGCCGTTCAACGTCGCGATCGCCGACCTTTACAAGACGCGCTTCAACGGGGTGCCGGGGATCGTCTACTCCGCCGGCGTTCGTCACGCCTACAACGTCGCCCAGTCGTTCCGTGACCTCGGGATGAAGGCGCAGGCAGTCTCGGGCGAGACGCCCAAGCGCCAGCTGGCAAAGATCCTGGCCGACTATGAGGCCGGCAAGATCGACGTGCTCGTGAACGCCCAACTGCTCGCCGAGGGTTGGAACAGCGCCCGGGCGACGATCTGCATGCACCTCGCGCCGACCGCGTCCAAGCGGATCTACCAGCAGCGCGTCGGCCGCGTCACCCGACGCAACCAGGGCAAAGAGGCCGGGATCGTCGTCGACTTCGTCCACCCCGCGACCAAGCACGACGATCCGGTCGTCACGCTGCACTCGCTCCTTGACCGCGACGTCTACCGGGGCGGCGCGATCGTCGTCGGGCCGGTGCGCCGCGGCCGCGGACGCCGCGTGCGGGTGGAGCGCCGGGTGCTGCCCGTCACCCCCGACCCCGAGCGCCGCGCCGAGGTCTTCGAGCGCGAGCTCTGGAGGATCGCGGTCGAGCACCTCGACTACGGCGAGCAGCACGTGTGGGCGGCGCTCGCCGGGGCGCGGGTCGCTCCCAACGGCTGGCGCCGGGCCAAGGCGATGCTCCACTTCGACCGCGGCGGCGAGCTCAAGCGCCGGTTCCTGCTCAACGCGGTCCAGCGCAACCGCAACTCCCAGCTGCGGCTGCGCGCCCTTCAGGAGATCGCCGCCAGCCGCGACGCCGAGGCATTCGATACCGCGATCGACATGATGGCCGGGTGGCCGCGCGACGAGCGGCGCGAGGGCGTGAAGATCATGCTCCAGGCGCTGGCCGAACGCCGGATCGGACGGCGCGACCAGGCCAACGCGTGGATCTGGCGGATGGCCGAGTACACGCGCGAAGTTCACGAGGAGTACGCCGTGCAACGCTGGCCCGAGACCAAGCGGCTGCTGGGACTGCTGGTCAACTCGAGCGGCGCCGCCCATGCCCGCAACGCCCGCCGTCTCGTCCACGCGGCCCGCAAGGAGGACCGTCGCCTGTCGGCGGCGCTGCTCGCGGCGGCGCTGGCACACACGCCCGAGGCCGAGGAGGCGCTGCGCGGCGCCCGCACGCGGATGGCCCGCAAACCGGCGGCGCTGGCCCGCGAGCTGCTGCGCAACTTCCCCAAGGGACGGCGTGGCAAGGGCCGCCGCCGGCGCAAGTCCGGTGGCGAGTCCCAGGTGGCCCCGGAAGAGGCGGCCGTGGTCGCGACGGCTGTCGAAAGCGACGAGGAGCAGGCCGACACCAACGGGGCGAGCACCGGCGCGGCCGATGACGCCGACGAGCTCGACCGCGACGACGAGGACGGCGCCGACGTCGACGATGATGACGACGCCTCGGGCGACCTCGACGACCCGGATGACGAGGACGACTCTGGCGACGACGACCTCGACGACGAACCTGCCGCCGAGGCGCACAACGCTGAAGAGGCCGCCTAACCTGGCTGTTCTCTGGCGAGGTGGACCTCGCCGGCCTCGAGCGTGACCCGTCCGCCCTCGGTGGCGACGATCAGCCGCCCGTCATCATCGACGCCGGCACCGTCGCCCTGGCCGCCACCCCACCTCACCGCCAGTCCGAGCAGCGCATCGCGCGCGCGCACGCCCTCGAGAACGACGGCCGGATCAGCGTCGATCCACCGGCCCAGGGACTCCAGCAGCCGGTCGAGCGTCGGCTCGACCGCGCCGGAGTCAAGTCCCATCGTGCCGGCGGTGTCGCGAAGCTCGGGCGGGAAGTCCTCTGGCCGGAGCGCCACGTTCAGGCCGATGCCCAGCACGGCCCATTGCTCCTGAGGCCGTCCCTCGACCAGGATTCCCGCCACCTTGCGCCCGTCGAGCAGGACGTCGTTGGGCCATTTCAGCTGCGCCCGGGGACCGACGACCTCGGCCGCGGCCACGCCTGCCGCCAGCGGGAGCAGCCGGGGCGGCTCACGGACCACGACGGAACACAGAATCGCCCTGCCCGGTGGGGCGACCCATGTCCTGCCCTGGCGGCCCCGGCCGGCGGACTGCTCGCGCGCCGTCACCGTGGTGCCGTGGGGCGCACCGCGCGCGGCGAGCTCGCGGGCACGGGCATTGGTCGAGTCGATGAGGCGAAGGTGGAGCCGCGGCCAGCCGAGTGGAGCGCTCACTTCGGCCTGATCCGGACCTCGTCGTCGGCCGAGAGCCGCAGCCGCTCCGCCGCATCCCCGTGGCTCACCGCCAGCGCCAGGCGGCGGTAGGCGTCCTCATAGATCAGCAGCTCGCCCGGACCGACGTCCGCGAACGTCCGCGCGAACTGCGCCTCCTCTCGCCCGCCGGCGGGCAGCGTCAGCTCGGCACGGTGACCGAGCTTGACCCCGGAGTCGGCGAGATCGTCGTGCTCGACGTCGAGCTGCACGTTGCCGAAGCGGTCGACGTAGAGAACGTGCGAGACGAGCGCTCCCGCCTCGCGACGCGGCCGGGGCAGATCCAGGCGGACGAGCAGCTCGGGATCGTACGGGGCGCCAGCGTCGGCGAGCGGGGCGCCGGCCGCGAGCCGCGCCGCCACCGGCGCGAAGATGTCGCGCCCATGGAACGTCGCCGACACCGGCTCGAGCCGGAACGGGGAGGTGGCGATCCCGACCGCCTCGACGGCCCCGCCCCCAACCTCCGCCGCCGGCGCCAGCAGCCCGTTGTCGGGTCCGACGAGCACGCGGTCGTCGGCGAGCCGCAGCGCCACCGCCCGCCGCTCGGCGCCGACGTCGGGATCGACGACCGCGAGGTGCACGCCGACCGGCATGTACGGCACGGCGCCCGCGAGGATCACCGCGCCCGCGCGCACGTCGTGCCTGCCCACGCCGTGGGTGATGTCGATCACCCGGGCTTCGGGGCAGATCGTGGCGATCACCCCGTGGCAGACGCCGACGAAGTCGTCGGCGAGGCCGTAGTCCGACAGGAACGTGATGACAGGAGCGCTCACGGCGCCCGCCGGCTCTCGGTGACCGGAGCGCTCACGGCGCCCGCCGGCGCTACCGCCCGCTCTTGGCGAAAGCGGCGGCCTCCGCCTTGACGATCGCGATCAGGTTGCCGAGGGCGACGTTCGCGTCGAGCAGATGCAGACCCCACTCCGGCGTGGGGCTGGGCTTCGCCGTCTGCGCACCGCCCTGCGCGGTGATCTGCAGCACGTTGGCGCCGTCGGCCGACGAGCACTCTGCCTGGTAGGAGCCGGGCTCCGTCGACCACACCGTGTTCGGCATTGGCTGCGTGAGACCGAGCAGCTTGATGCCCGTGGCCAGCGTGCTCTGCGGATCGAACGGCGCGCTCGGAAAGATCGGATCGACGAGCGCGCCGCCCCCGGCGAGCGCCGCGGGATTCGTGCACAGAACCGACTCGCCGGGCACCGTGGTCCGGCCGAACAGGCTGATCGACGGGACCGGCTGATCGAACGTCGAGAACGCGATCACGCAGCCGAGCTGGGTCTTCGAGTGGCACGCGGAGATGTGTTTGAAGGACCCACCGACGCCGGTGCCGGTCTTCACGAGCACGTTGCCGCCCATCAGGATCGCCGACAGCAGACGCCGGCGCATGGCCGGTTTCGGATCGACGGCCTTCGCGATCAACGATTCGAGCACGAACGAGCCCTGCGAGTGGCCCAGCAGCACAAAGCCGCGGCCGTGGTTGTACCTGGTCAGGTAGGTGTGGAAGGCGGCCTCGACGTCATCGAGCGCGAGCGCCGGGTTGGGCTTGGTCGTCGGCGTGCCCAGGCCGATGCCGTCGAGCGTCACCTGGCGGTACATGGGCGCGAACACTCGGCAGTACTGCGAGTAACGCGCCGCCTGGTAGAGCGCGATCGACTTCTCTTCGGGGTCGATGTGCAGGTTGGCGTTGCCGGTCTTCTGGTCGCTCACCGTGGGGTAGACGTAGAAGCAGTCGATCTTCGGCTTCCTGACCGCCTTCGGATGCTCGACCCGCAGCTTTGTCAGCGTCGGGGAGTAGACGGTCGTCGACAGGCCGGGGGTGCAGGGGTCGGGCTTCTTGCCGGGGAAGCAAAGCCAAACGGTCCGGGCCCCGGCGGGAGCCGCGGCGATGCACGCCGCGAATGCGGCGACGACGAGACCTGCAAACAACGCGCGAATTCTCATGTTTCGATCCTAACGCTGGCCGGCGCTGGGCGATCCGATTAGGACGGCGGCGACCAGATGGGGTGACGACAAAAGGCTTAAGGGACGAGCGCCCCTGCCGGCGCCCGTCCCTCAAGTGCAGGGAGCTTCTGTTTAAGCGACGGTCACGGAGCTCGCGAGCGTCCCGAGCTCAGTGCCGGCGGTGACGATGTGCTTGCCGAGCCGCTTGTTGATCTTGTGCGCCGCGGCGCCCGACAGCATCAGCTCGCCGGTCAACGTCCCCGACTTACCGGAGACGGTGCGCGAGGCGTTGATCAAGCGCGCGACCGTGATGCGCCGTCCACCGACCCAGGCCAGCAGTCGGCCATTCGTGTTGTGGGCGATCAGGACGAAGTGAGTGACCGCCACCGAGCGCGACCCGACGGTGAACTTCAGACCGCCGGTGTGGCGCAGCACGCCGCTGTTCGTGGACTTCGTCACCCTCCCGCCGGCGATCGGCAGAATCACCGCACCGTTCGTGATCTTGGCCGGCCCAATCGCGCTGACCCCGACGTGGTGCGAGGCGAGGAAGCCCGCCACCTGCGACGTCGGCGTGATCGTCGTGCTGGTGCCGGTGACGTGGAAGGGCTTCGCCGCCGCCGAAGCCGACGTCATGGCCATCAGGCTCACCGTGGCGGCCAGCACCGACAGGGTGCTGCGAGAAATTCGTGACATTCACTACTCCTTCGGAGCTTTGATCTGTATCTCGCCATCGAAAAACCCGCGGGTGGGGCGAGAGTTGCGGCGGCGCGGTGGCGCGAGAGTTGCGGCGGCGCGGTGGCGCGAGAGTCGCGGTAGGGCGGTGGCGGGGAGAAGAGGGCGCGCTCCGCGCGCCCGGGGATTTTGCTCCGGCGCTCCGACCGCTCGGGCATCGATGGGGGCGGGTTTCGGCCCTGGCGGTCCTTCGATGATGCACGACACGACAATGTCGACTCGCGGGGCGAGCCGTGACGTGCTGAGCACACTCCTCGTGCATAACGCGCCACGCCTCGGCTTTCGTGCCGGGATTGGCGCGTTGTGCATCGTCGGACCCCCGATCCCGCGAGAGACTGACGGCCTCGCCCGGGGCAGAATGCCTGGGTAACGCGACAACACCGCTTGCAGGATCGAGCCCTGCCGTACCAACCATGACTGTCCTGCACAGCACGACACGGCCCCCGCGTGCCGGCGGAAGTGTCGCGTTGTCCAGGTTTCGCCAGGGAAGCCAGGCGATCGTCTGCAGACCCCGTGGTTCCACTGTGTAGCGCAGCTGGCGCCCAGCCTACCCCCTCCCCAGCCGCCGTTTCGACCCACGACCGCCGCCACCTCACACGCGGCCGCGCCGCCGACCCCGTTACCGCCCCGCGTCCGCCACCAGCGCCGCCACCAACCCGTCGATGTCGTGCTGCTCCGCCTCGACAGCGGGCTCGCGACCGCGCCCCCGGAGCGCCGCGCTCGTCACCGGCCCGATGCTCACCAGGCGGGCGTCCTCTCCCAGCCGGTCGCCCGCCACGTCGAAGAAAAACGTGACCGTCGACGACGAGGTGAAGGTCACGTAATCGACGCGCCCCAGCGCCTCGAGCGGGGCCTCCCCGAGCGGCTCCGCCACCGTCTCATAGAGCGCGACGACATCGACCTCGGCGCCCCGCTCGCGCAGCGCATCGGGCAGGACGTCGCGGGCCTCGGCCGCGCGGGCCACGAGCGCCCGCCGCACCGGCACGTCCGCCAGCGCCTCGACCAGCCCCTCGGCGATGAACCGCTCGGGCACCACATCGGCGATCACGCCGTGCTCGCGGAGCGCCGCCGCCGTCCCGGGGCCGATCGCCGCGACCCTGGCGCCGGCGAGGGCGCGGGCGTCGCGGCCGGCCGCTGCCAGCCGCTCGAACAGAAACCGCACGCCGTTGGGGCTCGTCACACAGACCAGGTCGTAGCGCTCAACCTCGGGCGCCTCGCCGGGAATCGGGATGATCCTGATCGCCGGCGCCTCCACGACCTCCGCGCCCAGCGCCCGCAGCCGGGCGGCGAGGGCGCTGGCCTGCACCCGCGCCCGGGTCACCGCCACGGACATGCCGTGCAGCGTCCGGTGCTCTGACCACTGCAGCCGCTGGCGCATGGCCGCGACCGGGCCGAACAGCGCGATCGCCGGGGCCCGCACGTCCGCGGTCCCGGCCACGGAGGCGATCGACTCAAGCGTCCCCGAGACCACACGTTGCCCCGGCAGCGTCCCGCTCTCGATCACCGCCGCCGGCTCCAATTCAGAGCGGCCCGCAGCGATCAGCCTCGCGGTGATCGCCTCCAGCTGACGCACGCCCATATAGACAACGACCGTGCCCGGGAACGCCGCCAGCGCTCCCCAGTCGAGCGCCGACTCGGGCTTCGACGGGTCCTCGTGCCCGGTCACGAACGCGACCGCGCTGGCGAGATCCCGATGGGTCACCGGGATCCCGGCGTAGGCGGGCGCGGCGACGCCGGCGGTCACTCCGGGCACCACCTCGAACGGGACCCGGGCGGCGACGAGCGCCTCCGCCTCCTCGCCGCCGCGCCCGAACACGAACGGATCGCCTCCTTTCAACCGCACCACAGCATCCCCCGCCGACCCGCGGGCCACGAGCAGCTGCACGATCTCATCCTGCGAGGTCGACGGGCCGCCGCCCTCCTTCCCGGCGTAGATCAGCTCCGCGTCGGCCCTGGCTCCGTCCAGCGCACCACGAGGGATCAACCGGTCATAGACGATCACGTCCGCACCGGCGATCAGCTCCAGGGCCCGCGCCGTGAGCAGCCCGGGATCGCCGGGTCCGGCGCCGACCAGGTAGACGGTCACGCCGGCTGCTCCGCCAGCCGGGCGGCCCGGCGCAGGAGCTCGCCGGCGCCGGCGGCCAGCATTCGTTCGGCGACCTCGTCCCCGATCCGATCGGGGTCACCGGACAGGCGGTCGGCCAGCCACGCCGAGCCGTCGGGCAGCCCGACCCAGGCCCTCAGCTCGACGAGCCCCCCGTCCACCCGCCGGCCGAATGCCCCGACCGGCGTGTTGCAGGACGCATCGAGCGCTCGGGTTAGCGAGCGCTCGGCCATCACGCAAGCCATCGCGTCGGGATCACAGACGCGATCGAGCACCGAACCCGAGGTCGCCCCGGCCCGCGCCTCGATCGCCAGCGCACCTTGGCCGGCGGCGGGCACGAGCTCGTCGAGCGCGCCACCGGCCTCGGACGAGCGGCCGAGCCGCTCGAGCCCCGCCAGCGCCAGCACGAGCGCGTCGACCTCGCCGGAGGCCAGCTTGCGCAGCCGCGTGTCTACGTTCCCCCGGACGCTCACTACCTCGACGTCGTCGCGCACCGCCCGGATCTGCGCATGGCGTCGCAGACTGCTCGTCCCCACGCGCGCTCCCGGCGGTAACGAAGCCAGCGCCAAAGCTCCGCAGATCGCGTCGCGCGGGTCCGCACGGGCCGTGATCGCGACGAGCTCGAGCCCGTCGGCGAGCTCGGCCGGAACATCCTTGGCCGAGTGGACGGCGATGTCGATCCGTTCCTCGAGCAGCGCGCGCTCAAGCTCCGAGACCCACCGCGACTTGTCTCCGATCGCCCGGTCGCGGTCGCCTGAGGTAGTGACCGTCACGAGCTCGCACGACCCGCCCAGCATCGCCGCGACCGAGCGCGCCTGCGCGAGCGCCAGCGCGCTCCCGCGCGTGCCGATCCGCATCAGCGCCCGCGTCGTTCCGAGATCGCCCGGACCTCGGCGAGCTGTTCGGGCGGTTCCTCCGCCGCGAGCGCCGGCTCTTCGTTGGCCAGCCCGAACAGGTCGCGGACGAGCGCCGTCCGGGCATGGACACGGTCGTCACGCAGCTCCTTGAGCCGCAGCGTCGGCTCGTGCAGCAACCGATTCACAACCGCGCGGGCGAGCGCGTCGACGCGCTCGAGGTCGCGGGGCGAGGCGGTCTCCCACTTGCCGTCGTTGTCGCGCACGAGCTGCTCGGCGATCTCCGCGGCGTGCGCCCGCAGAGCGGCCAGCGTCGGCATCACCTCGAGCGACCCGAGCCACGCCGCGAAGTGCTGGATCTCCTCCTCGATGATCCCCTCCGCCTTGCGCGCCTCCGCCTGACGGACCTTTCGGTTGCGGTCGATAACAGCCTGGAGGTCGTCAATGTCGTACAGCGAGATGCCCTCGAGCTCCCCGCACGCGGCGTCGATGTCGCGGGGCACGGCGAGGTCGATCAGCAGCATCGGCCGCCACTCGCGGGTCTCCATCACCTCCGCCAGCTCGCGGGCTTCGAGGAGCAGATGGGGCGAGGCCGTCGCGGCGACGACGATGTTGGCGCGGCTCAGGGCCTGCGGAAGCTCGTCGAAAGTGACGCTGGTGCCGCCGTAGCGGCGAGCGAACCCGAGCGCGCGGTCGCGCCGGCGATTGGCGACGAACACGGTGCGGCCGCCGCTGTCGGCGAGCGCGCGGGCGGCCAGCTCGCTGGTCTCGCCGGTGCCGATGATCACGACCTCGTGGCCGTCGAGCGCTCCGAGCAGCTCGCGCGCCAACGCGACCGCCACGGCGGGCAGGCTGAGCTGGCGCTCGCCGATCGCCGTCTCGCTGCGCACTCGCTTGCCGGCCGCGAGCGCCGCCTTGAACAGATGGTTGGTGAGCGGCCCCGCCGTCTCCTTGGCCAGCGCGGCGTCGTAGGCGCGCTTGACCTGCCCCTGGATCTCGGCCTCGCCGACGACCATCGACTCGAGCCCGGCCGTGACCCGGTACAGGTGGCGCGCGGCGTCGCAGTTGCGGTGCGAGTAGATCGCCGACGTGAGCCCGGTGGGACGGATGCCGGCCTGCGTCGCCAGCATCGTCAGCACCCTGCTCTCGGCCTCGACCGGGTCGCCGACGACCAGGTAAAGCTCGGTCCGGTTGCACGTCGAGACCGCGACGGCCTCGTGGATGTCCGTGGCACCGCGAAGGTCGCGCAGGAAGTCGGCCGCCCTGGCATCGGGCAGTGCCAGGCGCTCCCGGACCTCGACCGGCGCGGTCTTGTGCGAGACGCCGATCGCGAGCAGCTCGCTCACGCGACCGGCTCCCGTTCGCGCTCGGACTCACCAGCGGCCTCATCCGTGCGGGCCTGCGCCTGGCGGCGCAGCTCGCGGAGTTCGCGCTCGATCCGCGTAAGCCGCCGGGCCATGATCGAGACGTAGATCAGCACCAGCGCGAGGAACACGATGTACGCGCCGGCCACGTACTTGCCGGCCGAGTGGAGCGGCAGCGCCGGCGCGACCGCGGTCACGAGCACGCTCATGACGGGGCGGCGCTCCTTCCCAGCGGCCGCAGCCCGTCCTCGCCGAGCACCGCGCGCCGCGCTCGGCGAAGCCGCATGCGCGCGTCCTTGGCGGTCATCTCGAACTTCCACAGGGTCACGAACAGCAGCGCGATCCCGACCAGCGACACCAGGAACGTGAGCCGCATCGCCCCCGGGAGGTTGCCGCCGGTCAGCGTCAGGACCCGGGGATGGACGTACTGCTGGGCGAGGCGGACGGCGATGAAGTTGAGCGGCACGAACGCGCCGGCGACGATCGCAAACACGCTGGCGTACGTCGCCTGGCGCTCGGGATCCTCGATCGAGAACCGCATCGGCTGATAGGTGGCGAACAGCAGGATCACGATCAGGTACGAGACGAGCGTCGGCTCGTTCCAGACCCACCAGTGGCCCCACGAGGCCTTGGCCCAGATCGAGCCCGTGATCAGCCCGCCGACGGCAAAGATCAACGACATGTGGATCGCCACGTAGGAGCGCATGTCCCAGCGCCGATCGCCGGTCCGCAGATGCCCGATAGCGAACACGCCGCCGGCGATGAACCCGCACAGCGAGACGATCGCGAGTGGCACGTGGATATAGAAGATCTTCTGGATGAAGCCCTGGTTAGCGTCAAGTGGCGCGTAGAAGAAGACCAGCACCAGCGCGAGCGTGATCGTCGCGACGGTGGCGATCGAGAGGCCGAAGAGACCGCGGCCGTAGGTGTTGGCGGAACTAGTCCTCAAGAAGGAAGTCAAATAGCCCGTACGCAAGCAAGGCGAACACCAGATCATAAAGAGCCAGCACGGCCAGCCACTTGCCTGGGGGCGAGCCGGAAGCGTGCGTCCGCAAGAGCGGACCGATGGCGCGGGCGGTCGCGATCAGCGCCGGAATCAGCAGCGGGAGGCCGATCACGGGGCCGATCAGGTCGCGGGCGCGGGTATGGACGGCGATCGCCGAGACCAGCGTCCCGATCACGGCCAGGGCCAGATCGGCGAGCCCCAGCACGGCGATCAGACCCAGCAGCGACGGGCCGAGCGGGGGCCCGAGCAGCAGCACGGCGAAGGCCGGGACGGCGATCACCTCGAGAACGGCCAGGAACGCGAACAGCGCCGAGGCCTTGGCGATCAGCAGCGCCGTGCGATCGACCGGCGCCAGCAGGAACGCGTCGAATCCGCCCTGCTCCCGTTCGGCCACGAACAGGCGGTTGATGCCGAGCATCCCCGCGAACAGCAGCGTGGCCGTCAGCACGCCGGCGGCGAGCTGTCCCTCGATCGTCTCCCGGTTCAGGGCGAAGTGGAAGATCACGAACGTGGCCAGCGAGAACAAGACCATCGCCGGCACCGTCTCGAGCGTCCGCAACTCGAGCAGCAGGTCCTTGCGCAGAACGGCGGCAGCGGCCTTCACTGGTAGAGCTCCGAGAGCTGGGCGTCGGCGATCTCCCGGGCCCCGGAGACGATCAGCGGCCTCCCCGCCTTGAGCCCCAGCACCTGATCGGCTTCGGCGAGCGCCGCGCGCGGGTCGTGGCTGGTGATGACCCGCGTGCACCCGCTGGCGCGACCGATCAGCGGCTCGAGCAGGTCGCTGGCCGCCGGGTCGAGGTTCGCGCGCGGCTCGTCGAGCAGCAGCAGCGCCGGCCGGTGCAGGACCGCTCGGCAGACCGCGATCCGCTGCACCATCCCGCGCGAGAGCAGCCGGACCGGCTCGTCTCCGTAGGGCTCCATCCCCACCGCCCCGAGCAGCGCCTCGACGCGCTCGCGCTCGACCGCGTGGAGGCTCGCGTGGTAGCGGAGGTTCTCGCGCGGGGTCAGATCGCCGTACAGCAGTGGCTCGTGGGCCAGCAGCCCGAGCCGGCCGCGGACCGCGAACGCCCGCCGCGGGAGCGACTCGCCGAACAGTGCGATCTCCCCGCCGTGCGGACGCAGGAGCGTCGCCAGGATCCGCAGGAGCGTCGACTTGCCCGCGCCGTTGCGGCCCAGCACGGCGAGCGTCGCCCCCGCCGGCACCGAGACCGAAACATCTCGCAGCGCGGTCCTCTCGCCGAAGTGGCGGGTCAGGCCGCGTAGCTCAATGGCCGGTGTGTCCGCCACCGGCCTCGTGGTCAGCGTCGGCGCCGCGCCGCCCGGGCTCGCGCTGGAGCGTCGCGACGGCATGCTGAAGGGTCGGCTCGATCACCGGGAAAAGCTGGTCGATCGCCTTTGGATTACCGGGGAAGTTGATGATCAGGGTCCGCCCTGCGATCCCAGAGACGCCCCGGGTGAGAATCCCCATCGGGGTGTACTTGAGCGACTCGGCGCGCATCGCCTCGGCGAACCCGGGCGCGTCGCGGTCGATCACCGCACGGGTCGCCTCGGGCGTCACGTCGTCGGGCGTCAGACCGGTGCCGCCGGTGGTCAGGATCAGCGAGACGCCGGCGCGAATCTGCCGGCGCAGCGCGTCCTCAATCGCCGGCCGGTCGTCGCTCACCACCTCGTGGGCGATCACCTCGGCGCCGGCGGCGGCGGCCCGCTCGGCGAGTGCGACCCCCGAGGTGTCCTCGCCCAGCCCCGCGGCGACGGACGTCGAGATCGTGAGGATCGCCGTTTTCATGCGCCGCGAGCTTACGCGACACGCGATCGCCTACCGGGTCTGGCGCCGCCACTCGCCGGAGCGCCCGCCGGACTTCTCGAGCAGCATCACCGGCCCGATCTCCGCGCCGCGCTCGACACCCTTGACCATGTCGTAGACCGTCAGAGCCGCGACCGAGGCCGCCGTCAGCGCCTCCATCTCGACCCCGGTCGGTCCCGTCGTCCGCGCCTCCGCGGTCAAGACGATCGTTCCCTCGGCGCCGTCCACCGACGCCTCGACGCCGACGAACGACAGCGCAAGCTGGTGGCACAGCGGGATCAGCTCGGATGTCCGTTTCGCCGCCATGATCCCGGCGATCCGGGCGACGCCGATGACGTCGCCCTTCGGGGCGTCGCCGGCGAGCACCGCCTGGGCGGTCGTCGGCGAGACCGAGACGGTCGCCTGTGCAACGGCGCGGCGCTCGGTCGTCGACTTCTCGCCGACATCGACCATCCGCGCCCGCCCCGATGAATCCAGATGGCTAAAAACGTTCATGCCACTCACGCCTGGCCTCCGCTCGCCATCCGGGCTCGCCGATTGGAGGCCGCGTGAGTCATCCGGCTTCTTTGGGCCGCCTCGATGAGATCGCGCACGGCACCGACGTCGCCGGCCCGCAGCAACTCGACCGGGTCGGGTTCGCCGTTGACGATCGACTCGAAGAATTCCTTGCGGTCCTGGTAGGTGGGGAGCGTCGCCTTGGCCCAGCCGCGGGCGTCGTTGAGCAGGATCGCCAGCACCGCATAGGGCTCGCCGAACAGCTCGGCGATCTCGCGCTTCATCCGCTTGGCCAGCGCCGGCGAGGCGCCGGCGGTCGAGATCGCGACGGCGAGCGGGCCGGTCCGCACGATTGCCGGGAGGATGAAGTTGCACAGCGGCGGGACGTCGACGACGTTGACGAGCATCGCCCGCGCCTCGGCGTCCTCGAACACGCGGATGTTGGTGTCGGTGTCGCTGGTCGCGGCGATCGCGATCAGGCAGCCATCGAGATCGCTCGCCTGATACTCACGGCGCTCCCAGCGGATCGAGCCCTCGAGGACGAGCTGGGCGAGCTCGGGATGGGCCTCGGGCGCCACCAGCGTCACCTCGCCGTCGCACGCGAGCAGCCCCTCGACCTTCTCCAGCCCGACGTCGCCGCCCCCGACGACCACGCACCGGCGGCCCCTCAGCCGCAGACAGGCGATGTAGAACGGCGTCTGGAGCATGTCCTGAACGCAGGACTGGTCGCAGATGCCTTTGCGCAGCTGGCAGACGCACTCCTTGCCGAGATACGCCTGGGCGGGCATGCAAATAGAGTAGCCCGCGGGCCCCGGCGCGCCGCCACGAGGCGCCGGCGCGCTACCGCCTGAGCGCGTCCCGCGCCATCCTCGAACCCACCTTCGCCAGCGGGCCGATCCCGGCGCGCAGGGCGCCGGCGCGGATCGACGGACGCCCGTACAGGATCGTCGCCGCCTGGCGCAGCGCCCGCCCCAGCGTCTCGTCATACGGGTGCCACCAGGCGTTGCGGACCGTCGAGGGCTCCCACACGCGCAGCTTGATGTTGACGCACTCGTACAGGCCGAACTTCGAGTGTGTCCGCCCCAGCCCCGACTCCTTGACCCCTCCCCACGAGCACTGGCAGGCGCCGTGGCTGAACATGTGGTCGTTGATCCAGACCATCCCCGCCTCGAGCTCGCGGGCCACGCGCTCGCCCTTGCTGCGGTCCGAGGTCCAGACCGAGGCGCCCAGACCGAACTGCGAGTCGTTGGCGAGCGCGACGGCCTCGTCCTCGGAGTCGACGACCACAACGGGGAGCACCGGGCCGAAGATCTCCTCGCGCATGATCCGCATCTCGTGGGTGACGTCGGTCAACACCGTCGGGGCGTAGAAGGCACCCTCCAGTCCCTTCGGTGCCGGGACCGGCCCGCCGCAGCGCAGCGTTGCGCCGGCGCCGACGGCGTCGTCGACCAGCTCCCGCACGAGCTCGAACTGCTCGCGCGAGACCATCGGCCCGATCTCGGTCTCCCACCCGAGCGGATCGCCGACCCGGAGCCGCTGCGCGCCGGCGACGGCGCCGGCGATGAAACGCTCGGAGACCTCGCGCATCACGTACACCCGCTCGATTCCCGAACATGTCTGCCCGGCGTTGGCGAAGCCGCCCCACAGCCCGCCGGCGACCGCGTGGTCGACGTTCGCGTCCGGCAGCACGATCATCGGGTCCTTGCCCCCGAGTTGCAGCACCGACCCCTTCAACCGGCGGGCGCACTCCTCTCCGACCCGGCGGCCGGCCTCCACCGATCCGGTGAAGAACACCTTCGACACGCTCGATTCGACCAGCGCCGGGCCGGTTCCAGGCCCGTGGATCACCCGCACGAGCCCTTCCGGAATGCCGGCCCGCTCGAACACCCGGCCGATCCGCTCGCCGATCAACGGCGTGAGCGACGCCGGCTTCAGCACGACGCCGTTGCCAGCCATCAGCGCCAGCGCCACCTCGCCCAGCGGGACGCTCCACGGGTAGTTCCACGGCGAGATCACCCCGATCACGCCCAGCGGCTCGTACGTGAAGGCCGAGCTCTTGGTCTTCAGGAACACCTGCGGCATCGGGATCTTCTCGTCGGCGAGGAACTCCAGCCCCGCGTCGCCGATCCAGCCCAGCGCGTCGATCGTCGGGAGGACCTCCATCGTGAACGCCTCGTTGCGGGGCTTGCCCTGCTCGCGGACAATCAGGTCGCGGATCTCGTCCGCCTCGTCGATCACGACCTGCGCCGCCCGCTTGAGGTAGCGCGCCCGGTCGCCGAGCGTCAGCTGCGCCCAGAAGGGCTGGACCTTGGCGACGGCCCGAACGACCGCCTCGACCTCGTCCGGTGCCGTCACCGCCACGGCGCCGATGCGCTCGCCGGTGGCCGGATTGAACGACTCGAGCCCGACGTTCATCCGCGGCCCCGCTCCCGCCGGATCCGCTCGAGTCGCTCGCGCAGCGCGGCCTCGGCCTCGTCGGGCTCGTAGAAGCGCGCACCGATCGCCGGGTCAGGCAACAGCTCCTGAGGGGATAGATGGCCCGGTCGCCCATGCGGGTTGTCGTACTGGCGATCGCCGCGCGTGGAAGAGCGCAGGTGCGGTGGCGGCGGGTCGGCGCCGCGCTCGCGGATGTGCTCCCGGGCGGCGATCACGGCGCGCTTGACCGCATCGGACTTGGGCGCCAGCGACAGGTAGATCGCCGCCTGGGCGAGCGCGAACTGGCACTCGGGCAGCCCCACGTGCTCGACCGCGGCCGCCGCCGCGGTGGCCACGACCAGCGCCTGGGGGTCGGCGTTGCCGATGTCTTCCGACGCCAGCACGACCATCCGGCGAACGATGAAGCGGGGATCCTCGCCGCCCTCGAGCATCACGGCCAGGTAATACAGCGAGGCGTCCGGATCCGAGCCGCGCGTGGCCTTGATCCAGGCCGAGATCGTGTCGTAGTGGCGGTCGGCCTGGCGGTCGTAAAGCAGGGCCCGGCGCTGCAACGCGTCCTCGGCGTGGGCCAGGGTGACGCGCTCTCCCACCCCCGCCGCCTCGCACGCCAGCTCCAGCCCGTTCAGCGCCGTGCGGGCGTCCCCGCCCGAGCGCTCGGCCAGGAACTCGAGAGCCTCGGAGTCGATCAGCGCGGGATCCCCGCATCCGCCCCGCTGCACGGCTCGGTCGAGCAGCGCCCGGATGTCAACCGCGGTCAGCGCCTCGAGCTCGTACACGTGTGTGCGTGAGATCAGCGCCGAGTTGACCTCGAAGTACGGGTTCTCCGTGGTCGCGCCGATCAGCGTCACCAGGCCGTCCTCGACGGCTGGGAGCAGGGCGTCCTGCTGGGCCTTGTTGAACCGATGGATTTCGTCGAGGAAGAACACGGTCCTGGTTCCGGTTGACCGGAGCCGCTCCCGTGCGCGCTCGATCACGGCGCGGACCTCGGCGCGGCCGGCCTGGACCGCGCTCTCCTCTTCGAACGCGGCGCCTGACGCCTCCGCCACCAGCCGAGCGAGCGTCGTCTTGCCGCTACCGGGTGGTCCGTGGAGGATCATCGAATGGGGGTGGCTCTCCTCGATCGCCCGCCGCAGGGCCGACCCAGGAGCGAGCAGCCGGTCCTGCCCGACGAACTCGTCGAGCGTGGCCGGGCGCATCCGGGTTGCCAGCGGCGCATCGGCGAGCACCGCCGGCCTGTCGGTCAGCTCATCATTTCCGAACAGCCGCTCCATACGAGAAGTATGGGGGCGGGCGGCGCCGTCAGCCGTGCTTCTCGTGCTTCGGCTTGCTCCGCCCGGATGAGACCACGAGCTTGACCGTCGTTCCCGCGGGATGCTTGCCGGCCCCCGGCTTGGTCGTGACGACGTTGCCCTTGTGCACGCGCCGACTGCGCTGATGGGCAATCTTGACCTTGCAGCCGAGGTCCTTGAGCACGGTCCTGGCGACCGACGAAGGCGTGTTCCTCAGCTTCGGAACGACGCACGCGCCCGACGTCGACGAGCCTACGGCAAACATTGCCGAGGCGCTGTTGTTGCCCGCGATCGGGTCCGGGAACGGCGCGGAGACCGAGACGCCGTTGACGAAGTTGCCCGTCTTGTTCGGGGTGACCACAACGTTCACCGGCGCCGACTGTCCGGCGTCAAGGCCGGTGACGGTGCACGTCACCGTCTGGGCGCTGGTCGCGCACGTCCCATCTCCGGCCGCGGCCGAATCGACACTTAGGCCCGCGGGCAGCTTATCGGTGAACGTGATCGGCGCCGAACTGGGGCCGCCATTCGTGACCGTCGAGGAGAGCAGCACGGGCAGGTGGACCGCCGCGTGCGGCGGCGTTGCCGTGGTGAGGACTCCGACGTCCTGCCGCTGCACCACCGTGGCGGCGACGTCCAGCATCGTGCCCGTGCCACTGGCTCCGACTGTCGCATCCGATTGGACCGACTGGCCTGCGGCCGGGAAAGTCGGATCCGCAAGCGTGATCCCGCTGTCGTCGAACGGGACACTCGCCGGGTCGTTGTTTCCGTACCAAGAACAGATCGGCGCGTCGAATCCGATGTCGCTCGAGTACAGCCCAAGCACGTCGCCGTCTCGGACCACGATTGGGTGCTGTGCGAGCGTGAACGTGGCCACACCGCCCGCGGGCAGCGGATTGGGCAGTGTCTCGGCGTCGGCGCCGACGATCGCGTACTGACTACCGCCCTCGGGCCGCACCGCGACCAGCGTCAGCGGCGTGCTCGCGATGTCGTCGGCGATCGCCGTGGACCAAGAGGTGATCTCGCCGCCGCCGGAGGGCACCGTGTAGGGCGTGCTGGGATCGTCGGTGATCTGCGCAAAGATGTCGGCCGAGCCGCTTCCGCCCGCGAAGCATTGATCTGCCTCGGCCCCGCTCGGCTCGGTCGTGCTCCCGAGCGTCACGTCCGCACTCGCAACCCCGCCCAACGCGAACACCAGAACAGCCGTCATCCCCAGAAGCCACGAGACTCGCCTACACATGTCGCTCCTCTCCACGGTTTCCTCAGCCCAGTCTCAGCCTAGCCGAGACGGGCGGGTCGGAGGTGGCTAGCCGATCGAGAGCGACCTCGCGTGCCTGGTCCGATGCCTCTCGCTGTTCTTCCTGCTCGGGCCGGATGAGACGTGGACGCGTTCCGACGATCGCCGGCGGCTCATCTGGCGCGGTGCTTCTTGTGCTTGCGCTTCCTCGGCCCCGACGAGACCTGGACCCTCACCGTCGTTCCGAACGGATGGGTACCCGGACCGGGCATGGTCTTGATTACGTTGCCCTTGCGCACGCTCCTGCTGTGGGCGTGCGTGGTCGCGACCTTGCAGCCCAGGTCCTTCAGCACCGCGCCCGCGACCTTCGATGAGGTGTCCTCGAGCCGTGGCACCAAGCACATCTCCGTGGTCACCGCAATGCCCGCCGTGAGCGTCGCCGACGCGTGGTTGTTCGCCGGATTCGGATCCGGGAACGGAGACGAAATCGACACGGTATTCGTGTAGCTGCGTCCCGCCGTGGGGGTGACGATCACGTCGACCGGCACTGACTGGTCGGTGGTGAGGCCGTTGATCGTGCACGTCACCGTCTGGCCGCTCGTCGTGCATGTCCCCAGACCGGCCGCCGCCGCGTCGATCGTCAATCCGGCTGGGACGTGGTCGACGAACGTGGCCGGCGCGCCGCCCGGACCCACCTCACTGACCGTCGAGGACAACAGCGCTGGAAGCTCCGCGGTCGCATTCGATGGCCCTGCGATCGTCGTGACCCCGAGATCCTCGGTCTGAGCCACGGTCGCGGAGACATTGAGCACGGTGTTAGTGGCCTCTTCGCTTGAGCTCACCGTGAGCGACTGGCCCGGGGCCGGCGGTACGGCGTCGGCCAGCCCGGCGACAACGTCGAAATCGGGAACCTCGAAGTCCGTCCACGCGCAGACCGGGTCGTTGCCTTCTGGCAGGCTCGAGTACAGCCCGAGATAATCGCCCGCCTCGACGTTGATCGGGCTCGCGAGCGTGAAGCTCGCGAGCTGATTCGCCGGTAATGGGCTCGGAATCGTCTCGGCATCGGTCGCCACGACCGTCAGCGTGGCGGACGTGACACCCGCTCTCCGAAGCACGACCAGCGTAATCGGAGCGCCGGCTTGGTCGAACACCGTGTTCGTGGCCCACTGCGTGAGCATTCCCCCCGGCGCCGGAACGGTGAATGGCGTGCTCGGATCGCTCAGGATTTGCGCGAACACGTCGCCCGCGACGCAGCCGCCCGGCATCGAACCATTCGGCTGAGTCGTGCTGCCGATGATCGACGCGCCGGCCACGCCAGTGCAGGCAAGCAGCACCGCGACGGTTCCGACCACACACAGCCCAAGCTTGCGCATTTCAAGTCCTCTCTGGGAATGAGTCCTCTCTGCGTGTGACGGGCTCCCCGAACCCCGGGAGCCCGTTCGCGGCTAGCCGCCGACCCGGCCGATTATCGCCAGGGCCTCGTCGTGCACCAGTCCATTTGTCGCAAGTGCATCACCTCCTACTGCCGTTGCAACACCAGCGAGGTCCGTGAACCGGCCTCCGGCCTCTTCGACGATCAGCCGCGGCGCCGCAAGATCCCAGAGCGTGACCTCCGGCTCGCAGGCGACGTCGACGGCTCCCTCGGCGACGAGCATGTAGCTCCAGAAATCGCCGAACGCACGCGTGCGCCAGCAGGCCCGGGCGAGCGCCAGGAACGAGTCGATGCCCACGGACTGATCCCACCCACCGAAGCCGGAGTAGGACAGCTGGGCGTCACCGAGCTCGCGTACGCCGGACACGCGCAGCCGCCGCCGTCCTCCACTGAGCCCGTCGTCCACGAATGCGCCGCCACCGCTGGACGCCCACCACCGGCGGTGCAGCGCCGGCGCCGAGACCACTCCCACGACCAGTCGGCCGTCCGCCTCGAGCGCCACCAGCGTCGCCCACACCGCGAGCCCCCGGACGTAGTTCTTGGTGCCGTCGATCGGATCGATGATCCATCGCCTCCGGCTGCCGCGGCCGTGATCCGCCCCAAACTCCTCGCCGAGAACGGCGTCGTCCGGGCGCACGGCAGCGAGCCGCTCGCGGATCGCCCGCTCGACGCCGCGGTCGGCCTCCGTCACCGGTGTGAGGTCGGGCTTGGTCTCGACCACGAGATCGTCGGCCCGGTAGCGGCCCAGCGTCATCCCGTCGGCGAGATCCGCCAGCTCCAGCGCAAACGTCAGATCGTCGGCCACACCATCCGCCACAGCGCGGGATCGTAGTGGCGGATAGGCTGGGCTGACCGGTGATGGCGCCCGACCTCCAGGAAGAGACGACCGAGGTACTCCAGCGGCTGGTTCGCTTCAACACCGTCAACCCTCCGGGCAACGAGCGGGAGGCGATCGAGTACCTCGCCGACTACCTGGTGCAAGCCGGGTTCGAGGTCGAACTGCTCGGCACCAGCGACGACCGGCCCAACCTGATCGCCAACCTCACCGGCTCTGAACCAGGCCCCACGCTGTGCTACCTCGGCCATGTCGACACGGTCCTGGCCGACCCGTCCGACTGGCAGCACGACCCCTGGTCCGGCGACGTCGAAGACGGCTATCTGTGGGGCCGGGGCGCGCTGGACATGAAGTCCCAGGTCGCCGCGGAGGCGGTGGCCGGCGCTACTCTGGCGCGCGACGGGTGGCGGCCCGCCCGCGGCGCGCTGAAGCTCGTGTTCGTCGCCGACGAGGAGACGGGCGGGGCCGTCGGCGCCCGCTGGCTGACCGAGCAGCATCCGGACAAGGTCCGTTGCGACATGCTGCTCAACGAGGGCGGCGGTGACGTGTTCGAGCTCGACGGCGCCCGGCGCTATGGCGTGTGCTGCGGGGAGAAAGGGATCTTCCGCTTCAAGCTGACCGCCCGCGGCACCGCCGGCCACGCCTCGCTGCCGCGGACTGGTGAGAACGCGCTGCTCAAGCTGGCGCCGGTGCTGGAGCGGTTCGCGACCAAGCAGCCGGGATTCGACGTCACCGACGGACCGGCCGGGCTGTTGCGTGGCCTGGGCGGAGACCCGGAGGATCCGCAGCCGGCGCTCGAGCGGATCAGGGCCAGCGAGCCGGCACTGCTCACGGTCATCGAGCCGATGCTGGGCGTGACGATGACGCCGACGATGGCCCACGCCTCCGACAAGATGAACGTGATCCCGGCCCGTGCCTATCTGAAGGTCGACTGCAGGGTGCCGCCCGGCCACGGCGAGGACACCGCCCGGCGCCGGATCGAGGAGGTCCTCGGAGACCATCTGGACCAGCTAGAGCTTGAGTTCACCGAGACCGTGGTCGGCAACAGCTCGCCGCTTGACACCGAGCTGATGGCCGCGATCGAGCGTTGGATCAAGACCAGCGACCCACGGGCAGATACGGTGCCGGTGATCCTGCCGGGGTTCTCGGACTCGCGCTGGTTCCGCGAGGCGTTCCCGGACTGCGTCGCCTACGGCTTCTTCCCGCAGCGGTACATGCCGCTGCTGGAAGCCGCGCCGCTGATCCACAGTGCCGACGAGCGGATCGACGTCCGCGACCTAGGCTTCGCTGTGCAGTTCTACGCCCACCTTCCCCGCGAGCTCCTCGGCTGAGCCGAAGTCGCGCAGCTCGCGCGTCTCGTGCGGGAGCAGCCCGACGAGCAGCAGGATCAGGCCGATCGCACTGCCGACACCGAGCACGGTGCGCGGACCGAACGCGGCCGCCAGCGGCCCGGCGAGCAGGAAGCCGAGCGGCAGGAGCGCGAGCGACCCCATCCAGTCCCAGGCGCTGACGCGCGAGAGCGCACCGGCGGGAATGTGACGAGCCAGCGCCGTCTCCCACCAGATCATCAGCAGCGAGAACCCGAACCCGGTCGCGAACGCACAGACGACGACCAGCGCCAGCGGAGCGCCGAGCGCGAACACGCCGTCCTGCACGGGCCACGCGAGCACCAGCAGCATCCCCGCGAAGAGCGGACGGGCCGGTCGCCAGCTGATCCCGATCAGGCCGCCGCATACGGCGCCGACGCCGGCCACCGCCTCCAGCAGGCCGAACACGCCGGTGCCGCCGTAGACGTCCCGCGCGATCACCGGCGCCAGCGCGTACCACTGGGCGTACACGCACAGGACGGCGCCGCTGAACACGGCGATCGTCACCCACACCCACGTGCGCGAGCGAACCTCGCGCCAGCCGGCACGCAGCTCGTGGAGCACCGACTCGGCCTCGGGCGCCTCGCCGCGCGGCCGCGGGCGCACCCGGGTCAGCAGCACCGCGCTCAGCACGAACGTGGCCGCGTCGAATGCGAACGCCTCGCCGGCGCCGATCCCCAGCACCAGCGCCGTGGCCAGCACCGGCCCGATCAGGAACGCGAGGTTCGCCGTCGACTCGGTCAGCGCGCGGGCGTCCTGGATCAGCTCCTCGGGCACGGTCTGCGGGAGCAGGCCGCTGTAGGCGGGCTGGAAGAACGCCTGGGCCGCGCCGAACAGCGCCTCTATGACGATCAGCTGCCAGACCTGGATCGTCCCGGCGAAGATCAGGATCGCGACCACCGTGTGCAGCGCCGCCCGGGTCAGATCGGTGGCGACCATGATCCGGTGGCGCGGCAGGCGGTCGGCCCACACGCCACCGATCAGCAGCAACGTCACCAGCGGCAGCGTCTGGGCGCCGAGAACCAGACCGAGGTCGGTGGGCGAGCCGGTGCGCTGCGTGATGAACAGCGCCAGCGCCACGACGACGACGCGGTCGCCGACGGCGCTGGCCGTCTGGCCTAGGAACAGATAGCGGAAGTTGGGGTGGCGCAGAACGCGCAGGTACAAACTCATCAGACACTCTCGACGGGACGGACGGAAACGACGGGACGGCGCGAGCGGCCGGCGCGATCAGCGCGCGGCGGCTCGATGTGCAGTCATGGTCGAGAGCGTTCAAACATCGCCAGACGAGGCTACCACGGCGATTTCTGCCCGTCCAGGCGCGCGACGGGAACCCGACCGAGGACGCTAAATTGCCGCTCGCGGCCGGCTAGCAATCGAGGCTGACCCAGTCCAAGACGTGCGCCTCGAGCTGCGACTTCGTGGCGCTCAAGCCTCGCAAGGGCCATCGCGGCGAGTGGATCTACACATCCCCGGGGGCCGCGCATGCGGCCCCCGGCCCTGTACCCAAATAAACTCCGCCCATGGCGACGGAGACCACGACGCGTCTCGATCCCGCCGTTTTTCGCCTGCCGGTGGACAGGATCCGGCAGGGCTATTACTCGGACGCCTACTTCGCCTACACCAAGCAGATCCTCGAGGAGGACGGCCACCACCCGAGGGTGACGATGCAGGCCTTCCAGAAGCGCGACTCCGTGCTCGGCGGGATCGACGAGGCGATCGCGATCCTGAAGCTGTGCTCGGGCCATTCCGACGGCGAGCGATGGATCCCCGGATGGGACGAGCTCGTCGTGCACGCGCTGCACGAGGGCGACCCGATCGCCCCGCGCGAAACCGTGATGACGATCGAGGGCGACTACAGCCTGTTCGCGCACTTGGAGACGGTCTACCTCGGGGTGATGGCGCGCCGCTCGCTGGTGATGAGCAACGTGCTCGAGGTGGTGCAGGCGGCCCGCGGCAAGCAGATCTTCTATTTCCCCGCGCGCCACGACCACTGGCTCGTGCAGACCGGCGACGGCTGGAGCGCACACGTCGCCGGCGCGATCGGCGTCTCCACCGACGCTCAGGCCTCGTGGTGGGGCGGCCGCGGGATCGGGACGGTCCCGCACGGGCTGATCGCGGCCTACGGCGGCGACACGATCAAGGCCGCCACCGTGTTCGCCGACCGCTTCCACAGCGAGATGAACATCACCGTGCTGGTCGACTTCGAGAACGACTCGGTGCGGACGGCGCTGGAGGTGGCCGGGGCGCTGGGCCCAAAGCTGTGGGGCGTCCGCCTCGACACCTCCGAGGACCTCGTCGACCGCTCGCTGTGGGGGGAGATGGGCGGCTTCCGACCCAACGGGGTCAACCTCAGGCTCGTTGAGAAGGTGCGGGGCGCGCTCGACGGCGCCGGCTTTCGCGATGTCCGGATCGTCGCCAGCGGCGGCTTCACCGCCGCCCGGATCAGGGAGTTCGAGGCGGCCGGCGTCGCCGTCGACGCCTACGGCGTCGGGTCCTCGCTGATCCGGGGCGAGAATGACTTCACCGCGGACGTCGTGATCGTCGAGGGCGCCCCGTGCGCCAAGGTCGGCAGGGCATATTCGCCGAATCCACGGCTGGAGAGGGTTCAGTAGGAGGACATCGGTGCCGATGACCCGGAGTGGTCCATGACTTTCGCGAACTTCCTGTGGGCGCCGGACGTTCAGACGTTCCTGCTGCAGTGGCTGCCGATCGTGTTCATGGGCCTGCTGGTCGTGGCCGTGTTCGCGCTGATCCGCTACATGCCGCGGACCAAGCCCGTGCAGATCAAGCCGGAGGCCTCGCCCTCGATCGGCTGGTCGGACATCGCCGGCTCCGACGAGGCCAAGGAGGAGCTGCGCGAGATCGTCGACTACCTCCGTGACCCCAGGCGCTTCCGCGAAATGGGCGCCAAGGTGCCCAAGGGCGTCCTCTTGCACGGCCCGCCCGGGACCGGGAAGACGTTGCTCGCCAAGGCCGTCGCCCACGAGTCCGGAGCGCGCTTCTACTCGCAGTCGGCGGCCTCCTTCGTCGAGATGTTCGCCGGCCTCGGCGCGGCCAGGATCAGGCGCCTGTTCAAGATCGCGCGCCAGCACGCCCCGGCGATCGTGTTCATCGACGAGCTCGACGCCGTCGGCGGTCACCGCGGGATGGACATCAGCGGCGAGCGCGACCAGACACTGAACCAGCTGCTGGTCGAGATGGACGGCTTCTCGGCGCGCAAGGACGTGGTCGTGATCGCCGCCTCGAACCTGCTCGAGAAGCTCGACTCGGCGCTGCTGCGACCGGGCCGCTTCGACCGCCAGATCTTCGTCTCCCCGCCCGACGTCCTCGGCCGCGAGCGGATCCTCCAGGTCCATTCGCGCAACAAGCCGCTGTCCGAGGACGTCGATCTGAAGCTGATCGCGCGGCAGACGTCGGGGCTGACGGGCGCCGACCTCGCGAACATCTGCAACGAGGCGGCGATCTTCGCCGCCCGGCGGTGCGCCCCGAACGTGGCGATGGAGGACTTCGACTCCTCACTCGAGCGCATCGTCGCCGGCATGCAGTCGCGCCGGGCGCTGACCGACCACGAGAAGCGCGTCGTCGCCTACCACGAGGCCGGCCACGCCGTGTGCGGCGAGCTGCTGCCGTCGGTCGACCGGGTCCACCGGATCTCGATCGTGCCCCACGGCCGAGCGCTCGGGTACACCCTGAACCTGCCGGAGGAGGACCGCTACCTCAAGACGCGCGAGGAGCTGATCGACTTCATGACGATGCTGCTCGGCGGCCGCGCCGCGGAGTCGCTGGTGTTCGGGTCGATCACGACCGGCGCCTCGGACGACCTCAGGCGGGTCGCCGAGATCGCTCACGCGATGGTCCACGACTACGCGATGGGCACCGGCATCACCTCGCTGCGGGTCGCCGCCGACGGGCCGGCGTCGGAGGCCTCTCGCCGAGTCCGCGACGAGGAGGTCCGTGACCTCGCCGACGAGGCGTTCCGGACCGCCACCTCCATCCTCGACAATCACCGCTCGCAGCTGGACCGGCTGGCGGGGCGGCTGCTGGCCAACGAGGTCCTCGAGCGAGGCGACATCGACGAGATCATGGAGGGCGTCCCCAGCGTCGCTCCGCCCCGGATCGGACACGGCGAGATGGGGCTCGCGGCGGCCACCGCCGAGAAGCCGGCGGCGCGCTCGCCGAAGCGCTGAGCGCGCAATTTCCTCGTCATTTCGTCCACGGCTTTGCGCCGTCTTTGCCGAGACTTGAAGTCCGCAAATTGAACATTTCCGCGGCGCCGGATTGGGCGGGTGTGCGACCGGTAATCAATGCGGCCGCCAAGTCTCACCACGGGACTTGCACCCCCGGTTCCCCGCTCCCACCAACGCTCGATGCACATCCGCGTCGCACTGCTGCTCTGGCTCGCTTGCGCCTCCGTGCTGATGCTGGCCGCGCCGGCCAGCGGCAAGACACGGCACGGGGCCCATGCCCACCGCGCCGTCCCCGCCCACATCGCCACGTGGGCCTACGACGACGGCTGCGTCGGCGGTAAGGGAGCGAGCGCTGAACTCGTCCGCGCGTGGGTCACCTACGCGGAGAGCAACTGCGGCGCCGAGAACCCCAAGGTGCTGAACGACTGCCACGGCGGCGGCCGCCACTACTGCACGGCGATCGCCTACCTCCAGAGCAGCATCATCTACACCGACAGCCCGCTCGCTCGCATCCCCGTGCCCGAGAGCTGGTACCTGCACGAGCCCGGCTACAGCGACGCGGCCCACCGGCTGCGCACGTCGGCCTACGGAGGCGGCTACTACCTCAACCAGTCAAACCCCGCCGCCGACGCGTACTTCGCCTCGTACGTCAAGGCCAGCTTCAACGACTACGACGGCCTGATGGTCGACGACACCGGGGCGAGCATGCAGTCCCAGTTCTTCGGCACCGGCCTCGCCTCCAGCGAGGAGATCTCCAACGGCGGGGAGCTTGTCGCGGCGCACGAGCAGATGGCCGGTTCGCTCACCCACGTGGGCGGCAGTCCGTTCCTGGAGGTCGACAACGGCCTCGGCGCCAACCCGTGGCTGAGCACCCCGTTCCCGCTGCTCGGCCATCCCGGCCTCGTCAACGGGCTGATCGCCGAGGACGTCCCCGAGGACAACGGCGTGCTCATCAACCCCGCGTGGGCGTACCCGACGATGCTCGACGAGATGGCCTACGTCGACCACACCCGCAGGGACTTCATCGTGCTGCTCTCCTACAACTACGACGGGTCTGCGGCGGCGCGCCGGATGCAGGCTGCGAGCGTGCTGCTCGGCTACAGCCGGGGCCACATCGTCAGCTGGTCGGACCTCGAGCAGGACAACCGCGACCTCGCGGTCTGGCCCGAGGAGGGGATCGTCCCGACGCGGCCGCGGCAGTCTATGCGCCGGCCGCGGGGTTATGGCTGCCTGCAGGGCAGCGGCAGGGTGTGCACGCGCGGCGGCCACCGCACCCTCGAGGTCGCCCCCGGCGTCTACCGCCGCGAGTTCGCCAAGTGCTACTACCGGGGCCGCGGCTTCGGGCGCTGCGCCGTGATCGTCAACACCAACGACCACGCGATCAGGGTCAGGCGCCGCTGGCTGACCCGGTCCTACCGGCACCGCATCACGTTCGTCGGCGGCGACGTGCAGTCCGGCGGGCGGCTGCGGCTGAGGGGCGCGCGGTTCCGCGCCGGGCACACGATCGTGCCGGCGCAGGACGCGCTGTTGCTCTCGCGCTGAGGGGCTGAGCCGCGGACGCTGGGCGCTGCGCGCGCGGCGACGTGCGCGCGGCGACGGGCGCTGGGTATCCTCCCGCCCGCATGCTGTCCACAATCGACCACGTCGGCGTCGCCGTCGAGGACATCGACGCGGCCCTGGCGCTGTATCGCGACACGCTCGGGATGCCGCTCGTGCACCGTGAGACGGTGGCGGAGCAGGGGGTCGACGCGGCGCTGCTCGACGTCGGCGACGGCCACGTCGAGCTGCTCGCCCCGCTCGGGCCGGAGACGCCGGTCGGGAAGTTCCTGGCCCGCAAGGGGCCCGGCCTCCACCACATTGCCTACCGGGTCGCCGATGTCGAGAGCGCGCTCGCGTCGCTCGCCGACGCGGGCCTGAAGCTGATCGACGAGCACCCGCGCAACGGCATCCGCGGCTCCCGCGTAGCCTTCGTCCACCCGGCATCGACCGGCGGGGTCCTTACCGAGATCGTCGAACCCAGCCACACGCAATGACCGCAGGCAACGAGAAACCGCAAAAGATCAGCATCGGCTTCCTCGGGGGCCAGGTCCTGGCCGCGCGGGTAGGCCCCCAGGAGCTGACCCGGCTGCGCCAGGCCCTCGGCACGCAGGGATGGCACGACATCACCGCCGAGGACGGCACGGTCGCGGTCGACCTGAGCCGGATCGTGTACGTGCTCGTCGACCACGAGGAGCACCGCGTCGGATTCGGGACTTAGCCGCCGCGCACCGTTGCCGGCAGCTGACCTCGACCGGGCGGTACTGATCTTCGCGCGCACGAAGGCCCACACGCCGTGGGCCGAGCGTGCCGTGGCGGCCTACTCGCGACTCGGTGAGCACGGCGGCTGCTGGATCGCCCTCGGCCTCGCCGGGGCGGCGCTCGACGCCAAGCGGCGCGGCGGCTGGCTGCGGGGGGTCACGGCGGTCATCAACTCCTACGGGCTCAACCAGGCGATCAAGTTCGTGGTCAGGCGCCGGCGCCCGGAGCTCCGCGGGCTCCCGCCCCTGACCCCGACCGTGACCAAGCTCTCGTTCCCGAGCGCCCACGCGACCACGTCGTTCGCCGGCGCACGGGTCTACAGCGGGCTGCTCCCGGCCGGTCCGCTGTACGCGGCCGCCGGCGCGTTCGCGGTCAGCCGGCCCTACCTCGGCGTCCACTACCCGAGCGACGTTCTCGCCGGCGCCGTGCTCGGCAATACCTTCGCGAGGATCTGGCGATGAAGGTCGGAATCGTCGGCATGCCCAACGCGGGCAAGACGTCGCTGTTCACCGCGCTGACCGGCGCCGCCGCGGAAGCCGCGAACTACCCATTCACGACGATCGAGCCGAACGTCGCCGTGGTTCCGGTGGCGGATGCCCGACTCGACGCGGTGGCGGACACGATCAGGGCGTCGAAGATCGTCCCCGACACGATCGCCTTCCACGACATCGCCGGGCTCGTCGCCGGGGCCCACCGCGGCGAGGGACTGGGCAACCAGTTCCTGGCCAACATCCGCGAGACCGACGCGATCGTCCACGTCGTCCGCACCCACGAGGACCCGAACGTCGTCCACCCCGAGGGCCGCGTCGACCCGCTCGCCGACATCGAGACGATCGAGACCGAGCTGCTGTACGCCGACCTCGAGCAGGCCGAGCGCCGGCTCGAGCGCGTCTCGAAGACGGCCAAGAGCGGCGACCGCCATGCGATCGCCGAGGCGGCGTGGCTCGGCGAGCTGATCGAGGCGTTGCAGGCCGGGCGTCCGGCGCGGACCGTGCCGGCGCCCGCCGACGCCCCCGACGCGGTGACGCTGCTGCAGCCGCTGACCGCCAAGCCGGTGCTGTTCGTCGCCAACGTCGACGAGGGCTCGACCGACGTCCCAACGGCGATCGCCGCCTACGCGGCGGACCACGGCGCGGCCGCGGTGGCGATCTCCGCGCGCCTCGAGGCGGAGCTCGCCGAGCTCGACCCGGAGGAGGCGTCGGCGATGCGGGCCGACCTCGGGCTGACCGAGTCCGGGTTGGAAGCGGTCGTCCGCGGCGCGTTCGCGCTGCTGGCGCTGATCGCGTTCTTCACCGCCGGCGAGGACAAGCCGGCGCAGTCGTGGCATCTCCGTCGGGGCCTGTCGGCGTGGCACGCCGCCGGCATGATCCACTCCGACATCCAGCGCGGCTTCGTCCGCGCGGAGGTGGTGCCTTGGGATGAGCTCGTCGACGCCGGCGGGTACGCCGGGGCGCGCGACCGGGGAACGCTGCGGCTCGAGGGGCGCGACTACGTGGTCGCCGACGGAGACGTGATCACGGTCAAGTTCACGCCCTAATAGGCGGGTGGGTGCGCTCGTTGGCTGTCGTGACCCGGGCGCGGCTGTACGGGCGGTTGGCGTGGCGTAAACGGCGCTGGGGAAGGGGGTGGGTAGGGTTAATCGCCGGTTCAGGGCGGGTTTGTGGCGAGAGGTGTCGAGACCGTCACGGAGCAGTGACAAAAGGCGGAATCCAGTCCTCGAGATGGTGCATAACACGTCAGTCTCGGATTCGGAGACGAGCCCTGGCGTGCTGTGCATGAAGAGTGTGCTTAGTACGCCAGGCCTCGCCAGAAAATCCGGTGCTGGCGTGTTATGCACCATAGAAACGGCGGATCCGGCCTCGAAAGCCCGCCGCGCCGGTCAAAGACCCCACCCCCTCTCCCCAGCGCCGTTTACCGAGCCGCCCGCCAACCGGCGCCGGCCGGGTTGCGACAGCCGGAGAGCTAGAGATCGGTCAGCTTCTCTGCGTTCTCGAGGCGCTCGGCGAGGCGCCCCATGCCGAACCGGCTGGCCGCCTCCGCGCCACCGCCCAGATCGGTGGGCCGATCCGGAGGGCGCTCGACGTCGACCGTCCGCAGCGTGGCGATGTCCGCGAACGCCCGCAGCTCGTCGGCGTTGTCCCGCAGCGCCGCCGCCGTCCGCGGCCGCTCAACGTCGGCGCCGGCGATCGCCCCCTCGAGCGAACCGTGCCGCGCCAGCAGCTCCGCCGCCGTCTTCGGCCCGATCCCCGGCGCTCCCGGCAGCCCGTCGGAGGGATCGCCGCGCAGCGCGATGAAGTCCGGGACGAGCTCCGGCGCAATCCCGTAACGCTTACGGACCTCCGGCGGGTCGATCTCCTCGAACCCGACCTTGCCCGACTTCAGATACAGCACGCTCACCCGCTCCCCGGCGCACTGGTACATGTCGCGGTCGCCGGTCATCAGCAGCGCCCTCCCGCCGGCGGCGGCCTCGACCTCCCCCAGCGACCCCAGCAGGTCGTCGGCCTCCAAACCCTCGCTGGTCAACGACCCCCAGCCGAATGCGTCGAAGAACCCCGGCGCCTGCTCGAACTGCCAGGCGAGCGCCTCGGGCACAGGAGGCCGCGCGGCGTGGTAGTCGGGATACAGCTGCACCCGATAGGCCGCGGCCTCCGCCCCGAAGCACACCACGATCGCGCGCGGATCCTTGTCGGCCGCGATCCGCAGTGTCAGGTTGGCGGCGCCGAGCAGCGCGTTGACCGGATGCCCGTCGACGCCCTTGATCGAATCGGGGAGCGCGAAGAACGACCGGTACAGCAGGAACGGGCCGTCGATCGCGATCAGCGGGCGGGGCACCTCGACGGCCTTACAGAACCGTGACCGAGGGGCCGGAGAGCCCGCCGTACGTGACCCGGTAGGTGCCGGGGCCCGGCAGCGCCGTGTCGTAGACGCCGCCGGCGCTGACGCGGGCATGCATGACCGTGCGCCAGCCGTGACCGGTCCGGAGCTGGACCGCGACGATGCTGTGCGCCGGCGCCGGGTATACGTTCCCGTGCAGGCGGGCGACCGCGCCGACGAGCTCGTCGACCAGCGGCACGAGCGCCATCACGGCGCGCTCCTGGGCGCTCACGCGGTGATCGCGGCCCCCCAGCCCCCCCGCCGCGCCCGCAACAGCCCGCCCCGGCGCCGTCGAGATCGTGGTGAACGAGGCCCAGGTCGAGAGCAGCCCGAACGCGTGCTCGAGCTGGCTGCCGGTGACGGTCGTCGTCCCCTTCGTGCCCACGACCTCGGCGGTGATGATCCGCGGCGAGACCCCGTGCCTGGTCACCTTGATCCCGACCAGATTGCCCTTGACCCACGACCCGAGCTTGGCCGCCGCCGCGTTCACCGACAGCTCATAACTCCACCGGTGGTAGGGGTCGGCGCCGGCGCCGTCGTAGCGGTCCACAACGCCGCGGAGCCACGGCTCGGGCGTCGCACCGGGCCACACGTTCTCGACGTTCTCGGTGTGGCCGCCCGAGCTCGAGAAGAAGTACGTGACGACGGGCGCGCCGCCGTAGGTGACGATCTGGCCCCGGGTGGCCGCGACCGCGGCATCGGTTGCCGGCGTCTCGGCGGCGACGCCGCCGTACATCTGCGAGCGGGTGTCGGCGTAGAGGTCGAAATCGGTGCCTCCGGCGTCGGAGGTGATCGCGTACGTTCGCGCCGCCACCGCCTGCGCCTCGAGCGCCTGCACCGACCAGTTGGCGGGCATCTCGGCCGCGATCACGCCGCGCACGTAGTCCTCGAGCCCGATCACGTCGACGGTCTCGATCCCGCCGCTCCCGTCGGGCCGGAACTCGAGCGAGCCGCGGTACTGACCCATCCCCGCCAGGTCGAGCGGGCCGGGCCCCGAAACCGTCAACGGCGCCGCCAGCTCCGTGATCTTCTTGCCCCCACCGACGGGAGCGAGCGTGAGGGTGCCGTCGGCGTTCGGCTGCACGACGTAGGTCTTGCCCGCCTTGAGCTTCTTCGCGCCGGCCTTGGTCGCGCCGCTGAACGCCGCCGAGCCCGTGCTGAGCAGCACGGTCACGGTCTGGCGCGGACTGGCGGTCCCGATCGAGGTCCCCCGGTAGTAGTGGGCGAGGATCCACCGGTAGCTCTTGCCGTGCAGCGCGTACCCGTACGCGCCGTACTGGCTCATGCCGATGCCGTGTCCGTTGCCGGCGCCCTGGATGTAGAAGGTGCTCGCCGCGCTCGCCCCCGACGCGGGCAGCAGCACGAGCGCGCTCACCGCAAGGAGCGCCGCTGTGATCCGATAGGTTGCCGCTGTGGCCGAGCGCAAGGCGTCAGATGTGTTCGTGGAGTGCCTGGAGGCTGAGGGTGTTCAGTATGTCTTCGGTATTCCCGGCGAGGAAACCCTTGATCTAAGCAAATCGCTCGCCGACTCCTCTTCGATTCAGTTCGTTCCCGTGCGCCACGAACAGGGCGGCGCGTACATGGCTGACGCCATCGGCCGCCTCACCGGGCGGGCCGGTGTGTGCCTCGGGACCCTCGGCCCGGGCGCCACCAACCTCGTCACGGCGGTCGCCGATGCGTTCCTGGATCGCGCGCCGCTCGTCGCCCTGACCGGTCAGTCCGACCTCGAGCGTATGCACAAGGAATCCCATCAGTACATCGACCTGATTGGCATTCTGCGCCCGATCGTCAAGTGGAACGCGCGCGTATCCAGTCCTGAGATCGTACCCGAGGTAGTTCGCAAGGCCTTCAAGGTCGCGGAATCGGAGAAGCCGGGGGCCACCCACCTCGAGCTGCCCGAGGACGTGATGGCGCGCCCGCTCGACGCCGCTCCGCTGACCCGCCACGACCCCGTCCAGCCCGAACCCGGGGTCCGCGAGCTCCAGCGCGCCGCGGAGATCATCGACGGCGCCGAGAACCCGATCGCGCTCGTCGGCAACGGCGCGATTCGCGCCCACGCCGCCCGCGCGCTTCGGTACTTCGTCGGCTCGACCGGGATCGCCGCGGCCGAGACGTTCATGGCCAAGGGGCTGCTCGACTACGAGGATCCCCACGCGCTGGGGACGGTCGGCCTGCAGTCGCGCGACTACGCGATGGCCGGGTTCGAGGACGCCGACGTCGTCATCGCGATCGGCTACGACCTGGTCGAGCACTCGCCCGAGCACTGGAACCCCAAAGCCGACAAGCGGATCATCGTGATCGACAGCGTCGCCGCCGAGATCGACGAGTTCTTCATCCCCGAGGTCGAGCTGATCGGCGACATCGCCCACGTCCTCTCCCGCCTGGCCGCCAACTGCAGCCGAGTGAACGCGAGCTCCGGCTCCCCCCGGCTGCGCGACCTCGTGCTCGGTGCGCTCGGCGAGGCCCACGACGACGAGCACTTCCCGATGCAGCCACCCCGGGTCCTGTGCGACATCCGCAGCGCGCTCGGCCGCGACGACCTGCTCGTCTCCGACGTCGGCATGCACAAGCTGTGGATCGCCCGCATGTTCCCCGCCCACGAGCCCGGGACCGTGCTGATCGCCAACGGCCTCGCGGGCATGGGGTTCGCGCTGCCTACGGCGATCGCCGCCAAGCTCGTCTACCCCGACCGCCACGTCGTCTCGGTCAGCGGCGACGGCGGCTTTCTGATGAACGCGCAGGAGCTCGAGACCGCCGTGCGGCTGCGTACCGCCGTGGTCAACATCATCTGGGAGAACGGCCAGTACGGCTCGATCGTGTGGAAGCAGGACCGCAAGTTCGGCCGCCACTTCGGCGTGGACTTCGGCAACCCGGACTTCGTCAAGCTCGCCGAGGCGTTCGGGATGCCCGCGTGGCGCTGCGCCTCCCCCGACGAGTTCTCACGGCGGCTGCGCCACGCCCTCTCGCTCGACGTCCCCTCGCTGATCGTCGTCCCGATCGACTACTCGCTCGACATCGCGATCTCCGAGGAGCTCGGCGCCGAGACGGTGGCGATGTAGAGGGGGCTCTGCCCTTCGGGCCCGCGCCGGCGGCGCTGTGTATCGCCAGGCGCCTGGCGATACACAGCGCCCCCCGCTCTCAGCCTGCGAGGCAGAGCCCCTACTGATTCCCCCGCGCCATCTTGCGCAGATCCATCGCCTCGTTATAGGTGTCCTCATCGACGCCCATCTCATAGGCGACCTCGCGGAGCATCCGGCCCGAGCTGGCGGCCTCCTTGACGATCTCCGCGCCCTTGTCGTAGCCGATGTAGGGGTTCAGCGCAGTGGCGGCGGCCAGCGTCGCCTCGGCCGAGCGCAGGCACCCCTCCTCGTTGGCCCTGATGCCGTCCACGCACTTCTCGGCGAGCACGCGCGAGGCGCTGGTCAGGAGCTTGAGCGAATCCAGGAGGTTGCGCGCGATCAGCGGCACGCGGACGTTGAGCTCGAACTGGCCCTGGGAGCCGGCGATCGTGATCGCGGCGTCGTTGCCGATCACCTGCGCCGCGACCTGGATCACGACCTCCGGGATCACGGGGTTGACCTTGCCGGGCATGATCGAGGAACCCTTCTGGAGCTCGGGGAGGAACAGCTCGCCGATCCCCGCCCGCGGGCCCGACCCCATCAACGCGAGGTCGTTGGCGATCTTGTTCAGCGACACCGCCACGACCTTCAGGGCGCCGGAGAGCTCGACGAGCGCGTCGCGGTTGCCCTGCGCCTCGAACGGGTCCTCGGGGGCCCGGATCTCGAGTCCGGTGGTCGCGGTCAGCTGCGCCCGCACACGGATCGCGAAGTCCTTGTGGGTGTTCAGGCCGGTGCCGGTCGCGGTCCCCCCGAGCGGGATCTGCGCGACCTGGGGGAGCGCGCCCCGGATCCGCCTGGCACCAAGGCGGGCCTGGGCTGCGTAGCCCGAGAACTCCTGCCCGAGCGTCACCGGCACGGCGTCCATCAGGTGGGTGCGGCCGGACTTGACGATGTCGTGGAACTCCGTCGCCTTCGCGCCCAGCGCCGCCTCGAGCAGCTCGAGCGCGGGCAGCAACGAGTTCTCGGCCGCGTCCAGGGCGGCGAGATGGACCGCCGAGGGGAAGACGTCGTTGGAGGACTGCCCCATGTTGACCTGGTCGTTGGGGTGGACGCCGTCGCCGGCGAGCTTCGCGATCACCTCGTTGGCGTTCGTGTTCGTAGAGGTTCCGGAGCCCGTCTGGAACACGTCGATCGGGAACTGGTCGTCGAACTCGCCCGCGGCCACGCGGTCAGCGGCGGCGGCGATCCGGTCGGCGCGGTCCTGGTCGAGTAGTCCGAGCTCGGCGTTGACGCGCGCCGCCGCGCCCTTGATCCGCCCGAGCCAGTGCAGGACCGGGGCCGGAACGGTCTCGCCCGAGATGGGGAAGTTCGAGACCGCCTTCGTGGTCTCGGCACCCCAGAGCTGCTCCTTCTCCTGAACGCCCATGCCTGGTCCTTTCGCCGTGTCGGTATTCAAGTTCTCAGGGACAAGCTAGCGCTTAGCCGCAGAACCAGATCAGCTCGCGCGCCACGGCCACGGCGTCGTCGTACGCCATCAGGAACCCGGTTCCGGGAACGGTCCGCAGCTGGGCGTCGGGGAGCAGGTCGAGCGCCTCGCGCGCCACCTCGATCGGATGCATCCTGTCCTCGTCCGCCCACAGCAGCAGCACCGGGGCATGGATCAGCGGATAGGCGTCGAGCAGCTGGCTCTGCGCCTCAACCGGCCAGCGCCGGGCGAACTTCGCCCACGACCTCGCGCGGTTCCCGTTGCCGCCCACGTCGGCGAACGCGTGGCGAACGAGGTCGCGGGCGGCCGGGTTACGCTGCGCCGAGAGCCGTTCGCCCACGGCCGGGCGGAAGACAACCTTGGCGCCGTGGGACAGCAGCCGGTCGAGCCCGGGCAACGCGGCCGTCCGGCACGCGGTTCGCCACGCCGCCCGCCGGCCGGCGTTCGTATCGCGGTGGTGCATGCGGTTCGGCATCAGCACGAGCCGGCTGGGCGCCACCAGCCCGGCGCTGACGGCGCGCAGGATGACCTCGGCGCCGAAGTCGTGGCCCGCGAGCATCGGCGTCGGCCCCATCACCTCCTGACAGAAGCCGGCGAGCACGTCCGCGAACCATTCGGGCGAGTACGGGTGGCGGGGGCGGTCCTCGGAATCGCCGTGCAGCGGGAGGTCTGGCAGCACGACGCGGAAGCGGGCCGAGAGCGGCGCGACGATAGGCTCCCACTCCCGGTGCGAGAGCCCGAGCGAGTGAAAAAGTGCCAGCGCCCGCCCGGTTCCCGTCTCGCGGTACGCGATGCGAGCGCCGTCGTCGTGGTGGTAGAGCCGTAGCCGCATCCAACAAACCTTTACCGCTTGTCACGGGATTTGAGATCTTGGCATCGCGAGGTTGTGCAAATGCTGTACGACCCTCGCGAACCCTCCCCATAGACACTGAAATGCTCTCATGGAGCAAATCCGCACAAGCCCCCTCGGGCTCTCAACCTCGCAGGCCGCGCGTGCGCTCGGAGTCTCCCTCGGCACGATCCGCCGGTGGTCGGACATGGGCTACCTCCAGTCCTACCGCACCCCCGGTGGTCAGCGTCGGTTCAGCCACCAGCAGATCGAGCAGTTCATCGGTTCGCTGCAGCGCGACGCTCAGCCGGGTCGGGGTCAATCGACGCGCCTGAGCGCCTAGATGACTGGTCTCGTTTTCAGCTGCCCACGCCAGCCGTGGGTGCGAAAAGGAGATCGGTCATCTAGCCTGCGCCCGCCTCTTTGATCCGGCGCTCCATCGCGAGCTCCGTGTCGAAGTCGGCGGCGTCAGCGTGCCTGTAGTCGACGCCCTCGCCGCTCAGCAGGTCGGCGAGCACCTCGACGTACCCGCCGTCCAGTTGCGACCCTGAGACCCGACGCAGCTCGCGCAGCGCCTCGAACGAGCTCATCCTCGTCCGGTATGTGTCGCTGGCCGTGAGCGTGTCGTACACCTCGGCGACCGAGATGATCTTCGCGATCTCGGGGATCTGATCCGCGGGCAGGCCCTGCGGGTAGCCCCGCCCGTCGATCCGCTCGTGGTGCGCGAGCACGATCTCGGCGACGGGTCCATACATCCCGAGGTCCTTCAGCATGACGGCGCCCAGCTCTGGGTGGCGCTGGATCGCCGTCCAGTCCTCGTCGGTCAGCGTGCGGCCGCGTTCGGCGACCCGATCCGAGAGCGCGAAGTGGCCGATGTCGTGCAGCAGCCCCGCGGTGTGCGCCAGCTCGCACTCCTCCTCGGACATCCCGACCTTCCCGGCGATGTCGCGCGCGAACCGGGCGACGGCGGCGGCGTGGCGCGCGGCGCGCTGGTCGCGGATGTCGAGCGAGCGCATCAGCCCCGCGAGCACGCCCCAGGAGAGGGAGACGTACTGCTCGGAGCGGCGGCGGGCGCGCTGGAGGAGGTGGGCCATGTACGAGAAGGCGAAGACCGCGGTCAGGGCGAACGCGATGCCCCTCAGATGGATCTTGAGGTAGATGCTGGCGCCGGCGAGGACGAGAAGGATGTTGATCCCGGCTCCGGGAAGCGACTCGACAAAGTCGCCGACCGCGACGGGCGGTAGTTCAGGCCACAAGACCCACCGCATCGCGGCGAAGATCACGAAGCTCAGCGAGTAAGCCACGAATCCTCCGAGCGCGATCGTCAGATAGAACGCCAGTGTGTCCGCTGGCGGCGAGACCAACGCTCTCATCAGGACCGCAATCGTGACCGCTGGAATCACGCTCGCCGGCAGATTGATCAGCACGATCGACCGTACACGCGTTCGAAGTCGTGCTGCGGCCGCCAGTTCCGAGAGAACTGCGGCCGCGAGCGCACTGGCGGGCCCGAGAAAGGCTGCCGCAAGAACCAAAACGATGAACGAGGCGGACACGGACGGTGCGTCGCGAGCACCGGCGACCATGATCCCCGCTGCGATCGCCGCCACCGCCAGGACAACGCTCAAGCTCGTGAGGCGATCGTTGTGCGCGTCAGCAATCGCCACGACGACGCTGGCGACGAAGGCAACTCCCACAAACGCAAACGTTCCCCGCTTGGGCCATGACAACCCAAACCAACCTCGGGCCACTCGGCCGGGCATGCGGAGAACTTAGCGCGAAATGCGCCGCGGAACTAGTCTTGTACCGATTATCAGCCCTGGCGCCAGACCATGCTGTCCTCCTCAGACTTGACTAGCTGACGGCCCCAGCCGCCGATGGTCTGTGCTCTCCAACCCTCCGCGCAAAAACTCTGGGCCGTTCCTCCCGCGACCCCTGGCCCGCTACTGCATGACTGGAGAACCGCAGCGGTTTTGCACAGCTTTATATCGTATATTTGTCCAATTCCACGTCGGCGGTATATCAATCGCAACGGTTGCGCCGACCTTTCCCGTGCATGCGTTATCTGAAGACAAGCGAAGCGGCTGCGTTGCTGAACGTCAGCCCGAACACATTGCGAGCGTGGGAACGCCGATTCGGGTTCCCAAAGCCGCAGCGTTCCCCGGGCAAGCATCGCCTGTTCACACACGGCGAAGTCGCCGCCTTGAGAGACGCTTTGCAGGAAGGCTTGTCGATCTCGTCGGCCGTCTCGCGCGCTCGCGAAGGCCTGGCCGCGGATAGCAACTCGCTGGTCGGAGCGCTCGTCTCCTACGAGCGGGAGCGCGCCGATGCCGCGATAGAGGCCGCCCTGGCGCTGCGCTCCGTCGAGCGGTCGGTCGCCGATGTGCTGTTGCCGACGCTCGACGAGATCGCCCGTCGCTACACGACCGAGTCGGCGGCCTGGGCATTTGCAGCCCATTGGGGCGCCGATTGGTTGCGCAGGGCGCAGCGACTCGCGCCGCCGCCCGTACGCCCCGTGTCGATCGTGGTTGGGGACGCATCTCGTGATGAGCTAGATCCGGACGCTCCCCACATTCGCGCGCTCGAGCTGTTCTGCGTCCGGGCAGGAGTGAGGGTCCTGAGCTTGTCCGCTCGAGGCGTGGCGGGGATTGGTGACGCGCTCGCGGTCCACCGACCAAATCTCGTGGTGCTCGCGGGAGGGCACTTGGGTGACGACGCCGTCGCAAGATGGGCCTACGCGGTACGACTGGCAGCGGGAGCACTGCCGGTGGTAGTCTATCGCCGCGGGGGCGAACGTGTGCGAATGCGTACAACCGGCACAGGCATGTTGCCTGCAAGCGCCGCAGAGGCGCAGAGGCGGATCCTCGAGCTGGTCGAGGTCGAGCGCACAAAGCCAGCAGTCGCTATCGCCCCGTCGCCACGCCACTCGGGCGAGCTACCCGGGGGTGCGCGTACCGCATCCCTGTAAGACCCGCGTCCCGTGAGGGGGCTGATGACCACCGTCCAACTGAACCGCCGGCTGAGCTTGGTACCGACTCCGGAACCCGTTCCGGAGGTTTCGTTTTGCAGTCACTGCGGTTCTCCGCCGGCTCCGGACGCCGAATCTCGCGTGTGCGCGTCGTGCGAGCTCGGGCTGCTGCTCACCGCCGGCGAGGACGTAGCGCCACAGCCAGGCGCCGCATTCATCGTGATCGACAGCTCGATGTCGGTCTGCGCCGTCTCCGGACCGGCTGAAACTTTGCTTGCAGTCAGTGAGACCGACGCGGTCAACCGCCACCTGACCGAGCTGGTCGTACCCGCCGACGCCGAGGCGTCCGGTCCCCAGAACCTCGCCGTCGCCGTCACCTGGGCGGTCCGCGGTGAGGAGGGCGCCCAGAACGTCACGATCCGACCGGCCAACACGTTCGGCGTCCGGATCCGGGCGCGGATCGCGGCGTGCGGTCCTCCGCGCGCGGCGCTGCTGGTCTTCGACTCCTAGACAGGCGCCTGTTGAGCCCGGCGCGAGGCGGCGTTGTCGCTGGTCGTGCGCGAGGCGGCGTTGTCGCTGGTCGTGCGCGAGGCGGCGTTGTCGCTGGTCGCGTGCGAGGCGGGGTTGTCGCTGGTCGTGTGCGAGCCGGGATCGTCGACTCTCGGCCCGCGGGCGCTTCGCGCCCGGAGCGCGGCGAGCGATCGGCTCGGCATGTGGCATCGAGGACGGGGTGAGGGGCGCGGTCTCCCGCTTCAGGCATCGAGGACGGGGCTAGGGCGCTGCTTCGGTTCCCGATTTGCGGTTCTGGATGATGCACAGCACGCCACAACCGGCGCCGGCGGCGAGCCGTGGCGCGCTAGGCACACTCCTCGTGCACAGCACGC